>Ga0181593_10005220_pt1 | contig 11764 bp, 9 predicted proteins | sample 071ome_19_FD_133756 | JGI IMG/M metagenome (GOLD analysis project Ga0181593, IMG submission 133756) | Coastal salt marsh microbial communities from the Groves Creek Marsh, Skidaway Island, Georgia - 071413AT metaG (megahit assembly) | ecosystem: Environmental > Aquatic > Marine > Intertidal zone...
GATGTTGAGCTTGAGATAGAGCGTTTGCTCGCTGAGCCTATGCAGACAGTGCCGTCAGCCGAGCTGGGTAAGGCATCGAGAATGGTCGACGCGCCAGGGCGCTACGTGGAGTTCTGCAAAAACACGTTCCCTGAGGCGCTCAGTCTGCGGGGCATGAAGCTGATTCTGGATTGCGCCCACGGGGCGACCTACCAGATTGCGCCCCAGGTGTTTTCTGAATTAGGGGCTGACGTAACGGTGATCGGCGCTGAGCCCGATGGGTACAACATCAACAAAGAGGTGGGCTCGACCGCGCCGGCGGCCTTGCAGGCAAAAGTATTGAGTGAGGGCGCTGACGTGGGCATTGCTCTCGACGGTGACGGCGATCGCGTCCAGTGCGTGGCCGCCGACGGGAGCGTGGTCGACGGTGACGAACTGCTGTACGTCATCGCTAATGATCGTCTGCAGCAAGGCAACGCGCCGGAGGGGGTTGTTGGCACGCTGATGTCCAACCTGGGCATGGAGCAGGCGCTAGCAGACAAAGGTGTCAGCCTGGTGCGCGCAAAGGTTGGTGACCGGTACGTGCTCGAACTGATGAGAGAGCATGGCTGGTTGTTGGGTGGAGAGGCTTCCGGTCATATTATCTGTGCCGATCTCACCACAACAGGCGACGGCATTATTGCCGCGCTTCAGGTCGTGGCTGCCATGGCGCGGTCGGGAGAGAGCTTGCTGGCGCTGAAAAGTGCGATGCACAAGCTACCGCAAACATTGATCAATGTGACTGTTCCGGAGGGCTTTGTTCTGGAGCAGTCTGATCCAGTCCAGCAGGAGAGCCAGCGCGTGCAGGCACTCTTGGAAGGCCGGGGTCGTCTGGTGCTGCGGCCATCTGGGACTGAGCCTTTGATCAGAATTATGATTGAAGGGGCTGACGCCGCCGAAAACCAGCGGCTCGCCGAGGGCATTGCCAGCGTTATCAGAACCTTGCATTAGTCTGGTTGCGGCGCAGAGAAGCGGCCGGTATCATCTCGCGCCCTGTGGGAGTCGCCTGACATCGGCGCAGACAATAGGAAATTTGATGGAACAGATCACGCTCATTGTGCACCTGCTGGTCGCCCTCGCACTGATCGCGCTCATCTTGCTACAACGCGGCAAGGGGTCTGATATTGGTGCGTCCTTCGGGGCAGGCGCCTCCCAGACCTTGTTTGGCAGTGCCGGGAGTGGCAACGCGCTGACTAGCATGACAGCGTGGCTGTCGGCTGTGTTCTTTGTGAGCAGCTTTGGTTTGGCAGTGATTGCAGACAACCGCACCGCAGACGAGGACGATCTGGGTTTTGAGATTCCCGTGTCTGAGTCGGTGCAGGTCGAACAACCAGACAGCGATGTACCTGATGTCGATTTTGAATCAGAGGGCGAAATTCCCTTTGATGATGCGCCCCCGGCCTCCGGGGAGTAAGTAGATTCGCGGAAGTGGTGGAATTGGTAGACACGCTATCTTGAGGGGGTAGTGGCCTATGGCTGTGCGGGTTCAAGTCCCGCCTTCCGCACCAAATCTCAGAGCCCCCGCATCGGGGGTTTTTTATGCCCGACTGGTCCGTCGATTCGCCATAGCGTAGCTCTCTGCAACTCGGATGTTGGCCCCGAGCTATTGCGCGCGTGCCGATGGTCGCGTTTAAATCTCAAAATGACAGCGTCGTGCAAATATTTGGTGATGGTCGCAATCATTGCCTCATTGGCGTCATGCGCTACGACGACGGTGGTCGTCTCATCGAATCCAGAGGGCGCTGCGCTGACCTCGTTAGATACCGCAGTCGACCTTGGCAGAGCGCCAGTGCAGCTAGTTTTTGACAGCCATGATCTCGATGAGGCTCGTAGTGCCAATGGATGTTTTCAAGTGCGCGGTATCGAAGCTGTTTGGGAGAGCGGCGCATCCATCACGTCCGAGGCGGTAGCAATCTGCGATACGGGACAACGCAAATACGAAATGGTGCTACTGAGGCCTGCTGATTATCCAGATATACAGCGGGATCTAGACTTCGCGCGAAATCTACGCGCTGCCGATATTGAGGAGCACCGGCGGGACCAGCAGAGTCGTACGCAGTACTTTCCTTTACAGACGCCCACCAAACCGAATGGCCCAGCCCAGCCACCTTCATCGAATTCCCCCTGAGGCGAGTCAATTTGACAACTTGACGGCACCGGTTCTCATTCCTATACTCCCGCGCCTCTGATTGTGGTGATGGCACCACGATGACGCCTGCGGTTCTGAGTCGTGAGACTTGGGCCGCTAAAAAGGGGGCGTCGTTGAGAGTATTGATGCGGGGTGGAGCAGCCTGGTAGCTCGTCGGGCTCATAACCCGAAGGTCGTCGGTTCAAATCCGGCCCCCGCTACCAATTCGATGGCAGCTTGTTGCTCGCTGACCATCGCCTCGGAAGCCCCTTTTGGGGCTTTTTTGTGGCCGCAAGAAATCGCGACGGGGAGGATAAATGTCGGGCAAGGAGGCGCAGTTGACGCAGCTTTTGCGGCCGACGGTAGAGTCAATGGGCTATTTGCTCTGGGGTATTGAGTTGATCTCCCCCGGGAAGCGCCCGACGGTCAGGCTTTACATTGAGGCAGAAGCCGGCGTAACGGTCGATGACTGCGCACAAGTAAGCCATCAGGTGAGCGGGGTGCTCGACGTAGAGGACCCGATCAAAGGTGAGTACACACTGGAGGTGTCCTCGCCGGGCGTGGATCGGCTGCTGTTCGACTCGCACCAATACGCGCCGTTTATCGGTGAGATGGTGGATATCCGACTCCGATTGCCGGTGGAGGGCCGACGTCGCTTTAAAGGCACGCTGATGGCTGTCGACAGCGAGTCAGTGGTGATGGCCATTGACGAGCGGGAATTTACGCTGCCCTTGCGGTCAGTAGACCGCGCCAGGGCGCATCCCAGACTGGAGATCAGTCAGGGCAAACAGTGAGGACAAAGGTCCTTTAACGAGGGTGAACCTTCGGGAGAGCCGGGCATTACCCGAGCTGTCTGGAAAAACGAGAGCGAAACGATGAACAAAGAAATTTTGATGGTTGCTGAAGCAGTTTCTGCCGAGAAAGGCGTATCGGAAGACATTATCTTTGAGGCCATCGAGCTGGCCCTAGCGACGGCGACAAAAAAACGCTACGACGAAGAGGCGGACATTCAGGTTGTTATCGATCGCGAGTCTGGTGATTACGTCACCAGCAGGCGTTGGTTGGTGGTACCCGACACCGAGCTGGCGCTGCTGGGCACGCAGTTCACGACTGAAGAGGCGGCCGAGGTCAGCACGGCGCTGCAACCGGGCGATTATCACGAGGAGACCGTTGAAAACGTTGATTTCGGTCGTATCGCCGCGCAGATAGCCAAGCAGGTCATCGTACAGTGCGTGCGCGACGCCGAGCGGGCGCAAATCGCCGACGAATATCGCGGCCGAGAGGGCGAGCTGCTGGCTGGCACGGTCAAAAAGGTTACCCGCGACAACATCATCGTGGATTTGGGTAACAACGCCGAGGGCCTGCTGCCGCGGGGTGAGCTAGTCGGTCGTGAAACCTTCCGCATCAACGACCGTGTCAGAGCAATCCTCACTGAGATCAACACTGAATCGCGGGGGCCACAGCTGATTTTGTCGAGGGCCTGTCAGGAAATGCTGGTCGAGCTCTTCAAAATCGAAGTGCCCGAGATATCCGAGGGTGTGATTCAGATCCGGGCAGCGGCGCGAGACCCGGGATCGCGAGCGAAAATCGCGGTGAAAACCGGCGACCAGCGCATTGACCCTGTGGGCGCCTGTGTGGGCATGCGGGGATCACGTGTGCAGGCCGTTTCGAATGAACTGGATAACGAACGGGTCGACATTATTCTGTGGGACGACAACGCCGCTCAGCTGGTCATTAATGCCATGTCGCCCGCGGAAGTGGAATCAATCGTGGTTGATGAAGATAACTCCACGATGGAAGTGGCGGTCGCCGAGGACAACTTGGCACAGGCGATTGGTCGTGGCGGCCAAAATGTTCGCCTGGCGTCTGATCTGACGGGTTGGATCATCAACGTGATGAGCGTCGACGAGGCGATCGAGAAGCAGGAGGCCGAGGCGGGCGAGGTCATTGAGCGATTCATGACCACACTCGATATCGATGAGGATATTGCGACCGTGCTAGTCGAAGAGGGCTTCACCACGCTGGAAGAGATTGCCTACGTCCCCCTTGAGGAGATGAACGGCATTGAAGGTTTCGATGAGGAGATTTCGGAGGAACTGCGGGCCCGTGCCAAGGACGCATTGCTGACGATGGCGATTGCCTCAGAGGAAGAGCTGGATGCCAATGAGCCCGCTGAAGATCTGCTGACAATGGAAGGCATGGATAAACACCTGGCTTATGTTTTGGCCAGCCGAGGCATTGTCACGATGGAAGACCTTGCCGAGCAGGGTGTCGATGACCTGCTCGATATTGAAGAGATGACTGAAGAGCGCGCTGCAGAATTGATTATGACCGCTCGCGCCCCCTGGTTTGCGGAGGAGGAAGCCACTGCCTGAGAGAGGCACTGGTTAAACACTTCACAGACTGAGCGGTAAGGGAGAGAGACATGGCACAAGTGACAGTAGAGCAGTTAGCGGAAACGGTAGGCGCATCAGTAGACCGTTTGCTTGCGCAAATGAAAGACGCAGGGCTGCCGCATACCGCCGCCGACGAGGGTGTGTCTGAAGAGGACAAGCAAACGCTGCTTACACACCTGAAGAAAAGCCATGGTGAGCGCGCAGGTGCACCTAAGAAAATCACTTTGAAGCGGAAGTCGGTGAGCACCTTGCGAGCGGGTGGCGCTGGTAAGCGGACGGTCAATGTCGAAGTCAGAAAGAAGCGTACCTACGTCAAGCGCGAAGACGTTGATGAGCCCATTGCAGAGGTTGAGACCGAGGAGGCGTTGGAATCAGCTGCAGAGGCGGCACCGGCGCCGATCGAGCCGACTCCCGAAGTGACGGCCGTCGAAGAAGCGTTAACTGACAGCGATGATCCGGAACTGCTGAGACAGCGAGCGGCTGCTCGTCGCAAAGCAGAAGAGCAGGCTCGGCAACTGGAGCTCGAGGCTGCTGCGAAAGCACGCGCTGAGGAAGCGGCAAGGCAGGCTGAAGAAAAGGCCAGTCAGGCAGGCGCGAAGGAGTCAGACAAAAAGCCCAAGCGATTGCACGCGGCGCCGACTAAAGAGAGTGGTGCACCCAAGCGCGATGAGTTGCGGCGTCGATCTGGTAAGGGTCGCCTCGAGCGCGGCGGAGTGCCGGGTGCGCGAGGCAAGCAGAGGGGGCATAACCTTTCCATTAATGACTTGGCGGCGGCCGAGGCAGGTGTGGCCAGACGACGGGGAGGCCGACGTAAGAAGCTGTCGGATGAGCCTAACCAACATGCCTTTGAGCAGCCAACCGAAAAAATTATTTATGACGTCAATATCCCCGAGAACATCACAGTAGGTGATTTGGCTCAGCAGATGGCCATCAAGGCGGGAGAGGTTATCAAAGAATTGATGAATCTCGGTGTTATGGCGACAATCAACCAAATGCTAGACCAAGATACGGCCACCCTGGTTGTAGAGGAAATGGGTCACAGAGTCGTTCTCAAGAGCGCCGAAGAAGTCGAGGAACGGCTCGAAGAGACACTGGCTAGTCAGGAAGGCACTCCCGAACCCAGAGCACCTGTTGTCACCGTTATGGGTCATGTTGACCACGGCAAAACCTCACTGCTCGATTACATCCGGGAGTCACGCGTCGCCAGTGGTGAAGCGGGTGGTATCACGCAGCACATCGGCGCTTATCACGTCAAAACTGATAAAGGCATGATCACCTTCCTCGATACACCCGGCCATGCGGCGTTCACTGCCATGCGGGCACGCGGTGCCAAATCAACCGATATCGTGGTTTTGGTTGTCGCAGCGGATGACGGGGTTATGCCTCAGACTGAGGAGGCGATTCAGCACGCTAGAGCGGCGGAAGTGCCGATCGTGGTGGCGGTCAACAAGATCGACAAAGAGGCGGCTGATCCAGAGCGCGTTAAAAACGAGCTGGCGGCCAAAGACGTGATTCCCGAAGAGTGGGGCGGTGACACTCAGTTCATTCCTGTCTCGGCACATACGGGTCAGGGGATAGACGAATTGCTGGACGCCTTGTTATTGCAGTCGGAGTTGCTGGAGTTAACCGCGGCGGCTGATGTGCCGGCGTCGGGTATTGTTATCGAATCGCGGCTGGACAAGGGTCGTGGTGCGGTGGCCTCGCTGCTGATTCAGCAGGGCACGTTGAAGCAGGGCGATATCGTGTTGGCTGGCCTGCAGTATGGGCGTGTCCGCGCCATGCTGGATGAGAATGGCCAGCAGATCAAAGAAGCAGGACCCAGTATTCCTGTAGAAGTGCTCGGTCTCGGTAGTACCCCCGATGCAGGTGACCCCGTAGTGGCGGTGGAGAGCGAGAAAAAGGCCAGAGAGGTTGCCGACTTCCGTCAGGAGAAGATGCAGTCTTCGAAGTTGGCGCGTCAACAGGCCGCCAAGCTCGACAACATGTTTGAGACCATGACTGCAGGTTCGGTTGAGACCTTGAATCTTATCATCAAGGCTGATGTGCGCGGGTCGTTCGAAGCACTTCAGGGCGCACTGTCAGATCTTGGCAACGACGAGGTCAAAGTCAATATCGTATCGGGTGGTGTGGGCGGAATCTCAGAGACTGATATCAGCTTGGCGATCACAAGCTCAGCAATCATTATCGGTTTCAATGCTCGGGCCGATAGTAAAGCGCGTGCAATGGCGGAGAATGAGGGCGTAGAGATCCGCTATTACAATGTTATCTACGACCTGATCGATGACGTGCGGGCTGCACTGTCTGGTTTGCTGTCGCCTGAGATGCGCGAGGAGATTGTCGGCATCGCGGAAGTTCGCGACGTTTTCCGGTCGCCCAAGTTTGGCCTCATCGCAGGTTGTATGGTGACCGAAGGGACGGTGTATCGCTCTAAGCCCATTCGTGTGCTTCGGGACAATGTGGTGATTTACGAAGGCGAACTTGAGTCTTTACGTCGCTTCAAGGATGACGCCAATGAAGTGCGTAATGGTACGGAATGCGGCATTGGCGTGAAGAACTATACCGATGTCAAAGTCGGCGACCTCATCGAGGTATTCGACGTCAACGAAATCGCCAGAAGCCTCTAAGATCAGGGCATGGGCAGAGAGTTCGAACGCACCGAGCGCGTCGGCCATTTTCTGCATAAGGAACTGGCGAGGCTGCTGCAGAGCACCGTAAGGGACCCGCGCTTAGCTTACGTCAATATCACGGGTGTGGAGGTTAGCCGTGATTTGTCTCATGCCAAGGTGTTTTTCACCTTGATGAATGATGTATCAGCGGCCGAGCGAAACGAGGTGAGCGCCGTCCTCACCAAGGTGTCGGGTTTTCTGCGCTCCGAATTGGCGAAGGTGTCCGCGATGCGAACGGTGCCACGCATTGCTTTTCGTTTTGATGAAAGTGTAGGACGCGGCCGCGATATGGAGACCTTGCTCCGCGAAGTGCGTCGCGCCGATGCTGATTTGCACTTGGGGGCCTCAAGTACCGATACCGATCCTGCCGACTAGCCATGCCGCGTCGACGAAAAGGCCGACCGGTTGACGGCTTGTTGGTGCTCGATAAGCCATCGGGCCTGTCATCAAACGCGGCGCTTCAGCAAACTAAACGATTATTTGGCGCCGCCAAGGCAGGGCATACAGGTAGCCTTGATCCGTTGGCCACGGGCGTGTTGCCGCTGTGCTTTGGCGAGGCCACCAAGTTTTCACAATTTTTGCTCGATGCGGATAAGGGTTATCTCAGTACGTTTGTTCTGGGGGTCGGCACAGACACAGCCGATGCGGATGGGGAAGTCATCGCTGAATCATCTGCCGCAGAGATCGATAAAGAAGCGCTTCAGTTCGCCATGGCGGCGCTCACGGGCACCATTGCCCAGATCCCGCCGATGTACTCAGCGCTCAAAGTCGATGGGCAGCCTTTGTACAAGAAAGCGCGCGCAGGGCAAGAGGTTGAGCGGGCTCCAAGAACGGTACACATTCGAAAGTTTGTTCTCGAATCCTTCATCCCTGGGCGGCGCGCCGAGGTAAAAGTCCAGGTGCTGTGTAGCAAGGGTACTTATATTCGCACTCTGGCGGAGGATTTGGGCGCGGCGCTTAACGTGCCAGCTTATGTTGGTGCTTTAAGGCGGTGTCAGTCAGGTCCATTTGAGTTGCAGCATTGCGTGACCCCGGAGCAATTAACCGCCGCGCGAGAGCGGGGCGATGAGGGCGCGCTGGATGATTTTTTGCTACCGGTAGAGGCTAGCCTGCCTCATTTACCGCGCGTCGAGGTATCTGAAGCCGCTACTTTTTACATTCGACAGGGCCAGCCAGTACTAGTGCCAAATGGTCCCCAGAGTGGTATGGTGCGCATCGCCGACCCGGGGGGAGTTTTCCTTGGCGTCGGTGAAATGCGGGAAGACGGGAAATTAGCCCCCAAGAGGCTTCTCGCGAACTAGTCTTTCGGCAAGAGCCGTTTCACGAACCTGTCTGTAAACCTGCACGGATAGGCTCGAAACATCAAGCAGGTTGGAGATATAACCATGGCGTTGGACGCAGCCGTCAAGGCACAAATCGTTAAGGATTATCAGCAGTCAGAGGGTGACACCGGATCGCCGGAAGTACAGGTCGCCCTGCTCACAGCGAACATAGAGCAGCTGCAGTCTCACTTTAAGGATCATGCTCAAGATCACCACTCTCGACGTGGTTTGATTCGCATGGTTAACCAACGTCGAAAGTTACTCGACTACCTCAAGCAAAAAGACACCGCCCGCTACGCAGAATTGATTAAGCGGCTGGGTCTCCGCCGCTGAGGACCAGTCAAGGCCGGCCTAATGCCGGCCTCGTCATATTTGGAGAAAACACGTGAATGTAGTGAAGAAAACTTTCCAGTACGGTGACCACGAAGTCACGCTGGAAACAGGCCGTATTGCCCGACAGGCTTCGGGTTCGGTCATGGTAACCATGGGCAGCACCAGCGTGCTGTGTACCGTGGTAGCAGAACAAAAAGCTAAGGCAGGGCAAGCGTTCTTTCCGCTATCCGTGCATTACATCGAGAAAACCTACTCAGTCGGCAAAATTCCGGGTGGCTTCTTCAAGCGCGAGGCGCGACCCAACGAAAAAGAGACACTGACCTCAAGACTGATTGATCGACCTATTCGTCCTTTGTTCGAGGACGGTTTTATGAATGAGGTTCAGGTAGTGTGTACGGTGATGTCCGCTGACAAGGAAACTGATCCTGATATTCCTGCGATGATTGGCACATCAGCCGCATTGGCGCTGTCCGGGTGTCCGTTTAACGGTCCCATTGGTGGTGCACGTGTCGGCTTTACTGAAGTTGACGGTTACATTTTAAACCCAGACTACAGCGTCTTGGCGGGCAGCCAACTTGATATGGTTGTGGCGGGAACCAAGGACGCGGTCCTCATGGTCGAATCGGAAGCAAAAGAGCTGACCGAAGACCAGATGCTGGGCGCGGTGCTCTTTGCGCACCAAGAGATGCAAACAGTCATCAATGCGATCAATGAGTTGGTAAGCGAAGCCGGCAAACCTCGTTGGGATTGGCATGCTCCTGAGGCGGACGCCGAGCTGGTAGCGGCTGTCGAGGCTGCTGCCTCTGGCCCGCTGGGTGATGCTTATCGCATCACCGAGAAAGCAGAGCGGTACGAGCGTGTCGGCCAAGTCAAAGACGAAGTTGTCGCGCAGCTGGCAACGGAAGGTGGCCCTGCTGAGGACGACGTTAAAGACATCTTTAAGAGCCTTGAGAAGCGCATTGTCCGAGGTCGGATCCTTGCTGGTGAGCCCCGAATCGACGGACGCGATAACCGTACCGTTCGTGCCATTGCCTGTGAGGTCGACATTTTGCCCAAGGCACATGGCTCAGCGTTGTTTACGCGCGGTGAGACGCAGGCAATTGGTGCCGTCACGCTGGGTTCAACCCGCGATGCGCAAATCATCGATGCCTTGGAGGGTGAGCGACGCGATCCCTTTATGCTGCACTACAACTTCCCTCCCTACTCGGTAGGTGAGGCGGGACGCATCGGCTTCACGGGCCGACGAGAGATCGGGCACGGCCGACTCGCGCGCCGTGGTCTGGCTGCCGTATTACCGGGTGAAGAGGAATTCCCCTATACCGTCCGTGTCGTGTCAGAAATCACGGAATCCAACGGCTCTAGCTCTATGGCATCGGTGTGTGTGGGTTCGCTCTCCATGATGGCGGCGGGCGTACCCCTGTCTGCCCCAGTGGCCGGTATCGCCATGGGTCTGGTGAAGGAAGGGAATCAGTTTGCGGTGCTGACCGATATTCTCGGCGACGAGGATCACCTCGGTGATATGGACTTCAAGGTAGCGGGTACTGCCAAAGGTGTGACCGCACTTCAGATGGACATCAAGATCGAAGGGATTAACGAAGAAATAATGGAGCGCGCCCTCGAGCAGGCTCTCGAAGCGCGACTGCACATCCTCGGCCAGATGAATACGGTTCTAGACGCACCGCGCGAGATCACCTCCGAAAATGCGCCAAGCATGACCAGTCTCAAAGTGGATCAGGACAAGATCCGAGACATTATTGGCAAGGGCGGTGCGACGATTCGTCAGATCACAGAAGAGTCGGGTGCGACTGTCGATATCGATGATGACGGCACGGTGAAGGTCTTTGGCCAAAACGCTGCTGCACGTGATGCTGCGATCGAGATGATTCAGGCGATCACGGCTGAAGCAGAAGTGGGTGAGATCTACACCGGCAAGGTGGCACGGATCGTCGACTTCGGTGCCTTTGTCAACATCCTGCCCGGCAAAGACGGCCTGGTGCATATCTCGCAAATTGCTGATGAGCGTGTCGAGAACGTCTCTGACTACCTCTCCGAAGGACAGGAGGTTCAGGTCAAAGTGCTCGACGTTGACCAGCGCGGGCGAATTAAGCTGTCCATGCGCGAGGTGGCTGCCGACTCTGGCACTGATTCTGTCGATGCCGACGACGCACCAGACGAGGAATCATTGGCAGAGGAGTAATCCCGCTACTCACGGATCGACGCGCTCAGTGGCGCGGCATTGAAAAAACCGCGGTAATTACCGCGGTTTTTTTTGCCTGATCGGTGGTTACCGAATGACAATGGTATGAACGGCGAATAAATCGCCGCTAAGCTCGTCACGCGACGCCTGCGGGAGGCTGAGTGGATGAAGCTATTGCGCACTGGGTGTTGGTCGCTGATACGCCACCTCGCCGCCGACTAGGGTCAGCATCACCTCGGTCTGTAGTATGACCGGTTCAGCGACTGTGAGAATGTCCTGTGAGAGTACGGTGATGTCCGCCAGCTTTCCGACTTCGATCGAACCTTTGTCTGCTTCCTCAAACGCCGCGTAGGCACCGGCGAGCGTCATTGCGTAAAGCGCTTCTTCGCGGCTGAGCTTCTGCTCTGGCTCGAAGCCTTCCTTGGGGAGCCCGGCGAGTGTTTTGCGTGTGACGGCCGCGTAAAAGTTGGCCATCGGGTTTACTGGTTCTACAGGCGCGTCGGTGCCCGAGGCGACCACCACTCCCGAACTGAGCAGATCTCGCCAAATATAAGCGCCCTCATCAATCCGCTGTTGTCCCAGCCGATCAATGGCCCAGGGCCGATCAGAGCTGAGATGAATGGGCTGCATAGAGGCGATCACGCCTTGCGAGGCAAAAAGCGGCCCATCTCCGAGCCTGAGGTGCTGCGCATGCTCGATGCGAA
>Ga0181593_10005227_pt1 | contig 11759 bp, 7 predicted proteins | sample 071ome_19_FD_133756 | JGI IMG/M metagenome (GOLD analysis project Ga0181593, IMG submission 133756) | Coastal salt marsh microbial communities from the Groves Creek Marsh, Skidaway Island, Georgia - 071413AT metaG (megahit assembly) | ecosystem: Environmental > Aquatic > Marine > Intertidal zone...
GGCGTTTCGGCTTTATCAAGCAGCGGTTTCAAGTTCTTTATAAAAAGATAAGGTGCTATTACATTTACTTGAAAGGTCTCTTCTATTCCATCCATTGACGCAGTAAATTCACTGTGCCAAACACCTGCATTATTGATCAATTGATCGAGATGGTCAAACTTAGAAGCCACTTTTTTTTGATGGTTCCTCTATAGACTTGATTGAGCTAAGGTCACACTCTATCCAATCAATTGAGCCACCTGATTTACTTGCGATTGGAACAAGATCGTTCAGTAGCTTTTTTGCCTTCTCTTGGCTTCTGGTAGCTATCAAAACTACATAACCTTGACTAACTAACTCTTTAGCTACAACTATACCGAAACCTGAGGTGGCACCTGTGATGAATATATTTTTAGACATAGAATAGAACCGTTTATAGGATAATCGATCAAGACAATTGGTGGTTATTCAAAATCAGGGTAAAGTAAGTATTTCCTGCGCAGTTGCTTAAAGTCTGCCAAGTCGCTTTTCCACGTATCACGTATCTCTTCTGCCTTCATTCCAGACCGAATCTGCTTTTGAAGTTGGTCAGTTCCAGCCAACTTATTTATAAATCCATTTTCTAGGAAAAAATTGTCCTTGTCAGGAAACTCTCGGTAAGCATTGACCATATAGTCTAAAATGAGCTTTTGCTTTTTCTGAACATTCTTACCCCCGAAATCTGTCAAATCCCAACCGATACATGGCACTCCTTCATGCTTGGGATGCTTTGAACCTTCGTTTGGCTTGGGAACAAAAACATGAGACCCTTTGGTCATATTTGGGTGCCCAAAAACCTCGAATGGAGTATCGGTACCACGCCCCACCGAGATTACTGTTCCCTCAAAAAAACACAGGGATGGATATAGAAGAATGGCATTTTGATTAGGCAAGTTTGGAGATGGTTTTACGGGCAGTACATACACATCCTTATGCTCATAGCCCTCGCATGTAATCACCTTAAGATTGACCTTATCTTCCGTTTCCATCCACCCTTCTTGGTTTATGGCTTGCGCCAACTCCCCAACAGTCATACCATGTACCACAGGAATGGGTAACATGCCCACGAATGACTTAAACTCTGGGTCAAGCATGGGACCATCAATATAGAAACCATTCGGATTAGGTCGATCTAGAACGATGAACTCAATGTAGTTTTCAGCACAAGCCTCCATGGCGTAAGCCATCGTGGATATGTAGGTGTAAAAACGAGCCCCAACATCTTGTATATCAAAGATCATTACTTCAATTCCAGATAAATCATCGATGATGGGTTTCTTATGTGCACCATAAAGGCTCACAATGGGCAGTCCCGTTTTTTTATCCTTGCCATCTTCCACTTTTTCGCCTGCATCAGCCTTGCCTCTAAAGCCGTGTTCTTGAGCAAAAACCTTCACCACATTCACGCCTTTATCGAGCAAGAAATCGACCAGGTGTACGGTATCCACCATCGAAGTATGATTACCAATAACGGCCACAGTTTTACCCTCCAACAAGGGTGCGTATTCATCGTATTGCTTTGCACCAACGGATATGTCTTTGTCTGTTTTAAAATAACTCTGACCAAAGCACATAGCGGTAGATAATACCAGCGAAATAGCAAGAAGTGTAGTCTTCATATCTCTAATGATTGAATTATCAAAAATCCGCATCTTCACCGCGTCTTTCGAGGTTGAATGACTAAGTTTTAAACAGAAAAACCGTGCACTACGAGTTATTTCTCGCGAAAAAAATGATCGGTGGCCGAAGGGCAAAGTTGACTGGCCAAAGCAGCTCAGCAATTATCAAAATTGCTGTTACTGGTATTGTCGTTGGTATGGCGGTGATGATATTATCCGTGGCTATTGTTACGGGGTTTCAAAATGAAATCCAACAAAAGGTAATCGGGTTTGGCGCACACCTACAGATCTCAAAATATAGTCCAGGAAACGCCTTGGGTGAAAAACCCATTTCTAGAAATCAAGACTTTATTGCTCCACTAGCAGCCGACCCATTGGTCAAAAACATCAATGCTTATGCTTATAAAAGCGGAATTATTGCGGCCAACGGTGAAATCAAAGGGGTTGTAGCGAAAGGTATCGCATCTGATTTTGATTGGGATTTCTTTAATGCTAATCTGCTTGAAGGGAGTATCCTAAATCTCAATGGCGAGTCAAAAACAGACTCGGTAGTCATCTCCAAACTCATTGCCGATAAGCTTGAGTTAGCATTGGGTGATAAGATTATTGTGGTGTTTGTACAAGATCAAAAAGAGCGTAAACGAAGGTTTACAATCGGGGGGATTTACGAAAGCGGTATGGAGCAGTTTGATGCAAACATCATGCTTTGCGATCTAAGGCACGTGCAAAAGCTGAATAATTGGGAAGATGATCAAATTGCTGGTTTCGAGGTTACTTTGCACCATTTTGATGATCTGGAAAAGCTTGATAATCTAATCGCAGAGTACGTTCCTTGGGAATTTAGCACAGACAAAATCACCGATCAATTCATGGAAATTTTCGGTTGGCTTGAACTTCAAGACCTCAACGTATATATCATACTTATCCTGATGGTTTTAGTATCGGGCATCAACATGATTACTGCTCTGCTTGTTTTTATTCTAGAACGAACCAACATGATTGGCTTAATGAAGGCAATGGGGGCAACTGCACGAAGCATCGGTCTCATATTTATCTATAATGCGGCATACCTAATACTGATTGGTACATTTTGGGGAAATGCCATTGGGCTTGGCATAGGGTTACTTCAGCAACAATTTAAGTTTCTGAAATTGGATAAAACCAGCTATTACATTGATCATGTGCCAGTACTTTTTGATTTCAACACAATCCTCTGGATCAATGTCGGAAGCATCATCATTTCCGTAGTCATGTTGATTTTGCCTTCGCTTATTGTCGGAAAAATTGATCCTGTAAAAACCATTCGATTCAATTAAACATTCTTTAAAGAAATCCTCGGTAATTATGAACTTCGCAAAAGATTGAAACTGCATGAAAATTCACAACAACATCCTCGAAACCATTGGAAATACTCCTTTAGTAAAGCTGAATAAAATAGCCGAAGATATTCCTGGAACCATACTCGCTAAGGTGGAGTATTTCAATCCAGGGCATAGCGTAAAAGATCGTATGGCACTTAAAATGGTTGAGGATGCCGAAGCAAGAGGTGATATCAAACCCGGAGGTACATTAATCGAGTGTACCAGTGGAAACACGGGCATGGGCTTAGCGTTGGCCGCCATTGTCAAAGGCTATAAGCTCATGTGCACGTTGAGTGATAAACAGAGTAAAGAAAAGATTGACATCCTGAAAGCCGTAGGTGCAGAGGTGCACGTATGCCCTACCAACGTTGAGCCTGATCAACCCGATTCATACTACAGTGTGGCACGAAGGCTCAATGAAGAAATGCCAAATTCGTTTTGGGTGAACCAATACGACAATGCATCAAATGCGGTAGCCCATTATGAATCGACCGGGCCAGAAATCTGGGATCAAACGGATGGAAAAATCACACACTTTGTGGTTGGTGTGGGCACTGGCGGAACCATTTCTGGTGTTGGAAAGTATCTCAAAGAACAGAATCCCAACGTGAAGATATGGGGAGCTGATTCTTATGGCTCCGTGTTTAAAAAGTACCACGAAACCGGTGTATTTGATGAAAAAGAGATATACAGTTACATTACTGAAGGTATTGGTGAAGACATTCTACCAAAAAACGTTGACTTCTCCATCATCGACCATTTCGAAAAAATCACGGACCGTGATGGAGCCTTAGTAACTAGAGAGCTTGCGGTAAAAGAAGGACTCTTTGTAGGTTATTCAGCTGGTTCGGCCTTTCAGGTGCTGAGACAAATGAAGCATGAGCTAAACGAAGATTCTGTCGTAGTTGTGCTATTCCATGACCATGGGTCAAGGTATGTAGGTAAGGTATTTAATGATGATTGGATGCGTGAGCAAGGTTTTCTGAATGAAGCCAACAAAGTGGCGATGGATTTAATCTCAGAGCGATTGCATTTGCCATTATTGTCCGTTAACACTGGCGAACCCATTCACAATGCCATTGCCATTATGCGTAAATATGATGTGTCACAGCTTCCTGTAATGGAGGAGGGCAAGTTTGTGGGAAGTATCGATGATGTGCATCTCCTCCCAGCTTTATCGAAAGACCCTGATGCTAGAGATAAGTCCATAGGCAACTACATGCAAGCCCCCTACCCCATTGTGCAGAGCAGCGATACAATCGCTACCATAGCTAAGCAAATTGACGAATCTAATGGTGCTGTATTGGTAGATCTTGGGCAAGGAAAATATCACATCATTACTCGACACGATCTGGTTGCTGCAATGTCATAACTCATGGTTGTTACCGACCAAATGCAGCGGAGCATCACGCTCAATTCCAATCCCAAACGAATCATAAGCTTGGTGCCTTCACAGACTGAGCTCTTAGCTGATCTCGGCCTTGATAGTGAGGTGGTTGGAATAACGAAGTTTTGTATTCATCCCAATCGTTGGTTTCGGGAAAAACCACGCATTGGAGGAACAAAGAATGTGAAACATGAGGTCATCGAGTCTCTCAATCCCGACTTGATTATTGCCAATAAAGAAGAAAACAGTAGAGAAGATATTGCAAAGCTTAGCGAACAGTATCCTGTTTGGATCAGCGATATTAAAGATCTCGACTCGGCATTAACAATGATTGAATCTGTTGGGGAGATCTGCGATCGAATCCCCCAAGCAAAAAGGATTTCTGATGAAATCAACACCTCCTTTGAAGCATTAGCAAACTCCGAGTTGAACCAAAAGCGCGTAGCCTACCTCATTTGGAACAAGCCCTACATGGCGGCAGGTCATGATACATTTATCAACCATATGCTCGGTATATGCGGATTTGAAAATGCTGTATCCCCGACTATGGGAAGGTATCCGAAACTCGATATGGATTGGTGGGAATCAGTCGAACTTGATTATGTACTCCTTTCAAGTGAACCCTTTCCATTTAAAGCAAAGCACATAGAGGATATAAAAAAACTTGTCCCTTCGGCCAGGGTAGAGATTGTTGATGGTGAAGCATTTAGCTGGTATGGTTCCCGACTAATCAAATCCCCCGAATATTTCCGCCAACTTATTTACGATTTATCCCGTACTACATCCGATTGAGAGATGTTTAACTTTGAACCATGCGGCTGGCTGCTACACCACTTCTTACCCTAGTCCTCGCTGGTATTTGCTTTTTCTCCCAAGCTCAAACAGTTGGCGTGGTGCTCAGCGGTGGCGGTGCCAATGGTATGGCGCACATTGGCATGCTAAAAGCATTGGAAGAAAACTCCATACCAATCGACTACATCACAGGAACTTCTATCGGAGCTTTTATTGGCGCATTGTACGCCTCAGGGTACTCACCTGAGATGATTGAAACTGCGCTTACAAACCAGTATTATCGTGATTTAGCCGAAGGTAAGATTGACCAGAAATACATTTACTACTTCAGAAAACCCAGTCCCAATGCGAGTTGGATTAGCTTGAGGCTGCGTCCTGATTCAAATCTTCTACAAACAAGTTTACCCACCAGTTTTATCAATCCAGCTCCGTTGGATATAGAAATGTTGGCATTCCTAGAACCTGCAGCACAGGTTTCTCAATATAATTTCGACAGCCTTTTTGTACCCTTTCGTTGTGTTGCCTCTGATATCGAAAATAAAGAAACGGTGCTCTTCAACTCAGGAAATCTAAATAAAGCTGTGCGCGCCAGCATGAGCTATCCGCTCTATCTGGAACCGATTGTGGTCAATGGCACCCTGCTGTTTGATGGTGGTTTGTATAACAATTTCCCCACCGATATCATGCGCGATGAGTTTGCTCCTGATGTAATCATTGGATGTAATGTCAGCGGAAATGAAGAACCTCCACGAGAGGATGATGCACTGTCGCAACTGCGCAATATGGTGGTGAGTAAAACCAATTACGCGCTAGAACAAGAGTGCTGTGTACTCATAGAACCCAAGGTGAATCACGGCACATTCGATTTTAAATATGCCACTGACAATCTTGACTCAGGGTATGTTACTGCAATGCGATCTATGCCCGATATCAAAGAGAAAGTAAACCGAAGAGTACATCAAAAAGTAGTCAACCAAAGGCGGACAGAGTTTAACCAAAGAAAAATCCCACTCGAATTTTCTGATGTAGAATACACAGGATTGACCAGGAGTCAAAGCGCTTATGTTGACCTCCTGCTCAACGCTCGAAAGGGACGTATAATGGATTTTAAAGAGTTGAAGCGAGGTTATTATAGACTTCAAGAAACGGATAAGGTGAAGCGGGTTTACCCAACTACTGCGGGTTTGTCATCAGACAGCACTTATCGATTAAAGCTGAACGTCAAAAAAGAAAAAAACCTGCTGGCGGAAATTGGAGGAAACCTCTCAACCCGAAATATCAATACAGGATATTTTGGGATTGGCTACTCGGCCATGAATAATACTGGTACAAGTTTTTATGCCAACACATACTTCGGACGGTTTTACAACTCGGCTATGGCACAAGGCAGGGTGGATATTCCCATTCGATTGCCGATGTATTTTGAGCTTTCCGGAGTATTAAATCAATGGTCATATTCTAGAAGTCGTGCGGCCTTTTTGAGTGAAGATCGCGATCAGTTCTCTTCTCAAAATGAACGATATACAAAAGGATTGTTTGCCTTTGCACTGTCCAATAAAAGTAAGTTGACTGCAGGAGCTTCAGTGGTCTCATTAACCGATTCGTATTTCAATACACGAAATTTCACCGGTGCGGCAGAACCCGATCGCACTCTGTTTTTAGGCAGCACATACCTAGGTACGTTTGATTACAACAGTCTGAATCGCAGGCAATATGCCAACTCTGGCACTCAGGTATTAGCATCCGTGCGATATACCGAAGGTCAGGAGCGCCACAACCCTGGCCCTACATCTGAAGCTGATTTTGAAACACGCCATGCACACAATTGGTGGAAACTGAAACTAAAGGTTGATAGCTACTATAAGTCTAAAGGCGTGCTCAGGCTTGGGTTATATGGCGAAGGTGTTTTCTCCACCATGGATCTTTTTGAGAACTATGCATCCAGTGCCCTTCGGTCTCCATTTTTTGAACCCATACCTGAAAACAGCACATTTTTCTTAGAATCTTTCAGGGCATATAAGTTTGCCGCTCTTGGTCATAAAGTAATCTTTAATGTCTTCCGAAATTTCGATTTAAGACTCGAAGGATACCTATTTAAACCCTTTGAATTTGCCGATCGCGTTCAAGACTTTGACGATTTAGATGCAGATGGTTTAACAAGTGATTTGGTGCAAGTTCGCGGATTCTCAAACAGCCTTTTTGGCGAGCGATATTACACTGTTGCCACCGCAAATGCTGTGTATAACTCACCGCTTGGCCCAATAAGTTTGAGTTTAAACTATTACCTCAACTCACCCGAGTTTAGTACCGATGTACGCCCTCAGCCCGTCACCCTATTCTTCCATTTTGGGTACATCTTGTTTAATGATCGGGCGGTGAGATGATAAAAAAAAGCCCGAATTGAAAAGATTCGGGCTTTTTAATACTATGTATTTCAAAGAATGTTAAGCTTCTGCTGTCGGGCCAAAGTTCATTGGAAAAGGCGCTGGACCTTGCTCAATGTCTTTGATCTCCCCGTGCTGACTCTCAAACTTCACGATGTTATCGTTTAGTGCTTTTAGGAGTCGCTTCGCATGCTGAGGTGCCAAGATCACCCGAGAATTCACTCGTGCTTTTGGTGCCCCCGGCATAAGGGCAATGAAGTCAATCACAAACTCCGTTTGTGAATGCGTAAGCACTGCCAAGTTTGAGTATTGCCCTTGAGCGATATCCTCATTGAGCTCGATGCTTATCTGCCCCTGCTTTTTATCCTTCTCTTCAGCCATTAGCTATAGTCTTCAATGATTGCATCAGAAGTAGCACCCACCATTTGGTCGTACTCTTCTTGACTTCCAACCACTAGGTTTCTGTAATCCTTAAGTCCTGTACCCGCTGGGATTAAGTGACCAACAATTACGTTCTCCTTCAATCCTTTCAGATGATCGATCTTGCCATTTACAGCTGCCTCGTTAAGAACCTTAGTTGTTTCCTGGAACGATGCTGCCGAGATGAAGCTTTCTGTTTGAAGCGATGCTCTGGTAATACCCTGAAGTATCGGCTGACCTGTAGCAGGCATAGCGTCTCTTGCAACCACTAGGCTCTTATCTTTTCTCTTCAATTGAGAATTTTCATCTCTCAACTTACGAGCATTGATGATCTGACCCGGCTTTAGCGTTTCAGAGTCTCCAGCTTCAACCACCACCTTCATTCCGAAAATGCTATCATTCTCGATGATGAAATCGGTCTTATTGATGGTCTGCGCTTCTAGAAACTTCGTATCTCCTGGATCAAGGATGATCACCTTACGCATCATTTGACGCACAATGACTTCAAAGTGCTTATCGTTGATTTTCACACCTTGTAAACGGTAAACTTCTTGGATCTCGTTCACAAGATACTCTTGAACGGCAGTTGGTCCCATGATGGCCAAAATATCTGCAGGAGTAATGGCTCCATCAGAAAGTGCTTGTCCGGCTTTCACAAAATCATTCTCCTGAACGAGGATGTGTCTTGACAATGGCACCAAGTACTTAGACTTATCACCTGTTCTTGATTCAACAATAATCTCGCGGTTACCGCGCTTGATCTTTCCGTAGCTTACGATACCATCAACCTCAGATACAATAGCTGGGTTGGATGGGTTACGTGCTTCGAAAAGTTCAGTCACCCGTGGAAGACCCCCAGTAATGTCACCACCACCTTGTCCACCAGAACGCGGGATCTTAACTAAGATACCACCAGGCCCTACTTTGTCACCCTCATCAACCATGATGTGTGCGCCAACTGGAATGCTGTATGATCTTAGGTTTTCACCTTTGTTGTCCTGAACATGAATCGTTGGATTCTTGGTCTTGTCTCGGTTATCGATAATTACCTTCTCACGGAATCCAGTCTGCTCGTCAGACTCTTCTTTGTAAGTAACCCCTTCTTCGATGCTTTCGAAAACAAGCTTACCAGCAAACTCAGAAAGGATGACCGCGTTGTATGGATCCCATTGGCAAATCAAGTCGCCTTTCTTCACCTTGGCACCTGACTTCACAAATACTTCAGATCCGTAAGGGATGATGTTGGTTGCGGCAGTCATTCCGGTCTTATTATCTATCAATCGCATTTCTGCAGATCGACCAATAACTACAGTCTTTTTAGAACCGTCTTTTTCAACCTTGTCTACCGTACGCAACTCATCAATTTCAATCTTACCATCAACCTTCGCTTCTACTTTAGACTCAGAAGCTATACTTGACGCAGTACCCCCAACGTGGAAAGTACGCAAGGTAAGCTGAGTACCGGGCTCACCAATAGACTGAGCAGCGATTACACCAACAGCTTCTCCTTTGGTTACCTTCTTAGCCGTAGAAAGGTTTTGTCCGTAACACTTGGCGCAAATACCGCGTGGCATTTCACAAGTAAGTGCTGATCTGATTTCAACTTCATCGATACCAGCAGCCTCAATGGCATGTGCAACTTCATCGTTTATTTCTTCACCAGAAGCTACGAGCAACTCATCTGTTTCCGGATGGTTTATATCGTATACGCTGGTTCTACCAATGATTCGCTCGTGCAATGGTTCTACAATCTCCTCATTTTTCTTAAGCGCAGTTGCTGTTAATCCACGGAGCGTTCCACAGTCATCAGCTGTAACAATTACGTCCTGCGCAACATCAACCAATCTTCGTGTCAAGTAACCTGCATCCGCAGTCTTAAGAGCCGTATCGGCTAAACCTTTACGCGCACCGTGCGTGGATATAAAGTACTCAAGAATGGATAGTCCTTCACGGAAGTTAGAAAGAATCGGATTCTCGATAATTGCACCTCCTGTATCTCCTGATTTTCTTGGCTTAGCCATCAAACCTCTCATACCAGAAAGCTGACGAATCTGCTCCTTCGATCCACGAGCACCAGAGTGGTACATCATGTAAACCGAGTTGAATCCTTGGTTATCATTTTCCAATCGGTTCATTAACACATGGGTCAATTTCGAATTGGTATGTGTCCAGATATCAATGACTTGATTGTAACGCTCGTTATTAGTAATGAGACCCATGTTGTAGTTCATCATCACTTCATCAACTTCAGCCTGAGCTTTTTCAAGCAGCGTGATCTTCTCATCTGGCACAATTACGTCCCCAAGGTTAAACGACAGTCCACCCTTAAATGCCATGTAGAAACCAAGAGACTTGATTTCATCAAGGAACTTAGCTGTAGCTGCCATACCGCATGACTTCAATACCCGACCAATGATGTCTCGTAGAGATTTCTTCGTTAATACCTCATCAATGTAACCGGCCTTTTCAGGAACAAGCTGGTTGAATAGCACTCGTCCGCAAGTGGTGTCGATAATTTTTCTTTCACCATGCTCAGTGATTCGAACCTTAATTTCAGAGTGAAGATTCAATTTACCTTCATTGTAGGCGATTATAACCTCTTCAGAAGAGTAGAAATATTTACCCTCCCCAAGCATTGTTCTTGTTTCATCACTTTTACGTGCTTTGGTAATGTAGTATAATCCAAGAACCATATCCTGTGATGGCACGGTAATAGGAGCACCATTTGCAGGATTAAGAATGTTGTGAGATGCAAGCATCAATAATTGAGCTTCAAGCACTGCTGCATGACCTAAGGGTACGTGCACTGCCATCTGGTCGCCATCAAAATCCGCGTTAAATGCAGTACATACAAGCGGATGTAGTTGAATTGCTTTACCCTCAATTAGTTTCGGCTGGAACGCCTGAATACCCAATCTGTGAAGCGTTGGAGCTCGGTTAAGTAATACTGGGTGTCCTTTCAATACATTCTCAAGGATATCCCACACCACCGGTTCCTTCCTATCTACAATTTTCTTCGCAGATTTCACCGTCTTTACAATACCGCGCTCAATAAGCTTACGGATAATGAATGGCTTGAACAGCTCAGCTGCCATATCCTTAGGTAAACCACATTCGTGTAGCTTAAGATCTGGTCCTACAACGATTACTGAACGGGCTGAATAGTCAACACGCTTACCAAGTAGGTTTTGACGGAAACGTCCTTGCTTACCCTTCAAGCTATCTGAAAGTGACTTTAGTGCTCTATTTGACTCCGTTTTCACCGCAGAAGACTTACGAGAGTTATCTAACAATGAGTCTACCGCTTCTTGAAGCATTCGCTTTTCATTTCGCAATATCACTTCAGGAGCTTTAATCTCCAGCAGTCGCTTTAATCTATTATTTCGAATGATTACTCTTCGATATAAGTCATTTAAGTCTGAAGTCGCAAAACGACCACCATCCAAAGGAACTAACGGACGAAGTTCTGGCGGAATCACGGGAACAACTTTCACAATCATCCACTCAGGACGGTTTTCAATATGGTTATTGGCAGCTCTAAAGGCTTCAACAACCTGAAGACGCTTCAGTGCCTCATTCTTTCTTTGCTGAGAAGTTTCCGTATTCGCCTTATGCCTGAGATCATAGCTCAATTCATCCAAATCCAATCTATGAAGCAATGCATACAATGCATCGGCTCCCATCATTGCGATGAATTTGTCTGGATCCTTATCATCTAAGTATTGGTTTTCTCTTGGAAGCGTGTCCAAGATATCCAAGTACTCTTCTTCCGTTAAAA
>Ga0181593_10005229_pt1 | contig 11758 bp, 11 predicted proteins | sample 071ome_19_FD_133756 | JGI IMG/M metagenome (GOLD analysis project Ga0181593, IMG submission 133756) | Coastal salt marsh microbial communities from the Groves Creek Marsh, Skidaway Island, Georgia - 071413AT metaG (megahit assembly) | ecosystem: Environmental > Aquatic > Marine > Intertidal...
ACGCCCCGATTTGTGCCCCGCGGGGCCGGCTTTGGAAATACGCATCGGCTTCTTGTTCGCCCACCGGCGCAACGGCACCTTCAATCCGAACCTGGCGTTTGGTTGCCTTCCAATGAAAACAAAGTGCCGCCATGGGATTTTCGCGCAGTTCCCGGGCCTTACGGCTTTCTAAATTGGTATAAAAAGTAAATCCTTGATCATCTACATCTTTCAGCAGCACCATACGCGCGGATGGAACTCCGGCTGGCGAAGCGGTTGCCAACGTCATGGCCGTTGCCAAAGACGGCTCCGTTTTCTCGGCCTCCGCCAACCATGCTTTGAACTGAGCAATGGGATCAACCACCTCAATTTCAGCAGATTTGGGGTCATGTGTGACGAGAGTCATAGTTCGGCAACCGGTTTTCTTATAGAATTTTTAGCAATTACGGGCCTAATGATAGGCAGCAAAAAAATAACCAAAGGCCCCTAACACGGACCTTAATACCACTTATATAATAGTTATGGCTTCTGTTTCGCCTAATTTTTGTCATGATTTTGATTGAAGGTTTGACGATGAAACAATTTACTCAAATCACTGCGGCACTTGTTGTTGTTTTCGCCTTGGCCGCCTGCGAAAGCGGCCGCGATGGTCCCGGGACCAAAGAAACGATCGGCACCCTTGGTGGCGCAGCGATCGGTGGCTTGCTGGGTTCGCAAATCGGCGGTGGCTCGGGTCGGCTCGCGGCAACGGCGGTTGGTGCTCTCCTGGGTGCTTATGCCGGTAATTCGCTCGGTAAATCATTGGACCGGGCCGATAAAGCGCACGCTGCTCAAGCTCAGCAGCAAGCGTACAATGCGCCGATGCAACAGCCCGTTGCCTGGAATAACCCAAAAAGCGGTAATTCCGGTTCCATTACGCCGGTCCGTGAAGGCCAAAATACAGTTACCGGCGAATACTGCCGGGAATACGAAACCAAAATCAATGTCGGCGGAAAATCAGAAACGGCTCACGGCACCGCCTGCCGTCAAGCCGATGGCACCTGGCGCATCATAAAATAATTTAATCACTAAGAAACCGGCTTTAGATGGGACGGCAATTGGCCGTCCCTTTCTTTTTCGCCAGCCTCGAAGATCGCTTGCAGACTAATATCTGAAGATTTTTTCTCGCCTTCTAATAATTCTTTCAAATACGGCATTAAATTTTGCCGCCATGAATCAGTTGAAATGTCGAAATCAGTTGGATTGAATCCGATTTCGAGAGAACGCATCAATTCGTAAAGCGTAACATCTTTCAAGCGGCGCGCCAGGACCCAGGTATCGCTTGATGTATTTTCGATATATTTATTTTTGTGCAACGAGAATAGCATGCGCTCGACGGCTTCGGTGCCGAATTTCGTTTCCCGAACCATAGCAGTCGTTAAAACGCCCCGGCCCGTTTTGCCGGCCTCGAAAAGTTGCTGCAGGACGCCAACAGCCAGCACGAGCCGGCGGCCGGCGCGCAATCTGTTGGCCTGCACTTTAATGCCTTCCCGGCTCCGCCATTCTTCCAGCGATGACGTCAGCACAGCTCCTAAGAGAACGGCGGCCCAAGATAAATATGTCCAAACCAAAAATATCGGCACGACCGAAGCGGCACCATAAATTGTTTGGTAAATGGGTAAATTAGACACGTAGAGTGTCAGAACTTCCCGCAAGACAGCAAACATCACACCGGCCGTCACGCCACCAATCAGGGCGTTGGAAAACTTAATCGATCGGTTGGGAATGACCAAATAAAACAGCGTAAAAACAACGATCATGATCGCCGTCGGCGCGAATATCTTTAAAAAGCCCCCAACGCCGGTCAACGCTTCTCCACCGAGTGATTTTGTGAGCGCGAAGAAATAGGTGGATAAAGAAAAACTGGCGCCGAGCAGTAACGGGCCTAAGGTGAGCAACGCCCAAAAAACGAGGAGCCGGGGCAACAATGCCCGGGGGCGTATGACTCGGAAAATCGAATTTAAGGCCGATTCAATGGTCCCCAAAAGCAATACGGCAATTAAAGCCAAACCGATAATGCCGACGGCCGTCAATTTAGCCGTATTATCGACAAATTGATCAAAGTAATCACGCATCGCTTCCGCCGACGTCGGCAAAAAATTCTTAAATAAGACCGATTGGAATTCTTCACGAACGCCTTCAAAGACAGGAAAGGCGGCTAACATCGAAAATGCGATCGCGGTTAACGGCACAATAGCCAGCATCGAGGTATAGCTCAGTGAAGCGGCGAGCCGGAGGCAGTCGTTTTCAACAAACCGGTGCCACAGAAACCCGATGAAATGACGCGAGATTCGAACAAAATTCGCCCACGGAATGGTGGCAAAAAATCCAGTTTTTACGGCTTCTTCATCTCGATCTGACACAACGGCCTCTTTATGTTCAACAATGGAACCGCATAATCATACCCTGATCTGCGGTTACCGGCCAAACCACATTATTGACCCGTTCAGACACCCCGGAAATGCACAATTAACATGGTTAATTTAAGGTGCGATGGGTTTTGACTCAGCAGTGTTTCGTGTAGGATAGCCCTCACCTTTCAAAGGATTGATCAATCTCGAATTAAATAAAAGTGAGGCAAGAATGACAGCACCAGCACCCTTAATGGCAGGGAAAAAGGGTCTTATCGTTGGCGTCGCCAACGACCGTTCCATTGCATGGGGCATCGCAAAAACCGCGCATGCCCACGGTGCCGAACTCGCCTTTACGTATCAAGGGGATGCCTTGAAAAAGCGTGTCGAACCGTTGGCGCAATCAGTCGGTTCAGACATCGTTTTACAATGCGATGTCACAGACCTCGCCAGCATGGACCAAACATTCAATACAATTCAGGAAAAATGGGGTTCGTTGGATTTCATTCTGCATGCCGTCGCCTATTCAGACAAAGAACAACTAAAAGGCAAGTATCTTGATACAACACCGGAAAACTTCGAAAAAACGATGATGATTTCCTGCTACTCATTAACAGCTATGTGCCAACGCGCAGCCCCGTTGATGAAAGACGGTGGCAGCATACTGACACTGACGTACTTAGGCGGGGAAAAAGTCGTGCCCCATTACAATGTGATGGGTGTTGCCAAAGCTGCTCTTGAAGCAAGCGTCCGTTACTTAGCCGAGGATCTCGGGCCACAACAAATTCGCGTCAATGCTCTCTCTGCCGGTCCGATGAAAACACTGGCCTCATCTGGAATCGGTGATTTTCGCTATATTTTAAAATGGAACGAATTCAACTCACCCTTAAGACGTAACGTCAGCCTCGAAGAGGTCGGTAACGCCGGATTTTACTTGCTGAGTGATTTATCCGCTGGCGTGACAGGCGAAACGCATCATGTTGATTGCGGTTATCATATTGTCGGCATGAAAGCTGTCGACGCGCCCGATATTTCGACCGCTTAATAGAATTCGACGCGATTTCGTTCTCGTGATCTTGTAAAGAGCAACTGTTATGACCGGTAATACGTTCGGACATTTATTTCGTGTAACGACCTTTGGCGAAAGTCATGGGCCGGCGATCGGCTGCGTTGTTGATGGCGTGCCGCCACACATTCCCCTTGAGGAAGCCGACATCCAACTTTATTTGGATAAACGTAAACCCGGCCAATCAAAATTCACGACACAACGAAAAGAAAGCGACCGCGTTCAAATTCTATCTGGCGTTTTCGAAGGAGTAACCACCGGTGCACCGATTGGTTTGCTAATTGAAAACGAGGATGCGCGTTCTAAAGACTACAGTGAGATTAAAAATAAGTTCCGCCCCGGGCATGCTGATTACACATATCACAAAAAATACGGCATCCGCGATTACCGTGGTGGCGGCCGTTCCAGTGCGCGCGAAACGGCTATGCGGGTCGCCGCCGGGGCCATTGCCCGGAAAATTTTAGGCCACGATGTCATCATTCGCGGTGCATTGGTGCAAATGGGCCCTCACCAAATCGACCGTGCCCGTTGGGACTGGGATGCATGTGAAAAGAATCCGTTCTGGTGTCCCGATCCGCAAGCTGCCAAGGAGTGGGAGGCCTTCCTAGAGCAAGTTCGCAAAGCCGGATCTTCCGCGGGCGCCGTCATCGAAGTCGTCGCCTCGGGCGTCCCGGCCGGGCTTGGCGCGCCGTTGTTCGACAAGCTCGACGGTGAAATCGGCAAGGCTCTGATGAACATCCCTGCCGCGAAAGGCGTTGAGATCGGCGCCGGTTTCGCGGCCGCCTCATTGTCGGGCGAGGAAAACGCTGACGAAATGCGTATGGATAATGGCGAAGTGAAATTCTTGTCCAATAACGCAGGTGGCATGCTCGGCGGCATCACCACAGGCCAGGACATCGTCGCCAGGCTCGCCATCAAACCGACAAGTTCGATCTTAAGCCCGCGCAAAACGGTCACGGTTCAAGGTGAAGATACGGAAATCGTCACCAAGGGCCGTCACGACCCTTGTGTCGGTATTCGCGGCGTGCCCGTCGTGGAAGCAATGCTGGCGTGTGTATTAGCTGATCACTGGCTCCGCCATAAAGCGCAATGCGGCTAGACATTATTTGTGATTAACAAACATTAATGCCGTATGGTTTGAAATGTTCATTCGGTTCATTTGTTCACAATCTCGTCATTTCCTGCGGAAAATTCTCAGAAAATCGCCAATCTGTTCTGAATTTGTTGCGGTTCACTGCATGCACTGGTAGGGTATCATCAACAGCAGAAGCTGGATTGTAAAAGGAGAACAATCATGGCTATCGAACCTTTAGGTTCGCCGACGGTCGTCCCACCGACAGCCGACGGTTCCGAACCCCGGACCGTTCCGACGAACGCCGGCGTGTTTCAAGCTGAAATCGCAGCGGATTCCGTGACACAACAAGTTCAACAGGTCCAGGACTCATCAGCGCAGCCTGAAGCCGCCAGCGGACGGCAACAAGCGAATTCCGAGACCTCGCAACGTTCAGAGCCGGCACAAGGCGCTCAAGACCCGGCCCCGACACCTGAAGAAGGCCGCGGGGTAAACCTCAATATTGAAGTTTAACAGGCTATAATCTTTCACGCGGCCCGCCGAGTTTATTTTAACCGGCGGGTCTTTTTATTTCGCATTCAGTTTTTCGGCATACAAAAGGAATTCCTTATTCCCTTTCGGCCCCGTGATCGGACTCTCCGTAATCCCCCGAACGGACCAACCGTTCAAACCATTCACCCAGTCTGAAATTTTCCTGCAAACGTCTTCGTGCAATTCGGCATCACGAACGACGCCGCCTTTACCGACTTGCTCCTTGCCGACTTCAAACTGCGGCTTAATAAGAGTGATCAACTGTGCCGATGGCTTGGTTAACTGTAACGCCGCCGGCAAGGCGACCATCAGACTGATAAAACTGACATCACTGACAATGACGTCAACAAGCTCCGGAACTTCTGCCTGTGTAATGTGACGCGCATTTGTTTTTTCCAACACGACGACACGGTCATCGTTTCGCAGTTTCCAATCAAGCTGGCCGTGTCCGACATCGATTGCATAAACCCTCACAGCGCCGTGCTGCAAAAGAACATCGGTGAATCCCCCTGTCGAAGCCCCGACATCCAGGCAGGTTTTCCCTTCAGGATTAATCGAAAAAAAATCAAGACCGTGCGATAGCTTCAAACCGCCACGCGAAACCCAGGGATGATCTTGCCCCTTTAAAGTTATGGGTAAATCCGGTGCGACCTGTATGCCCGGCTTATCAAGGCGTTTGGTTTCGGAATAAACGATGCCCGACATAATCATCGCTTGCGCCCGCGCCCGGCTTTCGGCGAGCCCGCGTTCAAAAAGAAGCGTGTCCAGTCGGCATTTTTTTTTGCCCGCTTGACCGGCGCAAGCCGCCATTGCTATGCGCGGGCGACGGGTTCGATATTTTCCCCTTCCCTGCCGAGGGCGGAAAGAGCCGTTGCAACGATATGCGGTGCGTTAAGACCGGCAGTATCGTATTGGCTATAAGGCGCATCCTGCAGAATAAATTGATCCGGTAAATGCATCGGGCGGATTTTTAAGCCATTATCGAGGGCGCCGTCACGTGCCAGGAATTCCAAAACTTGAGCCGAAAACCCGCCAATGGAACCTTCTTCAATCGTGATCAAGACCTCGTGCTCTTTCGCCAAGCGGCGAATGAGGTCTTCATCGAGCGGTTTCGCAAACCGGGCATCGGCAACCGTCGTCGAAAGGCCTTTGGCTTCCAACTCATCGGCAGCTTTAAAGACTTCGGCCATGCGTGCACCATAACATAAGACCGCAACCTTACTGCCTTCGCGCATGATCCGGCCCTTGCCGATTTCAAGCGGAACACCGACTTCCGGCAGATCAACGCCGATGCCTTCGCCACGCGGGTAGCGCAAGGCGCTCGGGCGGTCATCAATTTGTACGGATGTCGCCACCATGTGAACAAGATCAGCCTCATCAGCCGCCGCCATCATGACGAAGTCCGGCAAGCAGCCCATATAGGCAATATCATACGCGCCATGATGAGTTTGCCCGTCAGCACCGACCAAGCCGGCCCGGTCCAAAATAAACCGGACGGGTAATTTTTGAATGCCGACGTCGTGTACGACTTGATCGTAAGCCCGTTGCAAAAAAGTGGAATAAATACAGGCAAACGGCTTGTAGCCTTCGGTGGCCATACCCGCAGCAAACGTTACCCCATGCTGTTCGGCGATACCGACATCGAATGTGCGTTCCGGAAATGATTTTTCAAAAATATCGACGCCCGTTCCCGACGGCATCGCTGCCGTAATGGCGACGATTTTGTCGTCTTTTTCCGCTTCTTTGACCAAAGCGTTGCCGAAGACCTTTGTATAGGATGGCGCGTTGGCGGTGGACTTCACTTGCTCACCGGTCACAACATTAAATTTACCGACACCGTGGTATTTGTCGGCTGATTTTTCCGCCGGCTCATAGCCATGGCCTTTTTCCGTAACGATATGAAGCAATACGGGGCCCCGCTCACGGTCATCACGAAGATTTTTCAGCACCGGCAATAGATGGTCCATATTATGGCCGTCGATGGGGCCGACGTAATAAAAACCAAGCTCTTCAAACATCGTCCCGCCGGTCAGCATGCCGCGGGCGTATTCCTCGGCCTTGCGGGCCGCTTCTTTGATTTGGCGGGGAAATTTGTTGGCCATTTCCTTAGCGAAATCACGCATCGAACGAAATGATTTTGAAGAAATCAGCCTGGATAAGTAAGCGCTCATGGCCCCGACGGCTGGCGCAATCGACATGTCGTTATCGTTAAGAATAACGATCAGACGCGCATCCATCGCACCGGCGTTGTTCATCGCCTCATAAGCCATACCGGCACTCATGGATCCGTCGCCGATGACAGAAATCACATGATTGCTACGCTTACCCTCAAGATCGCGCGCAACGGCCATCCCCAAACCGGCGGAAATCGATGTGGAACTATGCGCCGCACCGAACGGATCGTATTCGCTCTCGGAACGTTTTGTGAAACCGTAAAGGCCGCCGCCTTGGCGCAATGTATGCATACGGTCCCGCCGGCCCGTTAAAATTTTATGCGGGTAGCACTGATGGCCGACATCCCAAATCAACCGGTCATCGGGTGTGTTAAATGTGTGGTGAAGGGCAACAGTCAGCTCGACGACACCAAGGCTCGCACCCAAATGACCGCCTGTGATCGAAACCGTCCGAACCGTTTCGTCCCGAACCTCTTTTGCCAATTGCTTTAATTCATCAACCGACAAATCGCGGCAGTCTTTTGGAAATTTGACCTTATCTAGGATCGGCGTTTCGTGTTTATCCGACAATACTGAATTCCTCTTCTTGCCACCAAGATTATGTCCGCCGTTCAACGACGAATCCGGCCAATTCCCTAAGGGGATCAGCCTGTTCTTTAAATAAGTCTAAATGCTGGATAGCCTGCTGGGCAAGCATATCCGCCTGATCTCTGGCCCTTTCCTGCCCTAAAAGCGAGACAAACGTCGCTTTTCCGGCGTCTGCGTCCTTTCCGGTCTGTTTACCAACTTCCTCAGCCGTGCCTTCGACATCTAAAAGATCATCGACAATCTGGAACGCCAGTCCCAAATCATGAGCATAGGCGTGCAATGCATGGCGGTTTTGCTCCGAGCTTTTACCCAAAATGGCCCCCGCCTCGCACGAAATACCGATCAGCATCCCCGTTTTCATCCGTTGTAATCGAGTGATTTCCGGCATGTCGAGTTCGCGTTGCTCAGCCAGTAAGTCCAGCATCTGACCACCGACCATACCCTCTTCGCCAATCGCTTTTGCCAGCCCCAAAACCAGATTGGCGCGGACCTGCGGATCGGCATGAGTCGCTTCTTCGGCGATGACCTCAAAAGCTTTCGTCAGCAAGGCATCGCCGGCTAAAATCGCTGTCGCCTCATCATATTTAATATGACACGTCGGCTGACCACGCCGCAGATCATCGTCGTCCATGGCCGGCAAATCGTCATGCACTAATGAATAGCAATGAACCATTTCAATGGCGGCTGCCGCACGTAAAGACGATTGGCTGGCTACGCCGAATATTTCCGCACTGGAAACAACCAAAAAGGGGCGAATACGTTTTCCACTTGAAAGAGAGGCGTACCGCATCGCTTCGATAAGTTTTGACTCTGGCTTTTCGTCGTCGATCGGCAACAACTTATCCAACAGATCGGTGACGGCTTTTGCGTTTTCACGCAATTGTTTTTGAAAGTCGGACAAATTTTTACCTTAATCTTGATTTGCGGATTCTACACCGACGGCGCCATCGGCATTTAAAACAACTTTATCGACACGGGTTTTGGCTTCTTGCAATTTAGCCTCACAATGACGCTTCAGGTGTGCCCCGCGTTCATACGATTTGATGGCATCCTCGAGCTTTGTTTCACCTTCCTCGAGTTTGCGCACGATCGTTTCAAGCTCGTCCAGCGCCGTTTCAAAGCTCATTTTCGCGATATCGGCCGGAACCGTGTTTTTAGCCATATGCCCCTCTTGAATTGGCTGGCGAGTGTAGGCAGGGACCCCGCTAGGAGCAAGGATTATAAGCTATTTTTGCCTAACGTTCCTGTTATGTTCAGGCAGAAAGTGCTCGGACGTGAGCCGTCGTGCTACTTGCCAATGCAGCCAAGTCGTAGCCTCCCTCAAGGGAGCTGATTAACCGGCCCTCACAGCACTTTTGAGCGAGCGCCAACAGCTTACCGGTAATCCAGGCATAGTCATCATCCGACAGGCTGATTTGCGCCAGCGGGTCGGATGCATGCGCATCAAACCCGGCGGATATAATAATCATGTCAGGCCGAAATGTCAGAAGTTCCGGCAAGATCCGGTTTGTCCAGCCGTCACGAAACGCTTGAGATCCGGATCCAGCCGGCAACTCCACATTGACGATATTATTTGCAACACCCCGGTCCGTTTCCCGACCTGTTCCCGGATAAAACGGCGATTGATGGCTGGATGCAAAAAAAAGTTCGGCGTCATTTTCAAATGAATGTTGGGTTCCATTGCCGTGATGGACGTCGAAATCAACCACAGCAATTCGCTTGAGCCCATGAACGGCTCGAGCCTGCTCTGCGGCAACGGCCACATTATTAAAGATGCAAAACCCCATCGCCCGGCCGTGTTCAGCATGGTGTCCGGGCGGGCGAACCGCGCAAAAGGCGTTTTTCGCTTCACCGTTCATAACGGCATCAACGGCAGCACAGGCCGCCCCGGCGGCACGCAAGGCCGCTTCGCCGGAAGCAGGTGATAGCGCCGTATCCGGATCGAGATGAATAATGCCGGATGTTGGAATATTCTCCATCACGGCATCGACATAATCCGAATCGTGAACCCGTTTAATCGCTTCAAGATCGGCGATGGGCGCTTCACGCCGCTCCAATCCTTTAAACTCTTCGGCATCAAGGGCCTTTAAAACCGCGCGAAGCCGGTCCGTGGATTCAGGATGATGGGCTCCAGGGTCATGCTCAATGCATATCGGGTGTGTGAATATCAGCGTCGTCATTGAATAAACCCCTCACGGTTCCCATCTCGAACTGATAAAATAGCCTCAAAATTGCATCTTTAACCGCGTTTCAGGCCAAGGCTCACCGAATGTTTGCACGACAGCTCATCCCAGGGCAATCAAACTGGCAAAAAATTAGGACGCTCCTGATTGTTTTATGTATTCCCATACTGGGTGCAACGGAAACCTTCGCCCAAAGCGAAAAGAAGAAATGGGGCAAGGCCCGGGTTATCGTGAATGAAGTTCGTATCGAGCCTTTGCTACAAACGGCGCCAATCATCGGTCGGTTTGTCGCCCGTAGAAGCGGTGTCGTTGCCGCACAAACCGGCGGACCGGTCAAAAAATTACTGATCGAGGTCGGTGACCGGGTTGAGGCCGGCAAATTGATCGCCGAACTCGACACCAGCAGCTTGAAATGGCGCTATCAAGTGGCCGCCGCGGAGGCAACCGAAGCCAAGGCTCAAGTCCGCACGGCCGAGGTTCGAGTTAAACTCGCTGCGCAAGAACTCAAACGATTGGAGAACTTGCGCAAATCAGCCGCGTTCAGCCAAGCCCGCTATGAAGATAAAAAGGTCGAAGTTGCCCGGGCTAGAAGCGAAGTTGCGGAAGCACGCGCAAACCTAAAACGTCGCATGGCAAATAAAGAATTGGTCAACGTTGATCTTCAGCAAGCCAGCATCCGCGCACCCTACTCTGGCGTCGTAACACGGCGGCACACAGAAATCGGCTCCTATGTTAAGGAAGGCGACCCGGTCGTAACGCTGGTCGATGATAAGAATCTTGAAATTGAAGCCGATGTTCCATCGAAAATGATTGCCGGGTTATCTGTTGGGCTGAAAATTTCCGCGAACCTTAATCCAAAGTTATCATTCGACTCCATTGTTCGCGCGATTATTCCTTCAGAAAATCCATTGGCACGAACACGCGCCGTACGGTTTTCAACAACATTCAAAGGCAAGCAATTGCCTTTGGCAGCCAATCAAAGTGTTACCTTGCAAATTCCAATTGAAAAACTGCGTGACATTGTCACTGTCCATAAAGATGCCATCGTTAAGCGAAAAGGCAGAAACATTGTATTTAAAGTTGTCGATGAGAAAGCGCATAAACAAGAAGTTACCACTGGGAGAGCGGTCGGCAACCGGTTTGAAGTCTTAAACGGCCTTAGCGCAAAAGAAATGGTCGTAATTCGCGGCAATGAACGATTGAAAGACGGCAAGCAGGTTACAATTGAAAAAGTAGCCTTTTAAAAACCATGAATCTTATTCGTCTCTGCATTCGCCGCCCCATAGCAGTTCTTGCGGCTGTGATGATCGTGATCATCATGGGGCTTGTGTCTTTGCAAGCGATCCCCATTCAGTTAACGCCCGATGTCCGTAAACCGCTCATTGAAATCGATACGCGCTGGTACAGCGCCGCCCCTCGCGAAGTCGAGCGCGAAATCATCGAGCGCCAGGAAGAGCAACTGTCCAGCGTCGAGGGCATCGAGGAGATGAAAAGCACCGCCCAGTCCGGGCGGGGACAAGTTGAACTCACGTTTCGGGTCGATCAAAACATGGACCGCGCCCTGCTTTTGGTCGCTAATCGCCTGGATCAGGTTGAGGGCTACCCCGATGAAGCCGATGAGCCGCGCTTAAATACGGCCGGCAGCGATGACAACGCCATCACCTGGATGATTTTGCGGCGGAATCCGGGCAACACGCGCGATATGCATGAATACTTGGATTTTGCCAAAAACGTCATCCAAGACCGGCTCGAACGTGTAAAAGGCATTGCCCGCA
>Ga0181593_10005235_pt1 | contig 11747 bp, 21 predicted proteins | sample 071ome_19_FD_133756 | JGI IMG/M metagenome (GOLD analysis project Ga0181593, IMG submission 133756) | Coastal salt marsh microbial communities from the Groves Creek Marsh, Skidaway Island, Georgia - 071413AT metaG (megahit assembly) | ecosystem: Environmental > Aquatic > Marine > Intertidal...
AGATCGTCAGTGAAATGGAAGAAGTCTTAGCAACAGGTGGTGACATCACACGACTTTTCCAATTGCGTAGACAGCTTGTAAACGCAGGGGATGCTGGATCAGTTACGCAAAAAGCAGCGGGTGTAGTTCGTCAACAATTGGACGCGTCATTAGAAGCCTTAGTAGATCAGCAACTATTGCTTGGTGCGGATGAGGCGGTTACAGCGCAGCTTGCAGCGATACGCAATTATGCAGATTTCGCTTCCAAGTGGAAGTCCGATGGCATTCTAAACAAGTTGACAAAGACAGTTACACGGGATGGGGAGCGTACTTTTAAAGAAGCACCTGAAAACGTGGCAAACTATCTGTTCGGCGCAAGAGGTTCTAAGCTAACAAGTGGGACGCAGATTGTGCGTGATTTGCGCACTATGAAAAAAACGCTGCCAGTAGAACAGTGGAACCAACTTCGTCAGGAAGCATTTATTCACATGGCTAATCGCGCCCGCAAGTTAGGTGATGATGGGCAAGATGTTATCTCAGGTCGCCAGTTCCAAAGTTTCTGGAATGAAATGAAGAAAAACAACCCCGATCTCATTTCAGGTTTGTTTAGCCCAGAAGAACAGCGTTTGATTTCACGTTTTGCTTCAGTCGCAACACGCGCAACAGCGGGTGCCAAAAACTACAGCAACACAATGACTACAGCGAACAGCTTATTAGGTTTGTTGGCAGAAAAGTTTGGTCAAACATCTATCGTTAGATTGGGTATGAGAGCGCCATTTATTAAGATGTTCTCAGGTGCTGTTGCTGAAAAGAGTTTTGATGTACCATTAGGCAGGGCCACACAGCCGATTTCTGGTGCAGCGGGTGCTGCGGCGGCAAGTGGTCAAGGCGGCGATCCATTCTATGACATGTATCGCGGTGTAACAGGCATAAACATACCGCGCTAGGAGAATTAAATGCGTCCAGAACCATTAGATGAAACACAGATCGAAGGTATTGTCTCCAAAGCAATCCAAGATGCGGTGGACTTTATCGAAGCAGAGATTGCTCCGCAGCGTATCAAGGCGCAGCGCTATTTTGACATGGAAACAGACCTAGACCATGAAGAAGGTCGGTCATCGGTTGTGGCTACAAAATGCCGTGAGGTTGTTCGTGGCATCAAGCCATCACTGCAACGCGTCTTTCTAGCTAACGATAAACCAGTAGAGTTTGTTCCGCGTGGGCCAGAAGATGTCATGGCAGCAGAGCAAGCGACACAGTTCATCAGCTACAAATTCCAACAGCATGACGGGTACAAGCTGATCAACGATGTATTCCAAGATGCCTTGGTTAAAAAAGTCGGGATTGCGCACGTTTACTATGACGAAAGTATGCGGTCTGAAATCCATACCTTCACGGGCTTGGATGATGATGAGTTCACTTTCTTGGTGAATGAGGACGATGTTGAAGTTTTAGAGCATGAAGTCAAAGTCTCTATTTCTGTGGATGAAATGGGTACAGAGGTTGAATTGCCTGTTCATGATGTGAAGATTTCGCGCCAAATCCCTGATGGTGATCTTTGCATTGAAAGCATCCCGCCTGAAGATTTCTTCGTAGATCGCAATGCCCGTTCTATTGACCAGTTTTACGTGGCTGGTCACAGCACAGAGATGCGTGTAGCTGATCTACTGGCGATGGGATTTAAGCCTGAAGACATCGACGGTCTAGACAGCACAGAATACTCTGTCATGGATGACGAAGCAGAGTTTGAGCGCCGTGGGTATACTGTTGATGAAGGTGAAGATGAAAACATCTCATTTGCGTCTAAGAAAATCACAGTAACCGAAGCCTACATGGAGTTGGATATTGAGGGTACTGGCATCCCACGCCTGTATCAGTTCATCTGCGCAGGGGCTAACTACAAGCTACTAAACTTCTATGAAGCAGATACAGCGCCATACGCGATTTTTGAGGTGGACAGTGAGCCACACGCATTCTTTGGTACATCACTGGTCGATCTAGTTATCAATGATCAGGACGCGGCTACATCGATGCTACGGGGCATCCTAGACAACGCTGCACTGGTTAATAACCCTGCAATGCAAATTGTCGAAGGTCAGGTTGCCGTAGATGACTTGCTATCCAATGAGATCGGGCGGGTCATCAGAGTTAAGAACATGGGCGCTATCGGTGAAATGGCGATCCCTTTCACAGCGGCCCAAACGCTACCTGCACTGCAATACTTTGATCAGCTAGTAGATAACAAAACTGGCGTATCCAAGATGGCGCAGGGGCTAGACCCAGAGGTGCTGAAAAGCGCGACAGCTACATCTGTGGCAGCTTCTATGGAAGGGCAAGCGGGTCAGGCAGAGGTTATCGCACGTAACTTGGCAGAGGGCGGTATGCGCCGTTTGTTCAAACTTATGTTAGAACTTTATGTCAAGAACACCGACAAAGACGAAGTCATGCGCATGAACGGTCAGTTTGTCCCAGTAGACCCACGGGCATGGTCTACGGAAATGGACTTGATGGTCAACGTGGGTATTGGCACAGGGCGTGAACAAGAGCGCCTAGCAGTGCTTCAAATGGCATTTGGCATACAACAGCAGATATACCAACAATACGGGCCTCAGAACGGCCTTGTGACGCTTACACAGATACGAAACACAATGGCAGACATCATGGCGCTGGGCGGTGTTCGCAATGTGGATCGTCACTTCATGCCAATGACCGCAGAAATGGAACAGCAGATGCTGATGCAGCAACAGCAGCAACAACAGATGATGGCAGCGCAGCAGGCACAGCAACCAGACCCGAATGCAGCATTTATGCAAGCTGAACAAATGAAAGCCCAGACCCGTGCGCAAGTAGACATGGCGAAAGCGCAGATGGATCAGCAGTACAAGATGCACAAGCTAGGCATGGAAGATGATCTACAGCGTGATGAAATGGTTCAGGACTTGGCGGTTAAGGTAGCTGAGATACTGGGCAAATACGGCACAGCGGTGGACGTACAGCAGGTCAAAGAAGAACAGGCAGCGGTACGTGAACACAACGCGCAGATGATGGGAATGCAAGGTGGATATTGAGCAAAGGGCTAAACGCTCAAAATCACTGTTAGAGAATGAATGGTTTGTAGAAACCATAAAAGATTTGCGGGACACCCAAATGAGGACTTTCGCAGATAGCAGCGCCCAAGAAGTGGAGAAACGTGAGGATGCTCACGCCATTTTGAGGGCATTAACAGCAATAGAGAGATCACTACAGGCTGATGTAGATGCCGTGGCTCTCATACAACGGAAGGGAAAGCACCGTGGAAACGACTAACCCAATCAATGGCAATGACCTAGAGGCGGTTGCCGATAACTTGATTATGGATACGCCTAGTAATTCTGAGGCACCAACGGACGAAGTAGTAGAGGCAACTGAGGACACTCAGCCCGATATTATTGAAGATGATGGTGATGATCAGGATGTCGTCGAAGCATCATCCGACGATGATTATGATGATGTTGAGGATGTTGAGGTTGAAGTAGACGAAGCTCCACAAGAGCCTGAAATGTACACTGTCAAAGTTGATGGTGAGGAACGTCAGGTATCCTTAGAGGAGTTAACCCGTGGATACTCAGGGCAAAAGTACATCCAAAAGGGCATGAGTGAAGTAGCTGAACAACGTAAACAGTACGAACAGCTAACTAACGAAACGGCTCAGGAACGCCAAATGCTACAGCAAATGATGCAGCGTATGCAGCAAGGCAATGTTCCCGTTATTCCCGAATACCCAGCAGAGGAACTTAAAGAGAGTGACCCTTTCAGGTTTCAAATGGAAGCGGAAGAATATCGTCGTGCCGTTGAACAGCGTCAGCAATGGGAGCAGCAAGTTCAGTATGTTCAACAACGCGAACAGCAAGAGAATGAACGATTGCAACAGGAACATCTAAGCCAACAGGCAATGCGCCTAGCGGAGTGGATGCCTGAGTTCGGTGATGAGCAGAAACGCGCTGCACTTATTCAGGACATTACAACCAAAGCGAAGAAGCATTACCAGTTAACTGATGATCAGATCAGCACTGTTAAGACAGCAGAGGAAGTTATGATCCTAAATGACGCACTGAAGTGGCGGGAGCTACAGTCGGGCAAAACCAAAGCCAAACAAAAGGTAGAGGGTGCGCGTCCAGTAGTTAAATCCGCAGCGAAGCGTTCAGCACAAGCAGGCAAAGTATCACGCGCTAAAAAAGCAGAGGCGGCAATGCGGGAAAAAGGTGACATCGATAGTGTCGCTAATTTCCTACTTTCTTAATCTTTTGTCTAAAGGAAAACGACAATGGCTGTAACAGCAAATACAAACGAAACGTATGACGTTTCAACAATTCGTGAAGATTTAGCGGATGCAATGGCATCTATTAGTCCGACTGAAACTATCGCGCTAACAACTTTTGGTACACGCAACGTAGACAACACTTACTTCGAATGGTCTGAAGTTGATCTAGCAGCGGCTGCGACTAACAACCAAATCGAAGGTGACGCTGGCCTATCTAACAATGCGCCAACAAACGCAGTCCGTAAAGGAAACTATACCGCTATCAGTGCCAAAGTCGTAGAGGTCAGTGATACGAACCAAAACGTCAACGGTGTTGCAAACGCTCAAACAGTAGCGAAGCAAGTCGCCTATAAGTTGAGTGAACTTAAGCGTGACATGGAAAAGATGGCGTTGAACAACGTAGCTGCGGGTGCGGGTGCTTCTGGTACTGCACGTACAACTGCGGGTCTACCAGCGTTCTTGACTACTAACGTAGAGCGCGGCACAGGTGGTGCTAACGGTACTACATCTGGTTCAGGTTCTGCGGGTTATCCTAACGCAGCAGCGACAGACGGTACAACCCGTGCAATCACTGAAACTCTACTTAAAAGTGTGATTGCTTCATGCTGGGACGAAGGTGCTGACCCATCTATTGTTCTTTGTGGTTCTTCACAAAAGCAAACAATTTCTAGCTTCACAGGTAACGCGACTAAGTACCAAGAAGTAGACGGAAAGCGTTTGACAGCAGCGGTAGATATCTATGTATCAGATTTTGGTACACTTCAGATTGTACCAGCCCGCCATATTCGCGCTAGAGATGTATTCGTACTAGACCCAAGCTACGCAAAAATCGCGTACTTGCAGACAGCACGTCAGAAGCCTCTTGCCCGCACTGGTTTGTCAGAGCGCCGTTTGATCTCAGCAGAATGGGGTCTAGAGGTAACATCAGAAAAAGCACACGGTGTGATTGCTGACTGTTCATAATACTGGTTGGGGGGTGTATGCCCCCCTTCTTCACATGGGAGTTTGATATGAAGTTAAAGATTATTACAGATCGTGGCCCGTTTGTGGATGGTCGCAAGGCAGCTATGGATGACATCGTTGAGGTTCCTGATGATGCGGGCAAAGCAATGATTGCAAATGGATTTGCGCAGCGCATCGATGAACCTAAACCAGCAGCCAAGAAGCGCGGAAGGCCGAAAAAAGATGGATAACTACCTCAAGACTTCTTACCACACTGAAGACGATAAGCTGATCGTAAAGCGTTCTCAGGACATCCAAGACATCTTGGACTTCAATAAGGAGCGCAACATCGATGGTCATAAGGTTGGCAGCGACATGCGATTGGCTGGATCAGTACCCTTTGTGGTTATTGAAATGTGGATGAAAGAAAGCGGTCTGAAACTGGGGTCGCAAGAGTTCGCAGAATATGTTAAAAAGAAATTAATGTCAGGCGACTTTGGTAAGTTAATTGCTAACGGATATTAAAATGACCACACCGATCAAGGTTAATTTGCAGGCCATGTCGTTTGGCTTTGCTATCATTGTTCAAACTATTCTTTTAGTAGGCTACATCACTGGCATTGCGTCTGACGTAGAAACTGCGGTGCGGGACATTGATCGGAATATGCAGCGCATTGATACGTTAGAAAATTCAGTACACGCACAGGAAGTTTTGTTGGCAAGAATTGCGGGTGATATGACGGCAATTCGTGAGAGCGTTCAAAGGATAGATGAACGCGGCAGTCAAAAGTAATGCCCGATCCCATAACCATAGGCGCAGCATTATCGGCAGCGAATGTGGCATTTAATGGGCTGAAATCTATGATTTCTACAGGGCGTGAAATCCAAGATTGCGCTGGGCAGCTTTCCAAGTGGGCATCAGCAATGTCCGACATCACCTACCTTGAGAGCAAAGCTAAAGAAAAACCATCGCTTTGGAAAACCATGCGCGGCTCCGTAGAGGATGAGGCTCTGGCAGCTTTTACTGCAAAGAAGCAGGCAGATCATCTTAGGTCTGAATTGAAATCGTATATTTCTGCCTATTGGGGGCCATCGCACTGGGAAGAATTGGTGCGGTTAGAGGGGCAGATACGCAAAGAACGCAAAGAACAGTTATATCGCAAGCAAGAGGCGATAGATGCCATTTTGAGTTGGGTCATCGGGTCAGTCTTTGCAATTGTTGGTGCTGTGATTGTAGGTGGTGCGATTTGGTTAATTGGTTCAGCACAGGGGCGTTGGTGATGTTGTATATACTTGTGTTTATACAGTACATTCCGTCAGCAGAGCTAAAGTATTATCAGATCGGCCCGTCATACGGTACATACGAAGAATGCGAACAGGAACGCAGAAAGGCAAGAGAGGGTTTGGTTATACACAACAGCCAAACTGTGGCTTGTCTTGAAGTTAGTGGAAAATAAGCTGGGTCAGTGGGTTGTTTTGACGCAGGCAAATAAAGTCGTTATTATCACCACAAACAAACGTATTGCGGAGCATTACTATGGTAGAGGACTACGATCTCAATAAAAACGGGACGCTGGAGGAAGATGAGAGAGCTATTATGCTTGAAGATCGTCGCCGCAAAATGCTGGACGCAGATCACAAGCGCGATGCGCAACTAAAAATGACATGGTTCGCTTTGTCAGGAATGTTGGGGTATCCGTTTTTAATCATCTTGGCTTCATATTTAGGTTTAGTCCAAGCCTCTGAATTGCTTGCAGACATAGCGGCAGTTTATGTCGTTGCCGTTTCTGGTGTGACAGCGGCCTACTTTGGATTTTCTGCGATGGGAGATAAAAAATGATGACATTACTTGGAAGCCTGTTGGGCTTTGGCACATCGTTTCTTCCAGAGGTTTTGAATTTCTTCAAAGCTGGACAGGAACACAAACACAATCTTGAACGAATGCAGCTAGAAATGGATTTGATGGCGCGGCGTTCTGAGTTGAAAATTCAAGAGCTGGATAAGCAAGCGGAGATAAAAGAGACAGAGGGGTTATACAAACATGACAGCATCGACGCTGGTGGATTTGTTAATGCGCTCAGAGGTTCAGTCCGTCCTGTCATCACTTATGCTTTTTTTGGCCTATTCGTTGCCATCAAAACGGTGGCTGTAATGACGTTAATGAATGAACAAGGTGCTGACCTAGCAGGCGCACTAAACGTGATCTGGGATGACAACACAGCGGGTCTATTCGCAGCGATTATGTCGTTCTGGTTTGGCAATCGTGCCGTGTCTAAATATTACGGGGTAAAAAATAATGGCTAGAGGTGACGCACTAAAACTGCTGCAAAAGACATGCGGGGTAACACCTGATGCTGCGTTTGGGCCTAATACAGCCCGTGCCATTGCGGAGCATTACGGATTGAATGCCAATCGTGGCGCACACTTGCTTGGTCAGGCGGCGCACGAAAGCGGCAACTTTATGATCTCAGAAGAAAACTTGAACTACCGCGCGGAAACAATGTGCCGTGTATGGCCCTCACGGTTTGCCTCAGAGGTAGATGCGGAGCCGTATGCGCGTAATCCAGAGAAGCTGGCAAACAAAGTTTACTCAGGACGCATGGGGAACGGCTCAGAGGCTTCAGGAGATGGGTGGAAGTACGCTGGCAAGGGTTTCATCCAATTGACGGGTAAGGACAATGTACGGGCCTTTGCAGAGCATATCGGGCGCGACAGCTTGGTAGATGACCCATCGCCAATTGCTGATGAACTAGCGATGGATAGCGCAATATTCTTCTTTGAGAGAAACGGTTTGTTCACTATGGCAGACAAGGGTGTTACCGATAGTATTATCAAAAGTATCACTAAACGTGTGAATGGTGGGTATCACGGCTTAGAGGATCGCATGGATAAGACTAAGAAGATTTATCGGTGGTTGGCCTCAACATAGGTTTGATTGATCTGGATAGCGTGTCAGTGCGTACACAGTACATATTAACATCGCTATCTGCGTTGAAGTATTTGTGCATATCTTCGTTGTCGCGGATCGCTATTTGACACGCCTCATAATCGGGCAAAATCAAATATGTTTCTATGTCAATACCGCGTAATGAATATTCTATGTACAGTAGCGTAAAAAACCCCATTGCTCTCACTTTCTGATTTGGTATTTTGTTGCAGTGGGCGGTTGATACCATCGTTTTTGTTGGTCATCCCCAGCTTATATCCCGACACTATAGCGCCGCCCACACGATCACTTGTTTTTATCTTGTGGCAAATCCCACGTAGAAATATCTGCCATTACTTGGCTTTCCGTTGTGTCGATATAATAAGCAATATTCTTGATCGTTATGTTATCCTTCAACATACGGTTTATCATCTTCGCCCGCATCGATGCCCGTCTGGGCCAGCGGTAAAGTGATCTGTCGTTTATTTTCTTTGGTTGCTTTGGTTCGCGCATCGGTTGTTGCTTTTCCTCTTTCTCTTTTATTTTCAGCTTGCCCGATTTCCACCCCTCTTGTTCGCGCTTCATTTCCATGAATGTGCCAAGTTCTTTTTCGGTAGGTGGACGTTCTAATACCCGCGTCAAAGTATCATAATAGTTTACCATTGTTCCCTCTTATACTGGTGCGCCAGTTACGTCTGCGCGTTCTTCTTTCAATTTATCTAGCACATGGATCATGCGTGAATGTATCGCATCTATGTGCGTCAAAGCTGCGGTGGGATTGGCCCGTGCTGCGATGCAGTCTTTGATTGTGTGTTCGATGTATTTCGCTAGTTGATTATCTGTCATTGTACTGCCGTTTGTATTTTACTTGCCAATTGATTTCATAAATCTGCGCCCATCTATTAACACTGCGGTGTGACATCTGAAGTATCTTTGCCGCCTGTGTTTGAGTGTAGCCTGATTGATTAAGTGCCTCTAACGCTTCGATGCGTTCACGCTTATGTCGCGCTTTCATTTCATCCCACGTTTCCATTACCACCATCCTTTCACTGTTCCTGTTGTCCAAATGATGACCGCCCCCGCAAAGGCGATCCCGATAATAACATCTTCCCATGTCCATTTGCCATAACGCATTACGCTGACCCCCATGCTGCATCGTTGATATCTTCATCGTACTTGCCAGACATGATTTCGTTAAACACTGTTTCTGACAACTTGTAATCTTCTTTACCCTCTACACGCCCACGGGCGCTTTGCAGGTAAACATCTGTTGGCTCAAAGTAACCTTCGTCCATGTCCAACACGCCCTCAAAGACTAATGGTAACTGAGAACCTTTTACGTTGAGGTTCATATTAAAGTGATGTGGTAAACGTCCGCGCATTATACTAATTCCTCTACTGTGATTTGATCTTCGGTGATGTTTACCATTGCAGGCGCGTCTGGATTGCAGTGCCAATGCGCTACTGCCATTCGTAATGCTTGCGCTTCATTTCGCGCTGACTTTGTGAACAAACCAACGCCATCATATTTGCATAGGTACTTCTTAGATTTAGCAGCAGGTTTATGGGCCTGCTTGCCTGTGCCGTTGCACTTGAAGCAAACGCCACCAAGCACGTTTCTGTGGGCTGCGATCTCACCAGTTCCGTCACACTTTGTACAATTATAAGACATATCGCTCTCCTGTTTGTGTTGGGGGCCGTAGCCCCCTGTTTGATTAAACTTGAACAAATCCATTGACTTCATGGATATAAAGAGGGCCATCATGCGCGACATAAGGTGTACGATCATTGAAATGCACAGCGATCTTTGTTTGCACAAAAACCTTTTCGTCTGGGTGGTATCCTGCAGGGCTGATCAGTGTAGGTTGATCAGACATGATGAACTTGGTGAAAGCCTTCATCAAAGGTGTTGCAAGAGTTTCGCGGAAATTCTGCAATTCACCGTATAGCATAGCAGTTTCATGATCCATTTGTTCCCACTCTTTTTTGATTTCTGCTTTTTCTTCTTCAGTGATTTCTTTGTTAATCAAGACATCTAACATTTCTTGCCAACGCGAAACATCACGTTGTGATGCTTCAATTTGCTCTTGTGAAACATTAGCAAGTTTTTCTTCTAGCTCTTGAATGCGGCTCTCAATGTGCTTCTTACATACGTTCATAGCTGGTTCCTTTCTCTCTGCTATAACTATTATATAGTCGCACATGTGAGACATTACAATAGCTATATAATACTAAACTTGATTTTTTCTCACTCTTTAAAATGGCGGCTCATCATCGGGTGCTTCAGGCATCCAGACCATATCGTAATTGAACATGGCCTGAATGAACTCACGCAGGTTAGACCCCCACATCACGCTAACGACTTGACCATTTCCATGATCTCATATTCTTCGATCTGTTGGAGCTTGGCATACACCTCATCCCAATCATCGCAGTTAGAGCCATCGATCACACCTAAATAGGTGTAATCTTCTTCGGAACAGATGCAGTAGTTCCAGCCATAGACGTTGTATGTTACGTCAATGCTCATGCCTAGCTGGTTGGCTAGTTTGTGGCACTTGGCGCGGGCTTTGTTGTTCTGCACGGTGCGCTTGGGCTTGCGGGCTTCGTCAGGGATCACGATGCCATCGGTCACAAGTTCGAACGCTTGCTTGACGCGGGCGCGGCGTTTTACGCGGCTGTCTTTGAATGACACCAAGTCTTTGGTTTTACCGCAGACAAAGTTATTGTCGCGCACTAGCTGGAAGTGATTGCCTGCTACGATCAGGTGCGTGACGCAAGGTGATCTGTCGTCGCTGTTAATGAAGCGGATCAGGGTGGGGTTGTCTGACAGGTCAAAGGTTTTGTTGGTGATGTGGATACCGCACATCTTTAACGCTTGCAGAAGGTGACGGGTAGCAATGCCAGTGATCGCGCGTTTGCCAGATACGTGACGCAGTAGGCGGGCAGCTTCGGCAGTAGTCATGCCAGTAAGTGAACTGATGACTGCTGGGCCACAGTAGCGGTTGCGATCAGCTTTGGCTGTGCCGTTGTTAACTGGGTTTGGAATTACGTTTTTCATGGGATACCTCATAGGTTGGTGGGGCCGAAACCCCGTTGATTATTTCATTGCGTGTAGAACTCTTACGGCGAAAAAGAATGGCGTGTTATTATTTATCATCTCAGTCGCGGCTTGTTCTTTTGTAAAACCTTCTTCTGTGTAAAGGCGGGCTAGTTTGGCGCTGTTTGGTTCGTCTGCGTAAGGGCGGGCTAGTTTAGCGATGTTTGTTTCGTTAGTCATTTTCTGTCTCCTTCGGTGCTTATACATTATATATAGTATCATACGTGATACATTGCAAGCTGGTATTTGCAAAAAAAATAAAAAAATGTAACGACTGACAGCAATCCCTACACAGAGGATCGGGCATGTATAAGATTGAACTAGAAATAACAGGACAGCCAATAGGCAAGGGTAGACCGCGCTTTACTAAGGTGGGCCACACTTACACCCCACAGAAAACAAAAGAGTATGAGAGGCGCATTCACGCGGCTGCATGGGCGGCTATGGCGAAGCACAACATCGATCAGACCGACAGGCCGATATCTTTGGACATCATCGCG
>Ga0181593_10005236_pt1 | contig 11746 bp, 11 predicted proteins | sample 071ome_19_FD_133756 | JGI IMG/M metagenome (GOLD analysis project Ga0181593, IMG submission 133756) | Coastal salt marsh microbial communities from the Groves Creek Marsh, Skidaway Island, Georgia - 071413AT metaG (megahit assembly) | ecosystem: Environmental > Aquatic > Marine > Intertidal...
AGCCGGCGAGGAAGCAGCAGACGCGCTCGTCGATGTCATGAAGCAGATCGGAGTGTTGTCATGATCTTGGTTTACGTCGATCACGATCGAGGAGAGCTCGATCCACTGGCGCTTCAGGTGGTCTCAGCGGCGCGCGGTATGGACGACGACGTCCAAGCCGTGATCGTGGGTCCGAATGCCGAGAAGTGCGTGGACGAACTCGCTGGCGTCGGGGTGCGCACGGTGCACCACGGCAGCCACGCGTCGATTGCCGACTACACGCCACTGGCCAACGCACGCGCAGTGCTGTCGGTCATGGAACGCTTAGAACCCCGGGCGGTGCTCGCTGCGGGAACTGCGCGAGGCAGCGAAGTGCTGGCGCACATCGCCGCGATCAAGGACCTGCCCTTGGTGACCGAATGCAGCGAGATCACACTGACGGGTCCGGATACCGCCGAGGTCACTCGTGCGCGGTGGGGCGGCAATCTCCTCGAGCGCAGCAAGGTGACGGCAGCCCCACTCCTGGCTACTGCCCAAGCGCATGCTTTTGCTGTTGCAGAACAGCCCGGGAGTGCACAGGTCGAGGCGTTCGATGTCCCCGCCACCGACGCCGACCTCCAGGTCGGAATCGTCGACCGAACAGGAGCGGCGGCCACGGGTGTTGGCTTAGCCGAAGCCAAGGTCGTCATCTCCGGCGGTCGAGGGATGGACGGCCCGGAGGCCTTCGCGATGCTCGAGGAACTCGCCGACATCCTCGGTGGTGCCGTGGGTTGTTCGCGGGTGGTCACGGCGGCCGGCTGGCGTCCGCATGCCGAGCAGGTGGGGCAGACCGGAACCAAGGTCGCACCGGAGTTGTACCTAGCTTTCGGCATCAGTGGTGCGACCCAGCACATCGCCGGGTGCAAGTCCGCGAAGACACTCATTGCGGTGAACACCGACGGTCAGGCGCCGATCATGTCGCACGCCGACTATGCCGTGGTCGACAACTTGCACACACTGCTCCCCGTTCTGATCGAGAAGGCGCGCGCCGCTAAAGGCGCCTAGGTGTTAAGGGGTCGATATGCCCACCGATATCGAGATCGCTCAAGCAGCGACTTTGAAACCGATCCAGGAGATCGCCGACGTTGTCGGTATTCCCGATTCGGTGCTCGAGCCGTACGGCAAGACGAAAGCAAAGGTCCAACTCGACTGGCTGGTGCAGCAGCCCGTGCGACCGAGCGCCCGGATGATCCTGGTGACCGCGATCAGCCCGACTCCGCCGGGTGAAGGCAAGACAACCACCACCGTTGGCCTTGGCGATGGTCTCCGGCACATCGGCAAGAACGCGATGATCTGTCTTCGCGAACCCTCGCTGGGGCCGGTCTTCGGTATGAAGGGCGGTGCGGCCGGTGGTGGCCATGCGCAGGTTGTTCCGATGGAGGACATCAACCTGCATTTCACCGGCGATTTCAATGCAATCGCGCTCGCGAACAATCTGCTCGCAGCCCTGATCGACAACCACATCCACCACGGGAACGCACTCGGCATCGACGTTCGTCGCGTCATGTGGAAGCGCGTGGTCGATATGAACGACCGCGCGCTCCGCGACATCACGGTGGCTCTCGGTGGGCCCGGGAACGGATATCCCCGCGAGGACGGCTTCGACATCGTTGTGGCGTCCGAGATCATGGCGATCTTCTGCCTGGCGACCGATCTCGAGGACCTCAAGGAGCGCATCGGTCGAATCGTCGTGGCCTACACGCGCGACAAGCAGCCCATCTACGCACGAGACCTCAATGCCGAGGGAGCGATGACGGTGCTGTTGAAAGACGCACTAGCGCCGAATCTCGTGCAGACGCTCGAGGGCACACCCGCTTTTGTTCACGGTGGCCCGTTCGCGAACATCGCCCACGGCTGCAACAGCGTGATCGCGACCACCGGCGCGCTGCGTTTGGCGGACTATGTCGTCACCGAGGCCGGCTTCGGAGCCGATCTCGGGGCTGAAAAGTTCATCGACATCACCTGTCGCAGCGCCGGTCTACGGCCATCGGCGGCTGTGATCGTCGCCACGGTGCGGGCGCTGAAGCATCACGGAGGCGCGGCCGGTGACGGCCTGACCACCGAGGATCTTGACGCGTTGAAGGCCGGGCTGGTCAACCTCGAGCGGCACATCACCAACGTGCGCGACCACTACGGGGTTCCACCGATCGTGTCCATCAACCAGTTCGTGACGGATACCGATGCGGAGATCGAACTCCTGAAGTCCCACGTCGAGTCGATGGAAGTGCCGATCGTCCTGGCGAGCCACTGGGCCGACGGCGGAGCCGGAGCCGCTGATCTGGCGCGCGTTGTCGCTGACACGTGCGATGCCGACGAGCGTTCGGTCAATGCTGGTCACGATTCCTTCGTCTACCCCGACGATGCGACGCTCTGGGAGAAGGTCGAGGCGGTTGCCACGAAGGTGTACGGCGCCTCGGAGATCACCGCGGACAACAAGGTACGCACTCGCCTGCGCGAGCTCGCGGAAGAGGGATACGGACGCCTGCCGGTGTGCATCGCGAAGACGCAGTACTCCTTCTCGACCGATCCGACGCTACGCGGAGCACCGTCTGGTCACGCGATGAACATTCGCGAGGTGCGGCTCTCGGCCGGAGCGGGATTCATCGTGGTGATCTGCGGCGACATCATGACGATGCCGGGGCTACCGAAGGTTCCTTCCAGTGAACGCATCGATGTTGTCGATGGTCAGGTCGTAGGGCTCTTCTAGACGTGGGACAGACGACGAGTCCGAGGCCGACTATTCGGCTAGCGGATGTCGCGCGTCCCAAAGCAGGTGCCGGCGGCCGTATTCCCGATGCGAACCGCATCGACCGGATCGATCGGGTGGTGGTGGAATCGCCGCTCACGATCGCGGTCGATGGAGAGGTCGTCGCGACCACCATGCGCACCCCCGGACATGATCTCGACCTCACCGCCGGGTGGCTGGTCAGCGAGGCGGGCCTGCGTCATGCCGGTGACATCGTCGATATGAAGGCCCTCGCGGCTTCGCCCCCCGAGATCGCAGGCGACGACGAAAGTCACGTTGGCGATTCAGAGATCGACACCGTCCGTGTTCGCCTGACTCCCGGGATCGAACCTCCGCGCCCGCGGGCGTATGTCACATCGAGCTCCTGCGGAGTGTGTAGCGCGGACGTCGTTGACGCCGTGCCGGTGCCGTATGCCCCGTTGCACTCTGCGGGCTGGCGGCTCGAGCCCGGACAGGCCCTGGAATTGATCGAGCAGATGCGATCGCGTCAAAAGATGTTCGACCTCACCGGTGCTCTGCATGCCGCCGCACTCGTCGGCCCTGCCTCGGAAGTCCTCTATGTGCGAGAGGACGTGGGCCGACACAACGCAGTGGACAAGGTCATCGGCCGAGCCTTGATGGATGGAGCACTGCCGTTGACCGATCACGTCCTAGTGGTCAGTGGCCGGGTTTCCTACGAGATAGTTGCCAAGGCTTTGAGCGCCTGCATCGGTTCGATCGTCGCCGTGTCCGGTCCAACGACGCTCGCCGTCGATGCTGCACGGCGACATGACCTGTTATTGATCGGCTTCGCACGTGATGATCGAATGAACATCTACTCCGGAGGGGATTGGGTGCTCTCATGACCATCACGTCACCAGCATTCGCCGCATGGTCGCTCGAAGAAGCGCGCGTCATCATTGCGCCCATCGCGAACGAGCCAGGACCAGTTCTGCTCTGCCTGCAAGCGGTCCAGGAGCGCTTCGGCTATGTCCCTGCGGATGCCGTGCAGTTGATTGCCGAGACGTGCAACGTGTCGCGAGCGGACGTACACGGAGTGTTGACCTTCTACGCCGATCTCCGGACAACCCCTCCACCGCCGGTACCTGTCCGGCTGTGTGCTGCCGAGGCGTGCCAGGCTGTCGGGGGTCGCGAACTGAAGCGCGAGTGGGAAGCGCGCTGCTCACAGTCACCGGATTTGGCGGAGGCAACGGGCGGCGATGAACCGGTCTTTTGCCTGGGTAACTGTGCGTTGGCTCCTGCTGCGACCGTCGGGGGCGCACTCATGGGTCGTGCCACGGCAGCTGCCCTGGAATCACGGGTTCGTTCGATCCTCGGGGAGACCTCATGACGGTGTGGTTCGTGCCGCGGGACTCCGCAGCGCGATCGGTGGGCGCTGACGAGGTGGCCGCCGCGCTGACCGCGCAGGGTCACTCGGTGGTTCGCACGGGTAGTCGAGGGATGCTGTGGATGGAGCCACTCGTTGAGTGCCTCGATGACGACGGTGCGCGCATCGGATGGCGCAACGTTCGGGCGGCCGACGTGACAGCCGATGGAGTCAACGCATCCTTCGTCGGCGTGGTCGAAGATCTCGACTTCCTTGCTCGACAGGACCGTTGGATATTCCAGCGCGTCGGCATCACCGATCCGGTTGATCCCGAGGACTACCTCGCGCACGGAGGAATGGCCGGCCTTCGAACGGCACTGGCCATGTCCCCGGCGGAAGTAGTTGAGACGGTTGTGGAGTCCGGGCTGCGGGGACGCGGGGGTGCGGGCTTCCCGGCCGGGATCAAGTGGCGCACCGTCGCGCAAACGCCCGCGCGAGCACACACCGGAGACCCAGCCAATGCACCGGTGCACAAGTACATCTGCATCAACGCCGATGAAGGCGACAGCGGAACGTTCGCCGACCGGATGGTGATGGAAGGGGATCCCTTCGAACTCTTGGAGGGAATGGCGATCGCGGCGTACGCGGTCGGCGCTGACCGCGGCATCGTCTATCTGCGCTCGGAATACCCCGATGCCATCGCGACCCTCAACCAGGCCATCGAGGTGGCGCGCGCCAACGGATGGCTCGGGACAGCGATTCTGGGTTCAGAACTCGCATTTGACGTCGAGGTGCGAGTGGGTGCTGGTTCCTACGTCTGTGGTGAAGAAACGGCGATGCTCGAGAGCATCGAGGGACGCCGCGGGATGGTTCGGGTCAAGCCACCGTTGCCGGCGATTGAAGGTCTGTTCGGAACACCGACGGTCATTAACAACGTATTGACGATGGCGAGCGTGCCGTCGATCCTGGCACGAGGTGCTGCTGCCTACGCAGCCCTCGGCACTGAGAAGTCCCAAGGAACTCAGGTCTTCCAACTCGCAGGGAACATCGCCCAGGGCGGCATCGTGGAATGTGCTTTCGGAATCAGCGCGCGTGAACTCGTATTCGATTTTGGTGCGGGTACCCGAAGCGGCCGACCAGTGCGTGCGGTCCAGATCGGAGGACCGCTCGGTGCCTACCTACCGGCCGACAAACTCGACGTCGCGATGGGATACGAAACACTGGCCGAGGCTGGCGGGATGATCGGCCACGGGGGATTGGTGGTCTTCGACGACACCGTCGATATGGCTGCTCAGGCGCGATTCGCGATGGAATTTTGTGCCGAGGAGTCCTGCGGCAAGTGCACACCGTGTCGAATTGGTTCGGTGCGCGGGGTCGAGGTCATTGATCGCATCCGCCAAGGTGAGGATGCTGAGGCCAATGGTGAACTACTCAGGGACCTCTGTGAGCTCATGACCGATGGATCCTTATGCGCGATGGGAGGACTCACCCCGATGCCCGTGTTGAGTGCCCTTGACAATTTCCCGGAGGATTTCGCACCATCGACGGGGAGGGGATGACATGACCGTGCTGGGCGATCGCATCGACGATCAACACGATCTCGGGACACCGCCGGTCGATTCGGAATCGACCGTCACCGTGCTCATCGATGGTGTTCCCGTCGAAGTTCCCGAAGGCACCTCGGTCATGCGCGCCGCCGCACTGGCGGGAACGCAGGTACCGAAGTTGTGCGCGACGGACTCCCTTGCGGCTTTCGGTTCCTGTCGACTGTGCTTAGTGGAGATCGATGGGAAGCCCGGCACGCCCGCGTCCTGCACCACGCCCTGTGTGGACGGCCTCTCCGTCAAGACGCAGACCCCCAAGTTGGACAAGATGCGTAAGGGTGTGATGGAGCTCTACATCTCCGACCACCCGCTCGATTGCCTCACGTGCCCCGCTAACGGCGATTGCGAACTGCAGGACATGGCGGGTGTGGTGGGACTTCGGGACGTCCGTTACGGCATGGAGGGTGAGAACCATCTCGATGCGCCGAAGGATGAGTCAAACCCTTACTTCACGTTCGATGAGAGCAAGTGCATCGCATGCAGTCGGTGTGTGCGCGCGTGCTCCGAAGTGCAGGGGACCTTTGCGCTGACTATCGCTGGTCGTGGGTTCGGTTCGAAAGTCTCGGCGAGCGATGGAGTGCCGTTCCTCGAGAGCGAATGCGTGTCCTGCGGCGCATGCGTTCAAGCGTGTCCCACGGCCACACTGCAGGAAAAGACGGTCATCGATCTTGGAGTTCCGACACGCAAAGTCAAGACGACCTGCGCCTACTGCGGTGTTGGCTGCTCGTTCGTTGCCGAACTCCGGGGAGACGAACTCGTCCGAATGGTCCCCGACAAGACCGGTGGCGCCAACGCCGGGCATTCGTGCGTGAAAGGGCGCTTTGCGTGGGGATACGCCGGCCATGAAGATCGGGTCACCCAGCCGATGGTCCGTGACTCGATCGACGATGAGTGGAAGGTCGTCTCGTGGGACGAGGCCATTACTTTCGCGGCCGAGCGACTACGACGCATCCAGACCGAATACGGCATCGATGCCGTTGGCGGCATCACCTCTTCACGCTGCACCAATGAAGAGGTGTACGTCGTCCAGAAAATGGTGCGCGCTGCCTTCGGGACCAACAATGTCGATACATGTGCTCGCGTGTGTCATTCGCCCACCGGCTACGGCCTAAAGCAGACTTTCGGGACGAGTGCGGGTACGCAGGATTTCAAGTCCGTTGCTGACGCCGACGTCATCATGGTTATCGGAGCCAACCCGACCGACGCCCATCCCGTCTTCGCCTCACGGATGAAGCGACGCTTGCGCGAGGGTGCTGAATTGATCGTGGTGGACCCGCGATCGATCGACCTTGTTCGGTCCGCGCACGTCGAGGCATCACACCACCTGCAATTGCTGCCGGGCACCAACGTCGCGGTCGTGAATGCGATGGGTCACGTCGTTGCCACGGAAGGCTGGATTGATCGGGCGTTCGTGGAGGAGCGGTGCGATGCCGACTCGTTCCGAGCGTGGGAAGAGTTCATTCGGCTCCCAGAAAACAGCCCCGAGGTACTCGAGGAGGCAACCGGCGTTCCTGCGGACCAGGTGCGTGCGGCCGCTCGGGCCTACGCCACCGGCGGTAACGCCGCCATCTATTACGGCCTCGGCGTCACCGAGCATTCGCAGGGCTCCACCATGGTCATGGCGATGGCCAACCTGGCGATGGCGACGGGGAACATCGGCCGCTCAGGCGTGGGCGTCAATCCGCTGCGTGGACAGAACAATGTCCAGGGATCGTGTGATATGGGATCGTTCCCGCACGAATTCAGCGGCTATCGCCATGTCTCCGACGACACCGTTCGCGAGCAATTCACAGCACTGTGGGGCACCGAACTTCGCGGCGAGCCCGGCATGCGCATTCCCAACATGCTCGACGCGGCGACGGTCGGTGATTTCAAGGGCATCTACATCCAGGGTGAAGACATCGCCCAGTCTGATCCGAACACCGCTCACGTCACCGCTGCGCTTCGATCGATGGAGTGCGTGATCGTCCAGGATCTATTCATCAATGAGACGGCCAAGTTCGCACACGTCTTCCTCCCGGGAACCTCGTTCCTAGAAAAGGACGGAACGTTCACCAACGCCGAGCGCCGGATCAATCGGGTCCGCCCCGTCATGCAATCGCGCACCGGTATGTCTGAGTGGGAAGTCACCTGCGCGCTTGCGTCGGCCATGGGTTACGAGATGCATTACGACGATGCCGCCCAAATCATGGATGAAATCGCCCAGATGACACCCACGTTTGCCGGAGTCTCCTTCGATCTCCTGGACAAGGTCGGCAGCGTGCAGTGGCCGTGCAACGAGAAAGCCCCGCTGGGAACTCCCGTGATGCATGTGGATCGATTCGTCAGGGGTGAAGGTCAATTCATCACCACGCCGTATGTGCCGACGGATGAACGATCCACTCGCAAGTTCCCGCTGCTTTTGACCACCGGCCGGATCCTGAGCCAGTACAACGTCGGTGCCCAGACGCGGCGAACCAACAACGTTGTATGGCACGCCGAGGATGTCCTGGATATGCATGAATCCGATGCGGAAACGCGTGGTGTCGCGGACGGTGACTGGGTTGAGGTCTCGAGCCGAGCTGGAACGACTCGGCTTCGAGTTCGAATCACCGATGACATACCGGCGGGAGTCGTGTACACGACGTTCCATCACCCGGTGAGCGGTACCAACGTGATCACCACGGACAACTCCGATTGGGCCACCAACTGTCCCGAGTACAAGGTGACCGCGGTGGAAGTTCGTCCGTCGTCCAAGGTAATGGCGTGAGCGCCGAAGATTCGTCGTCGTTCGAGGGATTGACCTACGAACAAGCTCATCTGGTGAAGATGGCGAACCAAATCGCAGCCAACATTCCCGGACGCGACGACATCCCGGCACGGCTTGCCGCTCACGTCCGAAGTTTCTGGACGCCGGCCATGCTGGCGGATCTGGAATTCCTCACCCGCGAGCAACCCCACATATTCGATGCCGACGTGAAAGTCGCCGCCGAGTTACTGCGAGAAGGAGCTTCCGCATGAGTGAGTTCCAGGTGACGTCGTGGCGGGACATCCCGTCGATGGTGGCGGCACGTGAGGGCGAGGAGATCGTCAAGGTCCCCCTCGCGCAGCGGTTCCAGGAAGCGATCGACGAGGCGGCGATGCGCCTTGGTGAGGTGGATGCCGATGCCTACCTCGCCGGCTGGGTGCGCAGCGACTGGACCGAGCGTGACGGCAGTGCCGCGGATGTGGCGGCGGATGTGTCCCGCGAACTCGAGGAGTCGTGGGACGAGGGCCGCTTGACGGCTTACCTCGACGGCTTGAATTCCTGAGTCAACTGTTCAAGGACAGATAGCCCCACGACAACGATGCTGCCAGCATCACCCAGATCTGGTAGGGCATGAGCAGGGCGCCGAAGAGCCACGATGTCTGAAAGCCAACAACAACAATTGGCACGGTAGTGAGTGCCGCAGCCGACAATGCGATCGCCGCTCCAGTGAGCGAGTGTGGCACGTAGAACAGATAGGCCCACGCGAGCGCGCACACGATGCTCACGGCTAGAAACACCAGAAGTACGACGACACTCGCACGCGGTGCCCGCCACGCGATAAGGCTGCCCACCGCGGCGAGAGCGACGAAGTTGTAGGGCCAGATGAAACCGAATACCCACGGTGGTGGCTGCCAGGCGGGTTTGGTGAGCGACTGATACCAGCCGGCCTCGGTGCTGACCCAGACTCCGGACAGAACCGCGTAGGCGATGACGCCAGCGACGACGGCGATTACCGACACCAATCGCCACGTCTCAATGCCGCTCATGCCTCACCCTTCATTGGGTCTTCAGGACTGGCTCCGACGTTTGGGAGAATGCTTGCGGTAGAGCATTCCTTCCCGCTCAGTATTCATCCTGTCCGTCCGAGTCAAGACGCCGCCACCCGGAGACGATGGCGTCGCAAGATAGACGGTCAATAGGGTTGGGCCATGGCAGAAATCGAAGCGCTTATCGCCCGCGAAATCCTCGATTCCCGTGGCAACCCCACGGTGGAAGTCGAGGTCCTGTTGGACGACGACACCGTCGCCCGCGCCGCCGTGCCGTCGGGTGCGTCGACGGGAGCATTTGAGGCGGTGGAGCGCCGAGACGGTGGTGACCGCTACCTCGGCAAGGGTGTCCAGCAAGCGGTGGCGGCTGTTGAAGAAGAGATCGCCCCGGAGATCGTGGGGCTGGAGGCTTCCGATCAGCGGGCGGTGGATTCGGCGATGCTCGATCTGGATGCAACTCCCAATAAGTCGCGCATCGGAGCGAATGCGATTTTGGGTGTTTCGCTCGCGGTGGCGCGTGCGGCCGCACTATCCGCGGATCTGCCGTTGTTCCGTTACGTCGGAGGTCCGAACGCGCACGTGCTTCCGGTGCCGATGATGAACATCTTGAACGGTGGTGCGCACGCGGACACCGGTGTGGACATCCAGGAATTCATGATCGCTCCGATCGGTGCCGTCACTTTCTCCGAGGCGCTTCGGCAAGGCGCGGAGGTCTACCACGCGTTGAAGTCTGTTCTCAAATCCGAGGGCTACGCCACGGGTCTGGGTGACGAGGGCGGTTTCGCTCCGGATCTGCCCAACAACAGAGCAGCGCTGGAGTTGATCGGCCGTGCGGTTGATTCGGCTGGTCTGTCCCTTGGCACCGACGTCGCGCTGGCCCTGGACGTTGCCTCGACGGAATTCTTTGCCGATGGTTCGTACCGCTTCGAGGGTGCGGATCGTTCGATGGAGTGGATGACCGGCTACTACGAGTCCCTCCTCGCCGACTTCCCTCTCGTCAGCATCGAGGACCCGCTGGCCGAGGACGACTGGGCTGGATGGGTGCACCTCACCGACGCCATCGGCTCTGGTGTGCAACTGGTCGGCGACGACCTCTTCGTCACGAACCCCGAGCGCTTGGCGCGCGGGATCGCGGACGGCGCTGCCAACGCCCTGCTGGTCAAGGTCAACCAGATCGGTTCCTTGACCGAGACACTCGATGCGGTGTCGATGGCTACTGCCGCCGGCTACGCATCGATGATGTCGCATCGATCCGGTGAGACCGAGGACACCACCATCGCCGATCTGGCCGTCGCGGTGAACTGCGGTCAGATCAAGACCGGCGCCCCGGCTCGATCAGAGCGCGTGGCCAAGTACAACCAACTTCTGCGCATCGAGGAGGAACTCGCCGACGCCGGCCGGTACGTCGGCCGGGCGGCTTTCCCACGTTTCGCGGGTTAGTCAGAATCCATCGAGGGTGAAATCGGTGGGGCTTCTGGGAAATATGGGGTTTGCGTGACACGATCAGCGGGTGCCGGACACTTCCCGAGGCGACTTCGAAGTTGCTGATCCGCCACCTCGGCGTGAGGCGAACCGGCTCTCCGCCGTCTCGGCGCGGCCGGGGGGCTCGCTGACCGGGCGCGCCCTGATCTTGTTCACCGTCATCGGGTTGCTCGTGGTCGCCCTCTCCGTGCCTGTGCGCAACTGGCTGGCGCAACGAGCCGAGGTCGCCGCTCTGCGAGCGGACATCGCCGCCTCCTCGGAGCGAATCGAGGAACTGCAGACCGAACTCGACCGCTGGTCCGACCCTGCGTACATCTCATCGGAGGCGCGCCGCCGCCTGCACTTCCTGCTGCCCGGGGAGATCGGCTACGTCACCATCGCACGTGATGGCAGCCCGGCGGAATCGGTCTTGTCGGATGAAGCGGCCCAGGTGCCAACGGGATGGCACTCGGTGCTGTGGGAATCGCTCGAGCGCGCCGATGGTCCGCCACTCGTTTCGCAGGACGCCAGCGACGACGCCTAGGGTCATCGTATGAACGAAGGCGACCTCGACGCCGTCGAGCGACAACTCGGTCGCACTCCACGCGGCGTGGTCGAGGTCTCCTACCAGTGTCCCTGTGGCGATCCGGCCGTCGTCACGACCGCTCCGAGACTGGACGATGGAACCCCGTTTCCCACCACCTACTACGTCACCTGCCCACGTTTGACGAGTGCCATCGGCACCCTCGAGGGTGAGGGTCGGATGCGCGACATGGAGCACCGTTTGGGTGTCGATGACGAGTTGCGTGATCAGTACAAGGCAGCCCATGAGCGGTA
>Ga0181593_10005240_pt1 | contig 11737 bp, 24 predicted proteins | sample 071ome_19_FD_133756 | JGI IMG/M metagenome (GOLD analysis project Ga0181593, IMG submission 133756) | Coastal salt marsh microbial communities from the Groves Creek Marsh, Skidaway Island, Georgia - 071413AT metaG (megahit assembly) | ecosystem: Environmental > Aquatic > Marine > Intertidal...
ATATGCGCATAATATATATTATTGACGCATTTTCAGGCCCAACAAGAAAACCAATAAATAGAATAAAAACAACAAGATAGGACACTAATTTAAAGTGATTTAGTTCTGACAAATTGTCCGAACAGGCATGAAAAAAAGGGCTAAAAAAGCCCTTTTTTGGTGGAATTTCTATGTAATTAACTTGCCATTGATTGGCTATTTACTAATCAGTTATGCCGCTTGAGTGCTTAGTGACTTTTTTGCTTGTTCAAGCATTCCAACAATATTAAGCCAGCTTGTTTTGGCTTCTGAATCTTTCGCATGTTCTGCACTGGTACAAGCCAGAACATAAGCGGGATTCAGGTCTAAAAGTTCAGCTACGATAAGACTGTATTTTTCGTCAAAAACGTTCTTTCCATCGCGCCAACGGCTAGCAGTCGACTCAGGACAGCCCATAATCTTAGCTACTGAATAGTTACTTTTTAGCTCATATTTTGCACGAATATCATTGTAGAACTCTTTTGTCGTTTTCATCGTCAGTTACTCACCGTTACATAGAATATTTTGGAATATACCCTCAAGGGTAGTTCGCAGGCAATCCCCATATACCTTGCATGCACCTAGACCGTATGGGTATATTACTAACAACTTTTATGGGTATTTCACTAATAACCCGTGTTAGATAGGGGCTTCAAATGGAAGGTTTAGCAGTTCAGCAAAAGGACAGCCAAAGAAATACAGCGTTTCATTGTATGAACAATGACCAGAACACAAATCAACAAATTGAAACAGAAGATAACAAGCTGGCTCATTTATGGGATGACGTACTAACACCAAAAGAGCGGGCGGCATTACTGGATAAAGCAGGTTTGAAAGACACCGGTTATTTCAAAAGCTGGGCTAATTTCCTGTTTAGAGAGCGTTACGTTTTAAGGCTAACAATTAAAAAGGCGGCACTATGGCAAGTAATAGCGGGAATCAACTAGAAATGAGCATTGAGAAGTTTGAGAAACCGTCAAAGGAAATGCTGGAAATTCTAAAGCTACGCGAGCGCACAAACTTAATCAGCGGTTTGCTGGTTTCTCTTTCTGGTGTGTCGATCGGTTGCACAATTTATGTTGTTCAATTGCTTAACCAGTGGGGGCCGATTCTATGAATAAACAACACGGTTACAGAATCAGATTAGAACAAGAAATGTTCTTCGACCGTTGGGAAGAAGCGCAGGCTTACATAGCAGCTATGACCAAAGGCACACCGGTTCAGCCAATCGCAGGCAATGGGGCTCTGCAGGTTTCAGGCGCGGATATATCAATCAAAGAAGGTTACTTCGATATGGTAGGGCTTAAAGATGAATAGCCCAATTTTCCATATCTACCCACACCAAGAATTCCCAGAGCAAGTGCTATTAAAAAGCTCTATGTTCTTTCAGCGCTTTGTAAACCAGATTCACGCAGAAGCCTACAAGCAAACCGAAAAGGCGCGCATTCCTTCGGAAGCTGGATTAATCGCAAGGGGCAAAGCGGATGCCCTTCACTACATTGTTGATCTGTTCGAGCAAGAACGGGATTTATTCAACAAGCTATATGCACTTTCTGTTGTTTTCGAGCAGAACCAAGCACAAAAAGCCTTTGAAAAAACGGGTGTCAATGTAGACGCCTTTTTGTCGTACCTGTTGAAAGACGAGCCAGACCCGTTAGGAACTAAGTTCGGTTCGCCAGAGTTTCAAGCGACTATCAAACGTATGGAAGGGGAAGCGGCGTGGGTAGGAAGGAAATAATTAGAAAGCGTACAGAGATATTGAACGAAATGGGTTCTTTATATGACATTTTGTATTCTGAAAGCTGGGAGAGATTGTGCAGCGAAGAAGAACGAGAACTTATTAAAAAGCAGTGGCGTCTATTGGGTGACTATCAAGAGATTCTTCGCCTAAGAATTGAGCTTCTCGAAAAAGAGGGAGCTTAATTTTGAGCCACTTAATACCAGATACCCAACCAAACCACCCGCTAGATAGCGGGTTTATTTTTGCCGATGGTTTTTCGTGGGGTGAAATCGCAGGTCTTTGCAATCAAAAAGCGCCCGAAGGGGCGCGACTAAAGGCGCTAAGCGAAGCGAGCGCCAATAGGCTAGTCAAGAGAACCAAAAGTCCGACAGGGCTTTTTGGGGCGAAAAATCCGGTTTCAGAACCAGAAAATACCCCGAAAGAAAGAACCGTAACCGAAATTGAACCGTTTTACGTTCCAGAGGTGATTACAGAGGACGGACGCAAACTTAAAACCTACAAAAACGAATCAGGCGCAGGGCGTTACACCCGTGTTCAGTATCGAGAATGGTCTGATGAATACCGTTTTTCTACTCGTGTTGAGGGTGTTGGGGTGATGCCACCGCCAGCGCAAAGCGGCCAGCGCGTTACAGATGTGTTATCAAGCCGTGGCGCTCGTAAGATTTCAGAATCGTGTTTCTACAATTCGACCACAAACGGAGGTTTTACAACCTTCTTAACTTTGACACTAGATACATTTGCCCGCGCTCGAATCATGCCGCAAGTGACCGAAGCGCCTACAAGTTTGATCAAGTACAACAAGAAATCGAAACAGTACATTCCTGATTGCACTTGGATGCACGAAGGACGCGAATTAAATGACCACACTATCCAGAAGGAACTATCTCGTTTTCTTGATGGAATACAGAAGGTTTACCAGCGCGGTTTTATTGCTCACTACAAGCGCGGGCGCAAAAGCTACGAAAATGGAAACCCATATACACCGATAACATTCGGTAAATTTGCAGTTAAAGCCAATAAAGTTAGCCGCCAGCCAACAACAGAACTAGGGCTAGAGGGCAACTGTAAAAACATTCAAGCAGGCCGACCATATAGCAAATTAAGCTTTGCAGATGGTCTTTATACGCCCGTTTATTTTTCTGAAAAGTTGCACTATTGCTGGGTAGTTGAAGTACCTAAAAACGAACTAGGTCAGGATAACCCGCACATACATTTGATGATGCGTTGGCAAGTGCCGTTTGAATTCTTCCCAGCATGGGCCGCACGACTTGAAAAACTATGGGGCCAAGGGTTCGCACATTTGGAGAAGATCAAAGAACCGGAGAACGCAGGCGCTTACATGGCTAAAGCGGCTGGTTATATGACTAAAGGCGAAAACGGGAGCGATCAAGGCACAGTAAGAGGCAATCGATACGGAATTAGCCAGAACGCCCGCGCCCCTGAATGGGTGACTATGTTCGAATCAGAACTAGGGATTATGGGAAGCCTGATCTATGACATGCACAACCATTACGAGGAAGTTAATAACGAACTAAAGGCCAGACGTTCCACGTTGTCAGGCATGTTACAGGATTACAAAGACGCGCCAGAACCGGAGAAATACAAGAAAAAACGAATAGCCATAGGTAAGGCACTCGAAAAAGTAAGAAACAGAATCAAATCCATTCCATTCAGAACCGGAAAATACCAGCTTTTGATTAAAGGCGTTGATGCTTTTACAGAGTTTTGGACATGGGCGACCAATACCGGAGAAATGAAACCAACTCGTTTTACCCCACACAAGCCGCCTTTAAGTGCTTGGAATCCGAATAACAAGCCTGTTTGTTGGTCAGTCGATCAAATCAAGAAAAAACAGCATAGACGCTGGTTTATGCCTAAGCGGTTATTCATTGACGACACAGAATGGAAAAGCATTAGACAAACCTACTGGGATTACTCACCAGAAGAAAAACAAACCTACGCAGAGGAATATTACAGCTATGCATAGCCAATATATGAAAGTGTGCGAACTGATCAAGAAAGCAGAAGGCGCAAGCATGTTACAGAAGCCAGCAATCGCAATGGAAGCCACCAAACAGGCTGTTATATTGGTTGGCAATATCATTAAACGATTAGACCAGATTGAAGAGGTGCTAAAGAATGGCGACTCAAAATAGACCTGTAATCGGTTATATCAAGTGCTCAGAGCCTAAGTGTGGAGAACGAACCACAGTACACCAATCAGCAAGGGGAAAAGGGCGTTATTTATACACCCGTTGCCCTGAATGCGGTTGTGACCAGAGAACCGGAAAAGCATTCCAAACTCGGTTGTATTACGGCATGGAAAGAATAGTTGATGATGTTGAAATCAAGCGCCCGTCAAACGTACCGGAAGAAAAGCCAGAGAACCTAGAAAGTTCTAAGGTTGTAGCCGTTTCTGAACAACCGAAACCAGAACCTGAACAACCTGAAACAGAACCTAAACCAGAACCGAAAAAAGAACCTACAGGCTCACCTTTGGCCGCTTTTGCCATTTTGGGCGTTGGTTGTGGTTTATTACTAAAAGTCATTACAGCGGGGAGCGTATAACATGACAATCGAAGCACTAGCACAAGAAGATATGAACGAAAACGCGATTAACAACCTATCGCTAATGGAAACCGAAGTTTCAGCAGAAGAACAAGAAATCTTTGACCCAGAAGCGGCTTTTAAAACCGATGAAGCAGAGCAGGCCGAAGCAGAAGCAGAGGAAGCAGCCGCCAAAGCGGGCGCGGCTATGGCGGTTGGGTTTGCAGAAACTTTGCTCAAAATGCGTTACCCGTTTGTTCACATTCCAGACGAGCAAAAAGGGCAGGTTAAAGAGAAATTTACAGCCGTTATAGCCAAACACGGGGGCGGCTTGCCTGAATGGTTACAACCGTATTCAGAAGAAATCGAGCTAGGTATGACCTTAGCCGCGACTGGTTTTGGTGTATGGGTACAGATTCAAGCACACAACCAAGCGAATCAGGAAGAGAACCAAGGGGGTGAAGATGCGCGTTCAACCAGTGAATCCGAATACGAAATGGGCGAATGAACATACCCTATACCTAGCCGCTTCGGGCGGCGGTAAATCTCAGGTTTGCAACCAGAACAAAGCCATACCCGCGAACGCGCGGGTAATACTTTGGGACCCGACAGACGACCACAAAGGCCACCACTTTAAAGACAAAGCAAAATTTGTTCGGGCATTAATCAAGGGCATTGCATCGGGTAAAGGCTTTCGAATTGCTTTCAATGGTGTCGCAACCGTTGAGAACTTTGAATGGTGGTGTGAAGTGGTCTGGGGGTGCTTGGATGGGAATGTTAGAACCTATGCCATAGCCGAAGAACTCAGCCAAGTTTGCCTCAGCGCAGGCAAGGCAACACCAAATGCCGCCGTTTTGCTTAACCAAGGGCGCAAATATGGCCTTGTATTTCATGGTACAAGCCAGAAGCCGCAAGAAATATCAAAGACCTATTACGACCAGTGTGAATATAAATACATTGGCCGCCAAAAAGGTTTAGCAATGCGTAAAAAAATGGCCGTAGAAATTGGGGTAACACCTGAACAGATCGGAGCTTTAAAGCCGTTACAGTTCTATTTTGATGATGGTTCAGCAGATGAACCGAAGCTAATAACCGTTAAATACAAACCAGTAACAGGCGTTAAGTTAGTTGTATAAAGGGCTTAAAGCCCTTTTTTTTCGCCAATTTGAACCTATAGGTTCTAGCCAGTTTTCACCTATTGACCGTTTCGGTTCTCCTTCCTCATAAATCACACCTATCGAAAGACAAGTTTCAATAACGAAAACGAATTAATTAAACCGATAGGTAAAAAGCAATGAACAAAAAAACAATGATGATGGTTCTTACAACTGCCGCAATTGCAGCGGGCACAGTTGCACTACTTAATCGCAATTCAACAACTCGCCGCGCTCTTGGCAACTAATCAGGAGTAATAGCAATGTCAGTAAGACAGATTCTTAAAAAGCTAAATTCCTTTACGGGTGTTGCTTCTGATGAACAAGCCACGCTAAAGATTGATGGCGGCCCAACAATTGACGAACTGGTTTTAGACACTCAGGGCAGTGTTACCACTTCTGACCAGATTAAACTGGTTTCATTGGTGTTGAACGGTGAAGAAATTGTCCGTGTAACGGGTCCACAACTGAAAATGTTGGAGAACTACAAAAAGCTTTCAGCCGATGCTGATAAGTTTGTAATTCCATTTACTGACATTACAGCGAAAACCCTAGAAGGCCAGCAAATTACAGGTTTGGTAACTTTCCCAACGGATAACATTGTTTTGAATGTTGAGCTTGGAACAATCACCACACCAAAACTAAAAGCCTATGCGAAGGTTTCACCATCCACGCCAGCGCGTCACACAATCCCTATTTTGCGTCAATTATCGTTTACACCGGACGCAACAGGCGAAAGCGATTTTTCTACCATGCCACGCGGGGCGGCTTTGCGCCGTGTTCACTGGAAAGGTGATATTTCGGCAATGCGTATCCTGAAAGATGGCATTGAATACATGAACGCTTCAAAAGGCATTCTTGAACTAAACCAACGTCGTTTAGGGCAGACGCCGCAAACTGGCTATGTGCACTTGGATTTCATTGCGTCACATTGGAATAAGGTTGATATGTTCCGTACTGACGACACAGTTGAAAGCCTGATTTTCAAGCCGTATGTCGAAACCGTAAGCGCTCAGACGTTACTAATTGAGTCGTTACGACTTCTAAAACGTCCAGAAATGCGCCTTGGTTAAGGGGTGAGCTATGAGTGAAGTAGAAAGCCAAGAAGAACAAAGTTTCGCTTGGGGTGATTTCTTTAGCGGTGCTACTGAAATCGCTGTTGCGGGGTTGGGTGTTCTTGAAGCAAAGGCGCAGGCAGAGCCCGCGCCCGTTCCTAAATCGGTGGCAGTTACAGCCGTTTCAGAAGCGACCCCAAAACCTGCAAACGTGGGACAAAACAACAACGGCACAACGGTTATTCAGCCAACAACCAGCCAAGGCGGTGTTATGGCTAATAACAAAATGCTGATGATTGGTGGCGGTGTTGCCGTGGGTGCATTGGTGCTGATTCTGGCGCTAAGGAAGTAGAAAAGATGGTGCCAGGTATCTCAGGAAATCCAGCGCTAACTAATGGTTCTGGTATGCAAAAGGTCGGCGGTGATGCGAAAAGCGGAAACGGTGACTTTTCAGGTGGTCATGCTGGTTCTTTTAGTGGTCCGAGCCTTAACAAATCGAACAACGGTATTGATTGGAAGATGATCGGCATAGCTGGCGGCTTGGTATTGGCTGGCTTCCTGATCTGGAAAAAGGCGTAACCATGCAAGCAAAGCCCGTTATTTGGTCAGACGAAACCGCCGCGAAACTTTCAACCGCTATGGGAGAAGGTAAAGCGTTCTTAGAACGTGAAATTAAAGCGGGGGTTTGTCAGGTCTGGGAAATGCTCGAAGGCAAGTTACTAATGATCACCCGCTCAGAAGGTGAAGAATTGGTAATTGTTGCCATGCAAGGGCAGGGCATGAGCCAAGTAGCACCAGACATCATTAAACGGGCGAAGCAATGCGGGTTTAAATCAATCCGCTTTCATACCAAACACCTTTGGCTGGCTGAAAAGCTGGCTAAGTTTGGCTTTAACGAACAAGAAAGAATTTACAGTTTAGGGCTTTAACATGGGCGGCAAATCCAGCAGCAGTCAAAGCACATTTACAACAAACAATGTTGATAACCGTATCTTTGATTTTGGCGAAGGGGCGGGAGCGGTCAACCTGATTGAAGGTTCTAACAACTCAGTAACCGCAACAGATCACCAAGCGGTATCAAATGCGTTTAACTTTGGTGTTGAGAGCTTAACCGAAGCCGTAAGGCTGGGGAGTGACGCATTAAATACAGTCGAAGGCTCAACAAGTGACGCTTTAAATTTTGCAGATAATAACAACAAGCGCACCTTTGACGCGATCTACGACAACAACACAAAAGCATTCAATGTTGTAGAGGACACCCAAAACAGGGCGTTCAATGCCATTGATGACACAACAAACCGCGCTTTCAACTTAGTTGAAGATTCACAATCAAGCGCGTTACAGGCAATTACTCATGCTGTTAGTGACTTCTTAGGTTTTTCAGGGGATACCCAGAACAAGGCATTCAATGTTGTAGAGGACACCCAAAACAGGGCGTTCAATGCCATTGATGACACAACAAGCCGCGCTTTCAACTTAGTTGAAGATTCACAAAACAACAGTCTTGATTTTGGTTTTGATGTGCTTTCGGAAAGTCTGGGATTCGGTGAAAACGCTTTGCTATTCGCAAGCGAAGCGGCCAAAGATTCAAACCAGCTAGTCGAAAGCACAATGCAGCAACACGTTAACACTTCTCAGAAGCAAGTAGGCGCAATCACTGACCTTGCTAAATCACTGAATACAGGCGGTCAAACAGACATAGCTAAGAACATGCAAAACGCAGTGATAGCCGTAACAGTTGGCGCGGTTGTGATCTTTACCGTTTCGAAGTGGGGTAAATAATGTCTAAAAAAGGTATGCAAGATTTCACCCGTTACATAGAAGCGGGAACAGAAACAGAAATCGACATTAACGGGGATTACTTCCACGTTTTCGAATCAGACACAGATATTACATTGCAGTTTGACGAAGGCCAGCGTATCAAGCGAAAAGCCGGACAGGGCGGTTCTGTTTTTGAATATGAAAAAGTAACGATTTCAAGCGAAGTTACACAAACGGTTCGAATTTCCGTAGGTTTCGGCACTGTAACAGATACGGCCAACGGTGCTAGTTCTGGCGGCGGTGGTGTTTCCGGTGATGTTAACGCAACCATTAAAACCGCAAATGCGATCAAACAATACGGTGATCAAACCGTAAACGCTGGGGTTTCAATCAAAGTGCTTTCAGCAAACAACAACCGGAAAGAAGCGGTAATTGTTTCAAATGCAAATAACCCAGATTTCGTGCGATTAGGAACGTCTTTAGTCGATGGTTCTACAGGGATTCCAATTGACGCTGGCGGTTCGTTCACGATTAACGCAACCAGTGAAGTTTGGATTCACAACACAAGCCCAAATACAGCGGCAACCGTTCACGTATTTGAAACGGAGCTGATCTGATGACTTCTTTACAAGCTCCAATTCCAAACAAAAAGCGCTTAGTTACTGCCATTGATGATCAGGCGGCAATGTTAGCCGCCAAACTTGCACCAAGTCAGTTAGTACGTTTGAAGAATGGCAAGTTGTACCTAATTAAAACGGCTGCAGAATTTGGCGGTGTACCGGATGAAGTAAAAGACCTTACGTTAAATAACGGTTACATAGCCGTTCTGGTTGAACACGATCACAACGACTTGTACTACACAGAAGCCGAAGTTGATGCACTGTTAAACACGATTAATCAGGCTATTTCTGACAATACAACCGCGATTGGTGGAAAGGCCGCAAGCGCTCACAACCACGATGACCGCTATTACACAGAAACCGAAGTTGATCAGTTGATAGCGGATACAGTCGCAAATGGGGTGCAACTATCAAACGATTACACCGGAACACGAACCACAGTAGCGACAACAGAAAAGGCGCTTTCTGATGGTTTGGCAACAAAAGCAAATACCCATTCGCACCCATACGCAGCAACAAGCCACAATCACAGCGCAAGTAATATCACTAGCGGGACGTTATCAGCTTCACGTTTGCCGAGTGCTTCAACCAGCGCAAAAGGCGCGGTTCAGTTATCTAGTTCTACGTCTAGCACTTCCACGACATTAGCGGCAACGTCCAGTGCAGTTAAAGCGGCCTACGATCTGGCAGCAGGTAAAGCCAATTCGAGCCACAACCACAGCGCTAGCAATATCACCAGCGGGACATTGAACGCCTCAAGGCTTCCAAGTGCTTCCACCAGTGTAAAGGGCGCGGTTCAGCTATCAAACAGCTATAGCGGAACAAGCCAAACAAAAGCAGTAACAGAAAAAGCCCTTTCTGATGGTTTGGCTAATGCAAGCGCAGCAGCGGGGCAGGTTGGTAGCTATGCGTTTTGTACGATTAATGAAAATGATCTAGTAGAGGGACAGAACTATCTATTGGGTTCTACTTTTTCAGGCTCTAAATTGAGTCCGAGTTCTTTCCAAAAAACAACATTAGACACTACAGATTTAGGAATGCTTTATTTATCGTCAAATGTATTGTCGGGAACTTGGGAGTTAGCAGGAAGGTTCAGCAGGACAACTTTTACCGCGGGGGCCATTGGTGCACTGTTTAGGAGAGTTGCATAAATGAACGTCTTAAAAATCAACAGCGCAAAATATTCACGTTCAGATAACAGCCTGATAGACCTAAATATTGATCTTGAAGGGCTTGGAATCATTGATATTACGATCAATCCAGCCGACAACGATCAAGCTGAACACATTGTCTATTTGAAAACGTGGATTGATGAAAACCAGCCACAAATTCAGCCTTATGTTGAACCTGTTATCAGTGACGAACAAAAAGCAGAACAGGAACGCCAGTGGCGAGACTCAGAGCTAAAAAGCACTGATGTGTATTTGCTTGAAGATTTCCCAATCTCACCAGAAAACAAAGCGTTAATTTTGACCTATCGCCAAGAACTACGGGACTACCCGCAGGTGGTTGGGTTTCCAAACATTGAAAGACCAGTAAGGCCGCAGGTATGAACAATCAGCAGCTAATTATTGGCGTAGCAGTTTTATTAATCGTATTAGGGGGCTATATGCAATCCAGAGAACCGCGCGGCATTCGCAACAATAACCCAGGTAACATCGAAAACAACGGCATTAACTGGAATGGCCTTTCAAGCCAGCAAACCGATAGCCGTTTTTATCAATTTGAATCACCTGAATATGGAATTCGAGCAATGGCCCGAATTCTAAACAACTATCAAACGCTTTACGGAATCAGCACGATTCGCGGTTTGGTGGATCGTTGGGCGCCACCGAACGAGAACGACACGGAAAGCTATATCACGCATGTAGCAAAAGCGGCGGGTGTTGGGCCTGACCAAGTGATCGACGTAGCGCAGCACCTAGACAAAATCATTCCGGTGATGATCAAGCACGAAAACGGAAAACAACCGTATTCAATGGCTCAGATTGAAACCGGAATCAGTATGGCGTTTGCATAATGGCGACTTTTACCGACAAGCAATTCTATATCTTGGGCGGGGCCGCTTTGGTCATTGGTGGCTTTGCTATCTGGAAGCTAAAGCAGGGCGCGCAAGCCGTAGCAGAGTTTACGGAGGAAGTAGTAACCGAAGATTTAAACCCGACAAGCGACCAGAATCTGGCTTATCGCGGGGTAAACGGAATCGGTTCAGCGTTAACAGGTGAGGAAGATTTCAGGCTAGGGCGTTGGATTTACAAAGCAATTCATGAATAAAGGAAATCAAAACCATGTGTAAAGCAGGAAAAGTAATTAAACAGCGACTTAAAGAACCGTCTACTTGGTCGGGTATCGCTGCAATTGGCGCGGCTTTGTTCGGTGTACCAGCCGAAGCAGCAAACGCAATTGTTCAAGGCGGTATTGTTATCGCTGGCGGGCTTGCCGTGATGATGGGCGAAAAGGCGCAGGCGAAGTAATGGAAAAAGTACAGCTTGCAGGCAATGGCTTAGCGGCCGTGGTTTTACTTAGTTCACTAGGTAACACGATTGTTAAACCTGTTCCGGCTGACGTAAACGGCAAGCTAGACAAAATCATTCAACAGAACAACGAACTGAAAAACGTTGTGAACTTGAATACCTACCGAATCCAACAATTGGAGAATGAACCATGAAACGGGTTAGTAAAAAGACAGCCACTAAGGGCAAGGGGAAACTAAAGAAAGGTTTTCGTTGGCTTAAAGGTGGTGGAATTGTCAAAGCCAAAGGCAAAAAATAAAGCACCTAAGCGGTGCTTTTTTTGTGATCGTTAAATCTTGGTAAGAAGTCTATTACCTTATCGCCGCCG
>Ga0181593_10005241_pt1 | contig 11737 bp, 10 predicted proteins | sample 071ome_19_FD_133756 | JGI IMG/M metagenome (GOLD analysis project Ga0181593, IMG submission 133756) | Coastal salt marsh microbial communities from the Groves Creek Marsh, Skidaway Island, Georgia - 071413AT metaG (megahit assembly) | ecosystem: Environmental > Aquatic > Marine > Intertidal...
CTGCCTTGAGTAGCCTCTCAGGCTATGAAGATTTATGAGTTCTTAAAAGACAATGGGATTTCATACAAACGATTCGACCATCCTGCCGTATACACCTGTAAAGAAGCCAATAGCCTCATCCCAAACTTACCCGGTGCAAAAACAAAGAACCTTTTTATACGAGATAGGAAAGGCCTTAACCATTTCTTGTTAGTAGTTGCTGATTACAAATCCGTTGACCTGAAGGCGCTAGCAGACATATTGGGGGTGTCAAAACTAAGCCTGGCATCGGCAGAGCGCTTAAAAAATTATCTTCAGATAGAGCCTGGTGCAGTTTCTCTCCTAAGCATCGTTAATGACGAGGAGAAATCTGTCCAAGTAATTATCGACCGCGACGTCTGGCTACAAGAGGCATTGCAGTGTCATCCGCTCGTAAATACGAGCACACTGGTTATTCCGAAGATAGACGTTGAGAGATTCCTAACAAGCACTCAACACAACACGCAGATATTAGATTTGCCTCAATTAGGCTGACGATGACAGTTTGTACCTCTACTTTAGTTTTTTGTGACAACCTCGAATAATAGTACGCCTAGCAGCAAATACACCGTCGCTAATCCTATTAACAAAGAAAGCCATCCACCAACACTCAGAAGACCTCCGGCGGTAAAGATAACAAGGCTAATTTCAATGACCGCAAAGAAAAGCGGAAAGAGAAGGGGTAAAAAAATGAGGGGAAACAGAATCTGACGGTGCTGATGTTCTAGTATCAAACCAGTTAGGAAAGATCCAAGGGCGGAATATCCTACCGTAACGAGGCCCAAAAGCAGTATCAATGATTGCCAATATTCTAATAAAGAAACATCAAGCAAGGCTGCTAACAAGACTGCGGAAAATAGAGTGTTTCCAAATAAGAGCACTGTTATAAATATTACCTTCGAGAGATAAAAAGATGTCGGTGAAATACCAAAAACAAAACATCCTGAAAGCATTTTTGCCTCTCGATCGCTCTCAAATACTCGAAGAAAACTCATCGAGCCCGTAAGTATAAAGATACTCCACAATATTGGATGATAAAGTTCTCGGCGAAGCTCTTGATCATGAACGAGCGCGCCGATTCCCAATGCAAAGAAAACTACGAGAAGCACACTAACCGTCAAAAGCGGAAAGAGTTGCGCTCCAGAACGAAGTTCAAGCTGAAGATCTTTTTTGAATAATGCAAATGAATGTCTCATGAACTCCCTGTGCCATATGATGCCACTTGCTCGCTCTTTCGTGCGCACAAAGGCAAGTGAGTAGGTGAGAGCAACGAGAAGAACTCCCGCTCATGAGAGGCAATACAAACACACCCTGATGAATTCCGCTGTCGATAGCGCACTAAACATTCAGAGAGCATCTGACGTCCCTCATCATCTAAACCATCGAGTGGCTCATCAAGGAGCAGCAAATCTGCATCTCTTCCAAACGCGGCCGTTAGGCCGAGTCGCACTTTCCATCCCTTCGAAAGCCCACTTACTTTGTGGGAATAAAACCGCTGAAGATCAAATAAATGGCTATACTCCTCAAGTACTGAGCTATTCCAGGACAAACCACGATAGAATGCTAAGTGTTCACTTACGGTAAGATCGGAGAACTGAAAAAAGCCTGGCTCATACAGTGCGCGGCTTTTCCCCTCTTCTATGAAAACACTCCCCTGATCCGCTGACAGCGCACCGGCTAAAAGCCGAAGAAGAGTCGTTTTCCCACTACCGTTATCTCCCGTTATGAGCAACGCACCCCCCGGATCAAGCTCGAATGAAGGGCAGTGAAGCACTAGCTGGTCATTGAAATATTTTTTAATCTCTGTAACTACTAATTTCACTCTTCGTCACACTCTCTATTTCGCTCTTTCCTTTTTCATAGCTCTCTTGAGAAATCTTTCCAGTATGATATTCGAATTCAATCTCCTCTAGGAGTGCCTTTCGTCGAGCATCCTGCGATAGGTCCATTCTTTGCTGAGATGACAGGTCTTCGCTCATGACCGAGCGTAACCAGGGCACTGAGATATAAGTGACACAAACAAAAACGAGCAGAAGCGATAAAGTAGTTTCTACTGAGATACTCATTCAGGAGCTCCATTTTTGACAACCGAAGGAACTCCCGCCGTTCCTATCAGTAGAATACTTCCAAGAGCCATGATGCAAACACCAATCCAAAGCCATGCCTGTAGGGGATTGATATACACCTTAAAAGTGCCTTTTGTCCGAGAATCATCTAAACCAGCCAACACCAGATATAAATCCTCACGCAACCCCTTGCGGAGCGCTATTTCAGTCGTCGTCTCGCTATTTTTCCTGTAAAAGCGGAGTTCTGGATATAACGTTGTGATTGGTTGCTCATCTTGTCGATCACGCACACTAATATTCGCATATAGCGCCTGATAGTTATTCGTATTTCGAATATCCAGCTTATCAAGGGCGAGCAAGTATCTGCCAATCGTTACCGACTCGCCCACAGAAAGGGCGAACTCTCTTTCAACTTTGTGCGCCATTGAAGCAGTAATACCTATCGACGCTATGACAACTCCTACGTGGACGAATAGCCCCGCATATCGACGCTGATGGCGTTTCCAAATATGGGCCATCCCATTGACTGCAGAACGGTCTCCATCACTTCGTGCATGCACTTTGAAGGTTCTGTAGACCTCCATGAAGATAGTAAGTCCCACAAATAAACAAAGCGCATATGACGTTACTGCCCAAAAGCTACTTATTCCTACCCATAAAAGGGCCAAGCCTCCAGCCAGTCCGAATATCAGTGGAGCGAGAAAGTGCTTCCTGAGGGCTGATAGCGATGCTTTTCTCCATGCTATGAGTGGGCCAACTCCCATAAGAAAAAGCATAAGAAGGAAAAGCGGAACATTAATGGCATTGAAGAAAGGAATTCCCACTGCCTGCTTCTCGCCAGTCAGCGCCTCGGAGAAAACTGGAAACATTACTCCCCAAAAAGTACCAAATAGAATGCTCAGAAAAACAAGATTATTCATCAAGAAAGCCGTCTCTCGAGAGAAGATACTTTCGATTTTTCTCGGAGAGCGTAATGCATCTCGCCGAAGATAGGTAAGCACGACACAACCGACAAAGATAAAGATCAGATATGCTAAAAATACGCCTCCAACATCTGTTGACGCAAATGCATGAACACTCTGTACGATACCAGAGCGTGTTAAAAAGGTTCCGAAGACCGTTAACAAATAGGAAAGCACGATCAGCCATACGTTCCACATCTTGAGCATCTCTTTCCGCTCTTGCACCATTACCGAGTGAAGAAATGCTGTCGCGGTAAGCCACGGCATAAAGGAGGCATTTTCTACTGGGTCCCACGCCCAAAACCCTCCCCAACCTAACTCGATATATGCCCAGTAGCCTCCCAGACAGATTCCAAGAGTCAGGAATGTCCATGCCGTTAGAGTCCATCGACGAGTGATCCGAATCCACTCGAATCCTGTCTCACCGGAAATCAAAGCTCCCATACAAAACGCATAGGGAATAGCAAGTGTTGTAAATCCCAGGTAAAGAAGTGGCGGATGGATTGCCATATATGGATTCTGCAAAAGAGGATTCAGTCCGTTCCCATCAGGTGGAATGAAGGGAGCCTGAATAAAGCGAAACGGGTTCGTAACAAGAAAAACTATCGTCAAAAAGAAAAAGAGCGAAAGATGAAGAGCAAACAACGCCCACGGTGCAATTCGCTGCGGCACCCGATAGAAGCGATATGTTACGAGCCCACAACTCACCGCATGAAAAAAACACCAGAGTAACATCGATCCATCCATCCCTCCCCATATTGCAGAGACTCGATATAAAGAGGGCATGTCTCGATTAGAAAATTGCCAAACATACTGATTTGAAAAATCAGATGTAAAGAATCCATATGCGAGTGCCAGTAAGGAAATAGTTGTAGTGAGGCTTACTATTCTTAAAGAACGAAGGGAGGCATGCGTAGGATTCGGATGTGGCAGAGCTCCTCGCAAAATAGGATAGCCACCCTTAATGGCAAATCCCATTCCTGCGATTGTAGCTCCCCAAGCCAAAGCGAGAGACGCATTACCAAAGAGGTTCATGTGCCTCCTTGAAGCTGCGCTATGCTTTCACTTTGAGTCGCTCGTTCTTGTGTCAATATCGACTCTGCTCTGATATCGAGGGAAGTCGGTTTCTTTTGAGAGCTCGTTGGCGCTGGAGGCTCATATTTCGATGGACACTGGGTCATAAGACTTTCAGCCCTAACGATAGCCCCATCGAACTCTCCATCGATGATTACAGAACGTCCCGGAGCAAACATATCCGGCATAAGTTTATTGTATTGAACTGGAACGGTTTCTTCCCGCTCACCCTCTGGATCCTGAATATGAAAAGAGAGTTGAATATGTGGTTCCGTTTGATACTCAAGCTTATGAGGTGCCACTTTCCCCACAATCCGTACTCTCTTCACAGCCTCAGAATGATTAGCAAGTTCAGATGGCGTAAAAACTCTTGAAGTAGATGTTTGCATCGCCTGAACAATGAGAATAGCTCCAAGGCCAGCAAACAAAATGATGAGACTGATAAAAACTCGATTCACCGCTCTCTTTTCTCCAAACAAAAAAGCTATTCTTCGATATGATACGAAATAGTGGCACGGAAACATACCGTTGGACGACCGCTAGCGGCGAAAATATCGAAAATATCTCTCCTCTCTAGAGAAAAAGTACGATTAAAAAGACCGGGGTGCCGCCAGACCGAGCAACCGCTTTGCAGAAGCCACCTTACGACTAATATGCCCATGGAACCACTTCTCACTCAGCCATTCAGCCGGCTCAACTGGAACACCCTGCACTCGAAGCTCAAACAACGCACCTCGCTCACAACCAAGTGCACCGCGGCCTGCAACCCCAAGCATATCACCACCCTCGACAGCATCACCTGGTTTGACAGCCACCTCTTCAACGCTCCCGTATAACGAAAACAAACCGAGTCCATGATCAATGCCAATAACCGTGCCATACGTTCCCAGCTCTTCAATAAAAGAGATAATCCCTGCACTTGCAGCTACTATTTCAGGCTTATCGCCGCGGGGTCGATAAAAATAACCGCTATGCCATAGCTCGCCGACCAGCGAACTCCCAGTGACGAACGAAAGCTTTTGTTGATGCGCATGGCGCACCGTGCCGCTCTGTCGCTGAAAAGCTTTCATACCGAAAGAAATTGGCGCGCTCTCTCGAGTCAGCTCAGCAAGATGGGCAGAATCAAACATCCGCAACTGTTCGCTCACAAGGCGAAACTGACTTGAGCTCTTCTGCAACTGATCATCAGAAAGCGCCGCTATTCTTTCAATCTCGGCATCACCAACCGCCTCTCTCAGTATAGTTTCAGACGAAAAAAAGATGTCTGATACTTGACCACGAAGACAGAGAGCTGAGAGTGGTACTTGCTGCGATGAAACTCTGGCAGCCGACTCTTTTGAATAGAATTCTTCATTGGTTATGTTTCCGGCTTGATCCTTTGCCTGCGCTACGAGGGAATAGCGTTGTCCTGCATCACCATGGAAAGGCACCGCATATATAACCGCAAAGAGGTCAGAGCTCGCAAAGACAGGATCAAGGTGTCGCGCAGGATATCCTTTGAAAAAATACCGCCCAACCTTTACCCCGGACTCGACCAAATTCTCGTCCTTGGCGCGATACACCAAGAGCTGAGCACCACCCACTCGCGCATTGTGCTGAGTCGTGACAACCTGTAACTCTGGCGATTGATAATCGACCATGAGATTCAATTCAAGCTCACCTCGATTACTCCAAAGACTCCGATCAAAGGCGCGAACAGATATGCGCAGTTCTCCCTCTCGAAACTTTCCATCGATTCCATCAAGGGGAATCTGAATTTCTCGAGTAGCAGCACCTTCCAAAGACTCCCGCTTCAACTCACTCTCAATTCCATATTGAGAAGCTCTTACGACGAATGCATCAATACCAGCGCCAGAATCCTGTATTTGAAGGGTAAGCACCGCTCCTTCACGCCCAATACCATCTGGCACATACACTGGTTCGATCAGGGGAGGTTGCTTTTCAAGAAAGCCGATTACATCTTTTCCATAGAGCAGAGCTCCAATTCCAGAGGCGAAAAGAAAAACAAGGAGTAACAGCGGACGCACAATACCTCCTATCTCTGTACTTAATTTTTTCATTGGAGAGTTACTCATGAAAAATCAATATCTCCATCAATATCTTCAATCCGCTCGGAGAAGAATAGCTCTATCTTTTCCTTCATACGACTCTCGATCTGCCGTATTCGCTCTCGACTAATCCCGAGTTCATCCGACAACTCCTGAAGAGTCGCACGTTCCTCACTTAAAAGCCGTTTTTCAAGAATAACTCGCTCTCGCTCTTTTAACGTCTCAGCGAACTCATGAAATCCTTTCTTGATAAATTCAGCTCGCTGTTTTTGCTCAACTAACTGCTCACTCGAGGGACCCTCACTGGCTAGTATACCGAGCAGCGTGCCCGCACTTCCATCATCATCATCATTTCCTAACGGGGCATCAACGCTTAAATCTGGAGACCCCAGCCGTTGCTCCATTTCAATGACTTCACTTTCTTTCACCTCTAACTTTTCGGCGAGTAATTTCGGTCGTGGGGCGATTCCCATCCGCTCCAGCTTCTCCTTTTCCTTATGCAGATTAAAGAAGAGCTTTCTCTGCGCCTGAGTTGTTCCCAGCTTTACGATTCGCAAGTTCGCCAACATGTAGCGAATAATGTATGCTTTTACCCACCATACGGCGTACGATGGGAATCGCACACCCCTATAGGGATCAAAATTCTTTACTGCCTCCATCAGTCCGATATTTCCTTCCTGAATTAAATCAAGCAAGTTTCGAGCTGTTCGTTCGTAGTCTTTTGCCAGCTTAACGACAAGCCACAGGTTACTCGATACAAGAGCGTACGCTGCCTCCAGGTCGCGGTCATTGCGGTAACGCAGCGCCAGCTCCTTCTCCTCCTCGCGACTCAGTTTTGGATAACGGCGAATCTCACGTAAATATGCCGTGAGGGAATCGTAAGGGACAACACTCGTAGACCGAACAGAGGGGAGGTTTTTGCCCTTTGCGCCTCCATGGTCAGAAGCAGCAGAATCCTCGACTCGCACCTTCTCTGTTTTGTCTTTAATCTGCTTTTTCCCCATTTTCGAAGAAGATTCTCCCCCACAAGAGCCTATGCCCTTTCAACGATGACAAATTCTGGCACTGAAAACACCTCTTAAGAGCTGTTTTTCCTCATTTTTTTCAAATCTGTCAGTATTTGTCACCAAGAGAGGCTGATCTCAGTAAAGTTCTTACGAAATCTGGCCGATTCCCCATACGGCAGACACACGAGTCGGAGCGCGCTATATAGCGGTTCATCTGCCCTCTCCGTCTCCTTGCCCCGAATTAAGTGCATTTCCTGACTCTGGCTGGATGTACATGACAGCGTGCAGGGCTCTTTTGAAAAGGTAAGTTCATGACATCTCGGGTCGGAGAGCTCCTCGTAAAGACGGGTGTTCTCTCAGAGGAACAATTTCAAAAAGCCGAAGAGGCGCGATCTGCTGGTGGCGGTGGATTTATCGGCTCGTACCTCGTCAAACTCGGATTTTTATCAGAACAAGACATCGCTGAAGTCATCAGCGAACAGTATGACGTTCCGATTATTGAGCTCGATGAATACTCCATTCAAGATGAGCTCCTGCAACTCATTCCTCAAAACTTAGCGGTGAAGCATGGACTCATCCCAATTGTGCAAAGCGGTTCAAGCCTGACCGTTGCGATGATTGATCCGTCAAATCTTACGGCCCTCAATGATATCAAATTCATCACCGGGCTTGATATTCAAGTCGTGCTCTCCAAGGAAAGCGAACTCAAAGCAAAACAAGAAAAGCTTTTTGAACAAGCCGTAGAGTACGATTCGATTCTTGGTGACTATGAAGAACAGGATGTTGAGGTTATTGGTCCATCATCCGAACCTGATATTAGCGAACTAGAAAAAGCAACCGAAGATGCTCCAGTCGTAAAGCTCGTGAATGCAGTCCTTACTGATGCAATTAAACGTGGAGCGTCAGATATTCATGTTGAGCCATACGAAAAGAAATTTCGAGTTCGATTCCGTATTGATGGTGTTCTCTATGAGATCATGAAACCACCCCTTAAACTCAAAAATGCTCTTACCTCGCGGGTGAAGATCATGGCAGATCTCGATATTGCAGAGAGGCGGCTGCCTCAAGATGGTCGAATCAAACTCAAACTCGGCAACAATCGAGAAATGGACTACCGCGTGAACGTTCTTCCAACTCTCTTCGGTGAAAAGGTGGTTCTTCGCCTTCTTGATAAGTCTAACCTGCAACTTGATATGACGAAACTTGGCTTCGATACGCGTCAACTTGAAGAATTCCAAGAATCTATTGCAAAGCCATTTGGAATGGTGCTTGTTACCGGACCAACCGGCTCTGGAAAAACAACTACCCTGTACTCCGCGTTAGCAGAATTAAACAAGGCAACAACGAACATCAGTACTGCTGAAGACCCCGTTGAATTCAACTTGGGCGGCATTAATCAAGCACAAATGCATGACGATATCGGATTCAATTTTGCTGCTGCACTTCGTGCATTCTTACGACAAGATCCAGATGTCATTATGGTCGGAGAAATTCGAGATTACGAGACAGCCGAAATTGCTATTAAAGCTTCGCTTACTGGACACCTTGTCCTTTCAACACTTCACACAAACGATGCGCCATCAACAGTTGGACGCCTATTAAACATGGGAGTGGAGCCTTTCCTTGTTGCCTCATCAATTAACTGCATAATCGCTCAGCGTCTTGCTCGCCGCGTATGCGAAAACTGCAAAGAGGTACTTCAAATCAATCCAGAGATTCTTGTCAGCATTGGAATTCCTGCCAACGAAGCTGCTCATCTGGAAGTCTTTGAGGGTAAAGGCTGTGATACCTGCTCAGGAACTGGCTACAAGGGACGAATCGCACTCTATGAAATTATGAGCATGTCAGAAGAGCTAAAAGAGTTTGTCTTAAATGGAGCTTCTACTACTGAATTGAAACGCGAAGCAATACGAAGAGGAATGATAACATTACGGAGCGCTGGAGTCAGGCAGTTAAAGGCAGGAGTTACCACCGTAGAGGAAGTTCTCAGAGTAACCGCTGCTGATGATTAAAAAGGAATAAAAGAATCTCCACTTCCGTCGGAGAAAAACCGCCGGCGCAAGTTACAAGTACTGATGTGAAAAGTGGCCGTATTCCACTTTATACAATAAAAGAGGGGTAATCATGCCGATATTTGTTTATGAAGGAACAAGCCCTGAAGGCAAGCGGGTGAAGGGTGAGATGGAAGCAAGAAACGTCCAAGCCGTCTTTAATGCCCTGAAGAATAAAAACATAACTCCAAAAGCAAAGAAAATTAGAGAGAAAGGGAAAGGGCTCGAGCGCGAGATCACGATTCCAGGTATGGGGCCAAAGATTAGCTCGAAAGATGTAGTAATTTTTACCCGACAGTTCGCGACCATGGTTGATGCCGGACTGCCACTTGTTCAAGCCCTGGAGATTCTCGCACGCAACAATGAAAAGAAAGTCTTTTCCGATGTCCTCGGCGGAGTTCGTGAATATGTCGAAGCAGGAGGAACTCTCGCTGATGCTCTCGCGCAATATCCGAAAAACTTCGACGCACTGTATGTAAATATGGTAACCGCAGGTGAGAGCGGCGGAATTCTAGATATTATTCTTGAACGACTTGCACAACAAATTGAGAAATCAATGAAGCTGAAACGTGACGTAAAAACGGCGATGATTTATCCGTCAGTTGTTATATCTGCGGCTGTTGTTGTTACCTCTATTCTTCTCATATTTGTAATTCCAACTTTTGGTGAGCTCTTTTCTGACTTCGGCGCGGCTCTCCCTCTTCCCACTCAGATCGTGATCAATATATCGGACTTTGTCGTTGCTTACTGGTATCTTATTTTTGGGTCAATGCTTGGAGGAATATTCATGTTCTTCCGATTTCTCAGCACTGAGCGTGGAAAAGATGTTTTACATCCCATCTTCCTAAAACTCCCTGTATTTGGGGATATTCTGAAAAAAGTAGCTGTCGCTCGATTCACGAGGACCCTTGGCACAATGATCAGTTCCGGAGTTCCCATTCTTGATGCACTTGCAATCTGTGCAAAAACATCGGGGAATCGCGTTGTAGAACGAGATGTACAGCGCAGTCGAATTGCAATCTCTGAAGGCAAAAGCATCGTAGAACCGCTGAACGAATCTGTAGTATTCCCACCAATGGTAATTTCAATGATTGGAGTAGGGGAATCAACTGGTGCTCTTGATGCGATGCTCCAAAAAATAGCAGATTTTTATGAGGATGAAGTAGATAATGCCGTAAATGCGATGAAACAACTGATTGAGCCATTGATGATTCTTTTTCTAGGACTACTCATTGGAGCACTCGTTGTTTCTATGTATCTTCCAATCTTCAAAATGGGCTCTATCGTTGGATCATAATGATGACGGAAAATGGAAATAGAAGAACGAGCCCGCAAGAAAAGGAGCCGGCAAACTCTGAACCCAGGGAGCATGACTCGATGGCACTCCCTCCAGAGATTGCAGCCACATCGCTGATTGCCATACGAACAGCGATGGTCTCCATCGGACTTTTATCCTCAACTGTGGCGGCATTTTTCTTTGATTCAGGGCTAGGCACAGGGTCACAGTGGATCTTCTCGGGATTCGCTTTTCTCTTTTTTGTAAATGGAATTCTCGCTCTCTGGTCACGATACAAAAAAACAACGACTTCTTTTTTAACACTCCAGATTAGTTTTGATTACGTCATTGTTCTCTCAATCTTAGTATTGAGTGGCGGTCCAAATAGCACCTTCGTCTTTCTCTTCATTCCCTTTCAGTTGATTGCTGGAATTTTTCTCTCAACCAATCGCTCCCTTATTCTTTCGGTTCTTGCTAGCGCTGGATATGGGGCACTCTGTTTAGCCTATTCTAGCGTTGGAATTCTCGAATTCCTTCCAGAGGGAATTGCCACAAATGGACGACTCTTTCTGCAGTGGTTTGGGGTGTCTGCTTCATTGTTTGTAATACATCGTGCAACTTTCCGCATAAAAAAGACCGTCTTACAGAGCCTGAAGGGCGCACACCTTTCACGAGAAGCAGCAGAGTCAATTGCCGCAGATTATCGTAGGCTCGTCGAAGGACTTCCAGAGGCAGTGATAGCCGTCAGTAGCAACGGGACTATTGAAGCGGTTAACCGTTCAGCAGTGGAGCTTTTCGGGATTCATCAAAGAGATATCATCCATCAACAGATCGATCGCTTCTCGAAACATCTTGAAGAGGCATTTGGAATTACCAAAAAACTTGAGGATTTTAATGCGTGGGATGAGATAACACTTCAGGGACAAGATGATATAAAAAAGCAACGGCGCGTAATTTTTCATCGAAGCACCACAGAACCTTCCGTATCCGAATCACCTGTAACGTTTTATCTTTTCAGGGACATCTCAGCCCTTCGCTCTGTTGAAGAACAACTTGCTCTCCAGGAGCAAATGGCGCGCGCCCTATCTGAGGAGACCAAGTATAATCGCAGCATTCCACCATCGATTAAACTCGCAGGATTTGTCGGGGAGAGCCCATCCATGCTCGAGCTTTTTCGACTAATTGAGCGAGTCTCGCCCACTGATTCTACCGTACTCGTATCCGGAGAGTCTGGA
>Ga0181593_10005247_pt1 | contig 11732 bp, 15 predicted proteins | sample 071ome_19_FD_133756 | JGI IMG/M metagenome (GOLD analysis project Ga0181593, IMG submission 133756) | Coastal salt marsh microbial communities from the Groves Creek Marsh, Skidaway Island, Georgia - 071413AT metaG (megahit assembly) | ecosystem: Environmental > Aquatic > Marine > Intertidal...
CTTTCTGAAATCTCGAGCCCTGCTTCGCGGCTCCGTTCGAACGTGCTTGAAGTCCTCAAGACCGAGGGCTACATCCGCGATTTTGAGCGTCTGGAGATTGAGGTTGGCAAGCCCGAGCTGAAAATTCACCTCAAATACTATGAGGGCGAGCCCGTTATAAAGACGATCCAACGCATTTCGACGCCGGGTCGGCGGGTTTATTCGTCTATTCGCGACCTGCCGACCGTGTGTAACGGGTTGGGCATCGCCATTCTTTCGACGCCGCGTGGCGTGATGTCGGATTCGCAAGCGCGCGAAGCCAACGTCGGCGGCGAAGTTCTGTGCAACGTGATCTAGAGATTCGTCATGTCTCGTATCGGTAAGAACCCAGTTGTCGTGCCTAAGGGCGTAGAGGTCACCCTCTCCGGACAGGACATCTCCGCCAAGGGCCCGAAAGGGACCCTAGCCATGACGTTGGTTGACGACGTCATCGCGACCAAAGAAGACGATACGATCCGGGTGGCGCCGCGCAACGAGTCAAAACGCGCACGTACGATGTGGGGCATGCAGCGGTCGCTCGTCGATAACTTGGTCGTCGGTGTTTCCACCGGCTTTACCAAAGAGCTGGAGATCGTCGGGGTCGGCTACCGTGCGCAAACCCAGGGCAAGGATCTGGTTTTGGCCCTAGGGTTTAGTCACGAGGTGCGTCACCCGATCCCCGAGGGCATCACGATCGAGTGCCCGTCACCGACGCAAATCAAAATCTCCGGTGCCGACCGCCAACGTGTCGGACAAACCGCCGCGGAAATTCGCGCCTACCGCAAGCCTGAACCGTTCAAGGGCAAGGGCGTGAAGTATGTCGGTGAGTACATTTTCCGCAAAGAAGGTAAGAAAAAATAGGTCGGGCTATGACGCAGAAATCACTCAAGCGGCGCACACGGGTGCGCACCAAACTGCGCCGGAAGTCTACGGGGCGTCCGCGGTTATCTGTGTTCCGGTCGCACCAGAATATCTACGCCCAGGTCATTGACGACACGAAGGGGGCAACCCTGGCCGCCGCGTCGACCTTGGAAAAAGATATTGCCGGCGGCAAAGGCGGCAACAAAGACGCCGCCGCGGCGGTCGGCAAGGCGATTGCCGAGCGCGCCAAGGCCGCTGGCGTCGTCGAGGTCGTGTTCGATCGCGGCGACTATATGTTTCATGGCCGCGTCAAGGCGCTGGCCGATGCCGCGCGTGAAGGCGGCTTGTCGTTCTAAGAGGATAGTCAGTTATGGCGCGTCAGAATTTCGGAGATCGGCAAGATTCGGACCTGGTCGACAAGCTCGTCGGAATCAACCGGGTGGCGAAAGTGGTCAAGGGCGGCCGTCGCTTCGGCTTTGCCGCACTTGTCATCGTCGGTGACCAAAAAGGCCGCGTTGGTTGGGGTAAAGGCAAGGCCCGCGAGGTGCCCGAGGCCATTCGTAAGGCGACTGAATCGGCCAAGCGCAACATGATCCGGGTGCCCCTTCGTGAGGGCCGCACGTTGCATCATGATGCAACCGGTCGATTTGGCGCTGGACGCGTCGTGCTTCGCGCGGCGCCGCCGGGGACCGGCGTGATTGCCGGTGGTCCGATGCGCGCCATCTTCGAAACGCTCGGTGTTCAAGATATCGTGACAAAATCGATCGGCACCGCCAATCCGCACAATATGATCAAGGCGACGTTCGACGCGCTGGAAAATTTGATGTCGCCGCGGCACGTTGCGGCTAAGCGTAACAAGAAAGTCGGCGATATTATTGGTCGGCGGCGCGATACAGAGGCTGCCGAAGCGCAGGCGTAGGTATGGCAGGAAAAAAACAAACGGTGCGTGTCACCCAGACCGGCAGTTCGATCGGGCGCCCTAAAGATCAACGCGCAACGCTGGTCGGGCTCGGCTTGAACAAGATGAACCGCACGCGCGAACTTGAAGATACACCGGCAGTGCGCGGCATGATCGACAAGGTGCATCATTTGGTGCGCGTCGAGACCGCGGAGTAGGGACGGATATGCAGCTCAATGACATCGCCGATAAGGCAGGTTCGCGCAAACCGCGAAAGCGGGTGGGCCGTGGCATTGGATCGGGTACCGGCAAGACCTCGGGCAAAGGCCATAAGGGCGCCAAGTCCCGCTCCGGTGTTGCGATCAAGGGTTTCGAAGGCGGCCAGATGCCGATCTATCGGCGGCTTCCGAAACGCGGATTCAACAATGTATTCCGCAAGGACTTTCAGGCCGTCAATATTGGGCGGCTTCAGCAGGCCATCGATGCGGGTCGCTTAGACGCCGGCAAACCGGTCGATACCGCGGCGCTGCTCGCCGCGGGCGTTATTCGTCGGCCCCGTGATGGGGTCCGGTTGCTCGCCGAGGGCGAACTGAAAGCCAGCCTGACGATCGAAGTCGCTGGCGCGTCGGCTGCGGCGGTTGCCGCAGTTGAAAAAGCTGGTGGCAAGGTGACCCAGACGGTGGTGCGGGACGAAGCCGCCATCGCCGCAAAAGCCGACAAGCGCCGAGCAAGAGGTAAGGGCAAAAGCGCGGCCGCAGACGCTTAGAGGGCGTAACGAACGACCTAGGCGCGTTCGCACCCGAGGGATAGAAGAGCGATGGCATCAGCCGCTGAACAACTTGCAGCCAACATCAATTTGGGCGCCTTTTCCAAGGCCACCGAACTGAAGAAACGGCTGTGGTTCACGCTTGGCGCCCTGGTCGTCTACCGCCTCGGTACATTCATTCCTATTCCGGGTGTCGATCCCGTCGTGATGCAAGACATCTTCCAGCAAAACGCTGGAGGCATCTTGGGGATGTTCGACATGTTCGCCGGCGGGGCGCTCGGTCGGATGACGATTTTTGCGCTCAACATCCTGCCCTACATCTCGGCCTCGATCATCATGCAGCTCATGACGGCGGTGTCGCCGCGATTTGAGGCCATGAAGAAAGAAGGCGAGCAGGGCCGCAAGAAAATCAACCAATACACGCGCTATGGCACGGTGCTTCTGGCGGCGTTGCAGGCCTACGGCATTTCGGTGGGCCTCGAGAGCATGACCAGTTCGGCGGGCGGCGCGGTCATCGATCCGGGCGCTTTCTTCCGAATCACCACGGTCATTACCTTGACGTGCGGCACCGTGTTCTTGATGTGGCTGGGCGAGCAAGTTACCGCGCGGGGCGTCGGTAACGGGATTTCGCTGATTATCTTTGCCGGCATCGTGGCCAACCTACCGGCGGCGCTGGTCGGGACGCTAGAACTCGGCCGCACCGGTGCGTTGTCGGCGGGTTTCATCCTGATCCTGATCGTCATGATGTTCGCGGTCATCGCTTTCGTCGTGTTCATCGAGCGCGCTCAGCGGCGGATCGTGGTTCAGTACCCGAAGCGCCAAATGGGCAACAAAATGATGGGCGGCGAAAGCTCCCACATTCCGCTCAAGCTCAACACATCCGGCGTTATTCCGGTGATCTTCGCCTCGTCGCTTCTGTTGCTCCCGATCACGCTGGCCAATTTCACGGCCGGGGGCGGTCCCGAATGGCTGTTGACGATTTCCGCGCTATTGGGTCGTGGACAGCCGCTCTATCTCATTCTGTACGCCTCTGGTATCGCGTTCTTCGCGTTCTTCTATACGGCGATCGTGTTCAATCCGTCGGACACGGCGGACAACCTCAAGAAATACGGCGGCTTCGTACCTGGGATTCGCCCGGGTAAAAATACCGCCGACTATCTCGACTTCGTCCTTACTCGTCTGACCGTCGTCGGTGCGACCTATCTCGTTGCGGTTGCGATCTTGCCGGAGATATTGATCTCGCGCTTTTCGGTCCCGTTCTTCTTTGGCGGTACGTCGCTCCTCATCGTGGTCACGGTGTCGATGGATACGGTGGCGCAGATTCAGTCCCATCTGTTGGCGCACCAATACGAAGGCTTGATCAAGAAGTCCAAGCTTCGGGGGCGGAACCGGTGAACCTCATCATCCTAGGCCCGCCCGGCGCGGGCAAAGGCACCCAAGCGCAGCTGCTTGAGCGCGACCGAGGGTTCATCCAACTCTCGACCGGCGACATGTTGCGGGCGGCCGTAGGCGAGGGGACCGAGGTTGGTCAGAAGGCCAAGGCCATCATGGATCGCGGCGAGTTGGTGCCCGATGACGTGATGGTGCAGATCATTGCCGACAAGCTCGACGAGATCGGCGACCAGCCGTTTATTTTGGATGGCTTTCCCCGCACCCAAGGCCAGGCCGAGGCACTTGATCGGTTGCTGGCGGAAAAGCAAAAGGCGTTGAGCTTCGTCATCGAGCTGAAGATCAACGATACAATTCTCGTAGAACGTGTGGTCGGGCGGTTTACCTGTGCGAGCTGCGGGGAGGGGTACCACGACACCTTCAAGCTGCCGGCTACGGCCGGGGTCTGCGATCGCTGCGGCGGCACCGAGTTCAAACGGCGTTCGGACGACAACGAAGAGGCGATGCGGGCCCGCCTTGAGGCCTATCACGCCCTCACTGCGCCCCTGATCGACTACTACGCCGGCAAGGGCATTCTCAAGAGCGTGGACGGGGCTGCGGCATTTGATGCCGTGACCGGCCAAATTGCTACGATTCTGGACGAAAAATAGGGGTGGATTGTTGACTTTGAACGGTCCTGAAACAATAATCCGCCCGCCTTTTGGGCAGGACACATTCGACATTCAGAACCAACGCGCCGGGACCTCGGAACGGTTACGGTCGGCGTTTTTCTGTGCAGGAGATCAACCGTGGCGCGTATAGCCGGCGTAAATATACCAAGCAACAAGCGCGTCGAAATCGCGTTGACCTACATCTTCGGGATCGGCCGCACCAAGGCTCGCCAGATTCGCGAACAGGCGGGTTTGGCACCGGAGCGTCGGGTCAATGAATTGACCGATGCCGAGGTGATCCAGATTCGCGAAATCATCGACAACGACTTCGTGGTCGAGGGCGATTTGCGCCGCGAGGTGTCGATGAACATCAAGCGATTGATGGATTTGGGTTGCTACCGCGGATTGCGCCATCGCCGGCGTCTCCCGGTTCGCGGCCAACGGACCCACACGAATGCCCGGACCCGCAAAGGCCCTGCCCGGCCGATTGCCGGCAAGAAGAAAGCTTAGGAAAGAACGATGGCTAAGGATGTCGCTCGCGTTAGGCGTCGCGAGAGGAAAAATATTACCTCTGGCGTTGCGCACGTAAACGCGTCTTTCAACAACACCATGATCACGATCACGGATGCCCAGGGCAACGCGATCGCCTGGTCGTCTGCCGGCGCCAACGGGTTCAAAGGTTCGCGCAAGTCCACGCCTTATGCGGCGCAGATTGCGGCGACCGAGGCCGGCAAGAAGGCCCAGGATCATGGCATGAAGACACTTGAGGTGCAGGTTCGTGGTCCGGGTTCGGGTCGCGAGTCCGCTTTGCGCGCACTTCAAGCGGTCGGGTTCACGATTACGTCCATACGCGACGTAACGCCGATCCCGCACAACGGCTGCCGACCGCCGAAACGGCGTCGGGTCTAACGACCTAACGACCCCAATCGTAAACGGAATGGTCGGCTTCGTGCCGGCGAGCAATACGAGGATGTGGACGTGATTCAGAAGAATTGGACCGAGCTGATCAAACCGAACAAGCTCGCCATCGAACCTGGGGAAGATCCCAGTCGCATCGCGACGCTCACGGCAGAACCGCTGGAGCGCGGTTTCGGCCTGACGTTGGGCAATGCGTTGCGCCGTGTTCTGCTGTCGTCGCTGCAAGGCGCCGCGGTCACCTCGGTACAGATCGAAGGCGTGCTGCACGAATTCTCTTCGATCCCCGGCGTACGCGAGGATGTCACCGATATTGTGTTGAATATCAAGACGTTGGCGCTGCGTATGCATGGCGAGGGGCCGCGTCGCGTGACCTTGCGCAAGACCGGACCGGGTGAGGTTACGGGCGCCGATATCCAACTGGGACACGACCTCGAAGTGATGAACCCCGAGCTCGTCATCTGCACGCTCGACGAGGGTGCTCAGATTTCGATGGAAATGACCGTCGAGACCGGCAAGGGCTATGTTGCCGCCGAGGTTTCCAAAGAGGACGACAAGCCGATCGGACTAATTCCGGTAGACGCGGGCTATAGCCCGATCCGCCGCGTGTCCTACAAAGTGGACAATACGCGCGAAGGTCAAAAGCTCGATTACGACAAACTGACCATGCGCATCGAAACCAACGGCGCCGTGTCACCGGAAGATGCCGTCGCCTATGCGGCGCGTATTCTCCAAAATCAATTCCAGCTCTTCATCAACTTCGAAGAACCGCGGCCCGAGGCCAAAGTCGAAACTCGGCATGAGCCCGAGTTCAACCCGAACCTTCTGCGTAAGGTCGATGAACTGGAACTCTCGGTCCGTTCGGCGAACTGCCTGAAGAACGACAACATCGTTTACATCGGCGACCTCATCGAAAAGACCGAAGCCGAAATGCTGCGGACTCCGAATTTCGGCCGCAAATCGCTGAACGAAATCAAAGAAGTCTTGGCACAGATGGGCCTTCATCTCGGTATGGAAGTGCCCAACTGGCCGCCGGACAATATCGAAGAGCTCGCGAAGCGGCTCGACGAGAACTTCTGATCCAGGAGAGATCCAATGCGTCACCGTAGACGGGTTCGCCGCTTCAAGCGCTCCAGCGCCCACCGCCAGGCAATGTTTGCAAACATGGCTTCGGCGCTGATCAAGCACGAGCAGATCCGGACCACCCTGCCCAAGGCAAAGGAACTGCGCCCGATCGTTGAGCGGCTCATCACGCTGGGCAAACGTGGCGACTTGCACGCGCGGCGCCAAGCCCTGTCGCAGATCGGAGACAAGGCGCAGGTTGCTAAACTTTTCGACGTCTTGGCGGCACGCTATGCCGACCGCAGCGGCGGCTATTCCCGCGTGCTCAAGGCCGGGTTCCGCTACGGCGATTCGGCGCCAATGGGGGTTATCGAGTTGGTCGACCGCGATTCCGATGCCAAAGGGCAGGATTCAGGTCCCGTCGATGTGGATGACGACAACGACGAGGCCGCCGCCGCCTAGCGGCCCAGCCCAATACGATATCAAAGGGGCGGTTCCGCTGGGGCTGCCCCTTTTTCGTGCGGACGCTACACTGAGAGGACCATGATCCGTCGTTCCTCTCATTTGGTCGCGCTGTTCGCGATGTTGGTTATCGCCCTTGTCGGTTGGGTCGGTGAGACGACGGGCCAGACCCGCAGCGTGCCGGAAACCCGCGAGCAAGTTCAGCTTTCCTATGCGCCGTTGGTCAAGCAGGTCGCGCCTGCCGTGGTCAATATCTTTACCCGCAAGCAGGTTCGGGATCGATCGGCGTCGCCACTGTTCGATGATCCGTTGTTTCGGCGCTTCTTTGGCGACGACTTTCTTCCATTCGGACAACCGAGAGAGCGCATGGAAAGCTCTTTGGGGTCGGGCGTGATCGTGCGCCCGGATGGTCTCGTTGTTACCAACAATCATGTTATCAAGAGTGCCTCTCAAATCATTGTGGCACTGACGGATCGACGGGAATTCGAAGCCGAGGTCGTTCTCGCCGATGAACGCACCGACTTGGCGATCTTGAAAATCGACGTGGGCGACGAGGTGCTGCCAGCCCTCGATCTGATGAACTCCGATGATCTCGAGGTGGGCGATTTGGTCCTCGCCCTCGGCAACCCGTTTGGGGTCGGTCAGACGGTGACTAGCGGCATTGTTTCTGCCCTAGCGCGGACCAAGGTCGGTGTATCTGACTTTCAGTTCTTCATTCAAACCGACGCCGCGATCAATCCCGGCAACTCCGGTGGCGCGCTCGTCACCATGGATGGCCGTCTTGCCGGCATCAATACGGCGATTTTTTCGCGCTCTGGTGGCTCGATCGGGATCGGTTTCGCCATTCCCTCGAATATGGTCGGCTCGGTCGTCAACGCGGCGGTCAGCGGCGTTGAGATCCAGCGGCCTTGGCTCGGTGCGGCCGGGCAGTTGGTGACCGCCGAGCTTGCCGAGTCCCTCGATCTTGAGCGGCCGGGGGGCGTTGTCGTGACCGACATTCATCCCGACGGTCCGGCAGATCGCGCGGGGTTGAAAACCGGTGACATCATCACAGGGATTGACGGACGGCCCGTCGACGATCCGCAAAGCCTCCTCTACCGCATTGCCATTCGGCCGGTCGGTGAGACGGCGATCTTGGATGTCTCTCGGTCGGGAGAAACCCTCCAGCTTCCCATCGAGCTCCAGGTGGCGCCCGAAATCCCGCCACGCAACGTTACCGACATTGGCGGCCGCAACCCGCTAACCGGCGCGCGGATCGCCAATTTGTCCCCCGCCCTGGCTGGAGAGCTCGGGTTCGACGCCTTCGCCTTCAACCGCGGCGTCATCATCCTTGCCATTGCCCGATTCAGCCCGGCTCAACAATCGCGCGTGCGCCCCGGCGATATCGTGCTGGATGTCAACGGATCGCCGGTCGAGCGTGTCGAAGATCTGGTTCGTCTCCTGAATGCTTCCCAGCAGTGGCGCATTACCCTGCGCCGTGGCGACAAAAAACTGACGATCGCGGCGCGGATATGACCACGCTCTTTGATTCGGCTGGCCTGTCGGACGGAATACCGCATCCCCTGGCGGATCGCTTGCGTCCCAATACACTTGCGGACGTGTTGGGCCAGGCTCACATCCTCGGCGCCGATGGACCGCTACGTCGGATGCTCGAAGCCGGCCGCCTACCGTCGCTTGTCCTCTGGGGCCCGCCGGGTACCGGGAAAACGACGATTGCACGGCTGTTGGCGGATCAGGTCGGTCTGGATTTTATCCAGCTTTCTGCGGTTTTTTCCGGAGTCGCCGATCTGCGTAAGGCGATTGACGCTGCGCGCGAACGGCGTCAAATGGGTCGCGGCACGCTTCTTTTCGTCGATGAAATTCATCGCTTCAATCGAGCCCAACAAGATGGGTTCCTGCCGGTGGTCGAGGACGGCACCATCGTGTTGGTCGGTGCCACTACGGAGAACCCATCGTTTGAGCTCAACGCCGCCCTCCTATCGCGGTGCCAGGTGCTTGTTCTCAATCGGTTGGAGGATGCGGACCTAGAGGAGTTGCTGCGCCGCGCTGAAGCGATCGAGGGTAGCGTACTGCCGCTTACTCCTGATGCGCGCGAAGCTTTGCGGGGTATGTCGGATGGGGACGGGCGCTACCTTCTGAACCTCGCCGAAGATCTGTTCGCAGTCGGCGGAGATCCGCTCGACACCGAGGCCCTCGTCAAAGCGGTTCAGAAACGCGCCCCGATCTACGACAAGTCACGTGACGAACACTTCAATCTGATCAGCGCCCTGCACAAAAGCCTGCGCGGCTCGGACGCCGATGCATCGCTTTACTGGCTGGCGCGTATGCTGGTTGGGGGCGAGTCTCCGCTCTACATCGTGCGTCGCCTCGTGCGATTTGCGGTCGAGGATATCGGTTTGGCCGACCCCGACGCGATCCACCAAGCTTTGGCGGCGAAAGATACTTACGACTTTCTGGGATCGCCCGAGGGAGAGCTGGCGATCGCGCAAGCCGTCGTCTATCTTGCGACCGCACCGAAATCGAACGCGGCCTACAAAGCGCTCAGTCAGGCGACCAAAGCGGCGCGCGAAACAGGCTCCCTTGCGCCCCCGAAACATATTCTGAACGCCCCGACCCGCATGATGAAGGATCTCGGGTACGGCAAGGATTACGCCTACGATCACGACACGACCGAGGCGTTCTCAGGCCAGAACTACTTTCCCGACGATATGCCTCGCGCGACTTACTACGCGCCGACCGAATATGGTTTTGAGCGGGAGGTGACCAAGCGCCTCGCCTATTGGCGCGCGTTGCGGGAGAAGGCCGGCGACGCATCGAATGACGTTTGACGCTTTTGTTGGTGTCGATTGGTCTGGGGCCAAGGGATCCCGCCATCGCACCATTCAAGTTGCGATGTGCGAACCAGGAGACGGCGCGCCGCGCATCGTCCCGGCGCCGGGTGGCGCCTGGAGCCGTCGAGGGGTCTTGGATTGGATGCTCGACGCTGAGCATCAGGGCCGTGTCCTAGCAGGGTTTGATTTCTCCTTTACCGTGCCGTTCGTTGATAGGGGCGCCTTTTTCCCCGGTAGTCGTCGGTCACTGCCCACTGCTAGGGACCTCTGGATGGAGGTTGACCGGGTTTCCGCCGACGGCGACGATTTCTATGCCGGTGCCTTCGTCGATACCCAACCTTTTGCGGCGCACTTCCAAACGCCACGTGCAATAGGTGCCCGATTTTCCCGCCGCCACAAGGTGGTCGAGCGGGCCTGCGTTACCCAAGGTCTCGGCTGGCCTGAAACCGTTTTCCATTTGATCGGGCCCAAGCAGGTGGGCCTGGGATCATTGGCGGGCATGCGATTTCTGGCGGCGCTACGGCGCGAAGCGCCAAAAGTTTGTGTGTGGCCTTTCGACCCGTTCCAGGCGGGCCGATCCACGATTGTCGAGGTGTTTCCGCGGGTTTTTTTGGCGGCTGGCGGGCAGGGCGTGGCCAAAGTGCGGTCAACCCAATCCCTCAACCAAGTGCTGGCCGGCTATGGCACTCGATCTGCGACGACACCAGGGCTGCTGGACGACAATGTGACGGATGCGCTGGTCACTGCCGCAGCGTTAAGGGCTTGGGCGGACATGGCCGCGCTCTGGCGGCCATCCGCCATGGACGCTACGGTGCGGCAGACCGAGGGATGGATTTTCGGCGTACGGTAGGTCTGTGAAGATTATTGCGGCAATTGCGATTGGTGGCGCGGTCGGTGCGGTGGCCCGACATATGGTCGGTGCCCAGATGCTCCGTCTGCTCGGCAGCGGTTTTCCCTGGGGCACGCTGACCGTCAACGTTGTCGGTTCCTTTGCGATGGGCGCCCTGGTGGAACTGATGGCGGTTCGCTGGAACGTTGGACCCGAACTCCGGGCCTTCATGACCGTGGGCGTGCTGGGCGCCTTCACGACGTTCAGCACGTTTTCGCTCGATGTCGCGGTTTTGGGCGAGCGCGGGGCATTATTGCCTGCGGCACTCTATGTCTTGATGTCGGTGGGGCTTTCGATTGCTGCGTTATTCTTTGGGCTGTGGCTATTCCGACAAATCTTGACGTGAGCGTTCAAAAAGTCACGGTTTCGACTGACGAAGAGGGATTGCGCCTCGACCGTTGGTTCCGGTCGAAGTTTCCCCATGTAACGCACGGCCGCCTCGAAAAGCTCCTGCGCAAGGGCGAGATTCGGGTAGATGGCGGTCGCGTTCGTGCCAATCTCCGGCTTGTCGCCGGCATGGTTGTCCGGGTGCCGCCGCTTCCAAAGCCCGAATCGGTCGATGCAGCGGCGAATGCGCCGGTTTCACCGGCCGATGCCGCCGCGTTGCGCGAACGGGTCTTGTATCGCGACGACGCCCTCATCGTAATCGACAAGCCTGCGGGCCTAGCCGTACAAGGCGGCAGCGGCATCGCGCGACATCTCGACGGCATGCTCGACGCATTGCAGTTCGATGCGCCCGAACGCCCCCGCCTCGTGCACCGGCTAGATAAAGATACCAGCGGCGTTCTCGTCCTCGCTCGAACCCGGGCCGCGGCGACAGCCGCAACCGCAGCGTTCGCAGATCGGACGACCGAGAAGACCTATTGGGCGTTGGTGAATGGCGGACCGGACGCAGACGAAGGTCGGTTCGACTCGACCCTCAGCAAGGTTGCGACAAGGGGTGGGCGCGAACAGATGGCATCTGATTCATCTGGAAAATCCGCAGTAACGC
>Ga0181593_10005248_pt1 | contig 11732 bp, 13 predicted proteins | sample 071ome_19_FD_133756 | JGI IMG/M metagenome (GOLD analysis project Ga0181593, IMG submission 133756) | Coastal salt marsh microbial communities from the Groves Creek Marsh, Skidaway Island, Georgia - 071413AT metaG (megahit assembly) | ecosystem: Environmental > Aquatic > Marine > Intertidal...
CAAAATGCTGACCGATGACAGCCAGCAAGGGCTGGCACTGGCAGAGATCATCAAGTTTTCCAAGCACCTCAATGAAGAATCACTGGAGTCACTGAGCCTAGCGCTAGCTGGCTTGGAGTCTCGGTGTGCAGGGTTACGAGCGGCCCTGCATAAACGTCCCGCTCAGAAAGTACGCGAAAGCGTCAAGATGATAGGAGGTCAGTAATGACCAATAGAGAAAGAATGACCCATCGTAAAAGGATGGTGTCTGAAGCCGCCGCAGTCATAGCGGAGTTGTACGAGTCGGGTATCACTGCCCCAACAATCGATCAGATTGTGGAGCGGATGGTGGACGATAGCGTTAACGAAACCGTTAGTCCCGGTATGCGGTCTACGTTTCTCATTGAAGTAGGGAACATTGTTTCCTCTAGCTTCCGTGATATCTGTCAAGCCGCCGCCAAAGAAATGGAGATGGAGTACCACTACACATCAAAGCGATTTTACCGGCCCAATGCTGGCACATCGCTCCCTGCTGTGGGTGACATCATCCCCGGCGAATACAAGGAAGATGGGCTGACACCAAAGCAGTACGACCAAGAAGCAATTAACAAGATTGCGCTGGGTCGCATTGTCTGCTTTGGCAACGGTGGCTTTCAGGGCCGCGCTGTAGGTGTGCGCTTTGTCAATGAAGCTGATTGCCCCGACCTGTTGATGAGCCTGTACGCAACGAAGGCTGTTGAGACTAACCGCACGGCACTGAAAACCAATTCTGATCGCATTCAGAAGATAGTTAGCAGTCCGGCGATTCCGTCTGAGCAGGCTGAAAGGCTAAAGGTTCGCCATGAGGCCGCGAAAGTGGGTGGTCAGTTAGCCCTGCATGACTAGGCGTGAACAGGGGAATGCACTAGCAAAGGCCGTACAAAGTCAACGCTAAGCACATCCCCACTGCTCACGGTTGCAGATAGTACCGCGAAGTGAGTGCCAGTTGCTGATCTGGGCTAACAAAATCAGCAACTCCTAGACCCTGTTGCCGGTCAGGGTTATCAAAACCGGCACTCATTTAACTGGGGTAAGCAATATATGAATCGGTTTGATACAGGGGACATAGCGGTTGACGTAGTTGCCGCCTACTCAGAGGGAGGAAACATGAGTGATTACGAGAGAGAGGCCGCAAAGATAGCGCTGATGCGGTCATCAGGGAAGAAGCCAGAGCAGGCATACGCCATAGCGCTGAGATTTTTAGATCAGATGCTGAGCAAAGCTGAGCATAATTTCAAGATGGAGATGGTGGATTTAGCTAGGCAGTACCCCATTGAAGAGACGCCAGAGGGCAAGCGGATAACGAGGGGGTGGGAGTAGTGGCTGGAGCATTAATCGGATGGGCTTGGAGAGTCTGCGTCGAAAAAGAGTTAAGCACTGGAGCGCGCCTGACACTGTTGGCGGCACAAGAACACTCCAACATAGGGAAGCATGGTGACTACAGGCTTTACCCAAGCCAAGCAAGAATGGCGAAGATGGTTGGTTGCTCTGAAGTTACCCTGCGGAAGTACCTCAAAGAGCTGGTAGATAATGAGCTGTTGGTAGTAGCCCACCAGTACGATGCAGACGGCAGACAGAAGCCAAATCTTTACTGGTTGCAAGCACCGAAACTGCTACCAGAGGAGGGGGAAAGAATTTTACCCCCCGAGGTAAAAATTTTACGGGGGGAGGGGAAAGAATCTTACGACAAATCCCTTAATAAGAATCCCTTAAAAAACAATATACGTTCAGAACAGTTCGATGCTTGGTATGCGAGCTACCCGAAGAAGCAATCCAAGAAGGCGGCATTGAAGGCGTTTATGAATCTGAAGCCTGATGCTTTGACTGCCTGTCTAGCTGATGACTTGACTGCCCGATACAAGAACACCGAGCGAAAGTTTATCCCCCTCCCCTCGACGTACCTCAATGGTGAGCGCTGGGATGATGAGATTGACGATGCTCAGTGCGCGCGCACCGACAAGGCGGTGTACCTGTGATTGACTTCCGTTCTATCGACGTTGCTAGACGGCTGGCTCCTCTAGCGAACGCTGAGATTGTTAACCCTGCTGACCACAAGGATCGCTACGACGAATGGCGTACCCGTCAGGACGAGGGTGGCATTACGATGCCTTGGGAAAAACTCTCTGGCCTGTTTGAGCTGAAGCCTGGAACCCTGACTATGCTGGCGGGTTACTCAGGCCACTTCAAATCCACCATTTCCGCTCAGATGATGCTGTCCTGTATGCAACAGGGTAAGCGGGTGGGCCTAGCCAGCTTGGAGCTAGAGCTACCGCAGATAATGGATCAGCTTATCGACATTGCCTCTGCCACTGGCAACGCTGGCGAGAAGTGGCGCTCTGATTTCTTTGAGTGGACGCGGGGCAAGCTCCTTGTCTACGACAGAGTGGACGCTATTCGCCCAGAGGATGCCACGGCGATGACCTTTGCTTTCTCCGATATGGGCTGTGACGTTGTAGTGATTGACGCCTTGATGATGTGCGGGCTGGACACTGAAAACTACGGGGCAGAGAAAGATTTTACCCAAGTCATACAGGCCATTGCCAAGTCCGAACAGCTTGTGGTTCTGCTGGTTCACCATGCTCGCAAGCCACAGGGGTTAACTGGGGAGGACAGGCCACCGGGGAAATACGATGCGATGGGGTCAAGCAATCTGGTCAACATTTGCAACAACCTCCTCATGTGCTGGCACAACAAAAAGAAAGCGGCACTCAAAAACTGTGGCGCTGAATACGACGATGATGAGCCATGCCTAACCCTGAACGTACTGAAGCACAGAGGGGGAAAATTTGAGGGCGGTGTGGGCCTCTGGCAACACCATAAGTCCAGAGCGTTCTGCTCAACCAGCCATAGGAGATTGAAGCCAGTGGAGTTTGACCGATGACTTTCTGCGGATCAGCCGAGACAGACATCAAGATTGTCCGAGAGCATTTCCCCCGCGAGTTTACTTATGCCGATGTGCAAGACAAGTTGGGCTGGACAAAAGCAAGGGCGCGTCAGGCCATTGTTACGGGCTTGAGCTTGGATTTTTTCAGAGTGGTCAATGAGTGTCCCGAAACGCGGTTCACACTTTACGAGAGTGTGCTTTGGCGGCGGGAGTGGGTGACGAAACCTTGGAGGAAACATGGAAGGCGAAAGCTGGTTAGTGGACAGTCAGGACAAAGCGAAGATGTTTTGTCAGTTTGTAATGGAGCAGGCGAAGGAGGAGACCCCTCGTATTTATCAAATCAAATACGGCAATCGGTCAAACAAGCAATCCAACGCCCTGCACCTGATGTTCCGCGAGGTAGCCAATGCGCTGAATGATGCTGGATTTGGACAGCCGCACCCGTTCAACCTAGACATCCAGATCCCGTACACCGAGGAAGCAGTGAAGACCCTGTTCTTCCAGCCAATCATCAAGGCAATGTTTGATAAGACAAGTACGCGCAAGCTGGATACAAAAGAGCTAAGTGAGGCATCGAATTATATGCTCAACGCTGTAGCTGAGAATTCTGGAGTGGTCGTTGACTTCCCCCACTCCCTGAGAAACCTCTGAGAGCTTCTGTATGGCCTCTCATAGCAATATATTACTGAAGGAGTATCATCGCATGGGTAAGAAGAAGTGGGGCTTAGACGTTCAATCAGAGGCTCTGATGGCACTCATTGCTGTCATCGCTATGACTGTCGCTTTGGAGCTGTGGGGTTACTACAGTGGCTAATCATTTCAAGCTTACCGAGCCATCCTGCATCAGCTTCAGCGGGGGGCGCACCAGCGCCTATATGCTGTGGCGCTTTATCGACGCCAATGACGGCCTGCCAGATGACTGCATCGTGACCTTTGCCAACACGGGGAAGGAGGCAGAGGAGACGCTAAAGTTTGTTAGGGACTGCGGCAAGTATTGGGACGTTCCGATTGTCTGGCTGGAGTACCAGTGGGCAGAGGAAACCAAGGATCGCTTTAAGGTTGTCGATTTCGATACGGCGGCAAGGAATGGCGAGCCGTTTGAGGCGTTAATACATGCCAAGGGATACCTCCCCAACCCCGTATCAAGATTTTGCACTATCGAACTAAAAATTCGCACCATCGCCAACTATCTCTGGTCTATAGGCCATGTAGAGAAGCGATCCCACGGTGAGAATATGGCGATAGTCGGCATCAGGGCAGATGAGCAACGTCGAGCCGCCAAGATTGAGCCACACCGCAGGCCGCTAGTGAATGCAGGCGTCACCAAAGAGACGGTCAGCATGTTTTGGGATCATCAACCGTTTGACTTAAAGCTACCAAATCGAGGCGGTGTTACCCCCCACGGAAACTGTGACCTTTGCTTTCTTAAATCCTCCGGCCTAATTAAATCTCTGGTAGAGGAGAACCCTAGCCGTGCTGACTGGTGGGCCAAAATGGAGCGCGAGGTTGCCGCATCAGGACAGACTGGCGGAGTTTGGAGGCAAGACAGACCCACTTACGGGCAGATGCAAGTGATTGCAAGAGATCAGGGCCAGCTTGATTTGGCTGGCGATGAAACCATCCCGTGTTTTTGTGGGGATTGAATAGATATGGCTAGGAAACCGAAGACCCTGCCAAAGCTGACCGATGAGTGTGCCGTCCTGCTACAGAAGATAGTCAGGATGAAGGCCGCAGTATACCTCAAATCTGCCTACATCCAGTGCGTCACCTGCGGAAAGATTGACCACTGGAAATCAATGCAAGGTGGTCATTTTATCAGCCGCACATGGACTGCCACTAAGATACTGGAGGAGAACATCCACCCCCAATGTTGCGCGTGCAATAACTACAGGGCCGAGCGTATCGCAGACGATTACTTTCGATTCATGGTGGACACCTACGGCTACGATTTTGTCAGCGAAATGATTGACGCCAAGCGTCAGCCACTCAAGCGCACCAGAGCGGAACTCATGGAAACCCTAGCCCACCTCAAGGAGCAGGCTAAGCAGTTGGAGCAGGAGGTTCCAGTATGATCAAAGGGTGGATAGACAAAACATGGTGGTTCTGTGACGAGGAGGGCAAAGTAATCTTTGCTGTTATCATTGAGCATCCAGAAGACAAGACCCCACCGGCTGAGCTAATAGACTTGATTGAGCTTTACTCGCAAGGCTATAGGGTTAAGAAATAGGCGGTACGTGTTCCGACTTGTACGGGGCATACACCACCCTATAAGTGATCTCACATCTGGCACAGTACCAGCCCTGCTCACAGGCATCAGGCATATCAGTCAGGTCAACGTCTGATATCTCAGTGCAGTCATCATCCCCGCATTTGGGGCATTGCATTGCGTTAACTACGTGGAGGCCCATTCAGTCTTCCTCAATCCAATCCTGCACGAGCCGCCCAAACGGTAGCCAGCCAAGAGTCTGGCTGTCCTCTAGGAACTCATCCATCTTGTCAGGATCTCCGGCATAAGTAATTACGTCTGCCGCTGGAGCCATTAACATTTCACCAATTGGGGTAATGGTTGGGACTAGCGCTGACGCACCGTCCTGCCGCGACTTCTCAAGCTGATAGCTAGACAGCAAGTTAATTGAAGCAACACCTAGCGCCCAATCACCGTATCGCTTTGCAAAGTTTTCGGGATCTGGCACATCACCCTTGACGCCCTGACGGCCCTCCATAAGAGCGGCATTAGCCCCACCGACGACAAATATATACGCCAACGCATTCTTAAATGCTTCCTTTTTGTTGCCGCGCTTGTATTCCTCAACCACCAGACGCTCAAGCTGGTCAACTTGCTTGAGGGCAAACGTCCTAAGCATCCACAACACTCGCCAGTTGGGATGCTCTAAATACCACTTGGGCATTTGCGCCATGTTGGAGGGCTGGAGCCTAGCAAGGTTCGCCGCCGCAAACTCTGTAACAATATCGCTGTGGTGATACGTTACATTGCCATCCTTGTCGATTTTCTTGGTCGGCCCCTTCACTAAATCACGCTGGAGTTGACGCATCTCATTAGCAGAAAAAGCAAACCCCCACTCCTGCTCAAACTTTCCCTCCCGAATTAACTGCCTGCCTTTGTTTAGTGCCGCATTCATTGACACGTTCTTCCCAATCTGGTCAACCTTGCGAAAGCCACTTACGGTAAACGCTTTATCAGACATCTTGCTGAATCGCTGAGTCCACTTGCCAACACCTTCCTGAAGGAACTCGCCTGTTGTCTGATTAGCAAGGCCAACATCGTCAACCGTCATGGTAATGCCGCGCTTGGTGAACATATCCCTCATCGCGGCGACAGTATTTTCCGCGCCAAAGTTCACAAACGAGTTGGCAATGTCGCCAAGGTTTAAGACAGCAGAGTAAGGGTTGCCGATTGTCCCCATGTACGCGGCCTTGCGTAGATTAGATATCCAAGCATCTGGCCCTCGCTGACCGTAAACAATCAGCGTATTCAACACATCACCAGCCGCATCTGCCGCTTGTTGCCCGCCACCCTGCTCCTTGATTGCTTCTTGCATTTCAATTTGCAAGCGCTGGCCCGTGCGAATCTGATTTTCAAATGTATCTAGCTTTCGCTTGGCCTTTGCACGTTGCTTCTTTGTCCCTGTCTGGGTCGCCGCACTTAACTCAGCCCGCTTCACAGCCAAGTTTCGCAGACCCATAGTGTCGTATGCCTCCGACTGCGCTATCGCCTTGCGGATGTGACTCATGGCGGCTATAACCGGCTCCTCATACGCCTCTATCATGGTGTCGCCAACCTCAAGCAGATTACGAGCCTGCTCATACTCTGACGTAAACTGCTGTCTGCTGGTTTGGCTCATCTCACTACCATAACCCCCCTCCTTTTTGTAAATAGAGGGCCAGTAGTAGGGGTCGGCAGGTAGGTCGCCATCAACGGCACGGCGCAGTTCCTTGTTGGCTAGCTGTATCTGTTGCTGAACTTGACGCATCCCAGCCAAAAGCTCATCTGCTTGCTCTCCGTAATTTCCCCTAATGTGAGCAACCAATGCATCGTGTTGCTCTTTTCTCTCAGCAAAATTCTTAGCGGGATTTTTCTTTTTGATGTTGGACATATTCAGGATGCGGCGCTGAATCTCTGTATCCTGTGCGGCTGTCTTTTGGAAAGCCATGATTGGCGCGGTCTTCATCTCGCTTTCAGCAATAGCCTGACGCTTAACAATATTCCCGGCAGTGCGCTGAAGAGCGCCGCCATACGCCTTGCTCACCCATTTCTCACCAAACTTTGCAAGCGGCCTGATGGCCTTCATAGTCCAGCGGCTAATTTTACTGGGGTTGTAGCCGTCACCAGTAAACCCGACCTCATCTGCTAGCTTGCTGTTCTTGGCCCGCAACTCTTCAAGGGTTGCCTTGCGGAAATCAATTAGCTCTCTGCCCGTTTCCATTTCAGCATGGCGCAAGCGCTTGGTGGAAAGACCAGTTTCCTGTTGCATTTTGCGGAGGGCTTTGCCGTACTCAGCGCCGGTCAAGGGCTTGCCCGTCTGACGGGTGTAGTCTTCTGCAACCTCGCTGAGATAGCGAGTGGCCTGATCTATAACCTCGTTGCTATCAGACGTAGGTTTATTGAGTTGGGCTACCTTTTTTTGCCTAAGCGCTAACAGATCTTGCTCCTGCTTTGCATTCTTAATTGCGTTGCCCTGCATCCTCCCGCCGATAGCACCAAAGCCGCCGCCAAGAAGCGTAGTTGCAAGCCCAAGTTTGCCTCCCGACGAAAGACGCGCCTCAAGATCGCCATCACCCTCATTAAATCCGTATAGGAATCCTTCTATTCCAGCCGCGCCACCCTGCCTAAGCGCTCCCTCTGTGAACGATTTGCCCACACCAAAAGCTCTGCTTATTGCGGAGCCAGCGCCTAAGCCACCGGCAAATCTGGCAGTAAAATCTAGCACTGGGTTATCTTGTGCAAACTCTGCCTCCTTACTCCGCTCATCAGCAAGGATCGCTTGATACTCTGGGGTATCCTTATAGTCTTTAGGCGGCACAAAGAAGATATTGTCTTGCTGTGCAACATAGCGGTCAAAAGCTCTGTGCTCATCGCCTTTGAACCCCAGAGTTAGGGTTTCATAGGCCGCATTTTTCATGCCAACAAGTTCCGACCCCACCTCTAAATCATCTACCGCCTGACGGCGAAGGGCCGCAAAGTGTGGCTTTAGCTTCTCGTAGGTTCCTAGCTCTTTTGACTGCGCTTCAAGGTTGGCAATCTTGTCTAGATCCTCCTGCGCTTTGGCCTCGCGCCTTTCTAGGTCTTTCTTGTTGGCCTGAGAGCGCAAGTCTTTTTCAACAAGCTGACCGTCTAGGTCATCATTCTGCTTATCCCATCCACTACCTGTAGCAACAGCCATACGGCGCAAAGCCGCAAAGTTTTCAGACAGGGCTTCAGCAGTACCAAGCTGAATAGACTGCTCTTCTAGCTCAGCTATACGGGCTAGTTTTTCTCTAACGCTCATCTGTCTGGGTCAACCGCGTCCTGCTGTGCCGCTAACGCCGCCGCATTCGCCTCCTCAATGGCCCGCAAATTGGCATCAAAGGCTGACGTATTGGCGTCTTCCTTCGCCTTATCGGCAGACAGCACCTTTAGCGCTTCCTCAATGCTGTTTGTCTCCATGTATTTTTGAGACATCTTGAGGGCCAAGGCTCCCGCCGCCCTCTCTTTGTCCTCATCAGAGTCAAGGCCGCCCGGATCTACATTGACATCATTTGTTACAATGTAATCAAGCGCCGCAGACTCAAACAGACCAATCATCGCCGCTGTTGGCGGCTCTGCCACGCTATACTGTTGCTCCAGCATCCTGAGAACCATTTTGTTTGCCGATGAGGGAGAGGTTTCTGCCAATGTTTTAATCTTGGTAATCATATCCTCTGATATGCCAAGCTCCTCAAGCTGGGTATCCGTGTATGTCCATTTGTTTTGATTTGCTTGGTCTTTTGCATTCTGGAGTTCAAGTTCTTGCTGTTCAACTTGGCGAGAGACTGCGTTCCACACTCCCTCCATGTCCGCAAAATTTTTATTGGAAAGAAACTTTTCCTTCCCGCCCTCAACCCCAGCCAGAGCTTTAGCGACCCTAACCCCTTGGTTGTAGCGAAGCTCCTCGGCCTCCATTTGTTTTACCATGGTGCGATAATCAGCAGTTGCAACCCACTCTTGATGTTGCTCTTCTGCGCGAGCCGCCGCGTCTTTTGTCAGGTCAAAAGACTGCCAAGCTCTTTCATTAGCTTGAGCTTGCAGATCCATAGATTGCTCTCGATCACGGCGGGCTAGGTCTGCGGCCTCCGATTGCTGACCAAGTTGACCAACCCTCACGGGGTCCATGCCATCGACAGTGCGCGCAATGACGTTCATCTTCTCTTGAAGACTGTCTAACATTTGCTGTCGCACCCCTGAGTCGGTAATCTTGGGGTCTTTCAAAACGCGCATATATTCATTCTGTAGGCTGGCTACAGACGCCCGCCCCATTTGGAGACGCCTCGCCTTTTCTTCTTGACCGATATTTGCCAAGGCGGTCTCTCCGCTATTCCACTTGGCAACATCTCCCTCTGTTGCCACTGCTACCGCTCGTTGTGCCGCCATTGCATCTTGTATCAGTTCTCTTTTTTCAGAGACGCTTAGCTTAGGGTCTGATGATATTTGAGCAATCCTTGCCCTGTTATACATATTGGCAGATTCGCCTGATCGAACTCTTGCTTCCTTGGCTAGTTGAGCCTCTTTCTCTTTTTGTCGATAAGCCAGCGCCTCATAACGAGCCGCCTCATCATCAAAACCATTCCTCCTTGCCCAAGCCGCATATTTGGTAAGGCTGGCTGAGTCATCCATCGACACTGACGGCCTGCTGATATTGCGAATAGCATTAGGGACAAAGTTGTAGGCATCGCCCATGCCATTAAAGGAGCCAGCTAGCTCGTTCAGCATCCCCTGCAAATTGACTGACTGATTATTTCCCGCCATGACTTAATCCTTATGTGAAGAGGCCAAGAATGCCTTCTTTGTCGCCCACAAGATTGTCCAGTATTGAGTCAAGAACATTGCCTCTAAGCTCTGCCGCAGTCTTGAGTGCGTTCACCTCTGTCTGCATACCGCCAAGACCCATCTGAGCAAGATAGCCCTGACCAGTAAGCTGACCCGTCTGCGCCCTATCAGCATCACCCTGCGCCAACTGCATTAATGCCATCTGCTGTTGCATGGGCAAGTAGCCTGTGGCGTACTGCTGTTGACCAAGCTGACCAAAAGTTCCTGCCATGCTGGCCTGTTGCTGTTGCTCGGCAAGGGCTTGTTGCATAGCCGCTAGATATGCCTGATTGGAAGCCTGCGCTCTGGCCCTAGCCATTGCCGCGTCTTCTGCGGTTCCACCAAACTGCGACCCCCTGACTCCTCCTCGACCCATAGCGTACTCACGGGCCTGTTGCGCGGCCTGCATCTGATTTAGCTGGGGCTGTTGAGCAAGCATCATGCGGTTATAAATGTCTAGCTCCCGCTGTGGTGTGGACTGCATAGCATTGTTCATGGCATTCATGGATGAACCCATCATCCCCATGGCCTGATTCTGCATCTGCTGATTAGGGCCAACGCCCATGTTGACCGAGCCATTAGGGCTAATAGAGGTATTGCCTAGTCTGCTAGTAACGCCATAGCCCTGAAACTGACTGCCCGTATCGAGATTATTCCCAAGGGTATTGAGGTCACTTGATATTTTTGCCGCCCGATCCTCAATATTGCCTGCCTGATTGAAGCCATAATTCGCGGCTAGTGCTGTAGCCCCCAGCCCCAATAATCCCGCTGTCGTTTCGTCCATCTCTTACTCCTTAAACAATAACGCGGCCTACAACCGCGTTAACTGAAATCTGTTGCATAGCAAAATGATTGCCGTGTATGGGGCAGTCAAAGCCAATCCGTAACATCTCACCGCTACCCGCAGTGTTGACCTTTGATGTCTTAAACTCGGTCGATCCTCTGGCCTTCTGCGCTTTAGCTATGTACTCCATCTCGTTAGAGCCAAAGCCCCATCGCGCATAAAAAGGCATCTCTTGCTCTGAGTGATAACTGAAGATCAAAGACTTTGGGATCATTGACTGCATCAGGCTTTCACCAGAAAGCAGAACGCTGGACTCATAGCGCATGATGTACTTGATAGGCTCACCAAAAATGGGGGCTTTGCCTGTAATGTAGCCATCATATAAGGTCACCCCCCTATCATTGCGAGCGCCTAACAACTCTCTGTCTACATAGTCTGTGCGGAGTGTTGCGCTATCCCAGAAGTCACAGCCTGTCCACTGCGTTACCCGCAACCCACCTGTAGCAGAGGGCTGGCCCAGCTGAAAGCAGTAGGCTTCTTGTGTATTGGGGAACAGGCAGATGGCCTTGGACTTGGAGGGTAAGTGGAGCAGGCGAACTAGATCCCTAGACCGCTCAATGTCCTCCCTGATGACAGTAGCAACATTTAGTGATGGCTCGGCAATAGGGGCAGACTTCTCTTGTATTACTCGACCAAGTGAGCGTACCCCCAGAGAATCAACAAAAAGATGGTCAGTGCCAATGTTGCACATAGCATCTTGATTAACGAGGCCCACATCCCTGATAGCATCTTGTAGCTGAAGCCCAGAACCCTGCACAAAGTTGCCGCTAGCATCAGTATCGCCAGCAGGATCGCCCTGCGCGCCAGAGTAGATAAGGATGGAGTGCCGACCAAAGACAATCAGGAAGCCATTGTGTGCGGCTAAGCCTTGAATTCTGTCGTTACCGCTGGGCCAGTATTCTCTGACATCAATGATTCCTGCG
>Ga0181593_10005251_pt1 | contig 11730 bp, 8 predicted proteins | sample 071ome_19_FD_133756 | JGI IMG/M metagenome (GOLD analysis project Ga0181593, IMG submission 133756) | Coastal salt marsh microbial communities from the Groves Creek Marsh, Skidaway Island, Georgia - 071413AT metaG (megahit assembly) | ecosystem: Environmental > Aquatic > Marine > Intertidal zone...
AGCCAACTAATGAGTGGTAAAGAGGCTTCCGTCTATGCCGTGCGCTGTGGTGATGAGATACGTTGTGCCAAGGTTTACAAAGATGCGATGAAGCGCAGCTTTAAGAAAGCCGCTCAGTATCAGGAAGGCCGTAAAGTACGCAATTCCCGTCGCGCCCGGGCGATGGAGAAAGGTTCTAAGTTCGGTCGTGCCCAACAGGAAGAAATCTGGCAGAACGCAGAGGTCGATGCGCTCTACAAACTGCAAGCTGCTGGAGTACGCGTACCAGAGCCTTATGGCTGCTTTGATGGTGTACTGGTGATGGAACTCATCCGTGATGAGGAAGGTGATGTCGCCCCTCGCCTCAACGACGTTATGATGGATGCTGAACAGGCCCGGGAAGATCATCAGCTGATGATGCATTACATCGCCCGCATGTTAAGCGTCGGTCTGGTTCATGGAGATCTATCCGAATTCAACGTTCTGGTGGATGACTACGGTCCTGTCATTATCGACCTGCCTCAAGCGGTGGATGCCGCTGCCAACAACAATGCCAAAACCATGCTGGACCGTGATGTCCGCAATATGGATCTGTATTACGCTCAATACGCCCCGGAATTAGCAAACGGCCGCTACAGCGATGAGATGTGGGCCCTGTTCGAAGCCGGTGAATTAACGGAAGAGACAGAATTGACAGGTAATTTCGCTGCCCCAGAAGCTGCAGCAGATGTTGATGCTGTTATGGCCGAGATTAAAGCGGTTTTAGCTGAAGAAGAACGTCGCCGAGAAGCACTGGCCGCCGCGGAAGAAGACTAATAGTCGTTTATTGACCAGTTATTCACTGGATTTGCCTCAGGTCTGAACCATACTCAGTATAAGTCCTTAATCGCTTAGGTTAGTTGTGACATTTATGACCTGCAGATGGCCCCTGCTTTTCAGATCTCTCCCTCTCTTTGCTCTGCTGCTTGTCGGCTCTTTCAGCTATGCCAACGAAAAAGTTGTACTGCAACTGAAATGGAAACATCAATTTCAGTTTGCTGGCTTCTACGCTGCGCAAACTCAGGGCTACTTTGCCGAAGAAGGTCTGGATGTTGAGATTCGAGAAATCGACCACAACAAACCGCCTCTAGACGTCGTACTGAGCGGTGAAGCCCAATTCGGCATTTCTGATTCCAGCCTAGTTCTTGCCAGAATGCGCGGCCAAAAACCAGTCGTTCTGGCCACCATATTTCAGCACTCCCCTCTCGTACTGCTGACGCTTGCTGAAGATAATCTAGTCAGTCCACTGGAACTAAGAAACAAACGTGTGATGTATTTACGCGGTACAGACGATGCTGTCATACGGGCTATGTTTACTGAGCTAGGTATGACACCGAACGATTATCAACATGTACCTCATACCTTTAACGATGAAGATCTGGCGGAAGGAAAAGTCGATGCTGTTTCAGCTTATATAACCGACCAACCCTTCTACTTCCGAAAAAAAGGGATTGATATCAATATCATATCCCCAGCGAATTATGGCATCGACTTTTATGGTGACATGATATTCGTCGAAGAAAACTATCTTCTTAATAACAAAGAACAAGCACTAGCCTTTCGGCGCGCATCAATAAAGGGTTGGCGTTATGCCATCGACAATCAGGAAGAAATGGTTGATTGGATCAAAGCCAATCTAGCTCCAGAAAAAAGCAAAGACAATTTGATGTATGAAGCTCAGATGACTGCACGCATGGTTCAATCAAATATCATAGATATTGGCTATTTCAGTGACAACCGATTTTTGAGAATCGCTGACATTTATAAGAAACTTAACATGGTCAGTAATGATGCAGACTTCAATGGCATAAATTATATAAGCCATATCCAGCCCCCTGCATCAAGCTATAAATGGCTAAAAGTCAGTGCCACAGGGCTCGGTGTTATTTCTTTTCTTACATTATTATTATGGCTGAATAACAGACGCCTAAAAACCAAGGTAATAGATAAAACCGCAGAACTCAGCGATGCCAACCATACTATGCGACGCTACCTGAAAGTAATCAATCAGTATGTAAACGCCTGCATCCTCTCTCCAGAACTGGAGTTTCTGGATGCGTCTAAAGCCTTTGCCAAAACCCTGAACTCAGAGATTGAATCTTTAAAAGGCAGCCATTTCGAAGACATGCTTCACGACCCGAGCGACCCTCAACTCGAGGCAATGAAGTCAGGTTTAAAACAACACGATTGCTGGTCTGGTGAAATCCAAATGCGCAATACCAACGACCAGCAACTGTGGTTCGAAATACTGGTAGAGCCTGAGAGAAAGGATAAAGTGCACCATAATGAACTTACCTTAATCGCAATCGACGTCAGCGATAGAAAACGGGTTGAACAATTATCTCTGACGGATTCTTTAACCGGGTTAGCAAACCGCCGTCATTTCGATGAAATCTTTAAGAACGAATTCCGTCGTATGCAAAGAAATCAGTCTTGCATGTCATTATTGTTGTTCGATGTCGATTTCTTCAAACAGTACAACGACCTATATGGCCATCAATTAGGGGATCGCTGTCTACAGGAAATTTCCAGAGTAACCCGGCAGTTCGAGCAAAGACCTGCGGATTTGGCAGCACGCTATGGTGGTGAAGAATTCTTACTTTTATTACCCGATACGAATGCTGCTGGGGCCAGCCAGATCGCTCATCAGTTACTGAAAAAAATCGCCGAGTTGGATATACGTCATAAAGCCTCGAACGTTGCAGAGTACGTAACCGTAAGCATTGGTATCGCCACAGTAAAAGCCGAGGAAGTAGATAATCGTGAAGAAGTCATCGAACTTGCAGACAAACAGCTCTACAAAGCCAAAGCGGAAGGCCGCAACTGTATTTGTATGCACCACTCAAAGGATTTCGGATTAATAAAACGCGCAGACTGAGTTATTCTGCTTTGGTATCCAGCTGCTTATTAACTTCTTCTAACCAAAACAACTTCTGATCTTTACGATAGGGACTGGCAAAGCGATACCAAGGCTTATCTAAAGGCAAACCCATTAACCGAATGCCTTCTTTTTCAAACAACTCAATACAAGCCAGCCCTTGTTCTTGCTGTACCGCATTAGAACCCCAGGCCGCAATTACCGCATCGGCATTTTTGCACAACGACAACAGCTCAGGCTGCCGCTTTGGATGCAGATAACTGTGTGGATTTTGTTTATTCAGCACTTCTGCTCTACGGAAATTTTTAGCGAAGGTGCAACTATTCCCTTCTCGCAAATCTGACAGGTTGATAATCCGTAAATGCTGCCAGTTCCTTAGCCGCATCAAACGCATCATCTGATATTGAGTATTATCCGGCTTGATTTCAGTCCAGTCAGTTTGGTAATCAGCCGCAAGCAAGCGTCGACTGCTTAATTCTACCGGCCGATAACTCTCATCCGCCGGACTGGAGGAGCCCGGATTCATCATAATCACCACAGCCTGCGGTAATGATTGCTGTAAACCAGAAGTACTCAACGCGTTACGATCGACAATATCCGCAACCCGGCGGCTGGGAAATAACTGACCTTTCAGCTTCAGATTGTAATAGTGGCCGAATACCTGAAACTTCTCTTTCAATTCACTGGCATAAATAAACTCCACTGCTTTATCCTCTCTCTTCTCTCCTGTTGAAACCAGTAATTCAGATAACGGTATAAAACCTGTCCGTTTTTGCAACTGTATGTGGCAACAAATGCGTCTTCACAAATGAAGTAGCGCACATTATTCTGCTCACCATCAATAAACAAGGGTAAATACATGAGTTTCGAGCACTATCTGGAGAAAGCCAGAACCGAATCCCAGTTCTCAGTCAACAAAAGCTGGGGTCAGGGGCGTACCCTGTTTGGTGGGGTATCTGCAGCCATTGCGCTGGAGCAAACCCGCCAGCAAGTCGATGCTAGCCGCCCGTTGCGTTCTTTGGCTGTGAGTTTTTGCGGTGCCACTCTAGCGGACACAGATTTCAATGTCAGCACTCAGTTATTATCCGATGGTAAGTCCGTCTCTCAGATCAACGGTTATATCGTACAGAATGAAAAAGTCGTAACTCAGGTGACCGCCTGTTATGGGGTGGAAAGAAAATCTGAAATTGATGTTCAGGCTCCTGCTGTCGAGATTCCTAAATTAGGCTCAGGCCAGCGTATGAGCTATATCTCTGGTTTAACTCCAGAATTCGTGCAACATATCGATTACGAATATACCCGTGGTCAGTTCCCATTCAGCAACAGTAAACACAACGAACTGGCGGGCTGGATGCGCTTTAACGAACCGGGCACAGAGTTTACGGAGGCTCATCTGGTCGGCCTGATCGACTCCTGGCCTCCAGTGGTACTACAGAAACTAAAAAAACTGGCCCCAGCAGCCACAGTGACCTGGAATCTGGAAATCGTACAGCCTATCAGCATGCTGGAGACCAAAATTCAGGCCGATGACTGGTTATATTATGAGGCTGAAGTCAAACAAGCCCATCATGGCTACGCCCACACCGAAGCCCGTGTCTATGCCGCCGATGGTATTCTGATTGCTCTGAGCCGGCAACTGGTCACCGTATACGGATAATTTCTGACCAATCCAAAAATCTGGTCTAGGCTTAATCTAAGTAGTCCAATCAAGGTTGATGACCACCCATGAGCCAGACCAGTTTATTGGTAAAAACCATTGTCCAAATCACAGCGGGGTTGACCCTGCTTCTCATCATTCTCGGCTATGTCGGCTATAACAATACCCGACAAGGGCTAGAAGAAGCCATGCAAGCCGACGCAGAGAACGTCGTTGAAAGGCTTAGTTCCAGCTTGCCAATATCGGTATGGAACTTTGATGCTGGCATTGCGGGTAAAACCATCGAAGCTGAGATCAATGCAGATTTCATTAACTCCATCGCGGTGTTCAGTAACGGCGAGTTATTTGCAGGCCGTGCCAAAGCTCAGGATGGCAGCATTACCGAAGCCAAAGCCTCCCCTCGCCTCTCGGCTTTTGAACTGAAAGCCCCTTTGAAGTTCGAGGAAGACGGTACGTTAAATGATGTTGGCGAAATCCTGATTACCTTTAACAACGACAGAACCCGAGCTGCCTTGAGTGAAGCCTTTCGTCTGGAACTGATTCGTATTATCTCACTGGATCTGATTGCCGCACTTCTGATCGCTTTTATTATTAAAAGCAGTGTTATTCGCCCCATTGAAAAAGTCCGTGAAGCTATTTCAGATATCGCTGAAGGTAACGGTGACTTAACTAAACGGCTGAGGGAAGGTGGAGTACGCGAGTTAGCAGAGCTGAGTGGCGCTTTTAACAAGTTTGTATCCAAACTGGATAATCTGGTTCGTAATATTAACGACACAGCAATTCAGCTAGCGGAAAAAGCCCGTGGTAGTCAGATGCACGTCGAAGATATTCGTGGTGAGCTAGGTAAACAACAATCAGAAATTGACCTAGTTGCTTCCGCCAGTACAGAACTTTCCAGCTCCACCGACATGGTAGCCAACAACGCTAATCAAGCAGCTGATTCGGCCAGAGTGGCCAATGGCTCTGCGCAGCAAAGCCTTCAGATTGTAACCGGCGCAGTGGATAGTATTCGTGGCCTTTCCAGTGAGATTAACCAGATATCCGATGTTATCCAAACTCTGGTAAAAGAAGGTGAAAACATTGGTGCCGTCAGTGATGTTATTCAGGGCATTGCCGAGCAAACTAACCTGTTGGCGCTGAATGCAGCCATTGAAGCCGCTCGCGCTGGCGAGCAAGGCCGTGGGTTTGCCGTAGTTGCCGATGAGGTGCGGACTCTGGCACAACGCACTCAACAATCGACAGAAGAAATCAATCAAATGATTGAGCGTTTACAGAAATCGACTGAAGTCGCAGACCATGCCATTAAGAAAGGCAATGAAAATGCTGAGCACAGTGTGACCCGCATCGAAGAAGCAGGGCAATCTATTAACGATGTAGCTTCAAACGTGAACACCATTAATGAAATGAACAGTCAGATTGCTCAAGCCGCTTCAGAACAGAGTTCAGTGATTGCTGAGCTCAATCAGAACATTGTGAATATATCTCACAATGCTGATAGCACTTCCGATCTGGCAGACAAAACAACCGCAACCAGCTCAAGCGCAATGGAAATTGCTCTAGAGCTGAAAGAAAAAATGAACCAATTTAAAACCTCTTAGAGTCATTAAAAAGGAGCCGCCTCTATGCGCATTCTAAGTATAATTTTTGCTGTTTTTATGTCCTTATCTGCGACCGCAGCGGATAAGGTTGTAGAATTAACTTCTCTTGATTGGCCGCCCTATTCCGGCAAGGCGCTTAGTGAACAAGGGGCTTCCGTAGCCGTCGCTAAAGCCGCGTTCAAAGCCATGGGTTATGAATTAAAAGTTTCTTTCTATCCATGGAACCGTGCGGTTGCCTTGGCAAAAGATAAAGGTTCTAGCTATTCAGGTTATTTCCCAGAATATTATTCCGACGACATTGCTAAAGAGTTCACCTTCTCTGAGCCTATGGGCACCGGCCCGCTAGGCTTTGCTGAACTGAAAACCAAGCCGGTTAGCTGGTCAGTGCTGGATGATCTGAAAGCTCATCGTATCGGTGTGGTGCAGGGTTACGTTAATACTACTGACTTCGATGCCATGGTCGCTAACAAAAGCATCAAGGCTTCTTCAACCATCAGTGATGTTAATAACCTGAAAAAGTTGGCGGCAGGCCGTATTGATCTCGCAGTGGTCGATAAAAACGTTATGAACTATCTGTTAAAAACCGATGCACAGCTGAAAAAATCCGCAGGTAATCTGCAATTCAACGGCACTCTGCTGGAAGATAAAAAGTTATATATCTGCTTTAAAAATACTGCCAAAGGCAAAGAACTAGCCGATATCTACAATCAGGGCCTGAAGAAAATTGATATTGCCGCCATTATGGCTGCACACCTATAAGGTGAGGGATTCTTTAAAGATTTCTCTATCAACCGATCAGGCATAAAAAAGGCTCCTTCAGGAGCCTTTTTTATTGGATTCAGATTATCAGCTTAGTCTTTCAACTGTGCTTCTAAATCATCAAAGCCAGTGATGTGAATACCTAGATCATTGATCAGACCATCACTCAGGCCATAAATAAAACCATGTAACATCAGCGGCTGACCTTTCGCCCAGGCATCACGCACAACCGTGGTACGTGCAAGATTGCGCACCTGTTCGATCACGTTCAGTTCGCATAAGCGGTCTTTCGCTTTCTCATCATCCAGTGGCTTTAATTCTTTCAAGTGTTTGTAATGTACGTCTTTAACATGGCTTAACCAGTTATCAACAATACCAACACGGGCATTATCATAAGCCGCATGAACACCACCACAACCGTAATGACCACAAACGATAATATGCTCTACTTTCAATACTTCGACAGCGTACTGAACCACGGATAAGCAGTTTAGGTCCGAATGAATAACCTGATTCGCTACGTTACGGTGAACAAAGACTTCACCGGGTAACAAACCAACAATTTGGTTCGCAGGCACTCGGCTATCAGAACAACCAATCCACAGGTATTCCGGTGTTTGCTGCTTACTGAGCTTTTCAAAAAAGTCTGGGGTTTCCTGCTTAACTTTGTCTGCCCATTCCTTGTTGCGTTGTAATAACTTTTCTAATCTATCCGGCATTTTTCATTCCCCTTGTGAGGGCCAGTTTCTCTGCATGTCTGACCTGGATCGGATCATCATGCTCACCAAATAACGTGCGCCACAACCAGCCGCTTTCCAGAGTATCTCTGCATTGCACCAGTTGGCGGTTATACATCTTAGCCCGGCTCTCTACCTTGCGGCTGACTTTTAATAGCCAGGGCTTTTTCTTATGAGTTCCTTTCAGGTAGCCACCTGCCCCATCATGATAGGCAAGGTACAGGCGATAAGCATCATGCTTTTTGATTCCGGTGCGTTTTACTGTTTTCTGGTTATACCAGCCAATAAAATCCACCGCATCTTCAAAATCATCCCGGTCTGCGCCCCACTGACCAGTATCTTTCTGGTAATCGTACCAAGTGCCATCTAATGCCTGTGTATAGCCATAAGCCGACGATTTACGAGGTCCGGGAAATATCCATAAGAACCATTCCCGTGGTGGGCGAGCATCTTCTACAAAGCGAGATTCTTGATGGATAAATGCCATGGTCACACCAATAGGCAAATCGTATTTTTCTTCTACTGCTTTTGAGGCGTTATACCAATCGTAATATTCGTCAAAAATCTCGCAAACATCATCGACGTTCTTGGGTGGTGCAGTAGTACAGCCCACCATCAAAACGGCCAGTAGCAGAGTCAGAGATTTATACATCAGTTACTCCATGAGATCTTAATAACTCAAGGAAAGACTCTTCATCTAATACTGCCACACCCAGATTCTGAGCTTTAGTCAGTTTAGAGCCCGCTTTTTCACCCGCAACCAGAAAACCTGTTTTAGCGGATACACTCCCCGTGACTTTGCCACCTAATGATTGCAGATATTCTTTGGCTTCGTCTCTACCCATTGAGGATAAGGTACCAGTGATAACATAGGTATTTCCGGCCAAAGGTGAGTCTTCAGCACTGGCAGCCACTGGCTCTTTCTCTGGCCAGTTAACCCCTGCTTTACGTAGTTGTTCGATAATGGTCTGGTTATGAGGTTCGGCAAAGAAATTCACTACATGAGCGGCAACGATGTCGCCCACATCCGACACTTCAATCAACTGTTCCTGTGTGGCCACCATTAAACGATCCAAGAAACCAAAATGATCCGCCAGATTCTGAGCTGTGGTAACTCCCACTTCACGAATACCTAACGAATATAAAAAGCGTCCCAGCGTTGTTTCTTTGGCAGTTTCTAACGCATCCAATAAATTCTGAGCCGATTTTTCGGCCATACGCTCAAGGGCAGCAACCGGTTCTAATTGCAGATGGAATAAATCGTCAAAAGAATCAATCAATCCGGCATCCACTAACTGATCAACTAACTTGTCACCCAAACCATCAACGTCTAAGGCTTTACGTGAGGCAAAATGTTTAATGGCTTCTTTACGCTGAGCGCCACAGAATAAACCGCCGGAACAACGGGCAACCGCTTCTCCTTCCACTCGCTCAACTTTAGAATCACAAACCGGACAAGTCGCTGGCAGATCAATATCTTTGGCATCCTCAGGACGTTTATCAGCAACCACAGAAACCACTTGAGGAATCACATCCCCAGCACGTCGAATAATAACCGTATCACCGATTTTCACATCTAAACGCTGAATCTCATCCATGTTGTGCAAAGTGGCATTGCTCACCACTACGCCCGCTACATGTACAGGCTTTAACCTTGCCACCGGAGTAATAGCACCGGTACGCCCTACCTGAAAATCAACGTCTTCTAATAACGTCATTTCTTCCTGGGCGGGAAACTTAGCAGCAATGGCCCAACGTGGAGCGCGAGCGACAAAACCTAACTCTTGCTGAATCGCAAAGTTATTCACTTTGAAAACGATGCCATCAATGTCGTAATCCAGACTGTCGCGTTTTTCACCTAAGCGCTGGAAATAATCCACACAAGCCTGAATCCCCTGCACCACGGCCATTTCGGCATTAATTTTTAAGCCCCAGCTTTTCAGCTTTTGTAACATGGCTTCGTGCGTAGCAGGCATCTCGAATTCATCCGATACCACACCGACACTATAAGCACACAACTCCAATGGACGTTTAGCAGTAATACGGGAATCTAATTGACGTAAAGAGCCCGCTGCCGCATTACGCGGATTGGCAAATACTTTCTCGTCATTTTCGCGAGCGGTTTGATTGAGTTTTTCAAAACCCGCCTTAGGCATATAAATTTCGCCGCGCACTTCCAGGCGCTGGGGATAATCGTTTCCAAATAGTTTTAGCGGAACGTTCTTGATGGTTTTAACGTTGAGGGTAATGTTTTCCCCGGTGCTGCCGTCACCACGGGTAGCGGCCTGAACCAGGATACCATCTTCATAAAGAATACTAACCGCCAAACCATCGAGTTTAGGTTCACAAGCAAACTCAAACTGAGCCTCGCCTTTTAATCTGTCTTGAATACGGCGATTAAAATCGACTAACTCTTCTTCGTTCATGGCGTTGTCTAACGACAACATCGGCATTTCATGACTCACCTGATCGAATGAAGCCAGAGGCGCCGCGCCAACTTTCTGGGTAGGAGAATCCGGAGTTATTAATTCAGGGTGAGAAGCTTCGAGCTTTTGTAATTCCCGATACAGGCGATCGTACTCTGCATCAGGAATCGTGGGATTATCCAGCACATAATAGTTATAACTGTGCTGGTTTAATTGTTCGCGCAGTTTATTAACCTGTTCCAGAACCTCTGCATCGGGTTCGTTATTGGACTCAAACAGATCTAATGTCGACATAATTACCGCTTAGCCAGTTTTTGTTTACGCACAAAGTCCCTGACTTGTTGGCGATTATGCTCAATAGTTTGCATCGCCATTACACTGTGAGTTTCATCCTGAACTTCACCACCCAGATTACGGGCAATTACCGACGCCATTTCTGTCATGGCTTCAAAGGCATCCATAGCTTTATCCGGGCCCGGCAAACTCATAAACAAACTTACCCCATGTACGCGCTGGTGTAACAGAGCTTCCGGATCAAAGGTGCCGGGATTAAACGAGTTCGCCATGGAAAACTGAACGTTACCTTCGCCGTTTTCTTGTTCAAAACGATGGAAGATATCTTTTTCACCGTGGCGTAAGTCACAGCTGTTCACCAGATACAAAATATCTTCTCCACAGAAACCTTCTTCATCATGAGGAATCACATGGGTAACTAAAACCAGATTAGGCTCCGGGCGTGAATCTAACGACTCAGCACCAGGACCAGGTTTTTTAACCGGCGCATAAGCCGCCTGAGTGGCTACCTGAGCAGGATCCAATGCTTCGTCTTGCGGAGCACTTACGGAATCTTCTGGTTGATCAGAAGCCGCAGGATCCATTACCGCTGCCATATCGGCAACATTAGCTTCAATACCTGCAACATCATCGGTCGTTAATTCAATTTCTTCTTCAACTTGTTGATCATCCCGGGCGGCCTCAACAGCAACTTCTTGTTCAGCTTCATCGGCGGCAGGAATCTCCACCTCTTTTTCACCCAGCTGTTCCACATCCATCAGCAATGGCACCTGCTCATCCAAATTCAGTGGTTTGGCTTTTGGTAAAATCGCTTCTGGCGCTTCGGCTAATTCGATTTCTTCAGATACCTGATCTTCATATTCATCAGCAGCGGATTGCTCTACCTGTTCTACCGCTTCTGGCTGCTCGCTTTCTTCAACATCATCACTCGCTGGCTGATCTGCAGATTCAACGACTTCTTCCGGCTCATGCTGGTAGCTTTCAGTCTGGAACTCAGGTTCACCGGCATAAATTCTTTCTTCTTGCAGACTTTCCTGCACCTCTTCCGGCAAAGCATCTTGCTGCTTGTGTTCCATCTCATCCAAGGCAGACATAGCCGGTAAATCGTCCAGCTGTGCTTTAAAGGCTTCACCCTGACGGGTCGCCTCTTCTTCATCCAATTCGTCCCCGACTACCCGGGCACCACCGTTCGGTAATTCAGGGGAGAAGTTTTCTTCCGGGAACTGAAAATCATTGCGCACGTCGAGCTTCAGAGCTTCCTGACGAGCCCTGCGCATACGCCTGAATCCATCGATCAGAATAGCGGCCATCACCGCTACACCAATCACAACTAAAATTGTACGAGTATCTGCTTCCATTATAT
>Ga0181593_10005256_pt1 | contig 11723 bp, 11 predicted proteins | sample 071ome_19_FD_133756 | JGI IMG/M metagenome (GOLD analysis project Ga0181593, IMG submission 133756) | Coastal salt marsh microbial communities from the Groves Creek Marsh, Skidaway Island, Georgia - 071413AT metaG (megahit assembly) | ecosystem: Environmental > Aquatic > Marine > Intertidal...
GCCCTGGTATTTTCGCCAGACAGGCCGCCACATCATCGATATAGGCTATTATTCCCTGCCGGTTGTCGGGCTGACGACGCTGTTTTCCGGCATGGTGCTTGCCTTGCAAAGCTATACCGGATTTGCCCGCTTCTCAGCTGAAGATACGGTGGCCACGGTGGTGGTTTTGTCGGTGACCCGCGAATTGGGGCCGGTGCTGGCCGGGCTGATGGTAGCCGGGCGTATCGGGGCCTCTATGGCGGCTGAGATAGGCACGATGCGGGTGACTGATCAGATTGACGCGCTGGACACGCTCTCTACCCGCCCGATGCAATATCTGGTGGCTCCGCGGCTGATAGCCGGCACGCTGTGCCTGCCTTTTTTGGTGCTGGTCGGAGATATTATCGGCGTTTTTGGCGGCTATATTGTCGGGGTCTATCGCCTTGATTTCAATGCCGGTCTGTATCTGGCCCGCACGCTCGAATATCTGGAAGTGGCTGATGTCATGCTGGGGCTTGTCAAGGCAGCTGTGTTCGGCTTTTTGATTGCGCTGATGGGCTGTTATCATGGCTATCATGCCGGGCGCGGGGCTGAAGGGGTCGGCCAGGCTACGACCAATGCGGTGGTCTCCTCCTCGATTCTAATTCTGGTGGCTAATTATCTGGTCACCGCGCTGTTTTTCGGGGGCTGAGACGATGGCTGCAGATCGGATCATCATGCGCGGCCTGCAAAAGAGCTTTGGCAATAATGCGGTTCTGCGCGGCGTGGATTTGTCAGTTGCTGCTGGCGAATCGCTCTGCCTTATCGGGACTTCAGGATGCGGCAAGTCGGTGACGCTGAAATGCCTTTTGGGACTGATACCGCCCGATAGCGGGTCCATCCTGCTGGATGGGGTGGAAACGGTCGGCCAGAGCCGCGCCGCGCGGGAGCAGATGCTGGGGCGTTTTGGCATGACTTTTCAGTTTGGGGCGCTGTTTGACTCGCTTCCCATCTGGCAGAATGTGGCCTTTCGTCTGGGCCAGCAACCCGGCATGACGCGGGCCCGCTGCCGGGATATGGCCGCAGATATTCTGGCGCAGCTGGGGTTGCAGAGCAGCGTTCTGGATGCCTATCCGGCAGAATTGTCCGGTGGTATGCAAAAGCGCGTTGCCCTCGCCCGGGCGATAGCAGACAAGCCGGAATTCCTGCTTTTTGATGAGCCAACCTCCGGGCTGGACCCGATCACTTCAGGCACTATCAATAATCTTATTCTGGATGCGGTAAAAAGGCTGGGAGCGACAAGCCTGACCATCTCGCATGACATGGCCTCGGTGCGGCAAATTGCTGACAAGGTTGCGATGATCCATAAGGGCGTGATCATCTGGTGCGGGCCAAAATCTGAAATGGATAATTCCGGCGTCCCGGAAGTGGATCAATTCGTTCATGGGCGGGCCGATGGGCCCCTGACTCAGCCCGCACAGGCCAACAGGACCGCCAGCTGATGGCGCGCTCGCAAAGCCAGTATCACTGCCAGAGCTGTGGGGCAGTCGCGCCAAAATGGACCGGGCGCTGTGATAGTTGCGGGGCCTGGAACAGTCTGGTTGAGGAACGCAATGAGGCAGCCTCTGGGCCGCTGCGCCGGGCGGCTGGCCGGAAAATCACCCTGCATCCGCTGCAAGCAGAACAGGCAGCAGCCCCACCGCCCCGCTGGCAGACCGGCATGGCTGAATTTGACCGGGTGACCGGCGGCGGTATCGTGCCGGGATCAGCGCTTTTGATAGGCGGCGACCCGGGGATCGGCAAATCTACGCTGCTGTTGCAGATTGTCTGCCGTCTGGCCGCGGCTGGACAGGCTGCCGCCTATATTTCCGGGGAGGAATCAGCGGATCAGGTGCGGATGCGCGCGGCCCGCCTGGGGTTGGCCAATGCCCCGGCTGGGCTGGCAGCGGCCACTAACGCTGCCGATATTGCCGAGACTGTGCGCGGTGCAGACCGGCTGGATCTGGTGATAATTGATTCGATTCAGACCATGTATCTGCCCGGCCTTGAATCGGCGCCCGGAACAGTCAGCCAGGTGCGCGCCGCAGCCCAGATGCTGATCAGCGCGGCCAAATCCAGCGGGGCGGCGGTGATTTTTGTCGGCCATGTCACCAAGGATGGGGCGATTGCCGGGCCGCGGGTGCTGGAACATATGGTGGATTGCGTGCTGCATTTTGAAGGCGATCGCAGCCATCATTTCCGTATCCTGCGCGGTATTAAAAACCGTTTTGGGCCAACAGATGAGATTGGCGTTTTTGAGATGGGAGAGGCCGGGCTGGCTGAGGTGGCCAACCCGTCCGAGCTGTTTCTGGCAGATCGGCGTCAGGCGGTGGCCGGGGCGGCTGTCTTTGCCGGTATTGAGGGCAGCCGGCCGGTGCTGGTTGAAATTGAAGCTCTGGTTGCCCCCTCCTCGCTGGCCAGCCCGCGCCGCAATGTGGTCGGCTGGGAGGCTGGCAGGCTGGCGATGCTCTGCGCGGTTCTGGAGGCACGCTGCGGTGTGCCGCTGTCTGGCCGGGATATATTCTTGAATGTGGCGGGCGGCTTGCGGATCAGCGAACCAGCGGCTGATCTGGCAGTGGCAGCGGCGCTGATCTCATCTGTTACCGGTCGGCCCTTGCCAGAGCGGGCAGTGTTTTTCGGCGAGGTTGCGCTGTCTGCTGAATTGCGGCCTGTCTCACAGGCGGAGACAAGGCTGAAAGAGGCGGCCAAGCTGGGCTTTGCTACCGGCTATTTACCGCTGGGCCGGAAAAAACTCGCCCTGCCAAAATCAATACAGGCGATGGGAGCAGAAAATTTGTCTGAATTGATTGAACTATTGGGTGGCATGGTTTGACCAGCTGGCTTAATATAACAGAGCAAAGGCGATTCCGGCAGAGACATCTCCGGGGCACTGGCAGGAGACCATAGGCAGTGGATATTATCACCAATCTTAATTTTGTTGATTATATCGTTCTGGGCGTGTTGGCCCTGTCAGCCATTTTGTCCACTTTGCGCGGCATGACACGCGAATTTCTGGGTCTGGCTGGCTGGTTCGCAGCGATTTTCATTGCCCGGGTTAGCGCCCCGGCGATGACCTCCATTCTGGCCCCCTATGTCGGGATAGAGGGGCTGACTGAGGCGCTGGCCTTTGCCCTGCCCTTTACGGCGAGTGCGATCATCTGGTTCGTGCTGGCCAATATCATCTCCCCCAGCTTGCGTCAGGCCGGGCTGGGTGGGCTGGATGCCTGGTTTGGTGTGCTGTTCGGTCTATTGCGCGGCTTTGTGATTGTCTGGCTGGTCTGGATGGGGGCGTTGCTGGCCTTTGAGAAGGAAGAAAACCTGCCCGCCCCAATGCTGGCCGCCCAGACGGCCCCTTATATGCGGCTGATGAGCGAGGCCGCGCGGCCGCTGCTGCCCGCAGGCCTGCAGGAACGGATCGCCACGATGCGCGAATCAGGCATGGAAAGTTTGGGCGAGAGCGCGGGCGAGGTGCTGGAAAAAGGCGCTGAGGCAGCTGATACCATGCAGCTGCTGGATGATGAGAAGATCAAATAACACCAACCTCTTGCTGGAAAAATACAGTGCATCCATTTGAACAAGACAAGCTGGCCGAGGAATGTGCGGTCTTTGGCGTTTGGGGGGTTGAGGAAGCCCCTATCCTGACAGCCCTTGGCCTGCACGCCCTGCAGCATCGAGGGCAAGAGGCAACCGGCATGGTCAGCTTTGATGGCAACCAGTTCTACCAGCATCGCGGGCTGGGCCAGGTGGGCGAGAATTTCAGCGCCGGTGCCCCGGTTCTGGCGGAAATGCGAGGCCATGCAGCGATTGGCCATAATCGCTATTCCACCACCGGCCAGTCGGAATTCCGCAACATCCAGCCCTTTTTGACCGAGCTGGCCTTTGGCTCCTTTGCGCTGGCCCATAATGGCAATCTGACCAATTCTGAGCGAATTCGCAGCTCTCTGGTGGCGACTGGCAGCCTGTTTCAATCCTCCACTGATACCGAATCAATTATTCATCTGATTGCCCGCTCACACCGCAATGAAACCGCCCAGCGGCTGCAGGATGCGCTGATGCAGATTGAGGGGGCCTATGCGCTGGTCTCGCTGGTAGATGATGCGCTGATAGGTGTGCGCGATCCGCATGGGGTGCGCCCGCTGGTTCTGGGTCGGCTGGGGAGTGGTTTTGTGCTGGCATCAGAAACCTGTGCTCTGGATATAATCGGGGCGGAATTTGTCCGCGATATTGGTGCTGGTGAGATGGTGATTATTGACCAGGACGGGCTGCGATCCGAGCAGATTGGCAGCCGCCAGAAATCGCGTTTCTGCATTTTTGAATATATTTATTTTGCCCGCCCGGACAGCCGCCTTGAGGGGCGTTCAGTCTATCGGGTGCGCAAGCAAATCGGGGCCGAGCTGGCTGCCGAATCCGGGGTGGCCGCTGATCTGGTCGTTCCGGTGCCAGATTCCGGCGTGCCCGCCGCGCTGGGCTATGCTGAGGCAGCGGGCCTGCCCTATGAGCTGGGGATTATCCGCAATCATTATGTTGGCCGGACTTTTATTCAGCCCACCCAGGATGCGCGGGTATCCGGCGTTATGATGAAGCATAATCCGAATTCTGAAATTATCAGCGGGCGCGATATTGTGCTGGTCGATGATTCGATTGTTCGCGGCACTACTTCGCGCAAGATCGTAACCATGATGCGCGATGCCGGAGCAAAAAAGGTGCATATGCGGATTGCCAGCCCGCCTACCATCAACCCCTGTTTCTATGGCGTTGACACACCAGAAAAGGATAAGCTGATCGCCGCACAGATGGATTGCGCACAAATCTGTGCTGAAATCGGCGCAGATTCGCTGGCCTTTGTATCTCTGGACGGGCTGTATCGGGCCGTCGGTGAAGCCAGCCGCGACCGGAACCAGCCACAATTCTGTGACGCCTGTTTCACCGGTGATTATCCGATAGCTCTGTCCGACAAATCATCAGACAGGCGGGTATCCCATGGCAAGGGCTGAGCAGCTGGAGGGCAGGCTGGTTCTGATAACCGGGGCCAGCCGCGGGATTGGCCGGGCGGTCGCGCTGGCCTGTGCTGAGGCCGGGGCAGAGCTGATCCTCACGGCCCGCACAACTGGCGCGCTGGAAGAGCTGGATGATGAGATAAAAGCCCGCGGCGGTCAGGCCACGCTGGTTGAGATGGATGTGACGGATCTGCCTGCGATACCCAGGCTGGCGGCTGCGATTGCCGAGCGCTGGGGGCGGCTGGACGGGTTTGTCGCCAATGCCGGACAGCTGGGCCAGATGGCCCCGATGGCGCATAGTGATCCAGAGATATTTGAGCGCACGCTGCAGGTCAATCTGACCTCTGTCTGGCATCAGCTGCGCGCCTTTGATCCGCTGCTGCGGGCAGCGGCTGCTGCGCGGGTGATACTGGTTTCTTCCGGTGCGGCACAGGGGGCGCGGCCTTATTGGGGGGCCTATGCAGTTTCCAAGGCCGGGCTGGAAGCGATGGGGCGTGCCTGGGCAGCTGAGAACGAGCAAACAAATATGCGGATTAATCTGCTGGATCCGGGGGCTGTTGCCACCGCCATGCGGGCCGCCTCCTATCCGGGCGAGGACCCGGCCAGCCTGCCCACCCCGCAAGATATTGCGCCGGCTTTTATCCGGCTGCTCAGTCCGGACTGCCCGCATCATGGTGCCTTGCTGAAAGCCCGTGACCTGATCTGAATAGAGCCAAAAGCAGCAATCGCAACAGCAGAGGGGGCTGGCCTCAGAGCTGAAAACGTTGCGGGCCTATGGCCGCCAGAACCTGCCGATCGAGCCCGGCAGGCCGTCCGGCCAGCTGGCGGGCCAGCATCAGCCCCAGCAGCGGTGCCAATGTCAGCCCCCTCGCCCCCAGCGCAGAAAACAGGCTCACCGCCGGGGCATATTGCCCAACCAGTGGCATCCGGTCCGGGCTGGCCAGCCGGTGAGAGACGCGCCCCTGCCAGCTGGCGACCGGCGGGGCCAGCCGTGCCAGCTGCGGCGGCAGAAGCTGCAAATTATGTTGATGTGCGGCGGGGGTAACAGCCTGCTGGGTCTTTTGCTCAAAGCTGGCCCCCAAAATCTGCTCCCCGGTGGCCAGAGGCGGGGTCAGATAGCCGCCAAAATGCAGCGGCTTTTGCAAGGCTGAGAGGGCGCTGGCAGGCAGCAAGCTCAGCTGGCCTGAGGTGATCTGCAAAGCCAGCGGCGGCAGGCCGCAACGGGCCAGCAAATCCGGCAGCCCGGCCCCGCCGCATAACACCAGATGACTGGCGGTCAGCTGGCTGCCATCGCTCAGCTGCAGCTGCCAGCCCTTTTGACCAGATTCTAGCCCTTCTGCCAGCGGGCGGGCTGTTGCCAGACCGGCCCCAAAACGCGCCGGGCTGCCTGCTGCCAGAAACTGGCACAGCTGTACCGGATCGATTAGCTGGCCTGCCTCTTCCGCCCAGCCATCCAGCTGGCTCTCCAGCCCTGCCTTTTCGGCCAGTTCTGCTGCGCGGAGGGGGGTCAGCAAATCAGTTGGCCAGCCAGCGGCGGCAATTTTCTGCTGCTGGCTGGCGGCCCGATCCGGCCAGTTAAGGGTGAAGGCCCCCTCCCCCAGCACAGCATCGGCGGTGCGGGCCAGCTGGCGGGCATAGGACAGGGCCGCCAGCGACAGCCGGGCGGCGGGGTGAAAATATTGGCGCAGGCGTGCCCCTTGCAGCCCGGCCGGATTGCCTGAAGCGGCACTGGCCAGATGCGGGGCCTGTTCCAGCAGGATATGTGCCAGCCCCACCGAGCGACAGCCCGCTGCCAGGCTGGCCCCGGCTATCCCGCCGCCAATGATCGCGACAGGCAGGGAATTTTGCTCTTTCACGCCTGTTTGGCGTGCCATGTGCCTGCCGGTCAGCTGGCCGCTGAGACAATGGCGTTTGCGGCCAAAGCCCGGCCTTTTGGTCAGGGTGAAGCCTGCCTCTGCCAGACCGGCACGCACTGAGGCAGCGACGGTAAAGCTGGCCAGCCTCGCTTGGCCAGCTGACAGACGGGCTATCTCAGCAAATAGCTGCGGCGACCAGAGATCCGGGTTGCGATCCGGCGAAAACCCGTCCAGAAACCAAATATCAGCGGCAAAATCCAGCTGCTGCATCTGCTCCAGCGCTGCGCCATAATGCAGATGCAGATGTATCTGCCCATCGGCAAACAGCCGGTGATGGGCGCCCGGCCAGGCAGGCGGCCAGGCCCGTTGCAAATCACCGGACAGGCTGGCCAGATCAGCAAAAGGCTGGCGGGCTGCGGCGGCCTCCTCCGCAGACATGGGATGCGCCTCAAAGCTGATATAATCTATGCGGGTCTTGCTGGCCAGATCAGCATGGCGGGCCAGCAATGCCAGAAAATTCAAACCCGTGCCAAAACCTGTCTCAGCAATGGTCAGATGCGCCGCGCTGTGCAGGGCCGCATCCAGATCGCTGCCGTCAAAAAATACATGGCGGGTTTCCTCCAGCCCGCCTTCTGCGGAAAAATAAATATCACCATGCTTTCTGGAGCGCAGGATACCGCCAGCAAAGCTGGTATCAGCGGGATTCAGCCGCGGAACCGGGATGTCATCAGGCTGGGTCATGGGTCAATTCATGTAAAAAGGGGCTTGCCGGAGAAAGTTAACATACCGGATAATCGGCAAAGCTGACGATAAACACAGGCAAAAAATTAGGCAATAACACAATGCAGACCGGATTTTTCCTGTTTCTTTTCAGCAGGTATCTGACTGCTGGACAGATTGACTTCATTCTGGCAGGCCGGACCACCCGGCTCAAAGGACGCAAGCCGGGCCGCCGACTGGTGATAAGGCTGGCCGATCAGGCTGGCTTGCGGGCGCTGGTGTTGCGCCCCGATCTGGTCTTCGGAGAGCTTTATATGGAGGGGCGGCTGTCGCTGGAAGAAGGCAGCCTGTCTGACTTGCTGGCCCTGCTGCATGAGAATTTCCAGAGCTGGTCAAAGACTCTGCCCGGGCGGATCACCCTGCTGGCCAATCGGCTGACTGGCATGATACGCAGCTATAACCCGCTGATGCGGGCACGCGCCAATGTCGCCCATCATTATGATCTGGGTGATGATCTCTATGATCTATTTTTGGACCCTTGGCGGCAATATAGCTGTGCCTATTTTGCTGAGGATGGGATCAAGCTGGATGCCGCCCAACAGGCCAAGCTGGCACGAATCGCAGCCAAGCTCTGTCTGAAGGCGGGCGACCGGGTGCTGGATATTGGCTGTGGCTGGGGCGGGCTGGGTCATGCGCTGGTCCTGCTGGAAGAGGCGGTGAGCGTGCGCGGTATCACCCTGTCGGATAATCAGCTGGCCTATGCCCGCCAGCGGGCCGCCGCCGCCGGGCTGACCGGACGGCTGGATTTTCAGCTGGAAGATTACCGACAGACCAGCGGCCAGTTTGATAAAATCGTCTCTATCGGGATGCTTGAACATGTCGGGCCCAGCCATTTCAAGAGCTATTTTCAGAAAATTGCCGACCGGCTGGCCCCGGATGGGGTAGCCCTGATTCATGCGATCGGTGCCTTTGGCCCGGCCAGCCCGACCAATCGCTGGATTGACAAATATATTTTTCCCGGTGGCTATCTGCCTGATCTGGAACAGATGAGCGCGGCGATTTTGAAAGCCGGGCTGAAAATCACAGATATAGAAATATGGCGGCTGCATTATGCGCATACATTGGCGGCCTGGCGCGCGGCCTTTAAGGACGGGCTGGACAGCTTGCCGGACAGCTATGATCCGCGTTTTGTGCGGATGTGGGATTTTTATCTGACCGGGTGTGAGCAATATTTCCGCAGCGGCAGTGGTATGGTCTTTCAGATCCAGCTGGTGCATGATCAGGCGGCGGTGCCGCGCCAGCGCGATTTCGTTGAAAAAAAGATGCAGGATTATCGAGACCGACTATGCCAGATACCGCCTTTTGGAAAGTAAAGCCGCTGAGCGAGCTGAACAAGCAGGAATGGGAATCTCTGTGTGACGGGTGCGGCAAATGCTGTGTGCTAAAGCTGGAGGATGTGGATACCGGTTTCATCCATTATACAGATGTCGGCTGCCGGTTGCTGGATTGCAACACGGCGCGCTGCCGGGATTATGATAATCGCAAGCAGCAGGTGCCAGATTGTGTTATTCTGACACCGGATAATCTGCATCAGCTGGGCTGGATGCCAGCCAGCTGCGCCTATCGGCTGATCCATGAGGGGCAGGATTTGCCAGACTGGCATCCCCTGATAACAGGCGACCCGGACAGCACACGCAAGGCCGGCAAATCCTTGGCAGGCCGCTTATTTACCGAACAGGAGGTTGACGAGGAGGCACTCGGCAACCATCTGACAGATTGGGACCAGCTCTAGGCAGAAAGGCAGGCAGATGTTCGGATTTGATTTGCGCTGGATATTAATTGGCCTTTTCGCGCTGCTGGCTATCGCGATCATCTGGCGTAATGAGATGTCCGGCAAGGGAGATTACCCCTGGACGCGCTGCACAGAATCGCTGATTGAGCAGGTATTCTCTGACAAATGCACGCTGCGCTTTGATGATGGCAGCCGCAATCCGGCCTGAGCCGCGCTGATCAGGAGAGCAGCATGGCTAAAATGGTTAAAAAAGGCGATTTGCCGGTCAAGACCTGCCCGGTCTGCCAGCGCCCCTTTACCTGGCGCAAAAAATGGCAGCGTGACTGGGAACAGGTGATCTATTGTTCAGAACGCTGTCGGCGCGGGGCAGACAAATCCTCCTAGCCCCCGATCAACGCCTCTATGGTCGGCAGCCAGTCAGCCTCCTCTGCTGGCTTGTCCCAGCGCACGGCATGAAAGCGCGGAAAGCGCAAGGCAACCCCGGAGCGGTGGCGGCTGGAGCGTTGCACCGAATCGAAAGCCAGCTCAGCCACCAGCTGTTTTTCCACCTCGCGCACCGGCCCGAAACGATTGACAATATTTTGCCGCACAAATTTATCCAAGGCCCGCAATTCCTGATCAGAAAAACCGGAATAGGCCTTGGCGACTGGCACCAGCTCCGGCCCGTCTGCCCCATCGCGCCAGGCCCCCAGCGTGAAATCTGAATAGAGCGAAGAGCGCCGCCCATGGCCACGCTGGGCATACATAATGACCAGATCAGCGCGCAGCGGGTCGCGCTTCCATTTCCACCAATGGCCTTTTGGCCGCCCGGCCAGATAGGGGCTGTCTTTCAGTTTGAGCATCATCCCCTCAATCAGCTGGTCACTGCGACAGGCGGCGCGCAGCTCATCCAGCTCTTGCGGTGTCGCAACTGCCAGCACTTCAGACAGGTCCAGCCGGCCGTCCGGTAGCCAGCTGCCAGCCAGCTGCTCCAGACGGGCACGCCTGGCAGATAGCGGCTTTTCGCGCCAGTCGGTCTCTCCTTCAATCAGCAAATCATAAACCCGCAGGAAAACCGGATTATCTGCTTGCAGCTTGCGCCCGGCCTTTTTACGGTTCAGCCTTTGCTGCAAGCGGCCAAAGCTGGCCACCGCATCCGGCTGGCCAGCCAGCAATTCCCCATCCAGCGTGCCCTGCCAGCCAGCAGGCGGCACGATCTCAGGAAAAGCGGCTGTGATATCATCACCAGAGCGCGAAAAAAGCCGCACCCCATCCTCAGCCGCGGCCAGCTCCACCCGCGCCCCATCCCATTTCCATTCTGTCTGATAGCGGGTCATATCCAGCTGCTCAGCAGCTTCTTCGGACAGCGGATGCGCCAACATCAGCGGGCGAAACACCGCCCGCCCCCTGGCATCTGGCCGATCTGCGCGGCCTTCCAGCCAGTCAAACAGAGCCCTATAGGGCGGTTCAAGCAAGGGCCAGATTTCTTCTATCTCGGCAATATCCCGGTCAAAGGCAGTCGCAACAGACAGGCGGGCCAGCCGCCCGGAAACGCCGACTCGCAGACCGCCAGTTGCCAGCTTCAGCAAGGCCCAGCGCTGCGTCGCATCCATGCTGCCCAGCCAGCCAGAAATCAGCTCTGCCGCCTGCTGTCGGTTGGCCTGTTGCAAAGCCTCAACAATGGCTGCCAGGCGGGGTGGCGGGGCCAGCTCTGCCGGTTCCGGCCAGATCAGCGCCGTTGTTTCTGCCAAATCGCCGACAAAATCATAGGACAGGGCAAATAGCTCTGGATCACTGGCAGCAGCGGCCAGCTCTCTTACCAGCCCGGCCTTGACATGTGCGAATGTCAGCTCTCCGGTCAGGGCGGCCAGCCCCCAGCCGCGATCCGGATCGGGTGTGTCTGCCAGCCAGTCCTGCAACCAGCTGAGCTTGGCATTGCGGCCCGGAGCATAGAGCAATCCTTCCAGCAAGCCAGAAAAGGACTTCATGCGCTGTCCTCCCCATAGCCGATAAGCCGCAAGGCACGGGCATCAAGGCCGCGCTGTTTGCAGGCGTGCAGCAACGCATCCTCTCGCCCATGGGTGACCCAAACCTGGCGGGGCCGCACCTCATCAAGCGTGGCCAGCAAGTCTGGCCAGTCCGCATGGTCTGAGATAACCAGCGGACATTCAATGCCGCTCTGGCGAGCTCTGGCGCGCACCTGCATCCAGCCGGAGGCCATACAGCTGACCGGGTCTGGCAAGCGGCGCGCCCAGCTGCTGCCCAGAGCTGAGGGGGGGGCCAAAACAAACTGGCCAGCCAGCTGGTCTGCAGGCAGGCTCTTGCGGTCTGTGGTGACCGGCTGCAAATCGCCTAAATCCACACCAAATTCCTTATAAATCC
>Ga0181593_10005259_pt1 | contig 11719 bp, 9 predicted proteins | sample 071ome_19_FD_133756 | JGI IMG/M metagenome (GOLD analysis project Ga0181593, IMG submission 133756) | Coastal salt marsh microbial communities from the Groves Creek Marsh, Skidaway Island, Georgia - 071413AT metaG (megahit assembly) | ecosystem: Environmental > Aquatic > Marine > Intertidal zone...
AAGCGGTCTGGTAGATCGGAGTGGCCCGCGCACCCGTCGCAGGATCAGGCTTCCCACCTGCGTGTAGCGCTAGGGTATCCAGTTCAGCTGGAGAGTAATCAGTCATGCCTTTCGCTCGTTGTCGCGCCATAGCGGCTGTAAAGCGCGCTATTGTACGCGCTTCCGCTTGAGCATGAAGAAAAAATTGGAGCGGGAAACGAGGTTCGAACTCGCGACCTCAACCTTGGCAAGGTTGCGCTCTACCAGCTGAGCTATTCCCGCAAAAAATGGCGTCCCCTAGGGGGTTCGAACCCCTGTTCCCGCCGTGAAAGGGCGGTGTCCTAGGCCTCTAGACGAAGGGGACGGAACGTGTTGCACGTGCTGTACTTCGCAAGGTGGCGCATAGTAGTAATACTGCTCATCTGCGTCAAGCGTTCTATCAAAGGTTTCGAAAAACCTGCGCGATTTAGTTAAACTCCGCGCCTCAAATTGATGTGGAGCCCTCATGCCGGCCGCTTTAGAAATTTCTAGCCTACAAAAAACCTACGCTAATGGATTCGAGGCGCTTAAAGGTATCGATCTGAATGTGCAGGAGGGTGACTTCTACGCACTACTAGGCCCCAATGGTGCCGGTAAATCGACAACCATCGGTATTGTCAGTTCTTTGGTCTCTAAGTCAGGTGGGAAAGTTCGTATCTGCGGTATCGATATCGATGAAGATTTTTCACTCGCGAAGAAGCAGATAGGTATTGTTCCCCAGGAGTTCAATTTTAATGTCTTTGAGAAGGTCGAAGACGTTCTCATCCATCAGGCGGGCTATTACGGGATACCGATTGGCATCGCTCGAGAGCGAGCTATGTATTACCTGGAAAAGCTGGGCATTGCTGATAAGCAACACGTTCAGATGCGAATGCTATCAGGCGGTATGAAGCGCCGGCTGATGATTGCTCGTGCTCTTGTCCACGAGCCGCGTGTGTTGATCTTAGACGAACCCACCGCGGGCGTTGATATCGAGATGCGCCGCAGCATGTATGAGTTCTTGCGCGAGACGAATCAAGAGGGTCGTACCATTATTTTGACCACGCATTACCTCGAAGAGGCGGAAATGCTCTGTCGTAATGTGGCAATCATTAATCGGGGAAAAATTGTCACAAAGGGCTCCATCAAGGATCTCCTGAGGGACCTGAATAGCGAAACTTTCCTGCTCGATACACAGGATGTCTTGCCTGCGGGTATAGAGGTGCCTGGATACGTCCTGAGGCAAGTGGAGCCGCAATGTTTAGAAGTTGATTTGGCGAAAGGTCAGGATTTAGCACCGATTTTTACCGCTTTGAGTGGGGCGGGCGTTACTGTAGTCAGCATGCGCAACAAGGAAAACCGTCTCGAACGGATGTTCGTCAACGTGTTGGAGGGCGCATCATGAGTGCTTACGAGCAATGGATCGCCTTTTTGACCATCATGCGGAAAGAGGTTCGACGTTATTTGCGCATTTGGACTCAGACACTCTTGCCATCGGCTATCACGATGTCGCTGTATTTTCTGATCTTTGGAACGCTGATTGGCAAGCGGATCGGCACCATGGGTGGCGTCAGTTATATGGAATTCGTCGTGCCGGGCCTCATCATGATGGCCATCATCACGAATACCTACGCCAACGTCGTTGGTTCTTTTTTTGGCGCGAAGTTCAACAACAGTATTGAGGAGTTGTTGGTCTCACCTACACCGAACTATGTGATTGTCTTGGGGTATGTAGCGGGCGGCGTGTCCCGCGGGATCCTCGTCTCGATCATTGTCACTTCGGTAGCGCTCTTTTTTACAAAGCTGGACATTTACAACTGGTTTGTCGTCATTAGCGTCGTAGCACTGACATCGGTTGCGTTTTCGCTGTGTGGGCTGATCAATGCCGTATTTGCGAATACGTTCGACGACGTCAACATCGTCCCGACCTTCATATTGACCCCCTTGACATACCTGGGAGGCGTTTTTTATTCGCTCGATCTACTTCCCGAGTTTTGGGCGGGAGTGTCTCAGATTAATCCTCTAGTCTACGTGGTGAATGCCTTTAGATACGGTGTTCTTGGCGTCAGTGATGTCGACATCACGGTGTCCTTTACAATGCTCATCGGTCTGACAGTGGTTGCTTTCGCTTATGCGATGCATTTGTTGAGCACCGGCACGCGTTTGCGAACCTGAATTATGGCGGGTGTTCTAGGACAAACCGTGGCCGCGCCCAGCGAATACGCGCCCCAGGTTCTGGAGCGTATCGATCGCCGACGAGGTCGGCAGGGCATCGAGCAGCCATCACAGAACATTGTTAACGGTCATGACGTATGGCATTGCTATGAGTTGAGCTGGATATTGCCTGATGGCACGGTGACCTTTACCACTGGAGCTCTGATTATTCCCGCGAGCAGCGCGTTCACTGTCGAATCAAAGTCCCTCAAACTCTACCTGAATTCGCTAAACGCGCACGTCTTTAACAACGACGAAGAGGCGATCGCTTGCATCGAGAAGGATCTGTCGGAGCTAACTCGATCGCAAGTGAAACTAGTACGCATTGATCCTGATGAAGTGCGGACGATGTCCTGTGGGCTCGGTGATGATGCCATTCGGGTAGGTGACTTGGACGGTACAGTTGCCTTTCGTAGCATTGGATTTCGTTCACTTTGTCCGGTAACGGCGCAACCTGACTGGGCGAGTCTGTGCATTGAAGTTTCTACTTCTCACTATGATGAGTCGTCGATCATCGAGGCTATAGAGTCGCTACGAAACCATCAGGGTTTTCACGAGCAATGCGTTGAGGATCTATATTCTCGTATTGAAAATGCACTGAATCCTTCAGAGTTGCATGTGGTTGGCTTTTTTCAGCGCAGAGGCGGTATCGATATTACACCTTGGCGTTCGTCTATCCCGTCGGCACCTCGAATTACTCGGCTCTTTGAGCAGTAACAGAGCCTGCCGGCTAATATCAGTCATTCCTAAAAAGCGTTATTCTTAGCCCACAAGAACAAGGGCAGGGTAGCTTCATGGCGCAGTGGGATCTTTTGGTAACAGGGGCGAAGGTATTTGATGGTGAGGGCACACCGGGTCGCATCGAGGATGTGGCGATAAAGGATGGTGTGGTTGCAGCCAGGGGGCGCGGTTTACCGCGTGAAGCGGCTGCGCAGTCCGTTGATGCCATGGGTCAATGGTTGTTACCCGGCATGCTGGATATCCATACCCATCTGGATCTCGAAGTCGAGGTGGCACCGGCGCTGGAGGAGGTTGTGCGGCACGGAACGACCACGGTACTGGTGGGTAATTGTAGTCTCGGTACCTGCTTTGGTGCGCAGGAGACAGAGGGTCAGGAACCTATCGTTGACTGCTTCACTCGTGTTGAGAATATTCCGAAAAAGGTCCTGAGAAAGTGCGCCGAGGCGATGACCTGGAACAATCCCGAGGACTACCTTAAGCACTTTGAGAACTTGAATCTCGGGCCGAATATCGCCGCGTTTGTTCCTCATTCCATGTTACGCATTGAAGTGATGGGCTTAGACGCGAGTATCAGCCGGGCGCCAACTGAACTTGAGCTTCAGAAAATGGAGCAGATTCTAGCGGGAGCGATGGAGCTGGGTTATCTAGGTCTCAGCACGGACGGCTTGCCGTTTCATTACCTGTCTAACGATCCGCATACGGACAAGCGAATTCCAACCCAATTCGCGTCATTCAAAGAGTTACGCCGTTTGCTGAAAGTGGTCCGGAATTACGACCGTGTCTGGCAAACCACCCCGATCATTGAGAATAGGCTTAAGGCACTATTCTACTTCACACTGACCAGCGGTCGCCTATTTGGGAAGCCACTCAAAACCTCTGCGCTGTCAGCGATGGAAATGACCGCAGCACCAAATTCGTCAAAGCTTTTCCTTGGTGTGGCGAAGCTACTCAACAGCAAGCTACTGGACGGAAGGCTGCATTTCCAAGCGCTTGGCACCAACTTCAGGGTATGGTCCGACGGTATTGTGAGCCCATTGTTTGAGGAGCTGTCGTCAACGGCTGAGTTGATTGCTCTCGAATACGACGATTACGAGGGTAGGCAGCGGTTGATGCATGATCCAGAGTGGGTTGAACGATTCCAGAAAGAGTGGCGCCATGGCCGTACGGGCGATGATTTCGCTAGCTGGAAAGCAAAGCGTGGTCTACCTGACAGTCTGGTGATCCGGGAACCTGAAAAGCTCATTTTTGATGGTGCCCCTTGCTCTGAGTGGGACGGAGAAAGCTTTGCTGACGTTATGGCTCGCGCTCAAAAATTCCAAGCGGGTGATCGTTCTGTTGCGCGATCCGATTCTGAGCGTGAAGTATTCGAAAAGATTGAACTTCCACTGGGCGATGATGCTGACTTTGCGCTTCACATGCTTCGCAGCTACGACAAGAGTTTCCGGTTCTACGCCGATGTGGCCAACGCAGAAAATCGATCGACCCTAGAGTTTTTGCTCCACGAAAATACCTTGCCCGGGTTCAATGATTCGGGCGCACACATTACCAACATGGCATTTTTCGATAGCAACTTAATGTCGCTGAAGCTCGCGAAGGAGCAGGGCGAGGATATCGTGGCTAAGGTTGTTAAACGCTTGACCAAAGACCCGGCGGATACGTTTGGGCTCGATGCCGGCAGTTTGGCGATTGGTGCCCGTGCCGACATGGTGCTCATCAACCCCAAGGCTTTGGATGGATGGGAACCCGACCAAACACGGAAGCTGGTGTATCGCGATATCTTCGAGCACGAGCAGATGGTAAATCGGCCTGAGGGCATTGTAGACAGCGTCTATATCTCTGGCGAGATCGCGTGGGATGGCGAGACGGGTGCAACCGAAGCTCTGGGTAACAAGCCTTTAGGTAGCTACCTCACGAGCGGTGGCATCGCCTTGCCCAGTGCTGAGGTGTCAGAAGCCGCTTAGTTCCCCTGCGTATCGAGCCTCATCTCGGCGCGCTCTATTTTAATGCCTCAAGCGGGCTTTAATCGAACGCCCGCGTTTCCTCACTTATTGGAATGTTTTTATGTCAACGCTACTCAATCTTGAGCCAACTATGCTGATCGCAGCTGTCTTTGCTGTGCTGCACGTCATCTTTACGCTTCGCGTCGGGGGGTACCGTTTCTCCAACAACATCAGCTTAGGTGATGGCGGAGACAAAGAACTTCTGAATCGCATAAGAGGGCACGGAAACTTTATCGAGCAGATTCCAATCGCTCTGGTTCTTTTGTTGTTAAATGACCTCAATGGCTTGTCTGATACGGCAATGTACTCCTTAGGTGGCGTACTGCTAGTTTCACGCATCGTGCATTACGTAATGATCACCACGAGAAGCCTGCCCATGGTTCTTCGCCCTCTCTCGATGATGGGTACTCTCGGTACGATCTTGGTTAGCGCAGTTTTATTAGTTTTTTGAGATATTTTTTTAAATATATGTGATCGCCGCATTACCCAGCAGCACCAAGCGCTGTGCTAGACTTCGCCGCTACGGAGAGGTGGCCGAGTGGTCGAAGGCGCACGCCTGGAAAGTGTGTATACGGCAACGTATCGAGGGTTCGAATCCCTCCTTCTCCGCCATCTAATCAAAAGCGCCTCCTTGATGGAGGCGTTTTTGATTAGGGCAATGAAGAAGAGGGATGAGAACCACAGGATTGACCAAATGCGACTCATGGAGCATTTGGCACCGAGCCGCGTTAGCGGCGTAGCCCGAAGGGTCAGAACGGCCTAGAGGCTGTTCTGAGTAATCCCTCCTTCTCCGCCAAAATTTAAAAAGAGCCTGTTAGGGCCCTTTGTTGAGTTCGGGTATTCCGATAGCTGGCTCCGCGCAGCCTAAAGGGTGATCTGCGCGAAACTACAAAGAAGGCTTGGGTCTCTTGATGAGCAGGCAAAAAAAAACAGAGCGAATGCTCTGCTTTTATTCGAGTTCCTCAGGCGTCTGAAGTGGGACTTTCCTTCAGCTCCTCGGACGCTATCCCTCCGTCCTCGGTGGGCAACAAAGCGCTTTCTATGCCGGCCCTCTGTCACGCTTTCTACCTGAGTACTCTTCTGTCGGCTTCCCTCTCGCTCCCGTCTGCAGTTGGTCACTCGTCAGTCGCCGCCAGCAACCTTATTAAAGAACATCGGAACAAAGCTGTCAACATTTTTTTTGTAAATATTTACATTTTTTTCATCTGCGGACGTTCACTAGAAAGGTCGAGACCGCGCTGGCACATGATAGGTCGTTGGCATCAGCGTGAAGATGCTGCTTTTTTTGCCAGGAAAGGCGCTTTCTTTAGCATTATTCAAGAGGTTTTCTCTTTATCCAGTCAAGGAGCTTTTTTCGCGAAGTAGAGCCGCTCAAATTCGCAAATGTCGTTTTCAAATCGAGTCTTTTCCGCATCATCTTTGAAGGAAATATGAGCAGATGCCCGTCTTAGCGTATCGCCTGATCCCCTGATGACTCCGTGCCTTCGCAGTTCTCTATCAAACCATCTGAGTTTGCGACTCATCGGATCTCGATACGATGTCCGTCGTTTCCAGATTACCCAGAGCACCACGGGGCATACCGTGACGAGCACGGCAAAGAACAGCAGGAAGATGCGATAAGAAGTGATTTGACCCAATAAGGCTTTGAGTACAGTAGCCTGCTGCTCGTATCGGTAATTCATAATTGACGTTTGCCACTCATAGTTCATGGCATCGAGCTGCAATCTCAGATTGTTAACCCATTCAGAGTTTCTGAAACGCAGCAAAGATAATGGAGAGTTGAGTAAGTAACCCGAGGTGCCTTCGAGACTGTCGAATGAGCCGCGCTCGACGCGCTCGGGTGCAACCACTCCTGTCGGATCGATCCGAACCCAGCCTCGGTCCTTAATCCAGACTTCAACCCACGCATGCGCATCCAACTCTCGGACGACAATGGTGCTGTTCAGGGGATTGAGTTCGCCGCCCATATAACCGCCGACGATTCGAGCTGGTATTCCGGCGAGACGCATCAACGCGGCGAAGCTGTAAGCATAGTGCTCACAAAATCCGGACTGGGTATCAAAGATAAATTGATCGACGAAATCTGAACCGCTAATACTCAGCGGTTCGAGGGTGTAGCTGAAGGGCTGGCTCCGATACCAAGCCAGTACGTTGTTAACTGTTCTCCAAGGCTCAGTCGGATCGACCAGTTGAGACATGAGATTGCTAGCGCGCGGGTTGAGATCTGAGGGAAATTCGCGCTCACGTTTCAGTGCTGTCCGAGAAGGCTGTAGTCCACTCCAACGCTCATTCTGTAGCTGGTAGCTCAAGGAGAGGTTGGCGGTAATGGGTCGCTGATATTGAAAGGTCTCATCCGGAAAGCGGAGCACTTCCGATTGAATTGGAGTAGAGGGGGATAAGTGGTAAAGCCAAGATCGGTGACTCGCCGCTTGGGTCACTGTATATGAAGTTACATCGCTTGAACTCAAACTGGCGGGCGTGCGGATGGCATATTGGCGATTTTGCAGATAACGATGTTGCCGCCATGTACCGTCATCAAATCTACTTAATGTGTGGCTGGGTCGAAAATTGAACCCCCAGTGATTTCAGAGGGCAATAAATCGCTCGTAAATTGAATTCTTGTACTTTGGAGCCCTAGCTCGCGGGCTAGCCCTTGCGCCAGCGTCGTTTTGCCAACGCCCGGCACATCCTCTAGCAATAAGTGGCCACCCGAAAGCACGCAAGCGAGACTTAGCTTAATCTCGTGCAGTTTCCCAAAAAGCACGCTCTCAAGTGCTTTCGTGACTGATGATGGATTAGCGTGGGTGTCGATGACTCAACCTTTGCATGTCGGTTCCAACGTAACTGGTTAAACCTTGAATGAAAAAGGATCGGGCTACCAGTCGCAAAAAATTGCTCGTCAGAGAGCATCCCTTTAGTAGTTGTTTACCATTGTTATGAGAGACGATCTAGCGGTAGCTTTGCGGTTGTTTCAATACATTCACAGAAAATGCACGTTTTGTAAGCAAAGGTCTCACTGCGGAAGTTTTTTCGGGGTTATCTTAATCTCCGCTCTCGTTACCTACGGTTGCCGCCTTTATCCCTTACTGGCCGTTCCTAGCTCCCGGCTGGGCTTTCCGGGAACAGTTTGATTGAATGCCGATAAGCAAAACCACCATAGCAGGAAATACCCATGCGCTTAGCGTCCTCCGTCATTGAAGTTATCGGCGGCACGCCACTTGTCAGTCTCGATCGAATCTCTCGGGCCTACGGCGTCGAGGGCAGTGTTGTTGCCAAACTCGACTATCTGAATCCCGGATTTTCGAAAAAAGATCGTGCCGCACTTGGTGTGATTGCGGCTGCCGAAGCCACGGGTGAGCTGAAGCCCGGGCAAACCGTTGTCGAGTTAACCTCAGGTAATATGGGTACCGGTCTTGCGATTGTTTGCGCCATCAAGGGATATCCCTTCGTCGCTGTCATGTCTCGTGGCAACTCAGAAGAACGTGCGCGAATGATGCGGGCGTTCGGTGCTGAAGTGATTCTGATTGATCAGATGCCTGGCGCTGAACCGGGTCAGGTATCGGGCGGTGACTTAGCATTAGTTGAACAGGCGGCTGAACAGGTAACTGTGGAGCGATCTGCATTTAGAGCAGACCAATTTCAGCGAGACGGAAATTGGCAGGCGCATTATGCGACCACGGGTCCCGAAATTTGGGAGGGGACCGAGGGAAAGCTCGATGGTTTTGTTGATTTCCTTGGCTCTGGCGGGACGTTCTTTGGCGTCTCGCGCGCATTGAAAGACCGCAACCCAGCCATTCAGTGTTTTATTGTCGAGCCCGAGGGCGCCGCAGTCTTAGCGGGGGAGGCAGTTAAAAACTCCAATCATCCAATTCAAGGTGGTGGCTACTCCAAGTCTGATCTTGCGTTTCTAGATACATCACTCATTGATGGTTATCTTTCAGTCTCGGGTGAGCAGGCTGCTGATATGACCCGGGATTTGGCTCGTCTGGAGGGGATATTTGGAGGCTTTTCTGCGGGTGCGAATGTCGCAGCGGCGCTGAAATTACTCGAAGGGTCTATGAGGGGACGGACCATTGCCGTGATTATTTGTGACTCGGGATTGAAGTACTTATCGACAGAATTATGGGGATGAGCAATTTTACCTCACGTTGAAATTCGCACCGATACCGGGTGTTTATTGCTTGTGGTAATAGGCTTGTCGACAAGTGTGAAATCACACTGACTTTCCACAATCGACACGTGTTAATTTCTACCCAAATTTAGGCTCTCGAATAAGCATAAAACGTGGTTTTTACGAGGACCAATGTGTCACAATCGCGCGCGAAACGCTGATCACTGAGATGTTGTGATGCAGCCTGGGGTGAGGCGCTAAAAGCAAAAATTTATAACGTTGACGGAAAGTCAAAGCGCTCAGGTTCGACTACCTGATACACGGATAACACATTCACTTTTGGGCGGCTTTAGACTGCGAGATATTTAAAGGGAGCTGGTCGCATGCAGCACTATTCCGGTTTCGGGCTGATCAAACACAGCCTTAGCCATCATGAGAATTGGCAACGCGCTTGGCGCAATCCAACACCCAAGAAGAAATATGACGTCATCGTCATCGGTGGTGGTGGTCATGGTTTGGCGACTGCGTACTACCTGGCGAAAGAATTTGGTGTCACTAACGTTGCGGTCGTCGAAAAAGGTTACTTAGGCGGCGGTAATACCGGGCGCAACACGACGATCGTTCGCTCAAATTACCTATGGGATGAGGCAGCTCATCTTTACGAACACGCAATGGGTTTGTGGGAAGGTCTGTCACAAGACCTTAACTACAACGTCATGTTCTCGCAGCGTGGCGTGTTGAACCTCGGTCATACGCTTCAGGATATGCGTGATATTCATCGACGTGTTAACGCTAATCGGTTGAATGGTATCGATAGCGAGGCGCTGGATACGAAGCAGGTTCAAGAGATTGTTCCGCACATGGACTGTTCTGCTAATACCCGTTACCCCGTCTTGGGCGCCTCTTGGCAGCCGCGTGCGGGTGTTGCACGTCACGACGCGGTTGCTTGGGGCTATGCACGTGGAGCGGATGCTCACGGCGTGGACATTTTTCAGCAGACAGAAGTGACTGATCTCATTATCGAAGATGGCATTTGTGTTGGCGTCAGGACTAACCGCTACGGTGACATTCGTGCTGAGCGAGTGGGTTCTGTTACTGCCGGTAACTCCAGCGTTATCGCGGCAATGGGTGGTTTTGAATTGCCGCTTGAGTCGCACCCTTTGCAGGCACTTGTTTCTGAGCCGATTAAACCGATTCTCGATACGGTTGTTATGTCTAACCACGTACACGGTTACATAAGCCAATCGGATAAAGGTGACTTGGTTATTGGTGCTGGGATCGATGGTTACAACGGTTACGGGCAACGTGGCTCATTCCCAACGATTGAGCATACACTCCAAGCGATTCTTGAACTGTTTCCAATCTTCAGTCGTGTGCGCATGAACCGTCAGTGGGGCGGGATCGTTGATACCTGCCCTGACGCCTGCCCAATCATCAGTGAGACGCCCATTAAAAACCTCTACTTCAACTGTGGATGGGGTACGGGTGGTTTCAAAGCAACTCCGGGTTCTGGTCATGTGTTTGCCGCCTCTCTTGCTAAAGGCGACATGCACCCATTGGCCAAGCCGTTCTCGATGTTCCGATTCCACACTGGTGCGCTTGTCGATGAGCATGGTGCAGCTGGTGTAGCTCACTAAGGGGTTGATGCAATGTTCCATATTTATTGTCCACACTGCTGTGAGCACCGTGAAGAAGAAGAGTTTCACGTTAAAGGCCAGGCCCACATAGCACGACCACTGGATCCTGAAGCACTTTCTGACGAGGAGTGGGGGAATTACCTCTACTTCCGCAAAAACCCTCGTGGTCTTCATCATGAGCTTTGGGTTCACAACGCAGGTTGCCGCAAGTTCTTCAACGTAACGCGCGATACCGTTACCTACGAGATCAAAGAGGTTTACAAGGTTGGCGAGCAGCCGTCGGTCGTAAGTCCGGCAGACAAGGTTTAGGGGAGCAGCGAGCAATGTCACAGAAAAATCGCCTCCAGTCAGGAGGCCGCATCAACCGTGATCAACCGATGTCGTTTGTTTATAACGGTAAAAACCTTCAAGGTTTTGAGGGCGATACCCTCGCTTCAGCCCTGCTAGCAAATGGCATTGATGTTGTAGGCCGCAGTTTTAAATACAGTCGTCCGCGCGGCATTATGGCTGCGGGCGCTGATGAGCCAAACGCAATCATGCAGTTGGGCTCAACAGAAGCAACCCAGGTGCCAAACGTTCGAGCGACTCAGCAGGAGCTGTTCGACGGCCTCGTATCAGGTGCAGTCAATGGTTGGCCCAGTGTTGATATCGACTTAATGAGCTATGTGGGCAAAGTTGGCGGCAAGATGATGCCTCCAGGCTTTTACTACAAGACGTTCATGTTCCCGGGAAATATGTGGGAGACTTACGAGAAGTTTATCCGTAAAGCTGCAGGTCTTGGTCGAACATCCTATGAGACTGATCCAGACCTATACGACAAGGTTAACCAGCACTGCGATGTGCTTGTTGTGGGTGGAGGGCCGGCAGGTCTTGCAGCAGCACTTAGTGCGGCCCGCTCAGGTGCTCGCATTATTCTCGCTGATGAGCAGTCCGAGTTTGGCGGTGGCCTGTTAAGCACCACAGAGACACTTGATGGTGCATCCGCGGATGCATGGGTTAGCAGTGCTGTCGATGAGTTA
>Ga0181593_10005260_pt1 | contig 11719 bp, 12 predicted proteins | sample 071ome_19_FD_133756 | JGI IMG/M metagenome (GOLD analysis project Ga0181593, IMG submission 133756) | Coastal salt marsh microbial communities from the Groves Creek Marsh, Skidaway Island, Georgia - 071413AT metaG (megahit assembly) | ecosystem: Environmental > Aquatic > Marine > Intertidal...
CTGTTGGTGCGCGCGGGGCCGGACGGGCTGACGGTTGGGGAGATCCAACAACATCTCGGGATACCCAAATCGACCCTGTCGCATCACTGCCTGCACCTGATCTCTGTCGGGCTGGTGGAGCAACGGCGCGAGGGGCGGACGATCCGGTGTTTCGCCAATTGTGACCTGACCCAGGAGCTTGCCAGGTTCCTGATCGATCAATGCTGCATGGGCGTCGAACTGGTGGAGACGGAAAAAACGGAAACCGCGTGAGTTTTCCCTTTTTTGATCCATTAGTTCGACTATTCTGGAACTAACGTTTCAAGGGGCTTTGTCCCCAGAGGTACAATCTTGGGAGGCCGTGATGGCCCTGTTGACCGAAACCTCCGAAATCGCCCGCAAGGTCTGGAAGATCGACCGCGTGGTGCTCGCCATTGTCGCCATCGCCGTCGGGCTGATCGCCCTGGTGCCGGAACAAGCCGGGCCAAGCGCGATTTTCACCGGCGAGGCGCTGGTCGGCATTCTGCCGTTCCTGATCATCTCGGTCCTGGTCGCGGCCTTCGCCAAGGCAACGGGCTTGGATAAGCAGATCGCCATCGCGTTTTCCGGGCACCCGATCCGCGCGGTGTTCCTCGCCGCCGCCTTCGGCGCGCTGTCGCCGTTCTGTTCCTGCGGCGTGGTGCCGATCATCGCCGGCCTGCTCGGCGCCGGGGTGCCGCTGGCGCCGGTCATGGCGTTCTGGCTGGCCTCGCCCTTGATGGATCCGCAGATATTCTTCCTGATGATCCCGGTCTTCGGCCTGCCGTTCACCGTGGCCAAGCTGCTGGCGGCCTTCGGGATCGGCGCGGCGGCGGGCATCGCCACTCATATGTTCGCCCGTCAGGAGCTGTTCGCCAATCCGATGCTGCCCGGCGCGATGGGCTGCGGTAGCGGTTGTAGCGCGCGTAGCCCGCTTTCCGTCGGCCCGGTGGTGTGGAAGTTCTGGGGCGACGCCGACCGGCGCGAGGCGTTCTCGGGCGAGGCGCGGGCGATCGGCTGGTTCCTGCTCAAGTGGCTGACCCTGGCCTTTATCCTGGAGAGCCTGATGGTGGCCTATATCCCGGCCGAGCGCATCGCGGAAAATCTCGGCGGCGCCGCGTGGTGGGCGATCCCGGCCTCGGTGGTGCTCGGGGTGCCGGCCTATCTCAACGGTTTCGCCGCGATCCCGACGGTCGGCGCGCTGATCGACATGGGCATGGCGCCCGGCGCCGGGCTCGGCTTCATGGTCGCCGGCGGCGTGACCAGCATCCCGGCGGCCATGGCGGTCTTCGCCCTGGTTAAGCGACCGGTGTTCCTGTGGTATCTGCTCTGGGGCCTCGTCGGCTCGCTCGCCGTGGCCTACGGCTTCCAGGCCTACGTGATGCTTGTGTGATGCCCTTATGATGCCCGTGTGATGATCGGGGAATGGATTGATGGCGGTGTGGAAACGCACCCCTTCGCCTTGAACATCACCCATTTCCCGCACGATGGTGTAGGATGTCCGTTGAGAATGGCCGAAAAAGGACCCCGTCATGGCCGAGCTTGACTTCAAGGCCAAGACGCTCGTCGACCCGGTATGGTCGGCGATGCGCGAGGATGCCGCGACCTGGGCGCTAGAGGAATCCGCGCTTGCCAGTTGGCTGCACACCACGGTGCTGGATCAGGACAGCCTGCAAAGCGCCCTGGCGTTTTTGCTCTCGCAAAAGCTCGGCGGGCCGGAGATCAGCGCCTTGTCGCTGTATCAAGTACTGGACGAGACGGTGAACGGCGATGCCTGGGTGATTAACGCGGCTCGGGCCGATCTCTCCGCCACCTATGAGCGTGATCCGGCCTGCACCAGTTATCTCGAGCCCTTCATTTTCTACAAGGGTTACCAGGCGCTCCAGGCGCATCGGGTCGCGCATCGGCTATGGGAGCAGGGCCGCGAGACATTGGCGTTCTATCTGCAAAGCCGAGCCTCCGAGGTCTTTCAGGTGGATATCCATCCGGCGGCGCGGATCGGCAAGGGGATCATGATCGATCACGCCACCGGCGTGGTGATCGGCGAGACCGCGGTCGTCGGCGACGGTGTATCGCTTTTACACGGCGTGACCCTGGGCGGTACCGGCAAGGAACGCGGCGACCGACACCCGAAAATCGGCGCCGGTACCATGATCGGCGCCGGAGCGGCGATCCTCGGGAATATCAGCATTGGTGCCTGCTGTCGGGTCGGCGCCGGTAGCGTGGTCCTGAAAAACGTGCTGGACAACACCACCGTCGCCGGCGTACCAGCCAAGGAGGTCGGCGAGGCCGGCTGCGATCAGCCCGCCATGCTGATGGATCAGAAATTCTGGTAGCGGACATTCGGCACGCCACGATCCTCGCGCCAGGAGCAAGCTTATGAAAATCCCCACGCTGCCCTTTACCACAACCGATTGGAGCGAGGTTCCCGTCGTCGAATATCCCGGCGAGAGCGGCAAGGCGTTGTGGCGAACCCAGGAGGTCGGGGATATCAGGATCCGCATGGTCGAATATACGCCCGGCTATGTCGCCGATCACTGGTGCGACCGGGGACACATATTGCTGGTCCTTGAGGGGGAGCTGCATTCCGAACTCCAGGACGGCCGTCGGGTCACCTTGACGCCGGGAATGAGCTATCAGGTTTCCGACCATGGCGACGCGGCGCATCGCTCGGTGACCGAGACCGGGGCCAAGCTGTTCATCGTCGACTGAATCGGCTTTATTCTCGGGGCCATGCCGCGCGGCGCTTGCAATTTGCCCCATCGGACCGATATATCTCCGCCAGGAAGGTTGGGGTGGACAGGCTCCTCGCCAACCCGGTCAGGTCCGGAAGGAAGCAGCCGTAACGAGTTTCGGTCTGGGTCGCTTTCCAACCTTCCGCTTAAGCTCCTCAGCGGATCTTGATTGAGCGTGGACAATATTGCCCACGCGCGGTCAAGTGAATCCGCTGTAATTTCAAACAGATCGAGCAGATTCACCGGTTCGTGAAATCATTGGAAATGATTTCACTCAACCCGGATCTGCTCTAAGATCCTCCCATGAATGACAGCGCGGCCACCGAAGGCGCGGACTATCGGGTTCTCGCCCGCAAGTACCGCCCCCAGAGTTTCGAGGACCTGATCGGTCAGGAAGCGCTGGTCCGCACCCTCAGCAATGCTCTTGATCAAGGCCGGCTCGCCCATGCCTTCGTTCTGACCGGGGTGCGCGGGGTCGGCAAGACCACGACCGCGCGGATCATAGCCAAGGGGCTCAACTGTATCGGGGCCGACGGTACGGGCGGGCCGACGGTCAACCCTTGTGGGGTTTGCGACAATTGCCGCTCGATCACCGAGGACCGGCATGTCGACGTGCTGGAGATGGACGCCGCCAGCCATACCGGCGTCGACGATATCCGCGAGATCATCGACGGGGTGCGCTACCGCCCGGTCTCGGCGCGCTACAAGGTCTATATCATCGACGAGGTCCACATGCTTTCGCGCAACGCCTTCAACGCGTTGCTGAAGACCTTGGAAGAGCCGCCTGATCATGTGAAGTTCATCTTCGCGACGACCGAGATCCGCAAGGTTCCAATCACCGTGCTCTCGAGGTGCCAGCGGTTCGACCTCCGGCGTATCGGGGCGGAGGATCTGATCGCGCTGTTCACCCGGATCTGCGCCAAGGAAGATGTCGAGGCCGAGGAAGAGGCGCTGCGTCTCGTGGCGCGGGCGGCGGACGGCTCGGCCCGCGACGGTCTGTCCCTGCTCGACCAGGCGATGGCCCTGGCCACCGGGCCAATCGCCCCCAGTCTGGTTCAGGAGATGCTGGGCCTCGCCGATCGCGGCGAGATCCTCGATCTGTTCGAGGAATTGATGCGCGGCAAGCTGCCCGAGGCCTTGGCCCGGGTGAACGCGATGCACGATCTCGGCGCCGACCCGTTGGTGATCGCCCAGGATCTGTTGGACACCACGCATCTGGTCACCCGCTTCAAGGTAGCGCCGGAGAACGCGGCCCTCGACGCTTCCGAGATCGAGCGGACCCGGGGCACCGCCATGGCCGAGGCGCTTACCACCCCGCATCTTGGCCGCGCCTGGCAGATGTTCTTGAAAGGCATCACCGAGATTCAGCAGGCGCCCTCGCCGCTCGCGGCGTTGGAGATGGTGTTGATTCGCCTCGCCCATCTCTCGGATATGCCGAGCCCGGGCGATGTGATCAAAAGCCTGCAATCCGGCGCCCCGGTCACGGCCAAGGCCGCGCCATCTCCCGGCTCTAACGGCGCCTCGCCAGTCCCCGCGGCCGCCGCGGCAGCCCCAATCGCATCCCCTCCGAGTTCTCAGTCGACACTCCCGCCCGAAGTAGCACCCACGACGGTCGCCTCCGCGCCAGAGTCCACCGCATCCGAGATCCCGCCACCGCCGCCAACCGCGGCGCGCGTCGACGTTCCGGATGAGGCGGCCCCCGAGGCACCGAACGGCCCCACCAGCTTCGCCGAGATCGTGGCCTTGTTCGAGGAAAAGCGGGAAGCGGTTCTGCATGCCCGCCTGACCCGCGATGTCCGCCCCATTCGGGTCGAGCCCGGCGTATTGGAATTCGAGGCCACCGGGGATGTCGACGCCGCCTTGGCCGGATCGATCGGCAAGCTGTTGGTCGAGTGGACTGGCCGGCCCTGGGCGGTCACCCTTGGCGACAACCCAGGCGAGCCGAGCTTGATGGAACGGCGCGACGCCGCCGAGGCTCGGGTGCGCGAGGAAGCCTCCACCGACCCGGTCGTCGCGGCGGTTCTCGAGACCTTCCCCGGCGCGGCGGTCGAGGCGGTACGCCCCCTCATCACCCCCGAGACAGGCGCGGATGCACCGCATCCGGAGCCGCCGGACGATCTCGAGGATTTGGACGATGATGACGACTTTGAACCGGATGCCGGCGCCATGGCGGCGCAAGTGATCCAGAGTTAACCGAACAACAACGACGGCGAGCCGACAAGGGACAGGCAATGAAGAATCTCGGTCAGATGATGAAGCAAGTGCAGGAAATGCAGGAAAAGATGCAATCCATGCAGGAACAGCAGCTTGCCATGGAGGTCGAGGGCTCCAGCGGCGCCGGGATGATCCGCGTGACCTTGAACGGCAAGGGCGAGATGCGGGCCATCCGGCTCGACCCCTCAATCGTCACATCGGACGATGTCGAGGTGCTGGAGGACCTGATCATGGCCGCGGTCAATGACGCCCATGCCAAGGTCGAACAGCGCAAGATGGAAGAGATGCAGAAACTGACCGGCGGCCTGCCGCTCCCGCCGGGCTTCAAGCTACCCTTCTAGGTGGACGGATCATGGCGGAGTCTTTCGGCCCGGGAGAGCTCGACCGGATCATTCACCTGCTGGCCAAGCTGCCCGGTCTCGGCCCCCGCTCGGCCCGGCGCGCGGCCTTGCACCTTTTGAAACGACGCGACGCGCTCATGCGGCCACTCGCGGACTCGCTCTCCCAGGCCGCCGACAAGGTGGTCGCCTGCGCCACTTGCGGGAATCTCGACACCATCGATCCCTGCGGCATCTGCCGCGATACCAGACGCGACGAGACCCGGATCTGCGTGGTGAAGGAGGTCGGCGATCTCTGGGCGCTGGAGCGGGCGACGGTGTTCCGCGGCCGCTACCACGTCACCGGCGGCCTGCTTTCGGCGCTGGACGGCGTCGGGCCGGAGGAACTAAACATCGACACGCTCGCCGCCCGCGCCGAGGCGCCGGAGGTCACCGAAGTCATCCTCGCCATGGACGCCACCGTCGACGGCCAGACCACCGCGCATTACATCGTCGACCGTCTCGCGGGATGCGGGGTGGAAATCTCCCGCCTTGCCCGGGGCGTTCCGGTGGGCGGCGAGTTGGACTATCTCGACGACGGCACCCTCGCCCAGGCGCTGAAGGCGCGGCGCGGGGTTTAAGCTCGCCAGATCTCTCCGCCCTGTAACTTTCTTCCAAGTAATTGATCTAGATCAATTTGCCCCTTGCCACGTGGCGTTAGCCTTTGCCGAACGGGCGAGAACAACCGTGCCCCGTCGAGGATGCGAGGCTTCACCAAAAAGGGAGCAAGACATGCGCGACGTGACGGATATTCAACCGACGGTGACAAGAAGAGCGCTTCTCGCGGGTGTTGGCCTGGCCGCGGCGGGCGCGGCGGCGGGCAGTACCTTGATTTCGAAGCAAGCCGTCGCGACGTCAACCGCCAAGGCTCCCGACCTGCCCCGGGTTCGGCAAACACTCGTGGCCCCGCCCTTCGTGCCGGACCATGAGCAAGTCGCCACCGGCGGGCCGAAAATCATCGAGGTCGAAATGGTGATCGAGGAAAAGATCATCCAGGTCGATGATGATGGCGCCGAGATCTGGGCATTGACCTTCCATGGATCGGTGCCGGGGCCGTTCATCGTCGTCCACGAGGGCGACTATGTCGAGCTGACCCTGAAAAATCCGGCCTCCAGCGCCATGGAGCACAATATCGACTTTCACGCCTCCACCGGCGCGATGGGCGGCGGTGAGTTGACCATCGTCGCACCGGGCGAGCAGGTCGTCTTGCGCTTCAAGGCGATAAAGCCCGGGGTATTCGTCTATCACTGCGCGCCGGGCGGGGTGATGGTCCCCGACCATGTCACCCATGGCATGAATGGCGCCATCATGGTGTTGCCGCGCGATGGTCTGAAGGACCGGGACGGCAAGCGCCTGTCCTATGATCGGCTGTACTATGTGGGCGAGCAGGATTTCTACCTGCCCAAGGACGAGGACGGCGAATACATCAAATACGAATCCGCCGGCGAGGATTACGCGGATTCGATCGATGTGATGAAGACCCTCACGCCTAGCCATATCGTCTTCAACGGCGCGGTCGGCGCGCTGACCGGCGACAACGCGCTCAAGGCAAAGGTCGGCGAGACGGTACTGATCGTCCATGCCCAGGCTAACCGCGATACCCGCCCGCATCTGATCGGCGGACATGGCGATTATGTCTGGGCCAGCGGTTCCTTCTCGGACCCACCCGAGACCGGGAACGAGACCTGGTTCATCGCCGGCGGGGCCGCCGGAGCGGCCATGTACACCTTCAAGCAACCAGGGCTCTACGCCTATGTAAATCACAATCTGATCGAGGCGCTCATCAAGGGCGCGGCGGCACATTTCCATGTCGAGGGCGAGTGGGACGACGACCTCATGACCCAGGTCAGCAAGCCGGAGCCGATCAAATGACGGCGCGCGCCATGCGGGTTCCGGCCTCACGGGAGAACCGAATGAGATATCTCGGGGCCGCGTCTCTTATCGTCGTGTTGGCTATTGGTCTGTCGGTATCGACGGCTATCGCCGGTGATGATCCCGTCCAGGGGAAGCGGGTGGCCCAGAAGTGCACCGCTTGCCACACCATGAACAAGGGCGGAAAGAACCGCCTCGGCCCTAGCCTTTACGGTATCGTGAATCAACCGGCCGCGGCAGTCCCGGGCTATCGCTATTCCAAGGCGATGAAGGCATCGGGGGTGGTCTGGACCGAACCGGCGTTAAGCGCGTTCTTCGCCAAGCCCAAAAAGTTCATGAAGGGCACGAAGATGAGCTTCCAGGGCATCAAGAGCGCCCAGCAACGCGCCGACTTAATCGCCTATCTAAAGACTCTCGGCGATACCGCCCCAGCCGCGGCCAACCATGGCGATCCAACGAAAGGCAAGGTCGCCGCCGTTGAGCATTGCGCGGTCTGTCATAGTTTCGAGGCGGGCGGCAAGCTCGTCTTCGGCCCCAACCTCTTCGACACCCATGGCAAGCCGGCGGCTCGCGATTCGGATTACGACTACTCCGACGCCCTGAAAAGCGCCGGGTTGGTATGGACCGACGCCAACTTGACGGAGTTCATGGCCAATCCCGAGCAATTCCTGAAAGGCACCAAGGCTCGCTTCCCCGGTGTCAAGGACGCGAATACGCGGGCCGATATCGCGGCCTATCTTAGAACCTTGAAATAGTCAGACCGTCGGTCGCTCGGAACCAACCTAGGTAAGATTTCCCGAAGACAAAATCCCGAGCGACGGTTGATCCGTTTAAGCGCTAGGCGGCATCGTCGCTTGCATGGACGGGCGCTGGCCGAATGTCTCGAACCAGGCGGCAAGTTTCGGATGGCTGCCCCGCCAGTTGCGGTCGCCATAGCGATAATCGAGATAACCGCAGGCGCAAGCAACGCTGATGGTGCCGATATCGACCCGGTCGCCGAGACTGTCGGCGGCGGCTTCCAGCGCGTCCACGGCGCGGTCAACCTTGCCGAGCTGTCCGGCACTCCAGTCATCCCAGCGAAGATTCTCAGGGCGCACCATGGTCTCGTAGCGGTTGTTGACCGCGGCATCCATCAAGCCGTCCGCGATCGCCTGGAGACGCAGCGCCTCCCAGCGCGCCGCGCCGTCCGCCGGGAACATCTTGGCGCCGGAATGCGTGCTGTCGAGATATTCGCAAACCACCGGTGAATTCGAGAGCGCCGTGCCGTCATCCAGGATCAGCGCCGGGATCTTGCCGATCGGATTGGCCTTGGCGAGCTCAGGGTTGGTGTCGATCGGCGTGGTGCCGCCGTCCAGCAACTCCAGCTTGTCGACCTGGCCGGTCTCGTGAGCCACCACCATCACCTTGCGAACAAAGGGCGAGCCGCCACCATGGAAAAGTTTCATTACGCGTGCCTCTTGGTTGGACCCGGACGGGATGCCCGGATCGCTTGTTCAATCTCAGAAATTGTCCTTGCGGGTGCGCACCTCGCCGAACACCGCGACCGGATCGGCGCCGGGCATGCCGATCGCGGCGGCCAGTGCCGGATCATCGGCGCGCAGGAACGGATTGGTGTCCAGCTCATCGGCCAGCACCGTCGGGATGGTCGGCTGTCCGCGCTCGCGCATGACCTCGAATTCATGGACCCTGGCTTGCAGGCGCGCGTTGTCGGGATCGACGCTGAGCGCGAAGCGGGCGTTGGACAACGTATATTCGTGACCGCAATAGACCTGGGCGGTTCCCGGCACCGAACGCAGCTTCACCATCGAGTCCCACATCTGCTCCATGGTCCCCTCGAAGACCCGCCCGCAGCCCAGCGCGAACAGCGTGTCGCCGCAGAAAAGCGCGTCGGAATCGGCGAACCAGAAGGCGATATGGCCCTTGGTATGCCCCGGCGTCTCGTAGACCACGCCCTTGTGCCCGCCGACATCGACGGTATCGCCCTCGACCACGGTGATATCCATGTCGGCGATGCGCGCGGTCTCGGATCTCGGGCCGATCAGGGTGGCGCCGTACTTCTCGGCCAGCCAGGCATTGCCGCCGGTGTGGTCCAGATGATGATGGGTATTGAGGATATGGGTCAGGTTCCAGCCCCGAGCACTCAGCGCGGCTTGCACCGGCTCGGCCTCCGAGGGATCGACGACCGCGGTCACGCCGGTATCGGCGTCATGCGCCAAATAGACGTAGTTGTCGGACATCGCGGGAACCAGAATGATTTCGAACGGGGCCATGTGGCTCTCTCCGTTAGTTTCGCGGGGGTAGTTTCGCGGGCGCTCTCGGATGGGAGCGGCAACCTAGCATCAACCTTTCGCATCGGCCAAGGCCGGGGCTATGATCCGGCGAACTTAGCGGAGGCAAGGGTCATGAAGATTACAAATGTGGACGTTATCGAGCTTGAGATGCCCTTTGACCGAGGGGTTTCCAAGCAGGGCGAGGTCGGGTTCCTGAATTGGGGCAAGCTGGATTTCTGCCTGATCAAGGTCGAAACCGACAGCGGAATCACCGGCTGGGGCGACGCCTTTTCGTTCCAGTGCCGCCGCGCCGTTGCCGAGGCGGTTAAGCACATGGTGGCGCCCAGGGTGATCGGCCGCGACCCCCGGGATATCGCCCGGATCAGCCACGATCTTCAGCAATCCCTGCATATCTTCGGCCGCTACGGCATCACCATGTTCGCCATATCGGGCATGGATATCGCGCTTTGGGATATCGCGGCAAAGGCGGCGGGCATGCCGCTCTATCAGATGCTGGGTGCGTCCGGCGACACCAGGGTCCCGGCCTATGCCAGCCTGTTTCGCTACGAGGACCCGGAACTGGTCGCCGATCGGGTAAATCACGCGACCAACCTCGGCTACGGGCTCGCCAAGCTGCACGAGATCGCGGTACCCGAGGTACGCGCGGCCCGCGAGGCCGGCGGCGACGATCTCAAGATCATGGTCGATACCAACTGTCCCTGGACGCCCGAACAGGCGCGGGAAATGACCCTTGCCTTCGCCGAGTACGACCTGCATTGGATCGAGGAGCCGATCAACCCGCCGGAGGATTTCCGTGCCCTGGCCAAGCTGCGCGAAGATACCGGCGTCGCGGTGGCGGCCGGTGAGAATGCCTGCACCGGCTTCGAGTTCCGCAACATGCTGGAGGCGGGCGCGGTCGACTATGCCCAGCCCAGCGTCACCAAGGTCGGCGGCATCACCGAGTTCCGCAAGGTTGCCGCGTTGTGCGAATCCTTCGGCGTGCAGATCATGCCGCATTCGCCCTATTTCGGCCCCGGTTTCCTCGCGACCCTGCATCTCGCCCAGGCCTTGCCCAATCCGGGTCTGATCGAGCGGATCTTCATCACCCCCGAGGCGGATTTCTATCCCGGCGTCTACGATCCGGTTGACGGCGTGTTCGGCGCGCCGTCTGGCCCGGGTCTCGGGATCGAACCCGATCCGGACTTGATAAAGACCTATAGGGTCTGAGCGACCTCGGTCGCCGGAACCGCCATGTACAACGACGCGGTCGACCTCTGGGATTTCTACGGCAGCCCGCTAGGCCAAGTGGCGCGGCGATTGATTCGTCGTCGAATACGCGGCATCTGGCCGAACGTCTCGGGCATGACGATGCTCGGGCTTGGCTATGCAACGCCTTATCTCAGACCGTTCCGCGACGAGGCCGAACGGCTGTTCGCGTTGATGCCGGCCCAGCAAGGCGTGCTGCATTGGCCGCGCGAGGGACGCAGCCTCGTCGCCCTGGCCGAGGAGGGGGAACTACCGCTTGAGGATGTATCGGTGGACCGGGTCTTGCTGGTTCACGGCCTCGAATGCAGCGAGCAATTGCGCCCGATGCTGCACGAGATTTGGAGAGTACTGAGCGGCAACGGACGGTTGCTGGTGGTGGTCCCGAACCGGGCCGGCCTTTGGCCACGGCTGGAGCGCACGCCTTTCGGCCATGGCCACCCCTATTCCTCCTCCCAGCTCTCCCGCCTGCTCAGGGCCAATATGTTCACCCCGACCCTGACCACTCGGGCGCTTTACGTTCCGCCCTATCCATGGCGGATCGTCCAACGATCGGCCTATGGGATCGAGGATATCGGCTCTCGGTGGTTCAAGCAGCTGGGCGGTGTCGTGATCATCGAAGCGAGCAAACAAATCTACGCCACCACCCAGCCACGCCCCCTGCGCGCCCGCGCCCGCGCGCTGCTGCCGTCGGCGAGCCGGGTTCCCGCGACCTCCTCCGTTGGCACCCCGACAGCCACCGCGAATACTCGACCCGCCGCCAGCTAATCCGCCCCTCCACCGCCAAGATCGCGATCAATCCGCCTGTCCGCTTGCAATCGGGCAATCGCCGGATTAATCCTAGCCGCCTTGCCCGCGCGCGCCGATCGTCGGCGGCGTTCGGGCGCGCCGGGGAATTGTCGTGGCGACACTTGAAGAGCTTCGTGGTGAGATCGACCAGATCGATGCGAAAATGCATGATCTGTTGATCAGGCGCGTCGAGATCGGTCGA
>Ga0181593_10005261_pt1 | contig 11718 bp, 8 predicted proteins | sample 071ome_19_FD_133756 | JGI IMG/M metagenome (GOLD analysis project Ga0181593, IMG submission 133756) | Coastal salt marsh microbial communities from the Groves Creek Marsh, Skidaway Island, Georgia - 071413AT metaG (megahit assembly) | ecosystem: Environmental > Aquatic > Marine > Intertidal zone...
AACGGCGAGCTCGTTGTCTTTACAACTGGCGGGCGGACTCTTGTTGATAATATTCCGCGCACATTAACGCATTTACCAGCCGGCAAATTGGCAGCGACAACCACCAAAGCCGAAGGCGACATCAACGGCATCTTCGTCGGCGCCCAAGTCGCCGGTAATGATATTACCAGTGAAATTCGCGACGGTGAGATGAAAGGCCTGATCGAACTTCGCGACAATATCCTCACGGATATGCAAAGCCAGCTGGACGAATTCGCCGCCGAAGTCCGTGACGTCTACAATGCAATTCATAACCGGGGTGCACCTCAGCCGGGCATGCAAACGGCGACCGGCACGCGCCGCTTCGTGGATTCTTCGACGCAAACCATCACTTTTGGCGGCACGGACGACACGAAAATCGTTATCATGGACAGCAATGGCGATCAAACCGCCTCCTTGAGCCTGCGGACTTCCTTGGGCGGCGCCGGTCCGTTCACGATTGATGCCGTCGCCACAGCAATCCAAACATTCCTGCAAGCCAATGACGGCGGTCTTGGCACGTCGACCGCTGCCGTTTCAAGCAGCGGCACGCTCAATATCAACCTCACCAATACGAGCCTGAAATTCGTTATTCGGGACGAAAGCGCCACGGCCAACGGCAGCAGCGTCAAGGATGCCGTGATCAACTTTGATTCCGGCGGCGTCGTCGGTACCGATGAGACCATCAACGGGTTTTCGAATTTCTTCGGCCTTAACGATTTCTTCGTCGACACCCTGACGGACGGCACCCATGAATCCAACGTCTTAAACTCCGGCTTTACCGCGACGGCGGCGACGTTGCGCTTTAATGACCGAAACGGCGCCATTTCCGTCGGAACGGGAACGACCCTCACCATTCCGGCCGGCACAAGCCTGCAGGGCATTGCCGATTTGATTAACGATAGCGTTTCCGGTGTCAGCGGCGTTGAGGCCGGTGTCGTTCCGGATGGCTCCGGGTTCCGTTTACGGATTACCCACAACCAAGGCATCGATCTTGTCATTACGCAGGACACAACAGTGCCAGATACCCTACTAGGCGACTTAGGGCTTCATGTTGCCGATGCGAGCACATCACAGTTTATTAAAGTCCGCGACGATATTCTTGCGACACCGGGTCTGGCGGCCACCGGCGCGGCGCAATGGGATGCGAACCTCGGCACTGCGGGTGAGTACTTCATGAGCCCGAGCGATGATACGACCATTCAACAAATCGCCGCCGCATTTACCTCGACAAATGCCTTTGACACCGCTGGCGGCATCACCGGATCGACAACCACATTCACCGATTTTGCCACCAGCATCATTGTCGACAACACTAGTAAAGCCAACGCCAACGAAATCGGTCTCAGTTTCCAAAAAAACCTGACCGACACGCTGCAGCTTAAGTCCGACAACATCAAAGGCGTAAATTTGGATGAAGAAATGTCGAATTTGATTTTGTTCGAGCAGGCCTTTAATGCCGCGGCCCGGGTCATTTCCGTCATCCAAAATATGATTCAAGAACTTAACGATGCTATTCGGTAATGGACGATAACCATGGCCCGTATTGCTAGCCTTTCCGCTAACAACGAACTTGTCCGCCTGATGTTGCTTACCCAATCACGGGTTCAGGAAGCACAGGTGCAAGTCAGCACGGAACAAAAATCGCAGGACTATCTCGGGATTGCGCGCGATTCTGAACGCCTCGTCGATCTTGAGTTGCGCAAAAGCTTATTGCAACGATTCGTCGACACCAATGACTTGGCTGATGCCCGGCTAAGTGCCACAGAAGCCAACCTTGCCGGTATCAAAAACACAATCCGGACATTTCGTGAAGACTTGTTTCTTTATGAAGCCGGCAGCCTCGATGATCAGGGCCGAGTTGCAGACGTTCAAGAAGCTGCCTTTCGCGCGCTTAAGGATATCGAATCCTTTCTCAATGCTGACGTCTTCGGCGAATTTGTATTCGGCGGCGGGCGGACCGACCGCAAACCGGTCGATCTCGATTTAACGACACTCACCGCCTTCCAGGCAAAATATGACGGCAGTGTCATCACCTACCCGACCCGCCGCGACAACCATATTCAATACCGCCTCACGGCGACGGCGGGCTTGCCTACAAACCCCACGGGCGCGGGCTTCACAACGTTGACCTTTGCCGGCGGCGCCGGCGGCACGATCACAGCAGCGAACGCAGGTGCGTTTGCCAACATTCCAGTCGGTGACACCATCGAAATCGCCGGCTCGGCATCGAACAACCAAACGTTCACTGTAGCTGCCAACACAGGCACGGTGATCACGGTTGCCGCGACGGAAACTGTGACGGCGGAAGCGGCAACGGCGGCCCCGACGATTGCGGCGAACACGCGTTACTACAGCGGAGACGAACTTGGGAGGACACATCGCTCAGAAGCGACTCGAAATTTTGACGTAAATGTTACCGGTATCGATCCGGCATTCGAAAAAGCCATTCGCGCCATGGGGCACATCGCACAAGGTGCCTTCGGTACCGCCGGCGGCTTGGATCAAGTCGCCAACCAAGGCCGCGTCGTCGAATCCTTATTCCTCATCAACTCCGCCTTGGACCCGCCCCCGACCCAAGGAACCGCGCCCTTTGGCACAGAACTGACCGGCAATATGGAAGATATCTTACAAGATATCGCATTCGACCGGGTGCTGATGAACGATACGATCTCGCGCCAGAAAGAGCTCATTGCGTTTATCGACGAGCGAATCATCGCTGCTGAGAATATCGATCCGACGGAAGCGGTCACACGGCTTTTGGATCAACAACGGAATTTGGAAGCGTCATTCCAATCCCTTGCCCGAATCAGATCACTTAGCCTGTCTGACTTCCTCCGTTAAACCATTCGCTAACGCGCTTCCAGCACGGCGTTAACGGTCAATGAGCCAACGTCACAGAAAAACCTCTATGATGACCGGGTCGTACGGCAATTCACCGTTCAACGATGATCTATGTTCAACCTGCGCAGGTGATGCCGGCCCATGATTGTTTATGAAAAACCGCTCAGAGACGGTCTACAGGCAATTATTGCCAACGCCATCCGCGACAACGGCAACAATACGGCGCTTTCACCCCTTTTCGAAAGCGTCATCGGCTGCACTACCGCTATCACGGACAGTGTCCGGCAAAACGATCCGCCCATAAAACCCCTTGCCTGCGAGGCGGGATGCTCACATTGCTGTTATCAATACGATGTCGGGGTAACGCCGTTTGAAATTTTGTGCATCGCGGCGCATATCCTGGAAACATACAATAAAGACGAGCAAGCCGTAGTGTTGGACAAAATTGCCGAGGCCGAAAAGAAAAAGCGCAGTTTGCCGATTGAGGATTGGGGCTATGGTAAATTTCCTTGTCCACTATTGGTTGATGAAAAATGCAGTGTTTACGAAGTGCGGCCTCTCGTCTGCCGAGCCATGAATTCGTACGACGGCGACCGATGCCGGCAAAACCGGGAAACGCCGCGCAACGATTCTTCCGTGCCGATGTACGGTCACCAGTATGAAATTGCCAAATTTGCCCGCGTCGGCATTCAGCGTGGGCTTTCAGATGTAAGTTTACAAAATGAAATCCTCGAACTCGTTCCAGCCCTTCGCATCGCACTGACGACATCAGGGGCATTACTTCGATGGCTTGCCGGTGAACGCATTTTTGAAGAAGCCGTTTCGCGGCTGCCGCCCCGGTCCGGTCGGCCAATTGATAAAGAAGCGACAAATGGCGATGCCACGCCGGATTCAATCTTAAACACCACCGAAAAACCCCCAAGGCGGCTCAATCATGACACAAGCTGAATTGGATGATGCGTTCGCCCAGGCACTGACACAAGCAGAAGCCCTGCTGCGCGCCGGCCATGCCGATCAAGCGCTTAAAATGTACCAAGTCCTTCTCACACAAATTCCCGATCATCTGGATGCTCAGTATTATGGCGGCATTGCCGCCCTTTATGCGGGGCAGGAACAATTGGCCGTCGAATTATTATGTGCGGCACTTAAATTACAACCCAATCGCGCGGATATCGCCAACAACCTCGGCGCCGCCTACAGACAATCAGGCCAAAACGATTTAGCAATTGAAGCCTTTCAACAGGCCATCGTGTTGGACCCGCAGGGTGCGGATGCTTATTACAATCTTGGGGACACCTTGCGCGACAGCGGTAATACAAACGATGCGATTGAAGCTTACCAACAGGTTATTGCCATCGATCCGGCCTATATCGATGCTTATATAAACTTAGGCGCCGTTTTAGCTGCCGGACTCAATTTTGATGATGCAATAAAAACGTTTGAGCAGGCGATCAGTATTAAACCCGATGTAGCGGAAGCGTATAACAACCTTGGTACCGTTTATCAGAAATCCGGCAACATCCAATCCGCTATCAAGAATTTTAAACAGGCTGTTTCCATAAATCCCGAATATGCCGATGCATATCTTAATCTCGGCACCGCCCACATCTTTGCCGAAGATTACGCGGCTGCCTTGACTGCTTTCGAAAAAACGATCTCATTGGCTCCCGATCACGCTGAAGCGCACGCCAGCCAGGGCGCAACACTAAAAGAACTTAAGCAATTCGAACGAGCGATCGATTCATTTCAACGCGCCTTGACCTTACGGCCCAACCAACCCGCTGCTTTACGGGGGATGGGCGATACATACCTCGCGCATGGAGACTTGCAGGAAGCCGAGGCAACCTACCGGCAAGCATTGAAACTGGAAAAGGACAATGTCGAATTAATGGATTGCCTTAGTGACGTTCTGCAAAAACAAGAACGGTACGATGAAGCAGCGGATATGTACGATCAACTCCTGGCAATTGATCCCAACAATGCGACCGCAGCACATTTTGCAGCGGCCTTACGCGGTAGAAACACAGATGCGCCACCGGCCAAGTTTGTTCAAGATTTATTCAATGATTTCGCACCGAACTTTGAAGAAACGCTTGTCAAAGAACTTTCTTACGACGTCCCGAGTCTGATATGCCAGGCGTTGAAAAAATTACATGAGGATGACATCATTTCGTTACCGTTTAACCGTGCGCTCGATCTGGGGTGCGGCACGGGACTTGTCGGCCAAGCCTTTAAAAACGCCGATCAATGCATTGTCAACGAGCTCCACGGTGTCGACATTGCTGAAGATATGATTGCCGAAGCAGAAAAAAAGCGGGTCTACGATTTGCTCAATACGGTGGAGATCATTGAATATTTAACCCAACACGACACGTCTCTGCCCTATGATTTTATCGCCGCGGCCGACGTCTTCGTTTATCTCGGTAGCCTGGAAGCCGCGTTTTTGGCGGTTCATGCATATTTAGCCGAATCCGGAGTGTTTGTCTTCTCCGTCGAATCTCTACCGAGCGGCACCTACGCCTTGCACCGCACCGGACGATACGCCCATCATAGCGATTACATTAAATCGTTAGCCGCAAAATCAGGTTTTAGCGTTCAAGACTGCCAGGAAATCGTCGTGCGCAAAGAACGGTCCCTTCCCATTGCAGGGCTCCTGTTCATCCTGATAAAGAATTAGTCGACTGCCCGTTTTTTGTTATCACAGGATTACAAATGAACCGAAAACAACGCCGTCAACAGCAAAAAAACGAAAACAAAATCTTGAGCGCTGTCGCCAACCCTAAAGATGTGCCGGTCCCGCAAGCGTTAGAGATGATGGTTTCATCATATGAGTCTGGCGATCGTGATAAGGCCTACAAAATCGCTGAACGAATTTTGACGGTTATGCCCGATGATTTCGATGTTTTGCACTTCGCCGGCACGGTGGCACTGGAACTCGGCCAGTTCGATATTGCGCTAAAGCACCTTGAGAAAACCGTTGAAATGAAACCAGACCATGCCGAAGCCTGGAATGGGATCGGACATGCTTATTTAGCCCAACAACAAATCGATAAAGGCATCGAGGCCTGCCAAAAAGCGATCGAACTGCTCGGCGACATGCCTGAAGCCCATTACAACTTAGGGAACGCCTATTCCGCAGCCGGACGCATGGAAGAAGCCATTGCTTCTTTTGAGAGCGCATTAAAAGCCAAGCCCGTATTTCCGGATGCACTCAATAATTTAGGAAACGCCTATCAAGGCTTGCGCCAATATGATGATGCGAAAAAATCATTCCGCCGCGCCCTAGCCCTCGATCCAAATTACAATAGCGCCCGATTTAATCTCGCCAATACATTAATGGCAGATAATCAAGTCAAGGAAGCAATCGCAACATATAACGAAAGCATTAAGGCCGACCCAAAACACCTCGCGTCTTACAATAACTTGGCAACGGTGTACCGGCAATTAGGCCAATTACCGGAAGCCGCCGAAACCTACCGCCAAGCCATCAAGATCAACGCAAACGTTGCGGAAATTCACAATAATTTAGGCGTTGCGCTGCAAGATGTCGGCCAACGAGCAGATTCAGCTAAAAGTTTTCAAAAAGCCCTTGCGCTCGACCCGAAAAATGCGGAAGCCGCCTTCAATCTTCACACGGCATTGTTTGATGACAGCAACTTCCAACCCGCCATCGATCATTTAGAAAAAGCAATCAGTATCGACCCCGGTCATGAGCGGGCGCATTTCATGCTGGGTACGTTGCTCGATAACGAAGGCAAAACCGAAGAGGCTCAAACTCATTTTGATTTGCTGCCCCTTGATCAAGACAATTATCACCCGGCCTTGGATTCATGGGACTATATAAAAACACACCGCGACGGCATCACCCGGTGGTTTGCCCCAACCGCGGATACTCTGCAACACTGCCTGAGCGAGGCGACGAATGAAGGCGCGATCCTTGAATTTGGTGTACGCTATGGCGCTAGCACCCGCTTAATCGCCGCCGCGGCCGGGCAGCCTGTCCACGGATTCGACAGCTTCGAAGGCCTCCCGCAAGACTGGTACGCCGAGAAAAAAGGCAGCTACACGACATTCGGCGAATTGCCGGATATGCCGCAAACGGTCACTCTTCATGCGGGCTGGTTCGAAGATACGATCCCGGCTTACATGAAAGAATTCGATGAGCCGATCCGGTTTATACATGTCGACTGCGACCTTTATGCATCAACGGTCACGGTTTTTGAGAACCTAGCCCCGCGTATTGTTCCCGGCACGGTTATTCTATTCGACGAGTATTTGATGAACCCAAGTTGGCGCAACGATGAATTCAAGGCATTTCAAGAAGCCGTTCAAAAACACGGCTGGGAATATGAATACATCGCGTTCAGCCTATTCTCCAAACAAGCCGGCGTCCGAATTCTAAAAGTATAAATACGCTTGAGTGCCTAGACAGGACCACCCTATGAGCCGCCTGACCGGTATTTTTTCAACAACCCGCAATTACAATCCGGGGGATGAGTTTATCCTTTTCGGGATTCAAAACCTGTTGCGCGAGGTCACCGGCCCGTTCAATACGGTGTATTACAACCGTAATCCCGCCGTCCAGAATTTTCGCATGACATTCGATAAGGAAGCGACAATCGGAACCCAAACGGCAAACTGGTATCAAACCATGCGGGAACATTTCAGCGAACGGGAAAATACATGGGCCCCGGAGTTGGGACTCGATTTTGCCGATTTTGCCGTCTTCGCAGGCACTCCGGAATGGGTTGGGCGTATGGTCGAGCCCCTGACAACAGCACTAGCTGATTTCAAGGGGCCCATTCTTTATCTCGGGCTCGGTTCCGTCGAAGTCATGAACAATTGCACCATCGATGATTTGTTGGGGGTGGACCAAACCGTTCTTAAAAAAGCCGATCTTATTACGGTTCGTGACACAGCGGCGGCAAAATTTTTGGCACCGCTAAATCCTCACGAGCTGCCCTGCCCGGCATTATTCAGCGCACAAGCGAAACCGAGAACCCAAAAGCAAAAAATTGCCGTGTCCTTTCAAGGCACGGCACCGACAAACACGCAGCGCACTGATAGCGATGTCCGCGATTACATGATTAAACTTTTGGAAAAACTGAATCAGCATTTCACGTGTTCCGTTATCGCCCATTACGTCGACGAATTGGCGGAGCTTAAAGCGCTCATCCCGCAAGGCATTGACCTCATTTATCATGCGGATGCCGCCGACTATATCTATACTTATGATCAGTTTGATCTTGTTGTTACGACCCGCGTACACGGTGCCGGCCTCGCTTCAGCCCTTGGCATTCCCGCCTATGCCATCGCGCATTCCCACCGTTCGCAAACGGCAGATGGTTTCTTGGCCGAAACCGTCGATATCGCAAATGAATCTGTCGATGAAGTGTTCTCACGAATTCAGCAATGCGACACCCCGGCAAAGTCAAAAATAATCCTTCAACATCAAATGGATAGCAAGAATCGATATTTGGAATTCTTAAAGCCCCTTTTTGCACCCCTCACCAGGCATGACGCGACACCATGAGCACGTCCCCTTCACCCGATGACGTCCTGCAATTGATTGGCGCGGGACGCCTCGAAGAAGCCGAGCAAATATGCCTGCACGCACAAAAAGAAACCGGCAATGCCGAATACATTTACTTACGCGGCATTGTTCACGCACAACAACAAAACTTCACAGAGGCAATTAAGCTTTGCGAAGAGGCATCGCAACAATTGCCGGACCGGGCCGACATTGCCTACAACTTCGGTGTGATTTGTTATTCAGCAAACGACCTCAAGCGTGCCGTTACAGCGTGGCAACACACTGTCGAAATCGATAAAACCCATGATGATGCAAATTTTAATTTAGCTTTGGGTCTCGACCAACTCGGGCAGGAGAAAGAAGCACAGAAAACGTATGAAATGCTACTGACCGTCAACCCGAAACACGAATTGGCGCTTTATAATCTTGCCAATTTAAAGACCCGCCTAAATGAGTCCGAAAAGGCCCTGCCTTTATATAACCGGTTACTCGCACTCAAACCGGATTTCGAGGCCGGCTGGATTAATTACGGCATGGCGGCACAACGCGCCGGCACCCTCAAAGAGGCGGAAGATCATTTCAAGAAGGCCATCGCACTCAATCCGCAATCAGTCGATGCCCATTGGAACCTTTCACATTTGCTGTTGATCCAAGGCCACTGGCAGGAAGGGTTTGCCGAATACGAATGGCGCCTGCAACGTGCCGAAGCGCCTAAGCCCGAATGGCCGCAACCGGTTTGGGACGGATCGAAAATAAAAAATCAACACTTGTTGCTTTGGGTCGATCAAGGTGTCGGTGATGCGATCCAATTCCTTCGCTACGTGCAATTCGCCGCCGAGCGAGTCAAAAGCATCACGCTACGTTGCCAACAATCCCTTGTACGGCTTGCCGAAACCGTGCCGGGCATCGATCAAGTGATCGCAATGGATGATCCATTGCCGACGTTCGACATACACGCACCGTTAATGAGCCTTGCACATATTCTCGGCAATACCGATCCGGCCGGTTCATGGCATGGGGAATATTTATCCCCACCGCAAGAATTTACTTTAGAAATGCCCAAACACGTTCGGCACATTGGCTTGGTGTGGGCGGGCAACCCGGCCCACCGGAACGATTCCAACCGGTCTTGTCCGCTCGAGGTATTGCAACCGCTACTGGATGTACCGGATACGGCTTTTTACAGCCTTCAGGTCGGTTCCGGTCCAACAGGCCTTTCATCAACACCGGGTTTCGAGAATGTCACCGATCTCGCCCCACGGCTGGATGATTTTGCCGATACGGCGGCGGCCATCGAGGCACTTGATTTAGTCATCTCCGTCGATACCGCCGTCGCTCATCTTGCCGGGGCACTCGGAAAACCGGCCTGGGTTTTCATCCCCGCCATCGATACGGACTGGCGTTGGCAGCTTGAGGGAACCGTTACGGACTGGTACCCAAGCCTACACCTATTCAGGCAACAAACGCCGGGCGACTGGCCCCATACCGTTGCCGACATGGCCGCGGCCTTGGCAAAATCTTAAACCTTGGCCGCTACGATACGCACGGAGACTGCGTATGAGTGACAGCACCATCAAAAACCTGAGTCAATGGCCGAACCCGGCCTTTTGGCAAAGCCTTGCACCCGGCCTTCATGTTTGCGATCCCGAATATATCGACGGCCATCCACCGCTGAATTTCGACGAACAAACATTAGCGGCAATGGATACTGATCTTTTAAGCGAAGGCTATTCACGCTATTTGCCGGATCAGTGGAACTTGGATATCGGCGCCCTCGCCGGCCGCATCGAAAAGCTTCACACTTCTGGTTTTTTGCCCGTCTTCTCGTTTGTTTACGATGAATACTGGTTATTGTTTGCCAAGTTACGTGAAGCCCTTTCCCATATTATGGGATCTGACTACCAGATCATGCCTGCGTTCTGGACTTGGTGCCTGATGCCCGGCAAAGAGGCCGTCGGGTTTCCGCCACACCGGGACCGCGGCCGAGTCAGTCTGTTTGAAGACGGCCGGGCAAAGTCGCTGACCATTTGGATCGCGCTCACAGAAGCGACAGCGGAAAACGGCTGCATGTATTTACTGCCGGCCGACTTAGACCCGCAGTACAACACGGCCGACGAACAAAACTGGTCATTCCCCTATAATGACGTTCGCGCTTTACCCTGTCCGGCAGGCACAATTATGTGTTGGAACCAGGCTATTTTGCATTGGGGCGGGCGCAGTTCGAAACGGGCGCAAAACCCCCGGATCAGCATATCCCTGGAATTTCAACGGGCTGATGTGCCGCCGTTTAACAAACCCCTCTTACCGAACGATAGCCTGCCGCCCTTTGAATTGCGCATGAAGCTAATTGCCTTGCAGATACTGCAATACAAGCACCTTTATCCGCTTTCGCCCGAGCTGGAAGAATTCATTATGCAAATGGGACTCGGCACCGCATAACGCGGACATCAAGATTTTTAATTTTAAGAAATCTCAGTAAACGTTATTTCTGACGATCAACGTTTAATTTGCCTTCCAACAAACCTTCGGAGACTTGAAGATCAATATTGATCAAGGTGTCCAAAGTCTTTTCGGGAATCTCAATCCCGTGCGACATGGTCGCATCGGCAACGTAGTTTGCCAGTTTGGTCAAGTTTTCCTGTACGTTTTGTGAAGCACGAACTTCCGGGCGGGAGACAAGCGTGCGAATACCGACCCAAAGTTCCAAATTATGGTCCAAGGCAGCCGCTAATGCTTTTAAGTCACCTTTGGCGCGTGCCTGATCCAACAGCACGGCGGCTTGCGACATGCTAAAAGCATCTTGCTCCGTCAGGCTCAACCCTTCGATTTGTGCCGCATCTAAAAGCAAAAAATCTTCTCCTACCAAAATAGTCCGTACGATCAACTATATGTCCGTACGATCAACTATATAATGTATCTGATAAGGCAAATCTTGATAACTGCCAAGTTGGCTCTGTGAGGCGCTTCAAATCGGCTCTTTTCTGACTTTTGGCTTTATAAACACCCGATCATCCAAGCAAGCGCTTGAAACCAGCGATGTTAAATCAATCAAGCGATTCACAAAGAGTTAACCCAATTCCCGGAAAGTATGCCTTGGGAAACGTGTGTTATGAACATTCTTGCTCCGCTTACGGCAGCTGCGCAGAAGTCGGCTACGGCTTTGGCTCAGTTCGGCGAACTATTTAATGCCCGGCTCAAACAGCAGTCGGAAGCCATCACCGCAAAAAAACAGCGGGAAATCAATGCTATTAACCTTGATGCCGACCGGTTTCGTGACTTCAAGAAACAGCTGGACGGTACGCTGGATATCATCAGCAACTCTG
>Ga0181593_10005262_pt1 | contig 11718 bp, 10 predicted proteins | sample 071ome_19_FD_133756 | JGI IMG/M metagenome (GOLD analysis project Ga0181593, IMG submission 133756) | Coastal salt marsh microbial communities from the Groves Creek Marsh, Skidaway Island, Georgia - 071413AT metaG (megahit assembly) | ecosystem: Environmental > Aquatic > Marine > Intertidal...
CGGCCTTGTACTTTGGGTTATCTTCAACAAAAGGAATGACAGTTTCTGCAACCTCCCTCACGGCTTGAAGAAATTCAGGCTCATTTGGGTTTTTCTCCTTTACATTATTAAGAAAGGATTGGATCTGACTTTGGTATTGTGTGCTCATTAATTTGTGCTATGAAAATCGGGGCAAATGTAGATAAAAAAGACACTTTCAACACCCGAAAAAGTAGCATCACAAATTCTATGTAAAAATCAGAAAATCAGGGAGATGTGTCAATAATTCTAAAGCGATAACCACGAGAGGACCTGAGCCGATTTTGGCTGAAAATACCTAAAACCGCCCCTACGGCACTAATTGATGCTGCAGGAATCAAACTTGACATGCTAATGATGGGTTGGTCATTGTTTAGCGCCGCATTGAACACATCGAGCCCAAAATAGGCTGTACCAGCAATAACAAAGGCAGAGGATAAGGTGGAAATGAAATGATGTTCGACAACGAGAGATTTGATCTCTTCTAGCGATATCTTCTGAATTCCGATGGTAAGACTTGAATCTCCAATATTCTTGATATATCCAGAGATGAAGGCTCCTTCCTTGTTTTGAAGCACGATTTTCTGATTCTCGCGATATCGCAAACGTTTGGACTTATCCGGATGGTCAACCACAAAGATCTGCTGAGCCGAAGCGCACAGATGAAGTAGCAGTAGAAGAAGGACTATACTACTTGATGAGAACCTCAGCTTCCACTGAGGATTCATTAATGAAATAGACTTTTTTCTCATCAATAATTCGAGACTCAAAGTTATAACCTAGAACTCGAACTTTAGCTGGCCCGGCTGTCAGGGTGTCGAGACTTGCCGAACTGAATTGGTATGACCCGAGAATAGCTTCGGTACTTTTTTGAAGTAAGAGGTTGTCTTCCCGGTCTAAGATCTGCCACAATACAGAGTCAGCATTTGAAGCTGGACTGCTTAGTGAGAGCACATAAGAGGCCGTGCGATCGATCTCTGGGTTTTCCTGAATAGCGCTTAAGCTTGGCGAAGGTGAATTGTAGGTTTCAATGACCAGAGGAAATTGCTCGTTACCATCTGCCCTCCAATTTACCCGTTCTTTAAAATAATAACTGCTATCGGGTGAGCTAAAGAAATAGGTGTTGTTGTCTTTGGACTCAAGGCGTTGACCATTCGCTGAAACCACTCCAACCGGAATGAAAAAGTTTGTTGTGTCGTAGAATGCTGCAAGAGCTTCTCCCCTAACATTGTTATAAGAAAGAGGTGAATCTGGACTAAAAGTATAGAGGTTTGATGCAATCAAATAAGCATCCGCATCTGCGAATAACGGATGACCGCTAAGGTCCTCCTTTTCGCCTGCTTCAATGACCACCACATCCTGATATTGATCCTCACCCTGATTGTTGATTGCAATTAAAGTAACGGTGTAAGATCCTGGGGCATTGTAGCGGTGGGTTGGAGAAACAAGATCGCTAGAATCCCCATCTCCAAAGAGCCAGATGTAATCGTCAACTACTCCGACGCTAATGTTTTTAAAGCTCACAAGCCCGGCCTTCTGTTTGCTGAACACAAACTTTGACTTGGGCGGCTTCTTACACGAGCTGAAAACAAGCATCGAAAGAAGACCGAGTAATAACAAAGAGTTAAGGGCTTTCATTTCCTTTTAGAATCCGGCAAAAGTACGAAAAGCAGGATGATTTATTTCCTGCAATTCTTAAGCTTGCCAGAATCTTGATTTTCAAGCCTTTTCTTTTTGCAACGAATACTATAAATATTACATTTGCAGCCCTTTTTCTAAGAGGATGCAAGGACAGGCAAAAATATTTTCCGGCTCGGCTTCAAAGGATCTAGCAGACAAGATCGCCGAGGAATTTGGTAAGCCATTGGGCTCCATGTCGTTATTGAGATTCAGCGACGGGGAGTTTCAGCCTTCCTTTGAAGAAACTGTTCGGGGTGATACTGTATTTCTTGTGCAGTCTACTATGCCTCCAACTGAGAACTTATTTGAACTGCTTTTGATGGTTGATGCAGTAAAAAGAGCTTCAGCCAAGCAGATCGTTGCAGTCATTCCATATTTTGGATTTGCGCGTCAGGATAGAAAAGACAAACCCAGGGTCGCAATAGGATCAAAGCTCGTTGCGAATTTGTTGACCGCTGCGGGAGTTACCCGTGTCATGACCATGGACCTTCATGCTGATCAGATTCAGGGATTCTTTGAAGTACCTGTGGATCATCTTTATGCGTCTTCGATATTCCTGCCTTATCTTCAGAAAATGGATATCGATAATTTGATCGTTGCAGCGCCTGATACCGGTGGAACAAAAAGAGCGAATGCCTATGCTAAGTTTTTGGATTGTGGCCTGGCAATTTGTTATAAGCAGCGAAAAAAGGCAAATGAAGTGTCATCGATGACGGTCATCGGAGATGTAGAAGGAAAAGATGTTGTTCTAATAGATGATATCATTGATACGGCTGGTACACTTACTAAAGCTGCAGATATGATGATGGATTTTGGAGCAAATTCAGTGAGAGCATTCTGTACGCACCCCGTGCTTTCAGGAAAGGCCTATGAGAGAATTGAAAACTCTCAATTAAAAGAATTGATCGTTACAGATACGATCCCATTGAAACAGCAAAGTGAAAAAATTAAAGTGTTGTCTGTTGGATCTCTTTTCGGAGAGGTAATGACGAATATCGTTGCCGGTAGATCGATCAGCTCGCACTTTATTATATAAGTTAATCTGACAATAAGATGAATACGATTCAATTAACGGCAAGTGCCCGAAAGGATACAGGAACCAAGGATGCTAAAGCGCAAAGAAATGAAGGTATGGTTCCATGTGTAGTGTATGGTGGAGAAAAAGTCATTCATATAGTGATGGATGAGCGTCAGTTCTCAAAAGTCCTTTACACTTCTGAAACTTATTTGATCGATCTAGATGTAGATGGTGACACTCACAAAGTGATCATTCGTGATCTTCAATACCATCCTCTTACGGATGCAGTAGTTCATGCTGATTTCATGTTGATTGATGAGAACAAGCCGGTGACGTTACAAATTCCTGTGAATTTGAAAGGTCAAGCGCGTGGTGTTCTTAACGGAGGTGTTCTTCGTTTCCACAGACGTAAAATGAAAGTGCAAGGTCTTGTAAAAGATATTCCAGATGCAATTGATCTCGATATCTCTGATCTGAGAATCGGACAATCTGTAAAAGTTGGTGAAATCAACATCAACGGAGTGATCTTCTTAGGTCCTGCTGACCAACCTGTAGTTGCAATTAAGGCGGCTCGTGGAGCAATCGAAGACGAAGAAGACGAAGAGGAAGAAGGAGAAGAGGGAGCTGAAGGCGCAGAAGGAGCTGAAGGTGCAGCTGCAGAGGGAGCAAGTGCTGAAGCAACACCAGAAGCTGCAGGCGAAGAGACTAACTCTTAAGTAGGTGAAATTCCTCATCGTTGGTTTAGGCAACATTGGGGAAGAGTATGTGAATACTCGTCATAATATCGGATTTAAGGTGCTGGATCATCTCGCTGATGAGTCCGGCACTTTTTTTTCTACCCAAAAACTAGGCGATCTCGCCAGTATCAAACACAAGGGGAGAAACCTGGTCTTACTCAAGCCGAGTACCTATATGAACCTCAGTGGAAAGGCAGTTTCTTACTGGATGCAAAAAGAGAAGATTCCTCTTGAGCGAATGTTGATTGTGACCGATGACCTGGCATTACCCTTTGGAAGTCTTAGGCTAAGGACCAAGGGAAGTGATGGTGGACACAATGGGTTGAAGCATATCAATGAGACGCTGCAAACACAGAAATATACCAGATTAAGATTTGGAATAGGAAAAGAGTTCAAACCAGGAGAGCAAGTGAATTATGTGCTTTCTGAATGGTCAGAGGAAGAAAACAAGGCGCTTCCAGAACGAATCAAGATGGCATCAGAGATAGTGAAGGCATTTGCCTCACTACCCGTCGCACAAGTGATGTCTCAATACAATAACAAATGATCACAGAGATCTGAGGATCTCGTGCATGCTTACTTTTTCAAGCACTGCATTACGGAGTTCCTTGATTGGAATACGATGTTGTTCCATACTATCGCGATCTCTCAATGTGGCGCTTCCATCTTCGAGGGATTGATGGTCAATAGTGACGGCGAAAGGAGTTCCAATTGCGTCGTGTCTTCGATAACGTCTTCCAATAGAGTCTTTCTCGTCATATTGAGTATTGAAGTCGAGCTTCAGGTCATTCACAACTTCTCGTGCTAATTCTGGCAGGCCGTCTTTTTTAAGCAATGGCAGCACCGCAAGTTTGATAGGAGCTAGAAATGCTGGAATCCTTAAAACAACACGGCTAGACCCATCTTCTAGGTTTTCTTCTTCAAGTTTACTTAGCAGGGCGAGAATGGTTCTATCCAAGCCAATACTGGTTTCGATCACGTATGGTATGTAAGATGATTGATCTTCAGGATCAAAGTACTGAATCTTTTTCCCACTATGCTCCTCGTGTTGTTTGAGGTCGAAGTCAGTACGTGAATGGATGCCTTCAAGCTCTTTGAATCCCATAGGAAAGTCATATTCAATATCGCATGCTGCATTCGCGTAGTGAGCAAGCTTCACGTGATCATGAATTCGATAGAGTTCATCTCCCAAGCCCATAGCGCGATGCCAGTTCATTCGCTTTTCTTTCCAGTGTTCGTACCATTTTAGCTCTTCTCCAGGCTTTACGAAGAACTGCATCTCCATTTGCTCAAACTCGCGCATTCTGAAGATGAACTGTCTTGCGATGATCTCGTTGCGGAAGGCTTTACCGATTTGAGCAATTCCAAAAGGAATTTTCATTCGCCCACTCTTGTATACATTCAGGAAGTTCACGAAGATTCCCTGTGCCGTTTCAGGCCTCAGATAGATCTTTGAAGAGTCTTCGGCCAGGGAGCCCAGCTCAGTAGAAAACATGAGGTTGAACTGGCGTACTTCCGTCCAGTTTTTAGATCCACTGACTGGATCGGCAATCCCAAGCTCTTCAATCAACTGTTTGAGCGAATGAAGATCTTCTTCATCGAGGTGTTTTTTCATTCTCTCTTCGATGTACTTTATCTGCTCCTGATACTTTACGACACGAGGATTGGTCTGAATGAACATGGCTTCTTCAAATGAGCCTCCGAATCTTTTGGCTGCCTTCGTAACTTCCTTCTGAATTTTCTGCCGGGTCTTTTCAATGTACTCTTCAAGTAACACATCTGCGCGATAGCGCTTTTTGGAGTCCTTATTGTCGATCATGGGATCGTTGAAGGCATCGACATGCCCTGAGGCCTTCCAAACCTGAGGGTGCATAAAGATCGCTGAGTCAACACCAACAATGTTTTCGTGCAGGTGCACCATTGAACGCCACCAAAAGTCTTTGACATTTTGCTTAAGCTCAACTCCTAGTTGACCATAATCGTAGGTTGCGGATAATCCGTCATAGATATCCGATGATGGAAAGATGAATCCGTACTCCTTGGCGTGAGAAATTACTTTCTTAAGTTGATCGTCCTTGTTGCTCATGGGCGCAAAAGTAAGTTTTTGACCTCCACGCTTATTCACAAAAGAGGTTGGAAATGAATTGTATTCTTGATTAATGCCTGCATGCATTCGTCTAACTTTGCTCATCAAATAATCTCCAATGAAAATCATTGTACCTATGGCCGGAATGGGGAAAAGAATGAGGCCTCATACCCTGAGCATTCCGAAACCATTAATTAAAGTAGCTGGAAAGAGCATAGTTCAACGACTCGTAGAAGATATAACTGAGATCTCAAAAGATCGCGTCGATGAGATTGCTTTCATTATTGGTGATTTTGGAGAACAAGTTGAATCAGACTTAAAGATGGTAGCTGAGTCATTGGGTGCGAAAGCTTCTATCTACTATCAACACGAAGCTCTGGGTACGGCGCATGCGATCTTGTGCGCAAAGGAAAGTTTGGATGGAAAAGTGGTTGTAGCTTTTGCTGACACTCTCTTTAAAGGAGAATTTGAGTTTGATCCAAATGCAGATGGAATTCTATGGGTTAAAAGTGTAGAAGACCCTTCAGCATTCGGCGTTGTTAAGTTGAACGAAAAGGAGGAGATCACTGATTTCGTAGAAAAACCTTCTGAGTTCGTCTCTGACCTTGCCATGATCATAATCTACTACTTTAAAGATGGCAAACAATTAAAGGAAGACCTACAAAACCTGATCGACAATGATGTTATTAAAGGAGGCGAATATCAATTGCCTGATGCGCTAAGAAATATGCTCAATAAGGGAACCATATTCAAAACTGGAAAGGTTGAAGAATGGCTTGATTGTGGTAACAAAGATGCAACCACGTATAGCAATCAAAGAGTGTTACATCACATTGGCGATGACATAGCTACAGATCTTGTTCAGGAAAATTCGAGTATCATTTCTCCCTGTTATATAGGAAAAGGGGTAAAGATCAAGAACTCTGTCGTAGGACCCTATGTTTCGATAGGTGATCACTCAGAAATAAGTGATGCACGAATCGAGAATAGCATCATACAAGATCATAGTAACATCAGTTCATGTGTCATCGATAACTCCATGATCGGTCATCACGCAGAGGTTGAGGGCGAAGCAATTGATCTGAGCCTAAGCGATTATTCTAAGATCAAAGCTTGAGAAAGGCACTTTACATAGGACTAATATTTCTGTTAGGAGCCTGTTCTTCATCGAAGAACCTGGAGTCCTCGCAAACCAAACTTACTGAAGATCAACAGCTTGAGCTGAAAGCCGAATTTCTTCGTGCGAATAAAGAAAAGATCCTTGGAAATAATGAAGCTGCGCTGAGGTTGTTCAGACGATGCTTATTTCTCGACCCCAACCACGCTGCCAGCTTATATGAAGCTGGAAGGCTTGAATACTACATCGGACATAGCATTGTCGCAATCAATCATCTAGAGCAGGCAGTTGAAATTGATCCTCAGAACAAGTGGTACAAGTTGGAACTGGCAGACATGTACGCAAATTCTGGTCAATTCAAGAAAGCCGCAAACGTATATCAGAAACTTAGTGAGCAGTATCCTTATAACCTTGAATGGAAGCACCAAATGGCGCTGATGCATATGGCGTCAGGTCAACTGAAAGATGCCATGGAGGTCTATGATCAAATCGAAGAGATGTTTGTAGTTTCAGAAGAAGTGAGTATTCAGAAACAGAAGATCTATCTCGAACAGAATGACACAAAAGCTGCCATTGCCGAAATGGAAAAACTCATAAGCACATTCCCAGGTGAATCAAAATACCTGGCAATATTGGCCGAACTCTACAAAAAAAATGGTGATGAGAAGATGGCGATCGAGACCTTTAAAAGACTAGAAAAGCAAAATCCGAATAACCCATACGTCCAATTATCACTTTCAGAATATTACTCTGATCTGCAAGATTCGAAACAGTCATATGATTATCTGAAAAAGGCCTTCCTAAATCCTGAGCTGGATATTGACACCAAGATTCGATACCTTTTGAAATACTATGCAGTTTCCGGTGCAGACCCCAGCCTTCAAGGTCAGGCACAGGAGCTAAATCAGATCGTTATTGAAACGCATCCTGACGACCCAAAGTCCTATGCTATGATGGGCGACTTTCTCTACAGAGAAAAAAAACTGGAGGAGGCAAGAGTGTCCTATGAAAAGGCACTGGAGCTTGATCAAAATAGATATGCCATTTGGAATCAGTTGATACTGATTGACTCTGAGTTAGAAGACTTTCCTAAAGTTATTGAAGATAGCCGTAAAGCAATCGACCTATTTCCAAATCAACCATTGTTCTACTATTTCAAGTCAATTGGACACATTCAATTGAAGGAATATCCCGATGCGATTGAAAACCTTAACACTGGACTGCCTATGGCAATCTTGAACAAAGACATGGCGATCCAGTTCCATTCAAGCCTGGGCGACTGCTATCATTTCGTGAAAAACTACGAAATGAGTGATCAAAATTATGATGTAGCTCTTGAATTGGATGGCGATAACTTTTACGTTTTAAATAACTACAGCTACTTCCTTTCGCTGCGCAAGGAGAAATTGGACCAGGCCTTCAAGATGGCTAAGAAATGTGTTTCTGCTGATCCTAATTCTGCTACCTATCTGGACACATTTGCCTGGGTTTTATATCAACAAGGGAAGTACGATCAGGCTGCAGAGAATTTAGAAAAAGCCCTTCAAAGTGGTGGAGAATTCTCAGGTGAGATCCTAGAACACTACGGCGATACCCAATTCAGACTAGGCAACCTAGAAAAGGCAAAGGAGTATTGGGTGAAAGCCAAGGACAAAGGCCAATCAAGCGAAGAGCTTGACAAGAAAATCAGTACCGGATCAATTGAATAGGATCATCAGCATATTGCTCATGGTGCTGGTTTCAATCAGCATATTGTCTTGTAAGAGTCAGAAGGAGATCATACAGATAAATAAGCTCAACAAGCGAAAGAAGATCCCGACATTGGTTCAGCAGATCTCAGAAAATGAGTTTAAGGGAGACTTTTTGAGTATCAAAACGAACGTTGCCTTCAAGACTGAAAAGTTGAGTGACTCCTTCAAGATGTATATCCGTTTGAAGCAAGACAGTGTCATTTGGATATCAGCAACTTATTATCGCGTAGAACTGGCCCGACTACTTCTCACGCCTGATTCGGTTAAGATCCTTGACCGTAAAGAGAAGAAATATTACACTGGAGATTTCCAGGTTCTTAACCTCAACTTTAAAACTGACTTCAATTTTTATACACTTCAAGATCTGATTCTGGGAAATAGTACGTCACTTCTCGATGGAAAATTGAAAATGAAAAGCGACAAACAGCACTATGTATTATCGACAAGTAAAAAATTCAAGGACGTGGATTCTTTACGGGTGACACAGCTGGAGAAGGAACTGATCAATGTAGATGAAGAGGGTGAAGATTTTAGGATCAACTATAGCATGTACTACAACCCTTCGAATTATCGACTGGAAAAATTGTTTGCTAAAGAGACTAAAAACAACAAGTCGATCTTTGTCAAATACAGCAATTTCAAATTGCTGAATGGACAAGAATTTCCCCATGAGATATTGTACAATGTAGTGTCTGATAAACTGATGAAATTGAACATCAGTTATATGAAAGTGGAGGTAGAAGAAAGTTTGAGGTATCCTTTTAATGTAAGCGACAAGTATGAGAAAGTGGTTTACTAGAGTATGGCTCATATTGATCCTGGCCATGACCTTGCCGATGCTGAGTCATGCACAAAGCAAGCGCGCTCAGCTCGAAAAGGAGAAGAGCAAGATCAAGAAAGACATAGATTATAAAAACAAGCTGTTGAATGAAACAGCGAAAAGCAAAAACACCTCGCTTTCGCAATTGGTCGTGCTGCGAAAAAAGATCAAAAGTCGAGAGGAGTTGATCAATGCAATACGGCGAGAGATCGATTTTTTGGATGATGAGATCGGTGCTTCTGAAGATCGTATTGTAAGCTTGAAAGAGGAGCTTCAAGAGCTCAAAGACGAGTATGCAAAAATGATCTACTATGCCTACCTCAATCGCAATAGCTATGATCGATTGATGTTCGTTTTCTCGGCTCAGGATTTTAATCAGGCATATAAGCGCCTGAAGTACCTACAACAATATTCTGAATTTAGAAAACAACAGGGAGAGCTGATCTTATTGACTCAAGATTCCATTGGAATTCGAATTCAGGGACTGGAAGCCTCAAAGAAGGAGAAAGAAGAATTGATCGACAATATCAAAAATGAAGCTCAGTTACTGGCAAGTGAGAAGCAGGAACAGCAAAAGGTATTCAATGCATTAACGACCAAGGAAAAAGAACTCAAATCTGAGATTGACAAGAAAAAAAGAGAGGCGGATAAACTGACAAAGGCAATCCAACGGATCATCGAAGAGGAGATTCGAAAACAAAGAGAGGCTAGAGGTGGAGGAGGTGGATTTGTATTGACCCCAGAGGCTAAAGAGCTCTCAAATAAATTCGCTTCAAATCGCGGAAAACTACCATGGCCTCTGGAGAAAGGAGTGATCACTGAATACTTCGGAGAGCATTGGCATCCTATCCTGAAGGGGATCAAGGTGAAGAATAACGGGGTAAATATATCTACAGAAAATGGTGCACGCGCACGTGCGGTCTTCTCAGGTGAGGTGACAGGAATAGTGGTGATTCCCGGAGCGGGAAAAGCTGTGCTTTTGCGTCATGGGGAGTACATTAGTGTGTATTCCAACCTGAAAGACGTTTTCGTACAGAAAGGCGATAAAGTATCAACCAAGGATCCAATCGGGATCATACTAACCGATCCTACCAAGGGAAAGACAGAGATCCATTTTGAGGTTTGGAAAGGACAATCTCCTATGAATCCTGCCGAATGGCTGTATAAGGCCGGTTAGGATGACTTCTTGAAATTCAGGTTGAAGAAGTGAAAGTCAGGATTTTTAAGATCGATCGTGAATCCGACCTTTCCATCATCAAGTCTTTTGAAAGTGACAATTCCCCAGGGTAGAAAATCGTCCTTCCACTTGATCTTGTAACTATTGCCCTCCCAATGTTCAAGCTCCGATGTAAAGAGATCTTTTGCCGGCATTAGTGTGAGCACTGCCTTCTGCTTTTTCTTTTTACCCATTAATGTTACCTGAGCTTCGCCGTACATCTTGTCTTCATATGAACCCTGAAGCTCTTCCAGGCCAATATCCGCTTTAAGCCCGGCGTTTCGCTTTTCCTTCCTCGCCGCTCTCTCTGCATCAAGTTGCTCGTAGTATCGCACATAACCTTGCCTCATGATTGACGACCAATCCTTTTCTTCTCTGCCCAAATACATATCCAATATCTTATACATCAAGGCACTTGGAAGATTTGATTCCCCATTGGTGAGTATGATGAATCCAAGATCTTCGTTTGGCACCAAACAGATCTTCGAAATATATCCAGGCAATCCACCACCATGATGTGCTACTCGCAGTCCATTATAGTCCATGAGGAACCAACCCTGACCGTAGCCCTTAAAGTTGGTGCCCATCTCCATATCTCGTGAGCTGACGGGTAATGAAGTATAAACCTGATGAGCTCTTTTGATATGTCTGGTAGGGATAACGGTATCACCATGGTATACTCCATCATTCAACCAAAGACGGATCCACTTGGTCATATCCACCACATTTGAGTTTAATGCAGCAGTGGCTCCGCTATTGTCGTAGTTGAAAAGCGGATTGAGTTTGCCTTTCTTGTTTTGCCCTTTTACATGAGGAAAGGCAATATCTTGGCTTTCAGTGTACTCCGATATAGAGGATGTAGTTCGCAACATCCCGATTGGTTCAAGCAGATTCTTTTTTACATAGGCATCCCAGCTCTGATCTGAAACTGCCGGGATCAACTGACCAGCAGTGATGTACATGATATTTTGATAGCCGAATTGAATTCTGGGCTCATAGGACAGTGGAAGGAATCTAATTCTTCGTATGATCTCATCTCTACTATAGTTAGTACCATACCATAGAAGATCGCCGTCAAAGGTCTTGAGACCACTTCGATGACATAATAGGTCGCTCACTATGAATTGTTCACTCACGCATGAATCATGCAAACGCCATTCAGGAAGATAGGACCTGACCTTAGCATTGAAATCGAGTTTACCGTCCTTCTCAAGTATTGCCAATGCTGAAGCAGAAAATGCTTTTGAAATTGAGGCGATAGCAAACATCGAATTC
>Ga0181593_10005265_pt1 | contig 11716 bp, 8 predicted proteins | sample 071ome_19_FD_133756 | JGI IMG/M metagenome (GOLD analysis project Ga0181593, IMG submission 133756) | Coastal salt marsh microbial communities from the Groves Creek Marsh, Skidaway Island, Georgia - 071413AT metaG (megahit assembly) | ecosystem: Environmental > Aquatic > Marine > Intertidal zone...
CTGACTTTTGGCATCGGGCCTCAACCAGGGTAGTGCACCAGACTTGCGCAATTCCGCTTGTTTTTCGACGAGGCGATGAGAGTAGTGAATGGGGGCCGGCATCAGTACGTCGGTTTCGTCTGAGGCATAGCCAAACATTAGCCCCTGATCCCCCGCTCCTTGATTGGCTTCATCAGCCTCGTGCGTGCCCAGCGCGATATCGGCGGATTGCTGGCCAATAGCGTTGATCACGGCGCAGGTGTGGCCGTCAAAGCAGACATCTGACGAATCAAAGCCGATATCAATCACGGTTTGTCTGATAACCGCTTCAAGTTCGCCAGTGGTGACCGTAGCCGAGGTCGTCACCTCGCCGGCTACTACAACCATACCCGTTTTGACCAGGGTTTCGACGGCGACGCGGGCGTCGGGGTCCTTAGCCAGATAGGTATCGAGAATGGCATCCGATATCTGATCCGACATTTTGTCCGGATGGCCCTCGGACACTGACTCCGAGGTGAAAAGCGAATAGTCACTCATGTTATGAATTCCCGTTTGGTCGATCAGCAGCGCTCAAAGTGCTGCACTTGAATTTGAAAGCCATTTCGCTGTGCCAGAAACACACTCGCATGGGTTTTGAGTCCTGCCTCAACCGCCCAAGCTTCGAGTGCTTCCGGCGAGAACCCCAGCCACAAGTCGTCGCAATGCTCGCGAGCCCACGCCTGATCGTGAGCACAGAGTTCGCTGATCACCAAGTGGCTCTCAGGCCTTAGCAAGCTAGCCGCCTCTGCAAGCACTTTCTCGGGCTCAGAGGTATGCTGCAGCACCATATTTGCCACGATCGCGTCAGCCTGATGGCCTTGTTGCATCAAAACGTCGGTACTGCCATGGACAAAAGAGATGTTTGGAAGGTGTCGTGCGTGCTGCCTAGCGAGCGTCAACATTTCTTGAGACAAATCTAAAGCCGTGACGTTGAGTGCGCGCTTGTGCAGGTCGGGCGCAGCCACCCTTCGCCTACACCCACTTCAATTATCGAATCAAAGGTGCCTTTCTCGGGGCGATCCAGCAACTGCAGCGTCATGTCGCTGCAATCGGCCCAGGGAACAATAAATTCCTGATGTTTCCTGAATCGTTTCGCGTTGCCTTTAAAAAAGGCAATAGAGTTTTCTTCGCGCTGGCGCTGCACCCGCTGGATGCCTAGCGCGTTGTCCGGCGTAACTGGCGCTTCGTCTATGTGCTGCAGAATCTGGCTCTGGAGTCGCTGTAAGGGGCCGCCAGCCAGCGCCCGGCGATAGAAAAAAATAGCAGTGCCTTCCTTGCGGCGGCTCAACAGCCCCGCCTCAATGAGTACTTTCAAATGGTGGCTGAGTGCGCTCTGGCGGAGGTCGAAGATGGTGCAGAGCTCTGAGACGCTAAACGAATCCTGCGCCAGCGCACGCAGGATGCGCAACCTAAGCTCATCTCTCGCTGCCTTTAAAACGGCAGCAACGGGCGTTCTGGCTGCTTCAGTCGAGACAAGATCTACGATGCGGGCGGTGGCGACCATGGGCGCGAAGCCTACCAGCGCGCCTGCCCTATATCAAAATAATTTGACGGATTATTCCGTCTGGCTGACCACGCCCTTCGCTGTCCCCAAGAGCAGTTCATCAGCGGATCGCATTGCAAACAAGCCATTGCACACCACGCCGGTCATGTCGTTGATTCGGCGCTCCGTCTCGATAGCGTCATGGATCTGCAGGCCATGTACATCGAGAATGACATTGCCGTTGTCAGTGATCACCCCCTCGCGCCAGACAGGCTGACCGCCGAGCTTCACGAGCTCCCGCGCGACGTGGCTACGCGCCATGGGTATGACCTCCACAGGGAGCGGGAAGGCGCCCAAGACCTCTACTCTTTTGCTCTCGTCTGCAATGCAAATAAACCGCTCGGCGACCGCTGAAATAATTTTCTCGCGGGTGAGTGCTGCGCCACCGCCTTTGATCAGCTGCAGCTGGGCATTCGCCTCGTCAGCACCGTCGATGTACAGGTCGACGCGCGGCACAGCATTGAGGTCACTTACGGAGAAGCCATTTTCCCGCAGCAATTGTGTTGACCGCTCAGAGCTGGAGACGGTTGTATCGATGCGGTGTTTCAGTTTGTGCAGAATGTCGATGAAACACTCGGTGGTGCTCCCAGTGCCAATGCCCAGCACAAGCTTATCGTCGGCAAAATCCGCTACCCGCTCCAAGGCTACGGCGGCGACCCGTTCTTTGAGTATCTGCTGGCCCATAGCGACTGGCCTTGGGGGTTCGGATTGCGGGTGTTCATAGTAAGCCCCAACGGTTTCTGTTGCCAGACGCACCGCGTGCTGCCGGGATCGCCATGCTGCCCCCGCGAGCACACGGCGACCACTGATCGCCCTTGCCGAGCGCATCTCAGTTGTCGCGTCTCCTAGCGCACAGCAGCGATACCTTGGTGATAACATCGGTTTTCAGGCATAAATGCTGGGCAACGAGTCGACGAGACAGGGTAGATGAGTAGGCGTGTGATGAAACTGGGGTTAAGTAGATCGGTATTTTGGGCGGTTTTGCTGCAGGGTTGGCTGTCTGGCATGGCTGTAGCGCAGGATTTCCCGGGCCTACGTGAGGCGATGACTGCCGAGGAACGTAAAGCGGCGGGACTCGACAACCTGACCGCGGAACAGCAGGAGTTCCTCGATGCGTGGTTGCGCCCGCGTCTGGCTTCCCCCTCTACTTCCGGCGTGGCGGGCCGCACGGCTACTCAAGAGGGCGTTTCCGGAGTCATTCCGCGCGATCACCCGAAGACTGATGGCGATAACAGTGCAATGGGTGAGGCTGCTAATACTGACGAAGACATAGAGGCTGAAATCGAGCGCCGTGTGGCACTCGAGGTCAGTGCAGTGATCGCGAAGGCCGCTGAGGAAGCCGCCGCCGAGGAAGCCGCGGAGGCAGCGGCCCGAGACGAGCCTTTTGAGGCTGAAATCGTCGGTCCCTTTTCAGGTTGGAGTGGCAAAACCCTGTTTACGCTTAGCAACGGCCAGGTATGGCGGCAACGCAGTGGCAGCAACTACCGCCATACCGCGCAGGGACAAGCAGTCGCGGTCAAGAAAAATTTAATGGGGCTATGGACCCTGACGGTGTTGTCCTCGGGTCGCACGGTGGGGGTGTACCGCATCGACTGATGCCGTGATTTCAGGCCAACCGCTGTGACTTGCAGCGTTAATTCCGGGTTAGATTGGAGAATTTCCGGGCCCATTTCGTAAATATGTCATAAATGTGACGTTTTCTACTCACTGTTTGCGCCGCCGTCAGAGTAACCTATTCTGTGTGTGGCCCCCTGAGGGCCAAAGTAACCGCTCAAACATCCCACAAAATAATAGAGGTTCCCTATGAATGCACTTAATAAGCGGCAGCTAAGCATTGCCGTAGCAACGGCTCTTTCAGCTACCCTCTCCAGTGGTATCGCCCTCGGGCAAGAGGACGACGCAACGTCAGAAGAGGTTGTCCTCACTGAAGAAGTCCTTGTTACCGGTACGCGTATTGCCACCACAGACGGCTTCGGTGCCACCAGCCCGGTGACCGTAGTGACAGCCGAAAACATCAAAAACCTCGGTTTCGTGAACATCGAGGCGGTATTGAATAGCTTGCCCTCGATCGAGACAAGCCAGAACGCCAACATTTCAAACGGCTCCACCGGTACCGCAACGGTCGACCTCCGCGGTATCGGCGTTGAGCGTACCTTGGTCTTGGTCAATGGTCGTCGCATGACCGCAGGTGCTGCCCAGAGTCAAGCGCCTGATATTTCACAGATTCCAACGATCGCGCTGGAGCGTGTGGATGTTTTGACCGGTGGTGCATCGGCCACCTACGGTGCCGACGCGGTCGCGGGTGTTGTGAACTTCATCACGCGACGCATGAATGGCATTGAGCTCCGTGCAGGCTGGAGTGGTTACCGTCATGACAACAGCAATGGCTACATTCAGGATCTGCTGGATGGCCGTAACTTCGATTACCCATCGGGCACAGAAGGCCCTGATGGTCAGAACGATCAGATCGATATTGCCATGGGTGCAGACTTCGCTGATGGCAGAGGTAACGCCACCGTCTATGCCAGCTGGCGCAAGCAGGAAGAACTGCGCCAGGAGGCCCGTGACTACTCTGCAGGTGCCCTAACGGGTTCAGGTCTGGGTGTTGGTGGTTCTGCCAACGCTGTCGTGCCTAACTTTGATATCTATCCTTATGTGGACGGTGCTCTGGATTTCGGCGCAGGCAATTTTTTCGGTAACGTCAACTCAAGTGGGGGTCTGACTCCCTGGGATGGCACTAACCGATACAACTATGCTCCTATTAACCACTTTTTGCGTCCGTTGGAGCAGTGGACCGCGGGTGCCTTTGTTGATTATGAGATCAACGAGCACTTCACGCCGTATTTAGAGGTGATGGTCTCTAGCGCGCAGACGCGCGCGCAGATTGCGGAATCCGGCACGTTCTTCGTAGAAGCCTATATTCTCGGCCTCGAAGACTTGCCCGAGGCATTTGCGGCCGATTTGGCCAATGAAATACCTGGCTACGACACCTTCGGCATTTACGTAGGTAAGCGTAACGTTGAAGGTGGGCCTCGTTCCAATAACTTCTCAAACGACAGTTTCCGCGTCGTTTTGGGCAGTAAAGGCGATATCAACGACAGTTGGTCATACGATGTGAGCTACCTGCACGCGCAGTCGCGTCAGAACTCCACTTATATCAACGATTTCTTTGCTCCCAACATTACAGCAGTGTTGAACCAGGATGCCTGTGATAACGGCTGTCCTGGCTACTCAGTCTTCACGCCTAATGGCGTAACCTCTGAGCAAGCTAACAGCCTGACCGGTACCGGCATGCTGAGCAGTCAGAGCATCACCGAGGTCATCAACGGCTACGTGACGGGTGACCTGTTCTCGATTGGTAATGCCGACCCGATTAAGGTCGTTGTTGGTTACGAATGGCGAAGCGAAGACTTTGACCGAACCTCTGACACCGTCTTTGCCGAAGGTCAGTTGTTAGGTCAGGGCGGCCCGACGCCATCGCTGGGTGGTGGCTTCACGGTGACTGAGTTTTTTGCTGAAGCAAATATTCCTTTGACGGAGAACTTAGCCGCTGACCTGGCATACAGATACTCCGATTACAGCACTGTCGGTGGGCAAGACACCTACCGACTGGGCTTGGACTGGCAACCCATTGATCTGATGCGCTTGCGGGCTGGCTATAACCGAGCCGTGCGTGCTCCCAACGTTTCAGAGCTTTACTCGGTTAATAACCTGGGTTTGTGGTCCGGTGCTGACCCGTGTTCGGGGGCGACGCCAGAGTATACGGCTGCGCAGTGTGCACTAACCGGTGTTACCGCTGATCAATACGGCAGCGTGGTCCAGAGTCCTGCGGACCAATACAACCAGGTTACGGGGGGAAATGCGGACCTTGATGTAGAAGAGGCCGATACCATTACTGTGGGTATTGTACTCACGCCTACCGATAATCTCACTGTGTCTGTGGACTACTGGGACATCGAGATTGAAAACACCATCGCAACTGTTGGCGCAGAGAATATTGTCCGACAGTGTGCCACCAACGCTGTTTTGTGTGACTCGATCACGCGGGGCCCTACCGGCAACTTGTGGCAGGGTGAAATCCCACGCGTATTCAATGGCCTGCAGAACATTGGTACCGGTGTCACCTCAGGTGTTGACGTAGCGGCATCCTGGATGATGGATGCGCTGGGCGGCACGTTTGATGTCAACCTGGCGGGCACCTACCTGATGGACTGGGAGATCGAAATCCTGCCGGGCGAAGCTTACGACTGTGTCGGTTTGCTGAGCAGCCGTTGCTTTGCGAAGCCCGAGTGGCGCCATACGTTGACGGCTAGCTATGACAGCAACAGCTTCTGGGCGGTCACGGCACGCTGGCGTTACTTTGAGGGTGTCGACTACGACGGCGCGCTGACTAGCAGCAGATCCGAGGGTGCAGATGCAATTGCCCAGGGCAATATTTCTGGCTCAGAAAGCTACCTCGATCTGAACGCGACGTTCCGCTTCCTTGGCGACTCTGAGATCCTCGTTGGTGTCAACAACGTGCTCGACGAAGAGCCCCCGTTGGTTGGTGGTACTTTGTCGACCAATGCCAACGCGATCGCTGGCTTCTATGACACGCTGGGTCAGTATCTGTTTGCTCAGGTCACCTTCCGCTTCTAAGGGGCGGTTGTACCGAGCAGCACATGCTGCGAAAAAGAGAGCGGGCCTAGTGCCCGCTTTTTTTGTCTTGCTAGACTAGGTTATGGACTATCTCCGCGGGCAGCTGGCGCATTGGCAGGCACAAGTGTCGGCAGACGCTAGCAACGCGACTGCATGGTTTAATCTCGGCTGGTGGTCGAATAAAGCCGGTCTGTACACTCAGGCTATAAAGGCCTACGAGGGCTCAATATCGTTGGGTATCAGCGAGCCTGAGGAGGCGATGAGTAATCTTGCATCCGTTTATTCGGAGCACCTTGCTAACACCTCCATGGCAGTTCAATGGCTCGATCGGGCATTGGAGATTCAGCCGGATTACTATCAAGGTGTGTTTAATCGCGCGCACATCGCGGAACAAACAGGTGATCGAGAGCTCGCCTGTCAACTCTTTGCACGCGCGGCTACGCTATCCCCTGAAGATCCCTCTGCGCTTGCTCGTTTGGTTGACGCCGACCCTACGCTGACAATTACCTCTGGGGTCGGGCAGCAGTTGAGGGATCTCGCCGGCACCAACGTCGACGCCCTTTTCGCCGTGTCTCGTTTGCAGGAACGGGCAGGGCATTTTGTAAAAGCATGGGCGTCACTGACTCAGGCTAACGAGAGAGATCGACTCGAGCAGCCGGCTTGGTCCTCGTCCCAGTGTCGTCATCGTGTGCTCAGCCAGCTCGCGACTCAGCCTCTTCCCCGCACCGCAAGTCTTTCCGGAGACAGTGCGCCGGTTTTCATTCTTGGGATGCTTCGGACTGGTTCGACTTTGCTCGAACAGATTCATACGGCTCATGGGCACTTTCACCCATTGGGCGAGTCAGCATTCTGGCCGAGGGAGATCCACGCACTTGGCGGTGGCATGCTCAAGCCAGGTCGGTGGCCGAGCCCCGCTCAGCGAGCAGAGATTCAGGCGCGGTGGGAGGGACACCTGCATGAGAGGGGTATCCCGACAGGAGTGAGGGTGACTGACAAGCGTCCGGACAATTTATTTCATATCGGCACGATCCTCGACGTGCTTCCGGACGCCAAAATTCTTGTCACTGAGCGCGATTGGCGGGATACCCTGGTCTCGGTTTATGGGACGCGTCTGCATGCCCAACATGGCTATGCCACGGAGCCGAGGGCGATCGCCGACCATATCAACCTGTGCCGCCAAATGGCCGATTTTTGGGTTGAGGCACTCCCTGACAGAGTAAAGAGGGTCAGTTACGAAGCGCTGGTCGAGCATCCTGAGTCGACCCTTCGAGACCTCTTCGCCTGGCTTGGGGAGCGATGGGATCCAGCTTGTTTGGACTTTTACAAGCTCAGTAACTCGGTTCGTACAGCGAGTGTTTGGCAGGTAAGAGAGCCTTTGGGCAGCGGACGGAGGGGCCGCTGGCGGCTTTACGAAAGCCCCCTTCGACAGCTCTTCGGTGCGGCTCTCGATGACTCTACGCCACCTGGGTTGCAGGGCTGACGATCAAAAGCCTGCGCCCTGAGGACTATCTGGTTTTGGTGCTCTTGCCTTGGCAGTGTTTACAGCGGCAACAAGTTATCGTGGTACAACGTTCGGGGTGTTTCGTGTGAACGGAGACTCAGCTAACCAATCCTTTGAAAGAATTGCAAAAACCTCGCTCCGCGAGCCTGATTGGACGGAGATCGGAAGATGCCGTCACCCTGTCCCTGCCCACTTCAGATCGATAACGGCAGGATATCGAAACCTACTGTCATGCGCTCGTTCGCGGTATGTAGGGGTTCAGTGCCGTGCCAAAGATACGAGGGGAAAACCACCAAAGCGCCCTCTTGAGGTTTCACCCAATATTCTGCTTCGAGTGGGTGCCTAGCACGAAAACCAGGCTCTCCAAATTTAATCCAGCCCTCTCCTCCCTGAGCGACCTCTGTTGGGACTGTGAGATAGAGAACACTGCTAAGCCAGCCCCGAGAATGAAAATGATTTTTGTGGAAGCCATCTCGCCATAAGCGCACTGACCACGAGTTAGAAAAGCTAAACCGCCCAGTATTGTGTTTATACAACGGGTGATCGGCATAGGTGGGTAGCGCACCAATTAAGGGCGTCAGCTCCTGACTTAGCACCGCCGTCAGCTGCTGAATGGCAGGTTCTCGACGACTGAACAGATCATCCAACGTTTGCGTCCCATTCAGGATTGACTGTTCCACAGGGTGTTGCTCAGTGATGTGCAAGCCGAGCAAAGACTGGCGAATAAAATCGAGAAATGCCGCAAGAGTCAGATGGTTTTGCTGGGAAGAGATTTCCCGAACCTGAATCATTGTGTCGTAATTCACGGGCGAGCAGTAAGCCTCTGCGTTTTGGGTGTAGCGCAGTGCTGTGGCGTACAGCGCCCATAACCCTTGGTCTCGGGGGAATCTCTCTACCAGTGACATCAGTAACGTCTGGGCCTCTTGATAGTCTGCGCCCGCGGCTATTATGGCGGTGGCAAGCTCCCGCTTGCAGGCCGGGGTGGGTTCGATGCTCACAGCGGATCGTGCATTTTGAAGCGCCTGGTCAAAGTCACCTTGTTCGCGCAATACGTGACTCAGTTCACACTTTAAGGACGCGGGTCCCCCCCCCTGAGATAACGCCGTCTCCAAAACTCGCAGGGCCTCTCGGCCGCGATTTTCCAGCAAGTATTTTCTGGCAAGGGGCACAGCAAACCGAGGATCCCCCGGGTGTCGCTGCAATGCTGTGTGGTAGGATTTTAGGTAGTCGGGATGCGCGATCACCCTCAGGTAGCCATTGAAATAGGAGTGTAGTTCGGGATTGTCAGGATCCTGCATTAGCATTGCCTCGTACGCGGTCACTGCTTCCTGAGATCGATCGGCGACCGCCAAAGCGCTGGCCAGATTGAGTAAAATCTCGGCCGAATTTGGCAACAATTGATGCGCCTTTTGTAGTTTCAGAACCGCCTCATCGCACTGTCCAATTGTCTTGAGTGCTATACCCAAGCCATTGAGTGCAGCGGCGTTATTTCCATCACTCGACAGCACCTCTCGAAAGAGTGTCAGGGCGCTCTGAGGATCGCCAAGCTTTTGCGAGACCTGCGCCAACCCTACCTGTGCATTCAAATGCTCTGGTTTGAGCTCAAGCGCAGCAGAAAACTGCTCAGCCGATGCTTCAAATTGCTGGGTTTCCAACAACATTTGTCCATAGTTAACCCGGGCGGATATGTGGCTAGGGTCCAGCTTCAGAGCTTCCTGATACCGGGTCTCTGCCTCTCCGTGGCGGCGCTGTTGGCGATAAAAATTGGCAAGATTTGTCAACACGTGCGGCTGCGGGAGTAGTTGCAAGCTCGTCAAGAAGCTACCCTCAGCTTCCTCGAAGTGTCCCAGTCCTTTATGCGCCAAGGCCTGCAGCTGCCAGAAATCTGCGGAGTGTGTCCCTAAGGGTGCAATGGCAGTTAGCGCATTCAGCGCCTCCTGGTGGTCATTCGCCCGCAATAAGCCCGCCACGTGCTGAAGCTGTTGCGTTAGCACGAACCCTCCGATCTCACCACACACCCGTCAACAGCGCTCACCAATTGAACTGACTCCCTTGATGCGTTTTTTTGGGTCACAGGCAATCTCCCGTGTATGGCTCAATGCCCATTACCAAAAAGTGAGCCAGCAGAGCTTCTGCAGACGGCTAAGGGCTTCCCTACAAAGAAGTTCTGGCCGTTTGGCCCAAAAGCTGGGCGCTAGCGGTGCAGGACAGCTTGGCCTAAAAGACAGCTCTCTCAAACTGACGGCAAGTGACATTGCGAAATCATAGCGTTGTCGCTTCTAATGTGCTCGCGGCTTAGAAGACGGCGACGAGTATATGTTAAATAAACAGCCTTTAGACAGCGGGCCTCCCTACTTTTTGATTTTATTGAATTGGATCAGCTTAAGAATGACCTATGCACTAACCTGAAGAAGTGTTTCCGGCCTTTTGCCTGCAATTCATGACTCCTTATTGTTGAATGACAGCGCGCAACAACCCATTTTGCGCGTAATCGCATAGTTTCCAGTAATCTTTGTGATTGCGTTGAAACCCTCCTCGGCGAGGAGTGGCAGCGCTTCAGTTGGTGTTCAGGCGGGCACTAACAGTGATGGCTGCAGGGTTGCCTATTCGTTCATATGCGAGTCAGCGAGATTGGCTCGCTTGTTTATTTTTTTAGTTCAGGAGAGCATGGGGAAAACCGGGGTCAAACCGAGCCCACTTAGCACCGGATCTATGACTTTCAGCACTTTCATTGAAACCTATGAAATCGACCCCTCAGTGTGTGATGGGATTGTCGAATTCTTTGAGCGTCACCGACATCAGGCACAGCCAGGCAGACTTGGCGAGAACCCTCGTGTGGACAGGACGCAGAAGGACTCGCTCGACATCACGATACCCATCAAGTCATACGGACAGTTCGAGACGTTTTTCGACTGTCTGATCGAGCACGTCAAAACGTATCTTCAGACGTATTACTACAGCACCGGAGCCAAAGGTCTGGGTGCACTTTGGTTATCCCAGCATGCCAATATTCAGTGGTATCCCAAGGGTGGAGGCTATCCGGCCGTTCACTGCGAACGGGACCGTATCGAATACTGCCAGCGCGCTTTAGTATGGATGCTGTATCTAACCGATACACCCGGCGCCGGCACAGCGTTTCCTCATCAAGAGGTGATCACCCCTTGTGAGAAAGGCAAATTAATTGTCTGGCCGAGCGATATGACGCATATGCATCATGGCATCGTGTCAAACACCCACGAAAAAATGATCTTTACGGGATGGATAGATTTTGTAGCTCCATAGAAATAATAGTCGGTGCTCATCACTTCATACAGACGCCACATGCGACGCTCGGCAAATGCATACCAATTGCTAGAGGGGGCTTTAGGCGGCAATGTCTTGCTACTCCTGAGAACTGTCATTGAGCTGTCGGAGCATCTCTGTGCCGAAGTGGGTGTTGACGCGTCTCGTTTGTTCTCAGTGTTGGCAGGTTTCAGCCTTTCGGTGATGGCAGTCGAGCTTTTATGTTGAGTATCTGGTTGCTTGGGAGGTGTGGGTACCCCATGGCACCGACGGCTTCGACCACCGGCCTCCTGAAAAATTTGCCCAATGATGTCGCTTCCCTGAAAATACGGTTTTCTCGACTTCGGAGCCATTATGCCGTCTCAAATACAACTGGCGAACGCCATCCGCGCCCTTGCAATGGATGCCGTTCAGGCGGCTAATAGCGGCCATCCGGGTGCTCCCATGGGCATGGCGGATATCGCTGAAGTGCTATGGAATCGCCTGCTGAGCCACAACCCCGGTAATCCCAACTGGCCGAACCGGGATCGATTTGTGCTCTCAAATGGCCATGGGTCGATGTTGATCTACGCCCTTTTACATCTGTCCGGCTATGACGTCTCCCAGGCAGATTTGAAGCAGTTCAGGCAGCTACACAGCAAAACACCCGGACATCCCGAATATGGTTATACGCCGGGCGTGGAGACGACTACCGGGCCGCTCGGGCAGGGGCTGGCAAACGCAGTCGGGATGGC
>Ga0181593_10005270_pt1 | contig 11708 bp, 1 predicted proteins | sample 071ome_19_FD_133756 | JGI IMG/M metagenome (GOLD analysis project Ga0181593, IMG submission 133756) | Coastal salt marsh microbial communities from the Groves Creek Marsh, Skidaway Island, Georgia - 071413AT metaG (megahit assembly) | ecosystem: Environmental > Aquatic > Marine > Intertidal zone...
ATAAACATCATCTAACCTTTCTCCTCTGACGCACATAACTGATAACAATGAATTTGATGAATTGATTGCTTCATGGAACCACGCACTGGCATTCTCTATAGCGCTATACATAGCTGGCGAAGATATATTGCCTGATTTATCGACAATATATTTACTTTCCTTGAAGGAAGGCAAGCGCCAATCAGATTGCCCTGCTTTCGTTAAATCACCACAATAATTCGTTGCTTCACTCAGGTCACGGGTGAGAAGACCAGGCTCAGCGCCTTCCCACTCAAGGCCTGTTACCTTATCTAATAAAGTGCCATCGCTGCTTATCTCGTACTGATACTCGGCACCACCTGTACGATAGTAACCGTCATCACCGTCTTCGTAGCTAATGGTTACGCCGGTACGAAGTATTTCGGTACTACTTTCGTAATCGATAACTGAACCATCGCCCAAATAGACCTCACCAGGTACACCTAATTCATGCACCCCGGATAAACTCCATCCCTTAGCAATCTGACTCTCAAATGTATTCTTAAGAATGATACCGCTATTCTGCCAGCTTATTTCTGTCTCACGGCTCGGCACGCCTGTTGAACGGGCACCAGCTGTGTCCCATGCCACGGCATAATCACTGAAAGATTGACCATCGACGATAACGTTACCAGTGCTTGTGTACTCAGACTGATATTCGTAACCAACACGTAGGGTACCGGGGACTAAACCTTCAGCTCGGTTGCCCTGGATATCTGTTCCATCCCAATAGAATTCGGCATCGAGATGCGTTGTCGGTGTAAATTCCTGAATAAATACATGACCAGCAATTTCTAAACGCGCAATCATTTTTACAACGTCCGCCGGCAGTTCATCACCACTAACTTTCACGTTCACTCGGTGGTGATAATCAGGTGTCCGCTGACTGGAATAATGCAATGTCATTCCAGTGCCTGCTATTTCTATATCTTCATGGAAAGACTGCTGATATGGCTGTACGTATGAGCCAACACACTTTTGTTCATCATTATTTGAGTCTTCTTTGCCAAGAAGTTGATCCAGCGTTCTTGTCTCCTCTCCTTTCTTTGAAGAGAAATTGTAATCAGTAGCAGTGAAGTGATTGAATGCTCCCCACCATAAAGTATCTCCGGCACTATATGATGCAAGTCCTTTCGCATCGTCTGTTGTACTGCCATCGTTATCTAAATCGTCTGCGATACCATCATCATTCAGGTCGATACCATCAACAGCACCATCGCCATCACTATCCAATAAACGCACCACTACGCCGTTTTCAGATGCAACCCACTGGCTATCTATCGTATCGAAATAACCCACAGGTACAATTTCACCTACCGCGAAATTCAGGAAGTTGTCTACAAACATCACTACATCACTATTAAACTCAACAGTGTCGTCGTAGCGAGTTCCTTCTACATGTAACTTCGTACAATAAGTAAATGCTGAATCCTGAGGAAGAGGCCCTGGCATTGATTCCGGAGTTTCATATTCCGTCGCACTGAACCAGAACTCCTCAATTGAACGGGTATACCCCGATGCTGACCGAATGTTTGCTTCAGTAATTCCGTCAAATACAATCGTAGCCTTTCGGGATCCAAATTCGTCAGTAACCACTGAAGACTGGTGAACCTGGGTTTCTCCAGAAGTGATATCGATAAAGCTGCGTTTTGAATCAAAAGGCAACATCATGACATTTTCTAACGTTGCCCAAGCGCCGGAGCCTCCCGTAGCCTGTCTTTGCAGAGTCAGGTAGCCAGTTTTCTCATACGTTAATGTCTGGAAGCCAGCAGGGCCAGCAATAACAAATCGACCATTTTCATCAGTTCCTACAGAACCGTATTCAGGCTTACCTGCGAACGATATGCGTACATTTTCCAATGCACTTCCATGCTGATCCTTTACCAAACCATTAAATAAAGCTACAGCATTAGGGTCATAAGCAATGCTGGAGTTATCAGGGATATATTGCGTTAAATGCTCACTATCCGTATTTGAAAAGTTACTGATGTCTGTAGCTTCACCAACTGAAATTGTGATGCGATTAGAGGTAACGCTACCGTCCTGTGCATACAAAGACACTAGGCCTTCTCGTAAAGCCGTAACAATTCCTGCACTCACTTCAATCACTGCGAGGTTGTCCGCATAGAAGTTCACTGCACTACTTATATCACTTTCCAGACCATTATTATCTCGAGCAATAACTTTCAAACTTGTACTCTGCCCTTTAATGAGGTGCAGATCTTTTGTCTGAATTTCTAAAGAAGACAAAGTAGCCGGGTCATTCACATCGCTATCAACAATCAGACGTTGAGCATCATTACAAACTTGCGCAAGGTCAGTATTAACTTCTTTTGGTATATGCCCAAAACTCAGTTTCTTCTGGTCAATACTGTTAATAACAAAAACACCACCATACATTCCTGTTCCAGTATTATTTGGATCGTATTCTCCGGTTGAGATGCCAAAACCAATCAGCCCTTCTGAATACAAACTTCCATGATTTTCGTTAAATCTGGGTTCCAATAAATGCTTACGATGGCCCCACTGATTACCACTACTCAATCCGAATCCTAAATACCATTCTTTGTCTTCATAAATCAAACGATAAATTGAGTGAACTACAAACGCACTTTCGTTTAATGGCACATGAGACACTGAAGCAGAAATACTCTCATTCAAGACATGACCATCTCTATCCGATAATACAGTTGGTTCAGCATCCAACCGTGACGAAGGCGTTGAATTATTTAAGTAGTGATCAATTACGTAATTGTTACTACGTATATAATCGGCATATACATTGGAGACCCTATTGCTGATAACTGTGCTGATACCCAGATAAGGCTTAATTCCACGAGCGCGTCTTTCGGCATTAATCAGATACAAACTTTTTTCATCTGCAGGCATTGCATCCCATTCAGCTTGCTCAGGTAGCTTCAAATAACGTGATACCGATTTATCAATAGATCGTGCGTTATTGAAACCTTTTTCAATTTCTTTAACGTCAGTGAAGTTAGCGCCTATCCAAGCGATATCCGACTCTGGAAGTATGTCTTTTACAAAGTCATCATTAGTAACATCGTTTGCAGGACATTGAGCCCAAACAGGATCGGGAAGGTTTGGGGTAACCGTTACTACAATAGTATCTGTAGCCGTAGCGCCTTGATTATCTGTCACCTCTAACTGAATAGTGTGTGTGCCAAGTGTAAGATCTGTCTTAATGAAACTTATTTCGCTACTTAATATTGTGTCATTCTCAGTCCATACATAAGAAGTAATTGATCCATCTGAATCCGCACTGCCTGAACCATTAAATGTAACAGCAGTACCTTCTTCTACTGTGAGATCTACGCCGGCTTGAGCGATTGGAGATAAATTTAATTGTGCAGCTACGACAACAGTTACGAAATCTACTGATGCCGAACCTAAATTATCGGTAACTACCAGTTTTATCGTGTGACTTCCAAAATCAAAGTCTGACTTAGTGAAGGTAGCTTCATTACTTAGCAGTGTGCCTGACTCGCTCCATTCGTAAGTAACGATATCTCCGTCACTATCAGAACTCGCAGAACCATCCAGAGTCACACTGGCTCCAAACTCAACAGTTTGGTCTTCCCCAGCATCAGCGACAGGCGCTACATTTGGCGTAGAGCTTTCTTCAATAAGAATTTTAAACTCGTGATAGCGGCTCAAGCCATGCACATCAGTCACTTCAAATAAGATCTCATGCATTCCTGCACTAAGATTATTCAGGGTAACTGTAGATTGACGGCCCAGAGTGCGAGAATCAGTTCTATCAAACCAGCGATATTCCGCTATATCACCTTCGTATGTATAACTTTGCGTACCATCTAACGTAATTTCTTCTCCTTCTTTTGCAACCTTAGGAGAAGCTACAATTGCGACGGGTGCATGATAGTCTCGAACACACCGAACGTAAGACTGAGTCTGTACACCTGAATTATGTATCGGACGGCTGCCTAATGTTTCTTGTCTATTGCGTCTTAAGCTACCAAAGTCAGTTGATGTTGATGTCCACCAGCCATAGCTGTTGCTTCCAAAATAGTTTAAGAAACCTTCTCTATTCCATTGATCCAAATCGATTGTTTGGGATTCATAGATGTTTGGCAGCCTCCAATCTGTTAACCCATTTACATCTAAGTTTTGGCAATACTCTAATGGTGTTGGCCAATTAAGCAGGCCAGTGCTTACACTTTCTGTATCATGCCACATAAGCTGATTTTCGAAATCAGCAGACAGATTTGTAACCCTGCGCATCTTATTTTCAAATCGCCTATCTCCAGAAACACAACGAATATGTTCTAACTGATTACCGACATTCTGATAAACACCAAACTTATGAAAATCGACCGTATTTACGTAGGCGTCACCATCTCTTTTACCGAGATAATCAATAGTCCAATAGCGATAACTTTTTGAAAATACCGTATCCAAGCTATAGGAGTACTCGAAGATAGGATTGATATAATCATCCAACTCCTTATCTTCCTGGAATGTGGTTAAGAAAAACAATTCGGTGGATGTAGGCAGTCTCCATGTAGTGATACCTGCATGTGTGGAGTCCGCACAATATTGTTTCGCACCATCCCAATCTACTTCCAGATCCCGGGAATCAACAAAGTCCTGCCAAACTAAATTGTTAGTTCTGTCATATACAATTTCTTTATAGGGATCGCGTACAAGATTTACATCACGTCCTTTTTGTATATCCCCATCATCGAACTGGTGATAGGAAACTGTCCGCTCTGTTTTTGGAATTAATGAAGTAGCAACAGTATAGATTAAATTACCCGGACGGCTTTCCTTCAAAAGAGGGTCAGTTCCATGCTCTGCTTCAAATGTATCACTATAGCCATCGTTGTCGTCGTCTGAATCTGCATTATTACCAATTCCATCGAAGTCTGAATCTAATACTTCATTCGGGTCGGTCGGCATTTCATCATTAGCATCAGCAATACCATCATTGTCGTCATCATCATCGATGGCATTAGGTAAGCCATCATTATCTGAGTCTAATTGCGCAAAAGCACAACCATTTGAATCGATGACATCTCCGGCTGTTGTACCTGGGCATTGGTCTAAGTCATTACTAATGCTGTCACTATCTGAATCCAGCTGATTCGACGCACATCCGTTAACATCAACTGTTAAGCCTTCGTTAGTTGCCGGACATAAATCTTGCGCATCGTTAATACCATCGCTATCCGTATCTTTTTGGTTATCTGCACATCCAAAATTATCAACCGATAATCCCATTTCTGTAGATGGGCATTGATCAGATACATCTGGCACACCATCAAAGTCGGAGTCAATTTGATCGACAGTACATCCATTCACATCAACCTGAGCACCCTCGGGTGTTCCAGGGCAATGATCAAGTGCGTCATTCACACCATCATTATCAGAATCAAGTTGCGAAGGAGAGCAACCGTTGTCTCTTACAGGTTCACCCTGTGGAGTATTTGGACATACATCCAGAAGGTTATTCACACCGTCAGAATCATCGTCTGGAATAGAGCCATCATTTGCGCTACTCAGAATATCAAGTATGGGCGTATTCGTCGTTGGCGCTGAAGCACCAAAAGCACCGTACAACTGAGCCGCACTTATCTCACCACCAGTTTCGAATACAAGTCGGTCAATAACGTTATTACTTGAAAAGAAGCTATCAATAAGAATCTGATCGCCTGATGCACCAATCTTCAGAATCAAGCTATCAGCACTTCTGGTTAACCCGCTGGATACATCGCTGAATTGAATACCATCAATAAATCGAATCAGGTTGGTACCGTCAGCATCAACTACTGTATCACGACCTGAATTTCGGGCAATAACATAAGTATCGTTGCCTGCTCCGCCAATCAGATAATCATCACCTTCTGCCCCTACTAATTGGTCATCACCAGCACCAGCGATAATAATTTCGTTCGCGGAACTACCTTGAACAATTTCACCGGAGTTGGACGCAAGAATTACTTCTTTGGCAGCTCTAGTCTCTGTGGGAGTAGATAAACCAAAAGCAGAGTACAACTGAAGCGCTGTGATTTCACCACCACCTTCGAACTCTAATCTTGAGATGGTATTCGCTACGATAAAAAAGTTCTCGATACGTACAGTATTGCTCGCATCAATAATTCTCAGAAGCAGATCATCGCCAGACTTCACCAGCCCACTGGAAACATCGGAATAAGCGATACCACCAGAGAATCTGATAACGTTTATCCCATCGACGTCTGAAATGTAATCGTGACCAGTATCAGACCCGATAATATATACATCGTCGTCTGCACCACCCAACAGGATATCATTACCTTCCAGACCAACAAGTTCGTCTACACCAGTAAAACCAGCAATAAAATCTCTTTGAGTTGTACCGACTAAACGGTTATCTGCACTAAGGCCGGGCGGAGCTGGTACTTCTTCACAACCTGTTGCATCAACCTGGGCACCTACGTCAGTAGTCGGACAAGCATCCACATCATCGTTTACACCATCGCCATCTGTATCACGCTGATTAGCGGCACAGCCATTCAAATCAACAACCAATCCTTGATCTGTGTTCGTGCAAGAATCAGTGCTGTTATTAACACCATCTCCATCAATATCAGTATCAGTGTTGTCACCGATACCATCACCATCTAAGTCGGATGATTCCGAAGCGTCGCGTGGGAATGCGTCTTCGATATTTGCAACACCATCACCATCGATGTCTGTATCTGTATTATCACCAATCCCATCATTGTCTAAATCAGATGATTCTGTAGCGTCGCGTGGGAATGCGTCTTCGGTATTTGCAACACCATCACCATCGACATCTACGTCAGAGTTATCACCAATTCCGTCACCGTCTAAATCAGCAGACTCTGTGGAATCATCAGGGAATACATCGCTTTCATTTAGTACACCATCACCGTCGCGATCTGTGTCGCTATTGTTGCCGATACCGTCACCATCAAGGTCCAGCCACTCGTTAGGATCGTTAGGGAATACATCCAGTACATTGGAAATTCCATCACCATCTCTGTCGATATCTGCGTTATCACCAATTCCATCACTGTCTAAATCAGAGGACTCTGTTGCATCAAGAGGGAACGCATCCTGGTCATTTGCAACACCGTCACCATCAACATCGATATCCGTATTATCACCGATACCGTCACTATCCAGATCTGAAGTTTCTAGAGGATCATTTGGAAACGCATCGTCGATATTAGCAACGCCATCACCATCAACATCGTCATCCAGCTCGTTAGGTATGCCATCACCATCCATATCAGCCGGAGCACTAGTTGCATCCTCTGGGTCAGTACCTAGCTGAGTTTCAACGTCATTGGTAAACCCGTCACCGTCAATATCAGTATCGCTATTGTTACCAATGCCATCACCGTCCAGGTCTAACCATTCAGTTTCATCTCGAGGGAATACATCTAAAGCGTTAGGAACACCATCGCCATCAATATCAGGATCAGCGTTATCACCGATACCATCACCATCTAAATCGGCACTCTCGTTAGCATTCCGAGGAAAAGCGTCTTCGTTATTAGCTACTCCGTCACCATCTATATCAGTATCAGAGTTATCGCCAATACCATCACTATCTAAATCAGCCGATTCTGTAGCATCACGAGGGAACGCATCGTCAGTATTGATAACACCATCGCCGTCGATATCTGTATCGGAGTTGTCACCAATTCCATCTGCATCTAAATCAGCACTTTCTGTCGCATCCCGAGGGAATACATCTTCTGAATTTTCAACACCGTCACCATCTAGGTCAGTATCGGTATTGTCACCAATACCATCTCCATCTAAGTCCTCAGACTCAGCAGCATCACGAGGAAATGCATCCTCAGTATTTAAAACACCATCGCCATCAACATCAGTATCAGCGTTATCACCAATACCATCACCATCTAAATCAGAGCTTTCATTAGGATCGCGAGGGAATGCATCTTCAAGATTAATAACGCCGTCACCATCAGCGTCTTGATCTGAATTATCACCAATCCCATCATTATCTAGGTCAGCGCTTTCGCTGGCATCACGAGGGAACGCATCTTCCGTATTGGAAACACCATCACCATCAATATCAATATCAGCATTATCACCAATACCATCATTGTCTAAATCAGAGGATTCGGAAGCATCGCGCGGGAAGGCATCTTGAGTATTATTAACCCCATCACCATCTAAATCTGCGTCGGAATTATCACCAATACCATCGCCATCTAAATCAGCAGACTCTGATGCATCATCAGGGAACACATCTCTTTCGTTTGGTACGCCATCACCGTCTCGATCCGTGTCGCTATTATTCCCGATGCCATCACCATCAGTATCTAGCCATTCAGCCGGGTTTAATGGAAACGCATCAATATCGTTATCAACACCATCGCCATCTCTATCAGGATCAGAATTATCACCTATCCCATCACCATCCTGGTCGTTGCTTTCCAAAGGATCATTAGGGAATGCATCTACGTCATTGTTGGCGCCATCACCGTCACGGTCACTATCTAGTGCATCTGGGATTCCGTCATCATCAATGTCGGATGGGACGCTAGTTGCGTTATTAGGGTCTGACCCCACTTGACTTTCAACATCATTGGAGAAGCCATCACCATCACGGTCAGTATCCGAATTATCGCCTATGCCATCGCTGTCTATATCCGACCATTCATTTGGATTGCCAGGGAAGACATCCACAGCATCGTTGTACCCATCACCATCACTATCCCGTTGGCTAGCCGAGCAACCGTTGCCATCGGCATTTTCACCATTCGGTGTGCCAGCACATTGATCTGACGCATCTTCAACTCCGTCACCATCCGCATCAGGTGGGGGATTACTAAATGCCAGCGTCTCTACACTAAAAAAAGAAAACCAAGCGAGCAGGAGCACACGCACAGAAGCTTTACTTCGTGACAGGAAAGTCATGAGATACCTATTAGAGTTTATATTTCCGTATTACAGCAGATTCCATTAGATAAGATTGGCGGTGCCGAAATCTCAAATACGACAGGCAGAGGGCTGCTGATTTTTTGCGCACTATATAGACAAGGTGCGTCATAATCAACCAAACAATTGTCTCAAATCAGGCCAGAATAAGTAGCATATGGAGCCAAATTATTTTCCGTAGCTACACAAAATAAACAGAATAACTTGCAAGAACCGACGCTGCGCCGCACTAATTTCAAAAATTTTCAATAAATGGAGCTGTCATTAATCACCAAAGTGTGAAGCTGCGCCCGCGACCATGAATTATGATCACCAGCCGTGGAAAGATTATTTCAAACTGCTGAAAGATGAAGATGGTTCAGTAGTATTGCTGGGGGTGTGGACCCATAAGCATATTGCCGGTGGTTGGTTTACTCTGACGCTGGAAGGGCCGACGAAATAGTCACTTTTAAAAGCTCGCTACATTCTCATCCATAAAAAAGGAGGCTTAGGCCTCCTTTTTTATTTCGCCGTCTTTATGACAAGCGCTGCTTAAAATCTGAATATCCAAACTCTTTTACTACCTGAACCTCATCGGTTTCTGAATTCCAGATAGCGATGGCAGGCAATCCGATTCCATTAAAGGTTGAGGTCTTTACCATGGTGTAATGAGACATATCGTCGAACATTAAACGCTGACCAACTTCTAATGGCTGATTAAAGCTGTAGTCGCCCATCACATCACCGGCTAAGCAGGTTTGGCCACCTAAGCGATATGAATGAGGTTTTTCGCCCTGCTCGGCTGCGATATCAGTTTCGTTACCATTGTTTGTGAATATATCTGCGCGATATGGCATTTCTAACGTATCGGGCATGTGGCAAGTAGCGCTGGTATCAAGGATAGCCAGGTCCATTTGGTTATGGCCTAAATCCAATACTTCGCTGACTAACACACCGGTATGAATCGCGATGGCTTCACCGGGCTCTAAATAAACCTGTACGTCGTATTTTTGCTGGAAGGCTTTTACCCGAGCAATGAGTTTATCCACATCGTAATCCGGGTGAGTGATATGGTGGCCACCACCAAAGTTTACCCATTGCATGGCGTGTAGATATTCACCGAACTGAGCTTCTACCGCATCCAGCGTACGCTCTAGTGGCTCGAATAATTGCTCACACAAGGTGTGGAAATGCAGACCACTGATACCTGCTTTTACTAAATCACCCACAGTCGGCGCATGCTTTTGGAACGTCTCGAAAGGAATACCTAAGCGTGAGCCCGGTGCGCATGGATCATAAATCGGCGTCGCTCCTTCGGAATGCATTGGGTTAATACGTAGACCGAAGTCTATCTTTTGTTCTTGGGCTGCACGCTGCTCTTTGGCTTCTGTGATTAAAGGTTGGAAACGTTGCCACTGATCGAATGAGTTAAAGACCACATGATCACTGAAGGTTAATATTTCTTTCAGGTCTTTTTGTGTGAAGGCCGCAGAGAAAACATGCACTTCTTTCTTGTCTTCACCTGTTTTATTGCCACCAAATTCTTCATAACCTAATAAGGCTTCGTGCAGCCCGCTGGCACAGGTACCACTAAGGTATTTATTCACCAGTGGTGCCAGTGAAAACATGGAGAAGGCTTTCAGTGCCAGCAGCACTTTGGCGCCGCTTTCTTGCTGAATCCGATTTAAAATCTTGAGGTTATTTTCAACAGCAACTTCGTCCACCACAAAGCATGGGCTTGGCACTCGAGTGGCATCGAATTTTAGAAAAGATTTGCTATTGATACTCATTTTTCTTCACGCTTAAGTCGTTAAAAGAATCCATCCGGTATTTTTTCTTCGGCACGCTGCAAGTATATCCCTATAAGCTCTGGTTCGGCATCCATGCCTCGCAAGGCCTTCATAAAAACCACCGAATACATTCCCACAGAATTCGCGACAGATTCTATGCTTGGACTGAACAATACAGCTTCCGCGGATCGGTATTGGGTTTATCGTTCGAGACCGTGAGATCCCATGGATGGGATCTCCGAGCCTACAGGGAGAGCGAAGCGACGTATTCACGGCGTGTCGCTGAAGGATGAACCCAATGGCGAGCGCAAGCGGAAGCGTTCTCTCATCAAAACGCCCCGCATTTTCGGCAAATTAAACCAGGTCGAAACCTGGCTCTTCAATTACCTGGAATGGCAGGCCGTATTTATTCATATCGGCCATGAATGCGTCCGGGTCCAGTTGTTCCATATTCCAAACACCTGGCTTCATCCAGTTGCCTTCCACCATCATCTTGGCACCAATCATGGCTGGTACACCTGTGGTATAAGAAATGGCTTGAGACTGAACTTCACCATAACAATCCTGATGGTCTTTGATGTTATAAACGTAAACTGTGCGTTCTTTACCGTCTTTGATGCCACGCACCACACAACCGATACAGGTTTTGCCTTTCGTACGTGGGCCTAAAGTAGAAGGATCTGGTAACAGTTCCTTCAGGAACTGAATCGGTACGATTTGCTGGCCGTTGAATTCAACCGGCTCAATGCCTGTCATGCCAACGTTACCCAATACTTCTAAGTGCTTCAGGTAGCTATCACCGAAACTCATCCAGAACTGAGCACGCTTCAGAGTTGGGTAGTGCTTGGTTAAAGACTCTAACTCTTCGTGATACATACGGTAAATGTTGTAGGTACCTACACCATCTGGGCAAGTGAATTCCTGCTTAGTGGACATAGCTGGAGTTTCAACAAACTCACC
>Ga0181593_10005275_pt1 | contig 11700 bp, 11 predicted proteins | sample 071ome_19_FD_133756 | JGI IMG/M metagenome (GOLD analysis project Ga0181593, IMG submission 133756) | Coastal salt marsh microbial communities from the Groves Creek Marsh, Skidaway Island, Georgia - 071413AT metaG (megahit assembly) | ecosystem: Environmental > Aquatic > Marine > Intertidal...
GGGTTCGGGATGGTTTTCCGCTCTATCGCGCATGGGATGCCTTGCGCAGTCGTGCAATTTATCAAAGGATCTCGGGCGACTGGTGAACGATCTCTGCTGCAAGAACATTTCGCCGATCAGTGCCAGTTTGTGGTTTCAGGCGAGGGCTTTACTTGGGAAACACAGGATCGCGAACGGGATATTGCGGCGGCTCTGGCTGGCTGGGAAAAGGCAAAAGATTTCATTCGCGATCCTGAGATCAAGTTCGTATTGCTGGATGAAATTAACATCGCGCTGCGCAACGACTATCTGGATATCGACGAGGTGGTCGATTTTCTGCTGACCGAAAAGCCCGAAATGACCCACGTCTGTTTGACGGGACGCAACGCAAAACCCGAATTGATTGAGGCCGCGGATCTAGTATCCGAGATGGAGTTGATCAAACACCCCTTCCGCGACGGGATCAAAGCGCAAGCAGGAGTGGAATTCTAATGCCCAAAACCCTTCTGCTTACTGAATTTGGCATGGGAAGCTCCCTGCGGCGCCAAGACTATACAGAGGCCACGAAACGCGCGATAAAGCACGCCCTGTGGCGCAATTCGATCAATCTGGCCGAGTTGTTTGGAAAAGAGAAAGCCGAAATGATCATCGACGTGAAGGTCGGTGTGGCCGAGCCTGAAAAGGTGGATGTTGAAGACGTTGCGGCTGTATTCCCATACGGGCAGATCACGGTCGAGGTTGTAAAAGGGGGGCTGGATGTGTCGCGCCCCGATGCCGCACCGAATGTGATGGCGAATGTGGCGATCTCGGTGTCACTGGATCTGGAGGATGCAGCATGAGCTTGCGCCGGTTCATCATCGAAATGGGCATGGGCAACGATCTGCATGGGCAGGACTATACCAAAGCGGCGTGCCGAGCGGTTAAGGACGCGTTGCATGGCAGTTCGCTGGCGATCCTGAAAAACCATCCCGAAACGCGGGATGGGTTGCAAGTCAAGGTAACTATCGGCGTGCAAGAACCGTCTCGTGTGGATCATGCAGAAGTGCTGGCCCTGTTGCCCGTCGGAGAGGTGACTTTGGACGTAATTCATGGCGGGTTGAACGCGCAAGACGCCGTCGTTGCGCAGGCCTCGGTCGAAACGTTTTTGCCTCAGCAAGGGTAAGGCAGAGCAATGGGCAAGGCGCTGATGATCCAAGGCACTGGCAGTAATGTCGGCAAGTCAATGTTGGTAGCGGGCCTGAGTCGTGCTGCCGTTCGACGGAGCCTGACTGTAGCCCCCTTCAAGCCTCAAAACATGTCGAATAATGCCGCGGTGACCTCGGACGGGGGCGAGATTGGGCGTGCACAGGCGTTGCAGGCGATTGCGTGCGGGATTGCCCCCCATACCGACATGAATCCGGTTTTGCTGAAACCGGAGACCGACGTGGGCTCTCAGGTTGTGGTTCAAGGCAAGCGGATTGCGACGGTCAAAGCGAGAGAATACGCGACGTTGAAGCCGCAACTACTTGAAAAGGTGTGTGAAAGCTTTGATCGCCTAAAAGCGCAATACGATCTTGTTTTGGTAGAAGGTGCTGGAAGCCCGGCCGAGGTAAATCTGCGCAAGGGTGATATTGCCAATATGGGGTTTGCCCGCGCAGCCAATGTCCCGGTGATTCTCGCCGGTGATATTGATCGTGGTGGTGTCATCGCGCAGATCGTGGGCACCCAGGTCGTCATTGATCCGTTAGATGCGGCTTTAGTGCAAGGGTTCATGGTCAACCGGTTTCGTGGCGATCCCAGCCTTTTTGACGATGGCTATCAGATGATTGTGGATCACACCGGTTGGCAAGGTTTCGGAGTTTTGCCGTGGTTCAAAGATGCGTGGAAACTGCCTGCTGAAGACGCATTGGACATCGCGACCAATCGCGGCGAAGGCCAATTCCACATTGTATGTCTTGGCCTATCGCGCATTGCCAATTTCGATGATCTTGACCCATTGGCACAGGAACCATCCGTTCGATTGACCATGCTGCGTGCCGGAGCATCGCTGCCAGGAGATGCCGATCTGGTGATAATCCCCGGATCGAAGTCCACGCGCGGAGATCTGGAATTTTTGAAAGCGCAGGGCTGGGACATAGATTTGCAAGCCCATGTACGACGGGGCGGTCGTGTATTGGGCATATGCGGTGGTTATCAGATGCTTGGTAATTCCATTCATGACCCGGACGGCATCGAGGGGCCATCAGGAACGAGCGACGGTTTAGGATTGTTGAACATAGAAACTGTAATGACGTCTGACAAAAGACTGGTCGAAACATCGGCCAAACATTCGACCACAGGTGTCGCATTTAAGGGCTATGAAATTCATATCGGTCGCAGTGACGGCGCAGATAGAGTGCGTCCGTTTGCATATGTGGACGGAGAGGCCGAGGGCGCAGTTAGTCCTGATGGGTTGGTGGCCGGAAGCTATCTGCACGGCATGTTCCGCACGGATGCGTTTCGCCGGGCCTATCTGGGTCAGTTTGGCGTTGAGGCATCAGGAACCAATTATAATGCCGAGATTGATGCTGTTTTGGAACGCTTGGCCGACCATATGGAAAGCCATTTGGACGTAGAGGGGTTATTAGGTTTGGCTCGTTAAAGCAGTTTCCAACCGGTCCCAGTTTACTTGACCATCTGTCAGCCCCAAACGGATCCACTTGTCAGAGTAGGGAAAAATACGCGACCAGATGTGGTTTTCTGCTAGTTTTCTTTGAGCGTCTTCGGCGTTTTGGGTTTCATATAGACGAAACAAAGTGGTGCCACCGGCGACTGACCAGCCGGCCTTGGTAGCCATTGCATCAATCCTGTCCGTATCAGATTTTAATCGTTCAACCGTAGCCTGTTGCCAGACTTTGTCCGCTAGAGCTCTTGCACCGATTTCGATGGCTGGACCGCTGACCGGCCATGGGCCCGAACGCTCTGATAATGTGTTGATTATGATCTGCGATCCGAAGACGAAACCTAGTCTGATACCTGCAAGTCCGTAGAACTTACCGAACGACCGCAAGACTGTGATATTCCCGCGGTTTTCAATATGAGGAGTAACGGAAATTTCGGGATGAGGATCGCAAAAGCTTTCGTCCACAATCAGATGTCCCACGGATTCGGAAATTCCCAGTATTTTCTCGGGGGAATACATCGATCCATCGGGATTGTTGGGATTCACAATAACGCCCAGTTTTGCGCCTTCTAATTCTGATAAATTCGAAACCTCGGCAACCTCCCATCCGGCAGATTTTAAGCTGGCGGCATGTTCATTGTAGGTAGGTGAAATTACTCGGGCGACACCTTTGGGAAGGACGTGCGGGATCATCTGAATGCCCGCCTGTGCCCCAGCTGTCGGAAGGCAGGCGGCATTCGTGGATAAGGTGGCTTTTGCTTGGTCGATCAGAGCCCCGATATCGGCCTTTGTTGGCAGCGCATTCCAAGCATGTGAAGAAATTTGTGGAATAGGATAGGGGCGGGGGTTAATTCCTGTGGACAGATCGATCCACTCGTCCCGAGTTCCGCCAAATGCGTCGATGGCCGCATCAAGATTTCCGCCGTGGTCTCGCATGGTCTGCCTAAATTAATGCAACAATGGCCAGTAGTCCGGCCAGACAAAACATGCTTCTCTTGAAGACTGCAAGGGCGCGTGTGACATCCGAGCCCTCGACATCTCGACCCTCGGCGTAAAGCCACGGGTCATTGGTTTGCTTATCGTGATACGACCTTGGACCCGACAATCGAACACCAAGTGCTGCGGCCATAGCGCTTTCCGGCCATCCTGCATTAGGAGAGCGGTGTTTGCCCGCGTCTCGCCGTATTGTCTGAAGTGCGGTATTGGGCGTGCCTGACATCATCGCAATTATCAGTCCTGTCAATCGTGCAGGAACCCAGTTTGCAAGATCGTCGATCCGAGCTGCGGCCCAGCCGAAATCGAGGTGTTTCGGAGTTTTGTATCCGATCATGGAATCCATCGTGTTAATTGCTTTGTAAGCCAATATGCCAGGCAATCCGAAAATCAGACCCCAAAAGATCGGAGCTACGACGCCGTCTGACGTGTTTTCTGCAAGGCTCTCGATCGCGGCACGACCGACACCTGCTGTATCCAGTTGTTTCGGATCACGTCCGACGATCATGGAAACTGCCTCTCTCGCTGATCTTAAATCCATTAATTCAAGCGGTTGTGCGACGTCTTTCACATGTGAATAAAGCGATCTTGATGCCAAAAGCGGCCAAGCCAATAGGACTGAAATAAGAAACCCAAGTATCCCTTGGCCAACAGCGTTTTGGATGATCTGTCCGGAAACGATGCAAATTAGGATGATAAAAGCCGCGGTTAGAAGTCCCATTAGGCGCCGTGTTGGCGGGTGCCATTCCATGCGATTCAGGGACTTATCCATGTGCGAGATCAGTTTGCCCAGCCAGGTGACAGGATGACCGATCTTACGGTAAAGCGCATCTGGCCAGCCGATCAGCGCGTCTACCGCCAAGGCTAAAAGAAGAATTGCGGAGGTGGTCATGTTATGCTCCGGTCACAAACCGGCACGGGTTGGTATAACCGGCGTCGGACAACCATCTCATGGCATTCTCGGGTGTGTGGTTTGGTAGAAATAAGAAGCCGCGCGCCGAACCCGTGTGTGCGCGAACGTATCCCAGTGCGCCAATTTCAAGCGCGAATTCTTGTGAAGGATCACCCTTGGGCCCCCTTAGTTCTGTTGTTCTGTTAGCACTTTCAGTTGCCAGTTCGGCGACTTTTTTATGTGATCTTTGCTCAACAGCATGACGCCACTTGTCAACCAGATCGGTTATATTCGGAAAGTTCAGGTCGGCAGGATCTGTTGCCTGTCCTTCCCCCCAAAGGCCCCCAACGATCTCGAACTTCGGCGGTGCCGACAGGCGCTCGACTATCGTCGCGCTTCTTGAGGCCCACAACAGGCGGTCAAACTGCTCGTGCATCAATGGATCCGTCGCTCCTTCGACATCAACACAGATTTTCGCGGCTTGCTCCATGGATAAAGCATCTTTCGTCAAAGCCCGAAGAACACTCAATATTGACGCAGTTGATGCCCCCAAGCCTGCGCGGACCGGAATAGAGCTTTGGACCGTGACACGCTTGGGCATGTGCAGGTCAATGCACCCAAGCAACGCCTCCATTTGTTCGACATTAAGCGTTATCCCAAGTCCATGAAAACTGGTGACCTCAGCATCTTCAACAGTCACATCGCAATGGAACAAAGGGCAAGGCACGCTGATAAGCGCAATAGGCCCGTCTTGCCCCAAGCGTCCTTGCATCCACTCGCCAAAGTGGCCGGTTACACGCGCTGTTTGGCGTGAACTTTTAGTGTGTCGACTGTCCAACAACGCTTCCCTTTCGAAACAGTTTCTGCTTTGTCACAGCCCCATGAAAAAGTCGATACTGATCACCGGCGGAGCTCGCTCCGGCAAAAGCGCACTCGCAGAGCGCATCGTAAAGCGCATGGGCGACACTCTTGTCTATATTGCGACAGCTCAGGCGTTTGATGACGAGATGACAGCGCGCATAGCAGAACATCAAGCGCGGCGTGGCGGTGAATGGACGACGATTAATGCGCCAATTGATTTATCTGAAGCTTTGTTGGAAAGTGACGGACAGCCACGATTGGTGGATTGCCTGACCATTTGGCTGACCAATCTGATGTTGGATGACTGTGATATTCCAGCCGAAACAGAGAAACTTCTTTCGGTTCTCGCTCAGCAAACCTCCCCAGTCGTAATCGTCACCAACGAGGTCGGCTCTGGCATTGTTCCAGACAACAAATTGGGCAGACAGTTCCGCGACGCTGCTGGAAGATTGAATCAACAGGTTGCAGAGGCCTGTGACGAAGTCTACTTGGCGGTCTCGGGACAGCCACTGAAAGTAAAACCACATGACTTCGACTTTTAAACTCGCCGCACTTTCGGATGTCGCGGAGCTGACAAAAACCTTTCCGACCTTTGACAAAGACTCGGCAGACGCTGCTACGGAGCGGCAGAATTCTTTGACAAAGCCGCCGGGGGCGTTAGGGCGCCTTGAAGATTTGGCGATTTTCCTTGCAGGTTGGCAAAAGTCCGAGCGCCCTCAGATCAATAAAGCGCAGGCTTTGGTGTTTGCAGGGAACCACGGCGTGTGCGCGCAGGGTGTGAACCCGTTCCCACAGGAAGTGACCGCACAAATGGTTGCCAATTTCGAACATGGCGGCGCAGCGATTAACCAACTCTGCAAAGCAAACGGAGCGGATTTATCTGTAATTGCCCTTGATCTGGATCACCCAACTGCAGACCTTTCCCAAGGTCCAGCAATGTCCGAGGAAGAAACGCTTAATGCCATGAACAAGGGCGCCCAAGCCGTTGACCCTAATGCCGATATTCTAATTCTAGGAGAAATGGGCATCGGAAATTCAACGGTCGCGGCGGCTCTGGCGGCTGCCTCATTCGGGGGGGAAGTCGCGGACTGGGTCGGTCGTGGAACCGGGTCTGATGATGAAGGCGTTCAGCGCAAGATTGCAGCAATTGAGAGCGGCCTTTCGATTAATGGCGGTCGTGGTGGAATGGAAATTCTGGCTGCACTGGGCGGGCGCGAACAAGCCGCAATCTGCGGTGCGATCCTTGCTGCTCGCCATCACAGTATTACGGTCATTCTAGATGGTTATATTTGCACGGCTTCAGCAGCACCTTTGCACAAAGTGGCTCCTGCGCTTTTGGATCATTGTCTTGTTGGCCATCAAAGTGTCGAGCCGGGGCATCGCAAGCTATTAGCGGCTTTCGGTAAGAAAGCGATCCTAGATTTTGATATGCGTCTGGGCGAAGGCTCGGGCGCCGCATTGGCCCTTGGCGTTCTACGCAGCGCATTGGCTTGCCACAATGGCATGGCGACTTTCGCCGAAGCTCAGGTTTCCGAAGCCTGAACGCTTTCCCAAAGCTCAAACTCTGCGGCCCAGGCGTCGCGGAGTATTGCATCTACTGACGAAGACAGGCGGATTTCCATTTTTGGGGATACATTCGCCCGACCAAGCTCGATCTTCCGGTTAAGGCGGTGTTCAAGAAATCGAACATAGGCGCTGATTTCCTCGAACTTAAATAGGTGGGTTACAGCGACATCGCCGTCACGATTCGACAAAATCGGCGTTGAGAACCGATTCTGGCGAATGGTGCGCTGTCTTCTTTTAAGACCTCTAGTACAAAGTCGTCAAAACTGACGTCTTTGGTCGAGTTCGGTTTTCCATCCAAAAAAGGACGCGCCCTATAGCGATACCAGCTACCAAGCCAATCCAAGGGGTTTCGAATGACACCCGCAGTTTCCATCGCATTTGAGCCAACAGATTCAAGATAGGGCTGCACAAACCGGTTAAATTTGGCGACCGGAGTATGCTTCAGGCCCGGTGGATTAAGAATCGAGATGTCGGCAAAAGGCGACAAGGACTTTTCGATGGCGGTTGTTCCGGTCTTGGGAACAGCCAGTAACACTAAGTTTTCTTTCCAGAATACAAGCACTTTTCACAATCTCTTCACTCGCTTGTCTTGATAAACCACTCTTTAACCGTCCTGCGCAACACTGGATTTTAGAAGAATTGTATTGAAATGTTCTCTTTTTGATCTCATAAGGGTGAGAACAAGAATAGAACAAAGCGGTGATTGCCGCTTGGTTAGAAACGTGAAACAAGGGTGCAGCAGTATGGCAACGGCAGATCTTTTGACTATGGACAGCAAAAAAAGCGCAGACAAACAAAAGGCGCTGGATAGCGCCCTCGCACAGATTGAACGTCAGTTCGGTAAGGGCTCGATTATGAAGCTCGGCGGCGACAATCCTTTACCCGAGATCGAGGCAACTTCGACCGGCTCATTGGGTTTGGATATCGCTCTGGGAATCGGGGGATTGCCCAAAGGGCGTATTATCGAGATTTACGGTCCTGAAAGCTCGGGTAAGACCACCTTGACGCTTCATTGCGTAGCGGAAGAGCAGAAAAAAGGCGGCGTATGCGCTTTTGTTGATGCCGAGCACGCGCTTGATCCGATCTATGCGAGAAAGCTGGGCGTTAATCTTGATGAATTGCTGATTTCCCAGCCGGACACCGGCGAGCAAGCACTTGAGATCGTAGATACACTGGTGCGCTCTGGTGCCGTGAACATGGTTGTCGTCGATTCGGTTGCCGCGTTGACCCCGAAGTCGGAACTCGAAGGCGACATGGGTGACAGCAATGTTGGCGTGCAAGCGCGCTTGATGAGCCAGGCCATGCGTAAGCTGACCGGATCGATCAGCCGCTCGAATTGCATGGTGATTTTCATCAACCAGATTCGCATGAAAATCGGCGTTATGTTCGGTTCGCCTGAAACCACGACTGGTGGTAACGCTTTGAAATTCTACAGCTCGGTTCGTCTGGATATCCGCCGTATCGGAGCGTTGAAGGACCGGGACGAAGTCGTTGGTAACGCAACCCGTGTGAAGGTTGTAAAAAACAAAGTGGCACCGCCGTTCAAGCAAGTTGAATTCGACATCATGTATGGCGAAGGCATCTCGAAAATGGGTGAACTACTGGACCTAGGCGTCAAAGCTGGCGTAGTCGATAAGTCCGGTAGCTGGTTCAGTTATGGCGATGAACGGATTGGGCAGGGGCGCGAAAACGCCAAAACCTTCCTGAAAGAGAACAAGTCTATGGCACTAGAGATCGAAGACAAAATCCGTGCAGCCCATGGATTGGAATTCGATATAAACGATCACGGCGGTGAAGATGACGACGTGATGGAGGCGTAATCGACCGCCAGATTTTACAAAAGGCCGGTTGCCATATGGTAGCCGGCCTTTTTCTTGCTGTGGACACTGCAAGCACAGAGCGATAAATCACGACAAACGCCCTATTTTCGGAAAGAAAACCATGCCCAGTTTGAACGAGATCCGCTCAACCTTCTTGAACTACTTTGAACGGAACGGGCACGAGGTTGTGGCATCCAGCCCGCTTGTCCCGCGTAACGACCCGACTTTGATGTTCGTCAACTCAGGGATGGTCCAGTTCAAGAACTGCTTCACCGGTGTTGAAAAGCGCGATTACGTTCGCGCAACGACCGCTCAGAAGTGCGTGCGCGCCGGAGGAAAACATAACGATCTGGACAACGTGGGTTACACGGCCCGCCATCACACGTTTTTTGAAATGCTGGGTAACTTCAGTTTTGGCGATTACTTTAAAAAAGAAGCCATTCCCTTTGCTTGGGAACTGATCACCAAAGAATTCGGGATCGACAAGTCCAGACTTTTGACCACGGTCTATCACAACGATGACGAGGCCTTTGATATCTGGAAGAAAGTTGGTGTTCCCGAGGATCGTATTATCCGCATCGCGACTTCGGATAACTTCTGGCAGATGGGACCAACCGGCCCGTGTGGTCCATGTACTGAGATTTTTTACGACCACGGCGATCACATCTGGGGAGGACCTCCGGGTTCGCCCGAGGAAGACGGTGATCGCTTTATCGAAATCTGGAACATCGTTTTCATGCAGAACGAGCAGTTCGAAGATGGTTCTATGGTTGATCTGGACATGCAGTCTATCGATACCGGTATGGGTCTTGAACGTATTGGCGCCTTGCTTCAGGGCAGCCATGACAACTACGACACCGATTTGTTCAAGTCGCTGATCGAGGCGTCAGCCCATGAAACCTCAACCGATCCTTACGGTGCGCAAAACGTGCATCACCGCGTGATCGCGGATCACTTGCGTTCGACTTCGTTCCTGATCGCTGATGGTGTCATGCCGTCAAATGACGGACGCGGCTATGTTCTGCGCCGAATTATGCGCCGTGCGATGCGCCATGCCCATCTTTTGGGAGCGAAAGATCCAGTTATGCATCGCCTTGTAGCGTCTCTTGTCCAGAAAATGGGTGCAGCTTACCCAGAACTTGGGCAGGCACAGGCATTGATTGAAGAAACGCTGAGACTAGAAGAAACCCGCTTCAAGCAGACATTGGATCGCGGCTTGAAGTTGCTAGATGACGAACTGGCCGATTTGCCCGAGGGAAGCGCACTGCCAGGCGAAGCGGCGTTCAAGCTGTACGACACTTACGGCTTCCCGCTTGACCTAACGCAGGACGCATTGCGCGAAAAAGGTCGTGAAGTCGACACCGACGGATTTGACAGCGCTATGGCTGATCAAAAAGCCAAAGCACGCGCAGCTTGGTCTGGTTCGGGTGAAGCGGCTGATGCGACGATTTGGTTTGATATTGCCGAAAAGCACGGCAAAACTGAGTTTTTAGGCTACGACACGGAGAAGGCAGAAGGTCAGATAGCCGCTATTGTAAAGGGTGGTGAATCAGCTTCGGAAGCTACTGAGGGTGAAGACATACAAGTTGTCCTAAACCAAACTCCTTTCTATGCAGAAAGCGGTGGCCAAGTTGGCGACAAAGGTTTTATTCGGGTTGGCAGCACGACTGTTGAAGTCTCTGACACCAAGAAAGTGGCAGATGTTTTCATCCACTTTGGCAAAGTGACCCAAGGCAAGATCTCAACAGGTGACCCTGCAGTTCTGGAAGTAGATCACAGTCGACGGTCTTCGATCCGCGCGAACCATTCGGCCACTCACCTTCTGCACGAAGCATTGCGTCGCCATTTGGGTGACCATGTCGCGCAAAAAGGCTCTTTGAACGCAGAGGATCGTCTTCGTTTTGATTTCAGCCACTCAAAAGCGCTATCGGCTGATGAACTCGAAAACGTTGAACTGGAAGTGAATTCGTTTATCCGTCAAAACACAGCCGTGGAAACACGTTTGATGACGCCAGATGACGCGCGTGCAATCGGTGCTCAGGCACTCTTCGGTGAAAAATACGGTGACGAAGTGCGCGTTGTTTCGATGGGATTTGACGCTCAGTCTGGAAAAGGCGGGAATGGAGCGACCTACTCGATTGAATTGTGTGGAGGCACACACGTCAAACAAACTGGCGACATTGGAATGTTTGTTCTACTCGGAGACAGTGCCAGCAGTGCGGGAGTCCGGAGGATTGAAGCTCTGACAGGGCAGGCGGCGATCAGCTATATGAATGCTCAATCGCAACAGCTTCAAGCCATAGCGGGTTTGCTAAAAGTTCAGCCGTCCGAGAGTTCGACCCGTGTCAAAGCCCTTTTGGACGAGCGGAAAGCATTGTCGAACGAAGTTGCTCAATTGCGACGTGAGCTGGCGATGGCCGGTGGCTCGGGGCAGGGCAACGGATCTGAGGCAAAGGATGTGAACGGCGTAAAGTTCATGGCTCAAGTTCTGAACGGCATTTCCGGCAAAGAGCTACCGGCTTTAATTGACGAACACAAATCTCGACTAGGGTCTGCTGCAGTTCTTCTGATAGCAGAAGCCGATGGTAAGGTCGCCGTAGCCGCAGGTGTCACCTCTGATCTGGTCGAGCGCGTTAGTGCTGTTGATCTTGTCAAAGCTGCAGTTGCAGAGCTTGGCGGCAAGGGCGGCGGAGGCCGCCCCGACATGGCGCAAGGCGGGGCGAAAAGCATCGAGAATGTCGACGCGGCAATCGCTGCAGTTGAAGCCTTGATGTGATACTAAACAGCCAGAGCTGCCGAAATTCAGGTGGCTCTGGCGCATTAATACTAGGGTCAGGATTCATAACCAATAGATGACGACGGCCGCTAGGGCGATTGCCGAGAGGAACACCTTGGGGCATCGATCATAGCGGGTTGCAACGCGCCTCCAATCTTTGAGCCTGCCGAAC
>Ga0181593_10005276_pt1 | contig 11700 bp, 7 predicted proteins | sample 071ome_19_FD_133756 | JGI IMG/M metagenome (GOLD analysis project Ga0181593, IMG submission 133756) | Coastal salt marsh microbial communities from the Groves Creek Marsh, Skidaway Island, Georgia - 071413AT metaG (megahit assembly) | ecosystem: Environmental > Aquatic > Marine > Intertidal zone...
AAACGCCTTGTGCCTCATTCAAAAGCTCAAGTGGTTCTTACACTTGGGAAATGGTATGCCATCAGTGTCGTTCAAGGCCATAACGTTGTCATGTTGTATCCAGAGCTCCGATGACTCGGAGCAATCCAAAATGGCTCTTGTCCTATTGCGACCTTTCTAGAATTAACTGTGATGCACCCGTTTCTTGCCACGGTGTTAATCATACTTACGAAATCTCCCCGATCTGCCTCCATTCCAAACATAAAAAAGCCGGACTCCCCATCGGGGAATCCGGCTCATTGTTGTAACTTATGAAATCAGTCTTGCGTGCTCTTATTGAGCAATAAAGAACTGAGCGCCTTGGTCTGGAGCGACAGAGTATGGTGAGGTGGCACCGGCAACGGCATTATAAGGTCCGCTGACGCTATCAGCATTCATCAAGGTTCCATCGAATTCGATGACCACATTTCCATCAGCAAGACCAATGGAAGTGATGCCGCCGGGATTGGGCACATCAACATCAGGCAATGCTGCGAATTTCGCTGCAATTTCGCTGTCTGAAAGGACTCCTGAGTAAGTAGCCCAGGAATACATCACACTACCGGCTCCCATATGATCGGTTGCCTGTTCCAGGCGAGCGCCCATGACCTTGGTGGATCCTGGCAGTTCGAAGTTTCCGCCCCAGGTTCCGACGTGGTCACCGTCCACATAGAGTCTGGATTCACCCGCGCCGCTGTCACTCACAATGACGACATGCACCGGGCGATCAAAGACAGAGGCCACGCTCTTGCCGCCAACGGCTTCAAACAAGTTGTCGGCCACACCGAATTGAGTGGTCCCGAAAACACCTTGATTGTTCCACTGATCCAATTTGATGGCGAAGGCGTCGTTACCCGCAATCGCGGTAGAGGCTCCGTCCATTTTGGCATAAAAGTGGAACTCATAGGAAGCATCCGCGCCAACAGCGCTGAAGTCCACGACAGTGGGTTCGCTAAGTGCGCCTGAGGATTGAGCTACGACGGTCACAGGCTGTATCACAGCTTCAGTAACCATGAAGAAGTTCAGGTCAGGGCTACCCGAAACGATGGTCGCCCGAAGCGTTACTTCACCATCGAGCGCAACTTTTTGGATCGTTCCGGAATCGTTGGTCAACGGAATCCAATCATAACCACCACCAGCTCCCTTGAAGGAACCAAGTTTGGTTGTGGTTTGGCTTGCTCCGGTAGCGCCTTCGACGAGGTCCAGTTGAACTTCCTCGGCACTTCCCAGATCACCACGCAACCAGATATTGGCGTCGCCAACAGAGAAATCGCGGGTGTAGTTCAACCACTCACCTGCTTCGGTTCCCACAACACTGAAATCAGCATCGGGATCGTTCTCGAATTTGGAACGTCCAGCCTCATTGCCGTTCGGATCCGTGTTAGGCATATTGCCGGCCAAAGGAATACGCCAGGCATCTTCATTCGCGAAGTCGAAGTCAGCGGAAAGCTCGTGGAAATCCACACCTTCCGTATCATCTCCGGTACCTTTATCAAAGTATCCGCTACCACCAAATCCGATAGCCGGATCGTTGATGAAGTCACCACCTTCGAAGTTCCAGTCTTCGGCTTCAAAGGTGAAGTTGTCATCCGCAAAGGTATCGAAGGCAACCAACAATTCAACAGCCCCTCCATCACCTTTGCTAACGATCACTTTACCGCTGTATATGAAGTTTTCCTGCAATCCCTTTAGGGAAACATTCCAGGAATTTTCATTACCATCAAACTGAAGGTCACCAGAGTAATCCACTCCACTCAAAACGACACTGATATTTTCCTGAGGAATGGCGTCACTCGAGGAGACTTTGAATGAAATGCCATCACCCGCATCGACATTACTTGCACCAAGACCTGGTTGGAGGTCAGTGATAAGAACCGGGGCAACATCCTCGATGCCATCGGGAGAATGCACGCCCAGTGCGACGCGATAAAAGTCGATATCGAGCGCAGAGTTTTGAGGCGTAGCTGTCGATCCCATAGCCAGGTAGCTGCCACCGAAATCACTTCCTGTGCCAGCCGTCACAGAAAACGTTTGAGATGCCTCACTGCCGTCCACCCATATGTTGGCCACATGGGTTCCGTTGCCTGACTCATCTTTCTCAATGGTGATCCAGATGTCGTGCCATTGGGTGGGGTCAAATGGAATCACATTCGCTCCCTTGCCCTGACCAAAGTTCACTTCGCCAGAAACGGCGTTTCCATTGAATTCATTGAAACTCAAACCACTGAAGTCGGTGACTCGATCGGAAGGATTGCCTCCGGGAGTATCCGTTGCTGTAGTCAGAGAAAAGGCAATCGCTCCCCCTCCGGCTTGTTTGATGACGAAGTTTCCTTTGCCACCATCGGAAGTTACATAACCATCACCGTTTTCGGGGTATGGTTGTATACCATCAGCTTGCTGTCCATCACGGTGCAGAGGATCCAGAGGACCATCAATGGGAACGCGTGCACGGAAATAAAGTGTCACACCGTCATCCATCACCGTATCGCTTGCTCCATCTTGAGCAAGATCGTGTCCCAAATATACTTTTCGATTGGAAGCAGGATCGCTGTAACCGTAGTCACGGGGATCTCCGGTATCCTGAATGCGCAGGTAGGTCACACCCGGCTCTTCAATCACCATGGCTCCGCCTGGTCGGTTAACATCACCAAACTCACCACCAATAGCGGATCCATCCCATTGATCTGATCCGTTATCATGACTCCAGGTTCCATCCAGAGAAGCAAACCCTTCACCATCGGGAGCGTAATCGACCTTATCTCCTTCATATCCATATGCCCAATCCACACCATCAGGCAGTTGATAGGAGCGTGGAGCAGGTGCCACGGCTTCGAACTTCACACCAAAGTGATCAATATCCAAGGCGGCGTTTTGGGGTGTCGCTGTGGCCCCCATGGCCAAATAGCTGATACCACCAAAATCATCACCAGTCCCCGCAGTGATGGAAAACGTCTGAGAAGCGGTGCTTCCATCAATCCAAACAGTCCCCACATGGGTCCCATTGTTGGAGGAATCCTTCTCGATCGTCACCCAGAATTCGTGCCATACGGTCGGATCGAAAGGAATGACGTTGGCTCCTTTGCCCTGACCGAAGTTGACTTCACCAGAAACAGCATTTCCGTTGAATTCATTGAAACTCAATCCGCTGAAATTGGTAACGCGGTCTGTTGGGTTGCCGCCTGGCGTATCCTGTGCGGTTGTCAGGGAGAATGCAATCGCACCACCCGAGTTCTGCTTGATCACAAAATTTCCTTTACCTCCATCCGAGGTGACATAGCCGTCTCCACCTTCCGGATATGCTTGGGTTCCATTTGCCTGTTGTCCGTCACGATGCAAAGGATCCAGTGGACCGCTAGAAGGAACACGCGCACGGAACATCAAGGTAACACCATCATCCATGATTGTATCAGCAGCGCCGTCTTCGGTCAGACTGTGACCGAGATACACTTTACGGTTGGATCCAGGGTCACTGTAATCGTAGTCGCGAGGATCCCCTGTGTCCTGAATACGCAGGAAAGTCGTATTACCTTCGGTGATGACCATGGCGCCACCGGGACGGTTACCATCACCAAAATCTCCTCCAATTCCGGACCCATCCCATTGGTCAGAGGCATTGTCATGGTTCCAGGTACCATCAAGCGAAGCGAACCCCTCACCTTCCGGTGCATAGTTCGCTTCGTCTCCCTCGTAAATATAGTTCCATCCACCATCCGGTGCATTGAACGATACCTGCGCCATCATCGATGTGGAGTAAGCCGCAAGCAGAAGCCCGCCCGCCCACTTCACATGAGGTCGTAGTGTATATTTTTGCCGTTTCATTTGCATGTTTCTTTTTGATTGCAATGCCTACTAGATACAGTCCACTCCACCAGGGCACAATACTCCGGCAGGTTTCTGCATCAAAGACTTTGACTAGGGGTTATGGAGACTAACCATTAAAGAAATGATTTGCTCCAGTCAAGCCATTGCTTGAGCAAGTACTTTGGAAACAGAAACGCCTGATTGCTGCCTGGACCCAAACAACCATCATGGAATGATTGAATTTTAAGTTGGTTTAGGAATCATCACCCATTACTCTCGATAGGATGTTCCGCCAAGCACTGACATGGGTAGCAATTGCCTGCACTACCACCTACACGCATACCAATGACTTCCAGAAGGTTACAACCATATTCAAGATTCACTGCATTCAGTGTCATGGCAAAAACGGAAAAACGAAGGGGGATGTGGACCTGCTTCAGATCAAGAATGAGGAGAATTTGCAGGATCAACCGGAGCTATTGACTCAACTGAGCGAAGTCCTCAAGTTCAATGAAATGCCACCCGAGGGCGAACCACAACTCGATTCGGCATCCAAGGACCTGCTGCTCAACAATATTAAATTGCTGCTCAACGAGTCTAAAAAACACCCCTCTCCCGGAGCTGATCAGACATCTTTAAGACGCTTGAACCGATTCCAATACAACAATGCCGTCGTGGATTTGTTTGACCTGCGTTGTGTCGTGTTTTCACTACCCGAACAAATGATGCGAGAACACCGGAACTACTTTCAACCTGAGACCGGACAAATGCCGGAGAAGGTAACGGTAGGCAGCAGACCTCTTGGCAAATCGCAGATGATCGAAAAACGACTCGCCGGAGTGGTTCCCTTCCCCCAGGATCTTCGCGCCGAACATGGGTTTGACAACCGGATCGATCATTTGTCCCTTTCCCCACTGCTGCTGGAGTCCTTTTTGGGGTTGGCCCAATCCATTGTCGAAAGCGAGGACTTCAATCCGGATAACGTCGGCATCTGGGACACGTTCTTTGCCACTCCAAAGGATCAAACAGATCTGTCAGAAACAATCCGAACCCGACTCCAACCATTCTTGAAGCGCGCCTTTCGCAAACCACCGACCACTCACACGATCGATCGATATGCCGACTATGTTGAGACGCAATTAAACCAGGATGTGCCATTCACAGAAGCCATGAAAGCGGTGGCTTCATCGGTTCTTTCTTCTCCAAAGTTTCTATACCTGTTCAATCATACACCTTCCGATGGTTCATCGGAAACCGACTCGACCGATTTCAATCTGGCCTCCCGATTATCCTTCTTTCTTTGGGGAAGTCTTCCGGATCAGCGCTTGCTCGATCTGGCAAACGAAGGTCGTCTCAGTCACCCGGAAACGCTCGAAGCCGAGTTTCAACGCATGCTGAGGGATCAACGGCTCAAACGATTCTGCGACAGCTTCCCTTCACAATGGCTCCAGTTGGAGCGCATCATTTCATCCGCTCCCAACCCGGACAAGTTCCCCGGTTTCTACTACCTGAAATATCGGGACAGCATGCACATGATGCTGGAACCGTTGCTCGTTTTCGAAACGATCCTGATCGAAAACCGCCCGATCACACAGCTCATCGACTCGGACTTCACCTACCGTTCCGCACTCCTGCAGGAAGCCTATGGATCGTTGGTCATCGGAGAGCTACCGGATCGGGTTCCGACCGAAGTCACGATTCTGAATTTTCATCGGCTCCCTGTCACCGACCGACGCAACGGAGGCGTGATCACCACAGCAGCCGTCATGGCCATGACATCGGGACCGGACCGCACGAAACCAATCACGCGCGGCGCCTGGCTGACGTCCGTCCTGTTCAACAAACCACCCGAACCACCCCCGGCGGATGTGCCGCCATTGTCCGAACAACCCGCCGCAGGCGAAGAAAACCTGACACTGCGTGAACGCCTCGCGCAACATCGCGAACGATCGGACTGCAAAGGGTGTCATGAAAAAATCGATCCGCTGGGATTCGCTCTGGAGAATTACGATGTCGTTGGCAACTGGCGCACCCATTACGAAAATGGTCGTGAAGTGGACATGTCCGGCAAATTGTTCAGGAAACATACCTTCACCAACGCCATTGAATTCAAAGACGCGCTGCTGGCGGAGAAAGATCTGTTCACCCGGGGATTGGCCGGCCACCTGCTCAGCTTTGCCCTTTCCAGAGCATTGACTCCGGCGGATGAAGAAGCGCTGGATCAAATTGTCGCAGCTACCAAGGAGGATGATTACCGCATACAAACGCTTTTAAAATCGATCATTTTCAGTCAACCTTTTCTCCAGGAACTCAAAACCCGATCAAACTCCTGAGGCACATATGAAAACATCAAGACGCAGATTTCTCCGAGGCATGGGGGGCGCCGTTCTGGCTTTGCCATGTTTGGAAAGCTTGGGACAAGTCACACCTTCAAGACAGGTTCCCACACGCATGGCGCACTTTTATGTCCCCATCGGAGTCGTGCGCAGAGGTTTTTTCCCGGGCGAACAAAACGATGTCATACCGAAAGGAAACCTTGGCAACCTGATGACTTCACTCGGCAAACAGGATCCCAACTTTTCGGTCAAACCCCTGGATTCCTTGACGCCTACCATGGAACCGCTGGAGGATTTTAAAAGCAGGGTCACACTCATCACCGGCATGGATCGCACATTCCAGAATGGAACCGATGTGCACGCACAATGCGCCTGTTGTTACCTCAGCAGCGCCGCGCCCTACTCAATCAAACGCTCCGCATGGCCGCTGGATCGCACGCTGGACCACATCGTCGCGGATGCGGTGGGCGACAGGACGCCTTTCCCTACGCTGGAGATCAGTTGCAACACCCATAAGGACAACAAGGAATCGATCTACTTCGACAACATCTCGTGGTATGGCACTGGACACGTGGCGCCATCCATCCGGCATCCCAACAAACTTTACAAGCGACTCTTTTCGACAAACGCGAACCGGCGATTCAAAGACGTCACCTCTCTGGTGCTGGAAGATGCCAAATCCATGCAAACCCAACTCAGCTATGGCGACCAACAAAAGTTCGAGGAGTATTTCGATTCGATCCGCACCATAGAACAGCAGATGGATCGCTTGCAGGACATGAAATCCGAACTCGACAAGGTCACCCTGGAAGAACCATCGGATGCTTACCTGCCACGCGGTGAGTTCATACGATTAATGGGAGACCTCATGGTGGTGGCCTTGCAGACCGGATTAACCAACGTTGCCACCTTCATGGTCGGACCGGAACGATGGGACACCCCGTACATGTTTGATGGCCTCTTCGACAAACCACGCAGCCACCATGGCATGTCGCACAACCAGACCAAAATGATCGATGACCTGCTCAAGGTCGATCGATTTCACATGGAACAATTCGCCTACCTGATGCGCAAAATGGACGCCATCGAGGAAGCGAATGGACGCACCCTGCTGGACAACACCATCCTGACCTATGGATCCGGACTGGGCGATGGATCAACACATCAATACAACGATCTCCCGATCATCCTGGCAGGCAATGGAGGTGGACAATTCAAAACAGGTCAACACGTCAACATGCCCGAAGGCACCCCGCTGGCCAACCTCTGGTTGACCCAGGCGCGTTCCATGGGGATCGAAATGGAACGCTTCGCCGACAGTACTGGCGAAATAAAAGCCATCAAATCTTAACGGATAGACACGGAGAGAAAACCTCTCCCGAGGAGTCGCATACGCGTCAGGATAAAGAAACCAAACAATAGTCCGTAAGGTTCCAAATAGGCAGTTACGGTTCATCATACATTTTCCTCATGCATGGGGCATCTCACTTGATTCCTTGAAGGAGCAGAAACGCACGGATTTCTATGGCTCTCGGCTCACACTTTTATTCTTAGTAGGAACTGAGATGCGCCCTTCATGCACTCTCGGTTTCAAATGGCTTTGCGCCTTTGCGGCTCTGCGCCTTTGCGATAAAAAAAGGCAATCATTGAAAACCGGGGGACCTGTTATGAGGCTCCGTGCACAATTCGCTCATTACCGTTTTCGAGGAGAAAGCATGGGCGGGAGATGGAACTCAACCCTCCATTGCATAAAAATTGAAATGCGCCCCCACATGGTTTGATCACACAATTTTTCTGGAAATCCCTGGAATACTATCCGATGATGCTAGCTTCCATGAAAACCTTTCAAACATTCTTTTCGGGCATTGCCGTCATTGCTTTAACGGCTTTCAGCAATGTAGAAACAAACGCAGCCAATTTCACAGGAAAATGGATCACCACCGCCACCTTGCCCGATGGCGAAACCAGGGAATCCTCACTGACGGTTTCCAAAAAGGACGGCAACCTACAGGCTACCCTGATCGGACAAACCGGGGATGAAAGAATCCTGGACCGAGTCAAAACCGAGGGAAAAACGTTGACCATTGAATTCGATTTCGAACGGGATGGAAACACCGGAATCATTGGAGCCAAAGCCAGCCTGAATCAGCAGGGAGCGCTCATCGGTAAATGGTATGTTCAAGATGGTAACGGAACAGAAACCGCGAGCGAGGACTGGCAAGCTGTTCGATCCGCAGCTGCAGTGTTAAAAGGCAAATGGAATGTCGTGGCTGAGACCACAGAAAACGACATTAAACACGCCATGGTGATCAAGAAAAATGGCGCGAGTTTTACCGGATATGCTGAATCCGATGAAGGACAATTGGATTACACCAGCGTCAAAGCCGACAAAAATGTGCTCAAACTGGAACTTCCCTATGGAGGCGGAACCGTCAAAGTGGAAGCCACACTCAAGCAGGCACGAAAACTTGAGGGCAAATGGATCTACCTGGATGAATTCAAAGACGAAGTTGCCGACGGAAACTGGTCAGCAACCAAGGAAAGGCCAACCCAGAAAAAAGTCCTTCAGAAAAAAGACTGAAACTGCCTCCAGAAACATCTCAAAATTCAATCATTCTTTTGATTGAACCTACTCGGAAGATTCTGCGTGTTGCTTCACGAAAACCGCATTGGCAAATGAAAGTACCGGTGAAGTAAAGGAACATTCATGAAGCAGAAGATTGAGATGGGGCATAGAAGTAAGGGGCGTTTGTAACCGGCTTGATGGTCGATTCGTCTAGGGCTTAAAATCAGTCCCTATGAAAACTCGACACTACCTGTTCGGATCCATCCTGATGGCCTGTTTGATTGCAGCATGCCAATTTCCTCTTCACGCGCAAAGGGCACGGCAAAATAGCAACTCTCGTGAAGGCATGGTGGGGCAGTTTAATCAATCTGCGCCCGCCGTTGGGGATACGCTTCCTTTGCTGAATGGTTTTGATGCCAAGGGTCATCCCTGGAATACCGGCCAATTGAGGGGCAAACACACGGTCTTGGTGTTTGGGTGTCTCACGTGACCACCTTTCCTTCGTAACGTCCCCAGTTTGGAGACGGTCCATCAGGATTACGCCCCGAAGGGTGTCCAGTTTTTTTTACATCTACAAGGCCCTGGCGCATCCGGAACACAACGGATATGTCACACCTTTGAACCTCAAGGAACGCCTGCTGCATGTCCGGGAAGCGGAGCGCACTCTGGGATCCAACATCCCATGGATATGTGATTCCATGGAGAACACGCTCAAGCATGGACTGGGGAACGCGCCCAATTCGGAATACCTGATTGATCCGGACGGAGTGATTCTGAAGCGCCGAGCCTGGAGTGATCCGGATGCTTTGCGCAGTGATCTGGAGGCGTTGCTGGGTCCTGTGGTTTCGCCCACCAAGGTGTCAGACTTGAACATGCCCACCGAGCCACCTCCCAGCACGGTGGCAAAAGGTATCGTGCCAAGAATCCAACGTCCGTCCGATCCAATGCAAGCTGTAAAAGTGACTGCCAGGCAAAACGACAAGGGGCAACCGTTTTACGTCAAGTTGAGAGCAGAAGCGACGCAGGATCTGCTTCGACGTGGCCGCGGACAACTCTACATCGGGTTTTTCATGGACCCGCTTCATCATGTTCATTGGAACAATTTGACCGATCCGTTGCGGTATCAACTGACTTTACCTGAAGGTTTCCACGCCACGCCTGCATCCGGATCCTCTGCCAAGGTCGAACATCCGGCTGATGCCGATCCGCGAGAATTCCTGATTGATCTCTCCTGTCCGCCAGACCAAAGGCAAACGCCCTTTCAAATCACGATCGACTACTTCGCCTGCGATGACGATGACACCTTCTGCGTACCCGTTCGTCAGGTTTTTGAAGTTTCTTTGGAAGCAGGCAGAGATGGCGGAAGGGTTATGAGACGCCCCGACAACCCGCAAGGTTCACGTCCGAACCGGAGAGGCAGAGGCAACATGCCCTCCTGGGAACGTATGCTTGAGCGGGACAGCAATCAGGACGGAAAACTTTCCAGATCCGAATGGCCAGCTCCACGTTTGGATTTCTTCGAACGCATGGATGCGAATCAGGATGGTTTTGTGGATGAAACGGAAATGTCCGACTCGATATCTCGATTCTCACCTCCCAATGCCACGCCCAACCAGTCTGGCAATCGAGGTAACGCACCTCTGTGGTTCAACCAATTCGACACCAACCGCAATCGATCCATTGATTTGAATGAATTGGAACAGGCTCCCGACCTTTTACGCGCACTGGATACCAATCGGGACGGAACAGTCAGTCGCACGGAATTTCGTGTCTGGATGATGGCGCGACCTGACTGAATTGTCGTCTTCCAAAAGTTCAACCGATGAAGCATGCTTCCGACATGGTTCGGATAAAGTCCATCTTTGGCGTCCTTCAAACGATACCCAATGGTCGTGGTTTGACCTGGTTATTCCTGGCTACCATCACGGCGGGGTGGACGGGTCATGCGGAACCCTCCAAGGAGGTTGAGCCGGTGGGGATTTATATCCATACTTCCGAAAACGACACTGTCACTCTGAGCTTTCAACAACCGGACTCCGACTCACCCACCCCCTTCTTTTTCGCCATTACATCACCTAAATGGCCCAATGGGATGATTCCCATTTATCAAGCCCGCGATAAACAAACCAAGCAATGGAAACTCAATCGTCGATTGACACATGGCAAAGAAAACTTCACTGACCCTTTATTTTTTGCGCTCCCACCTGCCTCGGGATCCAATGAAGGCATCCTTTCCGGCAGATGGGCCTGCGAAGCCAAGCATTGGGATGGGAGCATTGATTTTCTACATTGGGAGATGGCTTTGGATGGCGAAACGATCTTCGGGCGATTTGATCAGGACACCGACTATCGGTTTGCCTGGTTGATCGGCGGCACGTTCAAAGATCCAAGCTTGCATTTCAAAGCCGAATACATTGATGCAAACTACGAACTGGAAGGTTCACTGACATCCAACATCCTGAAGGGAACGTGGAAGCAAACCGAGGATGCCGACGGCGGCACCTGGACCGCCGAACCTGCTTATCCCGTCGAAATGGCGAACGGCAACTGGAAGATGGTTCATTTGTACCAGACAACTTCTCCCACAACCGGAAAGCAGGAACTTTCCGTGGGTGACGCCATGCCCCTTCCAGATGATTCACAAATACTTTGCCGCGTCTGGCTCCCGAAAAAGCAGCCTTGATTCGCGACAAAGCAAAAGTTTCTTAACCGAAATCATTCAATTAGGAATCCGCAGATGAACGCAGATATTGGGTATAAAGCCAGATTTTATCCCTTCAAAGTGATTCACCAAATAGTGACCCAAATTTCAGCTACCATTCGAATGGATCTTCCTTCTATATCTGCGTAAATCTATGACATCTGCGGATAAACTGCACAGACACGGCTTAAGCCGTCTTATCTTCTTTTTCTTTGAAGAAGAATCCCACGATCACCAGCACGATAAAAGCAATCAAAGCCATCTTTCCAAAGGCGTAG
>Ga0181593_10005277_pt1 | contig 11699 bp, 8 predicted proteins | sample 071ome_19_FD_133756 | JGI IMG/M metagenome (GOLD analysis project Ga0181593, IMG submission 133756) | Coastal salt marsh microbial communities from the Groves Creek Marsh, Skidaway Island, Georgia - 071413AT metaG (megahit assembly) | ecosystem: Environmental > Aquatic > Marine > Intertidal zone...
CACGCTTCTTCAGTCGAATCGACCGATAATCTTTTGCTCGCTCAACAACTAGCTGAAGAGAGTTCCAGAGCAAAAAACGGCTCTCTGATTCTGTTGACCTTCCTTCATCAGTCAGTAGCTCATTACTCGAGATCTGGAGGCCATGAACAGTTCACTGAATGGCAAAAAGTTCAAGGAAGATTCCGTGAAGTTGCATTCAACGAAGACCCTGAGAATCAATATGAGCTGATCCGTGGGGCTGTTTCTAATCTCGAAAATTCTTTCAACATCGAGGCATGGGCGAAACGCGTAAAGAAGCAATCGAAATTAGTGCCACTGTTCTCACAAGGCCCCTCAGGCGACTATTGGGACAGGGAGATCAAAAGATTCGCTCCGCTGCATCCAACAACGGTATTCGCGCTTCCTAGGTTGTCGGCAATTGTTGGACAGAATCAGAGAACTTTGTTTGGATTCACAGACAGCAGCGATCCCCGGGGATTACGCGGAATAATCGGATCGTCTGAATTCCAGCCAAGTGTCAAAAGTTCGATAACCGTTGATCAGCTTTTTGACTTCTTCCTTCGACCGGCCAGCCCAGTTTCCATTCCGGATGACGCAAGACGCAGGGTCGCGGAAGCTAACTCCGCCTTGGATCGTCTCGGAGATCGACCAACTACGCTCGAAGCTCGAATTATTAAAGCGTTGACGGTCCTATCGGTAGTGCAGCCAGGAACTCGACTCGTATGTGACATTCATACCCTCGCATTTGCTCTCGATATATCCGAGTCATCACCAGATCTCAAAGCCGCCCTTGAGCAACTAATATCGAGAAAGCTAGTCGTATTCAGAAAATTCTCGTCCGAGTACAAGCTGTGGCAGGGAACGGACTTCGATGTAGATCAGGCTATAAGACACATCTCAACGGAACTGTTGAACGAAGAGTCAATCAACTCCATCCTTGATCCTTACCTCAAACCACGCCTAGTGAGCGCGAGGCGTCATGCATTCTTTACCGGTACCGCGAGAACATTCGGATGGATCATCGCTGGGACCGAAGAAATCATGCCTCAGGATTATTCGATCCCTGTTGAATCAGAATCGACAGATGATGGCTCAGTGGTACTGGTTTTGACGGAAAACCAGAATCAAATAATCAAAGCGCAAGAGTGGGCGGCCAAACAGTCAGACAAAAATATTCTGATTCTCATTTCGACACGTCCGTCAGATTTGTCCGATCAGATCAAAACACTCGCAGCCTCGAAAAGAGCGGAATCTGTCTATCCAGTCCTAGGTGAAGATCATGTCGCCAAGGCTGAGATCACCGCGAGAATCGAGTACCACAGCGAGAAAATCGGTGAGCTGTTTGACCAGCTGGTTTACGACCGAAACTCTGTCAACGTTTTCTGGAGTGGAAAACGTCGAGTTGAGTGGGAGGCTCTCCCTTTGACTGAGGTTATCTCGCAAGTTTGCGATCAGATTTACCACTCATCACCAATCATTCGCAACGAACTCGTGAACCGAAGGGATATTTCTCCAACCGGATTTTCTGCGGTCAAAAAGGCAGTGGAATCAGTTCTTAATGGGACAGAAGAACCGCGTGGAGGATTCGAAGGACATGGTGCCGAGGTATCAATTTTCAGAAGTCTGTTCGAAGATACTGGATTGTTCAGAAAATCCGGTGGTCCTCAGGTAAGACTAATGAAGAATCCACCTCCTGACTCGAATGATTCCGCACGCTTGCGTCCAGTATGGGCACATATCGCCAAGTGGAGTGAGAGTCCGGAGAGCTCTCCTTCCGGATCAGAGGCACCGTTCGTTCGTTTATTGAACGAACTAATGTCCCCTCCATTTGGAATTAAACGAGGGCTGGCCCTGATACTGATTTGGGCTTTTCTGATGGCACGGCGACAGGAAATCGCTTTATACGACAACGGAACTTACGCGACCGATTGGGATGTTGAAGATTTCGATCGATATATGAAGCATCCGGAGTTCTATTCAGTTCAGTGGTTCTCTTCCCAAGGTAGTGTTGCTAAGGCTTTTGCAAGAATGTCTAATGCAATTCCCGATCAAAGCGCCTCGTTCGGTCGAGACAAGAACGTCAGCTTAGCCGGACTGCTCGGACGTTTGTACGGCTGGTATCGCCGACTGCCGGCATATACAACATCAACGAATTCGATGTCCGAAAAGGCGATCGGCCTTCGACTAGCTATTGTCAGTGCAGTAGATCCAGTTGATCTGGTCTTTGATCGAATACCAGAAGCCTTGGGCTACCCACCCATAAGTGACCGTGATCGGTATCCAAATAAAGTCATCGAAGAATTTGCTTCAGTTATCTCTGAGATATCTCTTACATATAACGGTCTGTTGCACTGGATTACTCGTCAAATATATGAAGTTCTAGAGTGGGGACCAGAGGACGAGAAGATTAAGAACGAATTCACGTCCTTGTCAGACTCGATCATGAATCGCGTTTCGGATTCATCAATGAAGTCGTTCGTGATTCGTGGAAAAGCTGAACACAGCACTCGGATTAAGTGGTTAGAAGCGATATCAGCCGCATTGACAAGCCAGTCATCGAGATTCTGGAATGATCACACTAAGGAAGAGTTCCAAGACAAACTAAAGATGATGAAAGTCGCGCTGAATGACGCAAAACGGAGAGCGTATGCGGCTGAGAAGAATCCGGAAGATCGAGCTGTGAGAGTAATCGTTGAGTCTGGAGATGATGTTCTGGGAGACGAGATCGTATCGACTCAATCAGTTGGGCAAGCTTCGCTTGCTAATGCTGCGATCGACAGATTGTTTGAAGACCACGACATGGCAGACAGCGAGAAGCAGCTTAACTTCCTTTACCAGCAAATAGCTCGGAAACTAAACACGATAGATCGCTAGGCGCTACGTTCAGATTGAGTTCTAGGTAAGACGAGGAAATCATGGAAGAGACCAGACATATTCTCAGTTTGTCGGGCGGCAAAGATTCGACTGCGTTGGCCGTTCACATGCGAGATAGAGTTCCGGAGATGGAATATGTGTTCTGCGACACAGGCAAAGAGCTTCCGGAAACCTACGATTACCTGAACCAGATCGAAGCTTACTTGGGCAAGCCGATCGTTCGCCTAAATGCCGATTACAGTTTCGATCACATGCTCGACAAATTCTCAGGTTTTCTACCCTCTCCTAGAATGCGTTGGTGTACACGGGACCTGAAACTAAGACCGTTCGAAAAATACATTGGTGACGATGATGTTGTCTCTTATGTAGGTATTCGTGCTGATGAGAATCGATCCGGTTACATCTCAACTAAGCCAAACATTCGAGCAGTCTTCCCATTCAAGGAAGACGGTATCACCAAGGAAGACGTCTTCCGAATTCTTGATGATTCAGGACTCGGCCTACCCGACTATTACAAATGGCGTACTCGGTCGGGTTGCTATTTTTGCTTTTTCCAAAGAAAAGCGGAGTGGGTAGGCCTCAAAGAAAACCATCCTGAACTCTTTGAGGCTGCGAAGAAGTACGAAAAGGAAACTACCCCGACAGGCCAACGTTATACGTGGGTTCAGAGTGAATCGTTGTCTGAACTTGAGGCCCGAGCTCCTCAGATTAAGGCCGATTATCAGAAGACGCTAGATAAAGAAGCAAAAGCTCGCAAAAACGTTCCGTTGATGCAGGTTTTCGACACGGCACAAGCGTTTGACGATCCTGATGATGACGCGTGTCTGATGTGCGATCTCTAACTCAATCAGGATCTCGCGTTCGCTCGCCCCATTCGTAGTCTTCATAGCGATGGTACGACGTCGGATAGCCGTGAATACCCAAATGGTCATCGAACTGCCAAACATAGGAGTTCGCCACCCCACCTACGACCGGTCCACGAGCTACACGACCGACCATCTGCTCGAAAAGAACAGGTGATCCAATTCTGTTCGTGAGTAACAGATGTCGCACTCCTGGGCTATCAAATCCCGTCGTGAGTATTTGCTGATTCAGAAGAACTGGCAATTTTCCCGATGAAAACGAATCGATAACATCAGAGCGTTCATCTTTCGCGGTGTTTGACGATAGCACCGAGGAGACTTTCATCCCAGACGAATTAAGGACTACGTTGAACGCATGTGCTTGAGCGACTGATTCTGTAAATACTAGGATGGATGAATCTTGATCGACGGCTTCCCGCATGATTTTCAAAGAAATCTCGAACCGGGATGAGTACTTACCGTGATCGTCTAGGTTTCGGAAATGGATTCGAGACAATACTCCACGCCGTTGAAGCACTGTAATCGCATTGGGTTTCAGGAATTCACTTATCAACATCTCTTGATCGAAGAGCGTGGCTAGATGAGCACTTTCCGATCGTTCAACTCGACCCGGTGTCGCCGATAAACCAAGTACGAATGCTCCAGCTTCCATCGCACTCCTAAATACTTGCTCAAATGTAGGAGCGGCAATTTGGTGTGCTTCGTCAAATATGACAATATCAGTCCCTGCAAAATAATCCTTTCCAGATTTCAGTGCAGAATATGCGGACTGAATGGTGCTGAACCTTAGGACATGATTTGCGTCGCTGCTCTCGTCCTCAGATTGACCTTTTCGATCAACATCAATGTCAGGAATCGCAGGTGATTCAGACCACATGTTTCTGCAGGTTTGAATCGCTTGATCTATTAGTTCATTGGTTGGCGCGATCCAATGAATTCGATCCCTCTTGGTTCGGCTGATTACACTAAATACGAAACTAATCGCCGTGCGAGTTTTGCCTGCTCCAGTCGGTAGTGACAAAAGTGAAGCATGAGGTCGAGAAGAGTTCTCGTAAGTCGAGAAGGCAGCTGTGACAAGCTCTTCTTGGTAATCGAACAACTTACTACGTTGTTTGGCTCTCCGGAGCTTCAGGAGGTTGAACTCACTCGGAAGTTCGTTCGGCTGAAGATTTTCCGAAGCACCGTCGACCGCTCGTTTGAACGCGCGTGCCGATTGAGACCCCTGGTCGGTGAAACGCTCCACCAGTGATGCCAACTGACGAACGTTTGCCTTACGCATTATCTTTCAGAGAATTCCAGATGAATTCGACACGAAGTTCACATTCGCGTTCACTCACTTGGTCGTCAAAATCTATGTCAGCGGCAGCGAGAATCCGCCCTGCCGCACTAGTTGCATTTGAATAAAACCTCCTGAAGGATCCCCGCATTTGTTGTGCGAATATTCCGTCGTCCTTCATCTCAGACCAGAAATCCTCGAAGGAATTGTCAGGAGACGCTTCCAAATAACGACTTACCGCGACCAACCAAAGAATGACCTCTTTTGCCCGGACAGATGCACCTTGAGTGAAATCTATACCACCTTCAGGTTTTCTTAGTGTTCCGTCCCAGAATCTGTGAGTCCGCTCCCCTCCAGGTACGATCAAGTTCACGTCAAGGAGGCCGTTGATGCACGCGTAAGAATGATTCATACCATCGACAAATCGCGAGCAAGCCGACGCTATTTCTTCAGCCATCACTGCAACCGGATCATCATCATGTGACTCCTGATCGTCATTTGGAGGATCCTCATCTTCAGAATCGGAAAGGTCCTCGAACACAGACGGGTCAAAATCTCCTGGAAGACCTTCAAGTAGATCGTCTTCATCAAGTTTTGTGAAGTCGATCATCGCTAAGAAATAAGCACGTTGGAACACAACATTAAATGCCAACCCAGCTCCCGAAGAATCTTTTACCGATTCAATATCATCCAGGCTAGAAAGCATTTTGCTCTCTGACTTTGGGTCCACATCCCGATTCTTGAGCGCGTTCATTAGCTTGTCATACTGGCTTTTAGATTTCTCGTGACCGCCGGACGCTCGGGACAACATGTAATACCAATTGCAGTACTCAGCATCGATCGTGTCAATGCTTATTCGGGTATTGATCAGCTCCTTGTACGGAGTGAACTCTGCGAACTGCTTCACAATTCCAGGTGTCCACACACGCTCAAATCCTTTAGAGATACGAGTTAGTTCCGAGTCCGGGGTCGAGTGCGTATATGTAAAGGGAGCACCATCATTCTCATACTCCTTCAAGCGCAGGCGAGTTTCTTCTAGGTCAATACCTAAAGAATTTTCGAGTTGCCGTATTTGGCTGCGGAAGCTTGAATAGTCTGTTGTGTCTTTTGCGACCGATACATTCAAGACTTTCGAGACAATCCAATCTAGTCCAAGCACAGTGGTCAAGTAAGGTCCTTTGTCAAATTTAGCCTGTTCGGAATGCCAATCTACTAAGGACAAAGGAATGCGTGGTGACTCTTTGTAGAGCTCGTCGACCGTAGAGGTCAAACCATCCGAAATTACGGAACGCACACATAACGATATTGGATCCAGGTCGTCTAGTAGTATTTGTCGCGCTCGACTCACAGTCACCGCATGTTTGTTCAAATCAATAAACAACATCCGCATCACATCGAGTGGAGTGGAATCAGCATCTCCCTTGAAACCAATTACCGGTTCGAAGAGCAAAAAGATAACTGGAATTCGGTTTTTACTCGCGATAGTGCTGTCAATTAGCCTTGCATCAACTGCTTCTTTAATTGCCGCCAATCGATGTTGGCCGTCAATGGCTACAGCAAGCACTTCATCTTTGTTCCATCGCAGAACGCCAATTTGAGAGCCGAGATCACCAGGCTCATCCCATTCCTGTGCATAGCCCATAGAAATCGGACCGATATCCTTTTGAAATCCGACTGGAAATTGGCTCTTATCGATCCCAGGTGAATGCCATTCTGAATCCGAATAGTCAGAAAAACGCTTGTCAAAGCCTCTGTGATCACCGTTCGGAAGCAGTGCGACAGTGAGCGAATTAAAGAACTGAGGAAGGTCAGAGTTTTGTAGGTATTTGACAATCCCGCCGCTGACTCGCGCCCAATCTATATCTCGTTGAAACAGTTCCTCGACTTTCCAGGAAACATCAGTAGCTGCAGCTAAGTCGTTGGTCAAACCCAGGCTTTCGGCTGCTTCTCGAAACGTAATCGACGTTGAAAAATAGGGAATTGCCCACTTCCCCATCGAGTAAGAGCCAAACAAAAAGGGCATGTGCTGGGTAGCTCGAACTTCGTCACCCTGTTGCTGAATAAATACCATGCTAGTTACTTTCTATCCTGGTCTTCTTGTAAACGCAGCCACTGTCAATTTGGCGGCAATAAGCTCAAGTAATTCCCGATCACGTTCAATCGGAAATTTATCATCGGCCTCGCTATATGAGCCCAATGACAAATAACTGAATTCGAGATTCTCCCATTTTGTCGGAATATGTTCTTCCACTGCCTTGCCAAAATCTGTCCGGCCAGTGAGGTGGTCGTAAACCCGACGACGCACATCATTTGTTTGGCCGACGTACAAAGCAGGAGTAGCGGCACTCAATGACTCAATCACACGGAGGACAGCTTGTCGCTTATTGGAGTTTTCAAGCACATTTTGCAGCGTTTTGCGTTTTTCTGGGGTAAGAGTGCCTGGTTGGAAGATTAAATCGATATTCAGCCCGTGATTGACTCTTTTATTCTCAATTCTTCCTACTGTGGTGGTTACACATTCGAGTATCCAATCCATCGCATATGTGGCGCTAATAGATGCTTTGTGGGGAGCTTTGATGATTCGTCGCCACATATATATGGCTCGATCCGCGCCAAGGAACTCAGAGAGTGGTGGTGAGCCGTCAATGGACTGAGAATCCAGCGCGTTTGTTAGGACCTTCGCTGAGTGTGAATCCCACTGCATGGTGTTTGAACCGCTCACCTATCCTAGGGCCGTTTTATGTGCGCAATCTGTGCAAACGAACTCGACGCCCTTGTCCCTGAGGTAGCCATTCGATGTTCCACATGATTCGCAGTTCGGCAAGTTTCTAGAGCGTGATTTCTCAGTCACGCTAATTGATCGAAGTGTCGATAATTGAAAGACTGCGTCGATCACCTTTGCATAGCCACGAAAAGGCTCGTAATCGCCAAGCTCCCAAGCACGAACATGCCTAGGTTCTGTGCCAATGATTTCAGCAAGCTCTTCATGCGTGAGATTAAACGCCGTTTGAACCAGTTTTATCTTTGTTGAGTATGTATCGTCGATAATCAACACCCAAACGCAGCTTGTAAGCAGAATGATGGTAACCCGGATGCTAACATGACCTGCCTAATAAAGATCTGACACTCTTACCAAACCTATTCCCAATTCCGTCTTTGACCTGAGTAGAGCCGTTTACCTTTCGGTGGGAGTAATGCCCCCGGATTAGGACGCTTATTATTCCTCTTGCTACGGCTAAGTCGAGATGAAACGGGAAGAAATTGTGACATCCCGCACTCTTTACAGTAGTGAATTCTCTTCTTTTTATTCACGACCCAAGCTTCGGTTCCATCCGTGATGCGCAATCCACAATTCAGACAAAAAGGTGCACCAATCACCGGCTCGAACCGGACTCTTCGAATGTTCACAATTTTGGTCCATTCATCGTGTTCGAGTCGTGGATGGACGATTTCGCACGCATCAAAGTGCAAATCTTTAATCAGTTCATCGCGGGAATTTTGAAGACTTTCCTCGCCGTTGCTTGTCAACACGATCTCCTAAGTTTCTTCCGTGTTCGACGTTTCTGGATTCTCCACTAATAAAACGACATCAGGCCAATTTAGTTGAGTGAAGATTCAGTGCCTCTTCAGTACCGACCATCTTTAACACGCTTCTAACCCGCGTAGTACCAACAAAACGCAGCACATCACTCGTCTCTGGTGTTAGGTCAGTAATTATCACGGCAGGACGATCAAATCCTTTAAACCGCCAAATTGAGCTCATCTCGACACCCAAGCCATTGCGGCGTTTGTTTAGCCTGATGTGGAGCTGGTTTCTATATCGAACATAAATCATTGAATCTTTGCGCTTTTCTGCAAGTTGTGACGTGCGCAGAGCAGTTGAACATTTTCCGGCACAACGGAAGAGCCGCCCCGTGAGTACGGAAGTACGTGGTCAAAGTGAAGTTCAGTTTTCGCTCCACACACTACGCACTGACCTTTATCCCGCTTGAATACCGCTTGTTTGACTACGCTTGGGATAACCCTTGGATGTTCCATTTCATCGATTACGTTCGCGTTGCCTCTTGCTTCTGCAGGTTGCTGCTCGGAAACCTCAAGTCTGAACTTAAAAACCTTTCGAGACTCGACCTCCTCTTGCCAAGAGTCAACCAAGTCAAATACCCCGTTGAATACCCATAAGCCTTTTTTCAGTTTTTCGTAAATCAGAACTGGCTCAGGTTCTCTAGACCCAGACTTGTAATCTGCTGCAGCCTTCGAAAACAAGCCGTTTTGTGTCAGTACGCCACCGGGGGTGTACTCCGGTTGGTCGATTAATTTGGGGATTGGGTTCTCAGAGGATTTTGGTTCGTCATGGCCTTCGTAAATAATTGTGAGGCCCTCATCGAGTACTTCATCAAAGTATGGTGCATTAGGCCTACGACTCATGAGCACCACGGTTCTACCCGTAGGCATCCGGTAATTCATCCCACGTTGCAGTTGGGCCTTCTCTACAGCACACATTTCCATGTAGGTGATGATTTCACCGGGGGCGTACATTGCATCAATCTCCTCTCGCCTTAGCTGCTAACGACTGATCCCTACACTTGAAAAGCGAGAAGCTCAAACCATTAGCAAGAGATTACTTACAATAGTCGTCTCCATGACCGAGATTCTACACACGCGCAGAAGCGTCCTGTGCGTGACCTGCCCCCAAAAAAATGAAAGTACGCGCGGGCACGCCCGATTCAGTTGACGGATCCTGGGGTATCTCGATCAGAGCCGCCTGATCAGCTGAATTACACGATCTTGATCGCGCTTCCATGACAACATAGCTCGGACCTTGTTGTCGACTTTTCGGAAGTACAGCCGACCGTCGTCAGCATCGCCTGTCGAAAAGTGAATTTCAAACCATCCTCTGATCCCCGAAAGCGCTTTCGCCCGATGGTGACGACCAGAATCGTTCAGCATTGCGAGATCTTTCAACACGTGGGTTCTGTCGCTGAGCTGGAACGAGAGAAATGATTCGGAATCTCTCAACAACTCGATGTTCGGCAGCAGGCTTCCGAGGAAATCTCCTACGGTTTCTGAGCCGGCATTGGCTTTCGAGGATAATGCCTTCCATCGGTCAACCTGTGACATTGCCGATGCCAGCAGCTCTTTAGTGTCATCGAGTTCGTCGGACACCCGCTCAAGTTCCTTGAACCAGGTTTCCTGATCAGACCTAGCAGCATTCAGTTCTGATTCAAGCATTTCGATTTTCGCGACTAATTCAGAATTATTGCCCGGTGGCGTGACTGACGATCGTTCGCTCAGTTGTTCGTTGCGGGTCTGCAGCTCGCTGTGACTTTTCTCGAGCGCAGTCAGTTCGTCTCTCGCCTGGTCTAGAGCAGGTACCAACTCATCGGACAGTATTTCAAGTCGATGCTTAGACCACTCTCCGATTATTACGGCGCGTTCGATCGATACGATTTCCAGCCAATCGTCGTCAGGTATTCCAGATTTGCGCTCAACAGCATTGACACCGTGATCTGCCAGTCTCTCCGACAACTCATTCAATTCATAATCAGACCAGCCAGCTGAACGGAGCCCATGAATAAGCCGATCGGTATTGCGGCTGAGGGCCAGCAAATCATTTGCAGTTTCAGGAACTGAATCGGCTGCAACAGAGGATTCGGATTCCGTGGTCGCAGTCTTGTGCGGGGCCTCAACCTCCTCTGCGGTTCGTTCAAATACGGCATCAAAAATTACGGAGTACCCAGATTCAGATTCATCGACATCAGCGATAAGTGCTGCCAGCTCTGAGGCGGAGGGTGACCACCCCTGAAGACGTACAAAATAGTCGTAAATTTTGCCGTTCATCGCCGGCCGAACGGCCTCACCGAATTTCGTTATGTCGATCTGATGTTCTTCGATAAAGTTGATAATGGCCAGCAGCGTGGGTTCGTCGCATTGCAGGAGAACATAGTGGTAGTGTCCGGAGAAATCTACGACTCCTCGAACCACTATCCTCTGCGCTATCCGGAGCTCACCTTCAAAAACGGGGCATCGATCTGGATCGTAGGTTTTTCCGCCCAGATGCACATGACCTGACACTCCGTTGAATTCATGAAGTGGGTAGATCTCCCGACGGTAATTGATACCGAAGGAACCGCCAGGAATTTCACGTAACGGGCGCGTCACGGTGTCGATGACTCGACCGTCCTCTTCTTGATTTGAAATCAGGTCGATCGTGATCTCGTAGCCCAATACATCTCACCTCGGTTTTCAATTCGCTCGCAGATCGCCAATCATACCGTGACTGAGAATTAGTCTGGCTATTCAGCTAAGGAATCTGATCACCGGCCGAGATGTCTGTAACTCGACTGAAGATTCAATCAAGGTGATTTCTCAACAATCCTTCGCTGCGCCCGCATTTGCTACATACGTACTCTGGTGTTTCGGGGGTGATGACGCAGCCCACACCATAACGACCACCTGCCTCGAGACCAAATCCCGAGCCGCGGCCGAAAATATCTTTCAGAATATTTCTGTTAAATCTGCCTACAATGTTACCCATTCCGAATATCTGGTTGGAAGCAAACATGCCAGCCAAATTTTCAGGCACCAAACCATCGCTGGACGTTACCCAGTTAATAAGCACGGGGGCGTGCTGCTACGATGCTCCGATGAGCCCAATCCTAAGACTGTTGCTGGTCAGCCTGATCCCG
>Ga0181593_10005284_pt1 | contig 11693 bp, 9 predicted proteins | sample 071ome_19_FD_133756 | JGI IMG/M metagenome (GOLD analysis project Ga0181593, IMG submission 133756) | Coastal salt marsh microbial communities from the Groves Creek Marsh, Skidaway Island, Georgia - 071413AT metaG (megahit assembly) | ecosystem: Environmental > Aquatic > Marine > Intertidal zone...
CCGCCATGATGTTTAACCCTGAAGGCGTTATGACCCAACATTACGATAAGCGTCATTTGGTTCCTTTCGGCGAATACGCGCCGCTCCGCCATTATATTCCTTTTGATGAGGTGATTGCGGGGGCTAATGATTTTTCCCAAGGCAAAGCCATCACTGCAATGACGATCACGCGCCAAGATGGTCAAGTAGTGAGGCTGTTGCCGTTGATTTGTTATGAAGTGATTTTCCCGTCAGCGGTGCGCCGTGACCTTCGGGATACCGAAGCGGATGTCATCATTAACCTCACCAATGATGCTTGGTTTGGGAACACGATTGGCCCCCGCCAACATTTGGCCATGGCGCAGATGCGCGCTGCCGAAACAGGCCGTCCCGTGGTGCGCGTTGCCAATACTGGCATTTCCGCGATCATCGACAGCCGTGGCCGGATCACCCATCATATTGATTATGGCAAAGAAGGCGTGCGTGATGCGGTTCTATCGGGACAACGGGCGACGCTTTATGCGCGGTTTGGCGATTGGGGGTTTGCGGTGATGCTCATGATGCTTATGATCATGGTGATGTCATCCCAGTTCTTGACGCACTATCGGCGTCGGATGTAATGTTTTGTAAAATTGACGATTAAGGTATCTCCTATGTCCCATCTCTTCACCAGTGAATCGGTCTCTGAAGGCCATCCCGATAAAGTATGCGATCGCATTTCCGACGAGGTTGTTGATCTGCTGTTGGGCAAATACAATCAAAGCCGGGTGGCTTGTGAGACGCTCACCACCACCAACCGCACCGTGCTTGCGGGTGAGATCAGATGCCCTGAGCCAGTCTCGAAAGAAGAAGTGATTGAATTGGCGCGTGCCGCCGTCAAAGACATTGGCTATGAACAAGATGGCTTCCATTGGCAGCATATGGATGTCGCCAATCACCTGCACGAACAATCCGCGGATATCGCCATGGGCGTCGATAGCGGGTCGAATAAAGATGAAGGCGCTGGCGACCAAGGCATTATGTTTGGCTATGCTTGCCGTGAAACCGAAGTGTTGATGCCCGCACCGATTCATTATTCGCATCAGATTTTGAAATCCATGGCGCAAGCGCGGCATTCGGGCAAAGCGGATATCCTTGGCCCGGATAGCAAGTCGCAAATCACTTGTCTTTATGAAAATGGCAAACCGGTTCGCGCCGAAAGCGTGGTTGTTTCCACCCAGCATCGTGATGGGGTCAGCCAATCCGACATTAGAGAATTGGTGCGGGCGCATGTGTTGTCCGTTCTGCCCGAAGGCTGGATGTGCGATGAAGAAAAATTCTACGTTAACCCCACGGGCAATTTTGTCATTGGCGGGCCTGATGGTGACGCTGGCTTGACGGGGCGGAAAATCATTGTGGACACCTATGGCGGCGCGGCGCCCCATGGCGGCGGTGCGTTTAGCGGCAAGGATCCAACAAAGGTTGATCGCTCAGCGGCTTATGCGGCGCGGTATGTGGCTAAAAACATTGTGGCCGCCGGCTTAGCGGAAAAATGCACGATACAAGTGTCTTATGCCATCGGCGTATCCTACCCGCTTTCGATTTATGTCGATACAGCAGGAACCGGTGTGGTGGATGATGCCCGATTGGCTGAAATCATTCCGCAAGTCATGGATTTGACGCCAAGAGGCATTCGCGAAACCCTTGGTTTGAGCGCGCCGATTTATAAAGCCAGCGCCGCTTATGGCCATTTTGGACGAGTGGCGGGTGAAGCAGGCCCCGGGACATTCTCTTGGGAAGCGCTTGATCTGGTGGATGCGTTGAAAGCCGCCTGCTGACTCCATCAAGCATGACTTCATCGAATGTTGAAAACAGGCTGATGTTCTATGGCCGGCGTCATGGACGCCGGTTGCGCCCCCAACAATCGGCGTTTTTAGAGCAAGGCTTGGCGCAATATGCCCTTGATCCTGAGGTGCTGACCGATGCCGCTGATCTTGATCCGCGCGATTGGTTGCGGCCATCATCTGGTCAAGTATTTCTTGAAATTGGATTTGGCGGCGGTGAGCATCTGGCGGCGCGTGCTCATGAAAGTCCAGATTGCGGCTTTATCGGGGCTGAACCTTTTATGAACGGTGTCGCCCGTCTTTGCCGTCATATCATTGAAGGCGAATTGGGCAATATTCGGTTTTGGCCAGAAGATGTGCGCCTGTTGTTGCCGAGCCTAAAAGATCATTGTTTGGATGGTGTGTTTATCTTGTTTCCAGACCCGTGGCCAAAGTCGCGGCATCAAAGCCGCCGCATCATTCAGCCGCAAATGCTGGATGTGTTGGCGCGATTGATTTGCCCCGGCGGCACGCTGTTATTGGCGTCTGATGATCCGACTGCAAAAACATGGATGATGGAAGAAATGATGCGGCGCGGTGATTTTCAATGGACAGCGGCATCGGCGGAAGATTGGCGCCATCCGCCCCAAGGCTGGCCGGGAACCCGTTACATGGCGAAAGCAGATCGCGTTGGGCGCAAATCAGCGTGGTTCACCTTTATCCGATCAAACGAAATCTAAGCCAAGGTTATTTGCCCCAAGACTTTTTTGGCGGTGAGCAAAATTTGGCAGGGAACGAAACTTCACTTGCAATTTTTAAGGAGTGAGGCTATAAGATTCGAAAATACTGTCGCACGCGGACGGTGGGCTCTAGCCCGCCTTTTTTATTGCTTGCGGCAGGGCATCCTTACGGCAAGGAAAAATGGAGGCGGCGTTATGCTGCTTGAAGATAAAATTGCTGAGATGATTGAGCCAGTGCTGGCGCCGATGGCGTTTCGGCTGGTGCGGGTGAGTTTTGCCAATGGCACGCTCCAGATCATGGCTGAGCCGCTTGATCATGACGCTGAGATGACGGTGGAAGATTGCGCCGTGATTTCGCGCGGCGTGTCGGCTGTCTTGGATGTCGAAGACCCGATTAAAAGCAATTATCACCTTGAAGTGACGTCGCCAGGGCTGTCGAGACCGCTGGTGATACCCGAAGACTATGACCGATTTCAAGGGGAATTGGTCAAAGTTTCCACCAAAAAACTAATAGATGGTCGCCGCCGTTTTAACGGTCGCCTGAAAGGCATTGACGCTGATCATTTGATTTCGATTGATACGGCCGCAGGGCCAATTGAAATTCCGTTTGATGCGATTGAGGGCGCAAAACTCGATCCATCGGAATGGTTCCTCAAACCCCTCAAGAGCAGGAAGAAAGGTTAATCCCATGGATACGTCCACTGTACCCGGTGCTGAATTGATTCAAGTCGCGGATATTGTCGCTCGTGAAAAATCAATTGACCGTGAAGAGGTTATTGTCGCGATGGAACAAGCGATTCAGAAAGCCGGGCGGTCACGTTACGGCCAAGATCGTGATATTCGCGCGCATATTGATCGCAAGAATGGCGCCATTACCCTTGAACGCGTGATTGAAGTGGTCGAAGACGTCGAAGAAGAAGCCGCGCAAATGACGCTGGCCGACGCCCAGAAAATTGATCCTTCTTTGGGGTTGGGTGATTTTATTCGTGAACCTCTGCCGCCGCTTGAATTTGGCCGCATTGCCGCGCAAACCGCCAAGCAAGTGATTTCTCAGCGGGTGCGGGACGCCGAACGCGCACGTCAATTTGAAGAATATAAAGATCGCGTTGGTGAAATTGTCGTTGGCACCATCAAACGCGCCGAAGGTTATTCCATCTCTGTTGATTTGGGACGCGCCGAAGGGGTGATCCGCCGCGAAGAAATGATCCCTCGTGAATTGCTCCGGCAGGGTGACCGCGTCCGCGCCTATATCAAAGAAGTGCGCGAAGAACCGCGTGGCCCTCAGATTTTCTTATCGCGGGCAGAAAACCAATTCATGGCTCAACTCTTCACCCAAGAAGTGCCTGAAATCTATGACGGCATCATTGAGATCAAGAACGTTGTGCGTGAGCCGGGCAGCCGAGCAAAGATTGCGGTTTTTTCCAATGATCCGAGCATTGATCCAGTGGGCGCTTGCGTTGGGATGCGTGGCAGCCGTGTGCAAGCGGTGGTCAATGAATTGCAGGGCGAAAAAATTGAAATCATTCCATGGTCTGAAGATACCGTTGCCTTTGCGGTGAACGCTCTTGCCCCGGCGGTGGTATCGAAAGTGGTGATGGACGAAGACGCTGGGCGGATGGAAGTGGTGGTGCCTGATGATCAATTGAGTCTGGCGATTGGCCGCCGTGGTCAGAACGTCCGCCTCGCTTCGCAATTGACCGGTTGGTATATTGATATTCTCACCGAAGCGCAAGAATCAGAACGGCGTCAGGAAGAAACACGCTTGCGGTCAACGCGCTTTATGGAAAGCCTTGATATTGATGATGTGATCGCGCATCTGCTCATCGCAGAAGGTTTTGTGATGGTCGAAGACATCGCCGAAACACCGGTGGAAGAATTGATGACCATCCAAGGTTTTGACGAAGACATTGCCGCCGAATTATCACGCCGTGCGATTGATTTTGTTGAGCGTGAAACCGTTCGGATTAATGCCGCCCTTGATGATTTGAAGGTCACCGATGATCTGAAAAACTTTGATCATCTGTCGCCGGCGATGATTCTCGCCTTGGCGGAAAAAGGGATGTTGACGCTTGATGATCTGGCGGATCTGGATTCTGAAGAATTGGTGGAACATTTGTCCAGTTTTGGGCTGACCGATCAGGATACCGCTGGCGATATCATTATGGCGGCACGGGCGCATTGGTTTGACGATGAAGACGTCGTTGACGCCGCCGCTGACGGTGATGATGGAGATGATGCCGCAACCGATGGTGCTTCCGCGGTGTAATCCCGTGCCGGAACGCCGTTGCATCATGAGCCATCAAAGTGGTGACCCTATCACCATGGTGCGGTTTGTCGCCAATCCAGATGGGATGATTACCCCTGATGTGGCGGCAAAACTGCCTGGGCGTGGGGCTTGGGTGACGGCGGATCGAGCCATGCTGGGGAAAGCCGCATCAAGCGGCAAACTGGCGCGGGCATTGGGCGGTAAATTGCCGGCGGGTGATTTGGCCGAGCAAGTTGATCGCTTGCTGGTCAAGCGGTGTCAAGAAGGCCTCGCCATGGGGCGCCGTGGCGGCATCACCCTTGGGGGTGGTGGTAAAATTAAAGCCGAAGGGCAAGTCTTTGGCTTATTGATCGCATCGGATGCTTCAGCGCGTGAAGCGCGCGCTTTGCGCGGCGATGTGATGCATGATTGGGTCATCTCGACGATGACCAGCGATGAAATTGGCGCTCCTTTTGGTCGGCCAATGGCGTTTGTGGCGATTGTTAATGGCCAATGGCGACAAGCGCAGCATCTGGCGGGGGAGTTAAAACGGCTCGATGGGTTGCGGTCAAGCGCAGCTGAAAGGCCAAAATAGAGACGGCTGGCGGGCTGTAATAATTGCAGTGCCAATCGTCAAAGGGTTGCTTTTATAGGCCTTGCCATTGTAAACCATGGCAAGACCAAAGCGTGAACCCAAGGTAAAGTAATTTTGTTTTGCCGTGGTTTAGGCAATTTGCAGGACTGAGAGGGTCATAAATGGAAAAGCAAGGTGATAAAAAGAAAACCTTGAGCCTTGGTGGAGGCAAACTGACCTTAGGTGGTGCGCCTAGTGGTGCGGCCACGGATAGTGCTCCTGCCGCTGGCCGATCAGGTGTTGGTCGCTCATCATCCCGATCATCGGTCCAAGTCGAGGTGGTGCGTAAGCGTCAAATCGGTGCGCGTCCTGCGCCATCACGCACCGCCGCCCCTGAACCCGTGCAAGACCCTGTGGTGGAAGCCGCGCCGCAAGCCCCGCAAGACAACCTGACCGAAGAAGAACGCGCCGCTCGCAATCGTGCGTTGCAGGAAGGCTTGAAGAAGAAGCCAACCCCGCCCGTGGTCAAACCCAAAACTGTATCCCCAGAAGAATCAGCGCCGTTCAACGCTGAGCCTGAAATTAGCCCTGAAGATGCTCGTCGTCAGCGCGAATTAGACGAAATGCGCCTCATCGCTGAAGAAGAGGAAAAGCGTCGCGCCGAAGAAACCAAACGCCACGCGGCGGAACAAGCACGTCGTGATTCAGACGCAGACACGGCGATGCCAAGGGTGCGCGATGACGAAGATGTTGGCTCAGCGGGTCGGAATTCAGGCCGCCGCCGTGAATTGCCAGAACAACCGAAGAAAACACCTGCCCGCCGCGGTGATGATAGCGGCCGCCGCCGTGGTAAGATCACCATCACCGAAGCCCTCGATGGCGGTGAAACCATGCGGCAACGGTCTTTGGCATCGGTGCGACGGGCGCGCGAACGCGAAAAGGCACGGATGCGAAGCGCCAATGATCAGCCTAAAGTCAAACAGGTGCGCGATGTCACAATTCCTGACGCCATCACGGTGCAAGAATTGGCAAACCGTATGGCCGAACGCGGCGCAGATGTTATCAAGGAATTGATGAAATTGGGCATTATGGCTACGGTCAACCAGACGATTGACGCTGAAACAGCGGAATTGATCGTGGTGGAATTGGGCCATAAACCGAACCGTGTTTCTGAAGCGGATGTTGATATCATTGCCAGCGAAGAGACGGATGATCCCGCTACCCTCAAGCCTCGCCCACCAGTGGTGACGGTGATGGGGCATGTTGATCATGGCAAGACCTCTATTCTGGACGCCATCCGTTCGGCTGATGTGGCGGCGGGGGAATCCGGCGGCATCACCCAGCATATCGGGGCTTATCAGGTCAACACCAAGTCTGGCAATCGGATCACCTTTATAGACACCCCGGGCCACGAAGCCTTTACCGAAATGCGGATGCGCGGGGCGAATATCACCGATATCGTGATTTTGGTCGTGGCCGCTGATGATGGCGTCATGCAGCAAACCATTGAAGCGATCAATCACGCGCGCGCCGCTAATTGTCCGGTGATCATTGCCGTGAATAAATGCGACAAGCCCGAAGCCGACCCTCAGCGGGTGCGCAGTGAATTGCTGAGTCATGAGATTGTCACTGAAGATTTTGGTGGCGATGTGCTGTGTGTGGATGTTTCCGCGCATACCAAAATGGGGCTTGATAAACTTGAAGAAGCCATCATGCTTCAGGCCGAATTGCTGGAATTGAAAGCCAACCCTGATCGCACGGCTGAAGGCGCGGTGATCGAAGCCAAAGTGGAACGAGGCCGGGGATCGGTTGCGTCACTCTTGGTCACACGCGGCACGCTTAAGGTCGGCGATATCTTTGTGGTTGGTGCTGAAACAGGCCGTGTCCGTGCGCTCTATGATGATCATGGCAAACAAGTTGACGCCGCCACCCCAGGCGATGCGGTCGAAGTGCTTGGCTTGAATGGCACGCCGATGGCTGGGGATTTGCTGACCGTGGTCGAAAGCGACGCTCGAGCAAGAGAAGTGTCGGAATATCGCCAGCGTGTCATGCGCGAAAAAGAATCCGCCAGTGGCGCCCGTGGATCGGTGGAACAAATGCTATCCGCGATTGCGGCGGGCGAAGCGGAAGAATTGCCGGTGGTCATCAAGACCGATGTGCATGGCTCACTCGAAGCGATTCGCGTGGCGGTGGATAAACTGGCGACAGAATCGGTAAAAGTTCGGATTTTATCATCAGGCGTCGGCGCGATCAGCGAATCAGACATTAATTTGGCGGCCGCCTCGCAAGGCATGATCATTGCGTTTAATGTTCGTGCCAATCCGCAAGCGCGTGATCAAGCGCGGCGTGATGGTATTGAGATCCGTTACCATTCGATCATTTATGAATTGATTGATGAAATTAAAGCCGCCATGTCAGGCTTGCTCAGCCCAGAAACCAAAGAAAACTTCATTGGTTACGCGGAAATCTTGGAAGTCTTCAACATCACAAAAGTTGGCAAGATTGCTGGCTGTAAGGTGACAGAAGGCACCATCAAGCGCGGCTGTAGCGTGCGTTTGTTGCGCGACAATGTGGTGATCCATGAAGGTTCACTGAAAACCTTGAAGCGCTTCAAAGATGAAGTCAAAGACGTGGTGGAAGGCCAAGAATGTGGCATGGCCTTTGAAAATTATGGTGATCTTCAAGTTGGCGATTTGATCGAATGTTTTGAAATTCAGGAAATCGCCCGCACCCTCGATTAAGGGTGAGAAAAAGGGTTGAAGATGGTTCAGCGCGCGGGCAAAGGCGATCGGACGCGGAATGAAAAATCCCAGCGTCAATTAAAGGTGGGCGAAGAAATTCGCCACATCATCTCCGATATTTTGCTTAAAGGCAGTTTTTATGAACCAGCCCTCGATGGGGTCGCGGTGACAATTTCTGAAGTATCCATCAGCCCTGATTTTTCCAATGCCCGCGTCTATTGTATGCCGCTGGGCGGTGTCGATCATGTCAATGTGATCGCAGGGCTTAATGCCATCGCGCAGCAAATCAAGCATGAATTGTCGCAACGTTTGACCATCCGCCGCACCCCACGGCTTAAATTTGTGCTCGATGAAAGTTTTGATATTGCCAGCCGCGTTACCGATTTGATCCATGCGAATCAAACCGCCGGTCAGACTGAGGCGGATGAGGACGACCGCCCATGACGGCAGCGGAACCGCCACGGCAATCGGGCAAGCGGGTAAAAGCCAAAATTGACGGTTGGGTCATTCTCGATAAACCCTTGCAAGTGCCTTCCACCAAGGCGGTGAACATTATTCGCCGTTGTTTCAACGCCGCAAAAGCAGGCCATTCCGGTACGCTTGATCCTTTGGCGTCGGGCATTTTGCCAATCGCTTTGGGCGAGGCGACCAAGACCATCCCCTATGTCATGGACGCCACGAAAGATTATGCCTTCACCATCGCTTGGGGCGCGGAAACCACAACCGATGACCGCGAAGGTGAGGTCACGGTAACCAGCGCCCATCGCCCAAGCAAAACTGAGATCGACGCAATCCTTCCGCAATTCACTGGCCGCATCAGCCAAGTTCCGCCCATCTATTCGGCCATCAAAAAAGATGGCAAGCGCTCTTACGATTTGGCGCGCAACAACGAAGAAGTGACGCTTGACCCGAGGGATGTTGATATTCATCAATTGGCTTGCATTGATTGTGATGAGACCAGCGCGCAATTTGAAGTCACCACTGGCAAAGGCGCTTATATCCGATCTTTAGGGCGGGATATGGCGCGGGCTTTGGGGTCGGCGGCGCATATTTCAGCGTTGCGACGGCTTCGCGTAGGCCCCTTTTCGTTAGACGCGTCGATTTCGCTGGATTTTTTTGAAAAAATCACTAATAGTGCCGATGCTTTTGAAGCACTGCATCCGGTTTTGACCGCGCTGGACGACATCCCGGCGCTTGCCATCACCGATGATGATGCAACCCGGCTGCGTCGCGGCCAAAAGATTGCGGTTGATGCGTCAACCATAGATCCAGATGCGGATGATGTCGTGATGACCGCGCTTAACCAAGGCCAATTGGTGGCCATGGTGCAATGGCGTGGCGGCACAGCATCCCCCATTCGGGTCTTCAATCTTTAATGAAACTTGTATCCCTTTTATGGGATGACTCTGATTGAAGGAGACCCCGATGTCGATTACGAACGAACGCAAAGCCGAATTGATCAAAGAATTTGGCAGCAATGATAAAGATTCTGGTTCAGCCGCGGTTCAGGTTGCGATCCTGACCGAACGGATTGTTAATCTGACGGAACACATGAAATCCCATAAGAAAGATTTCGGCTCACGTCGTGGTCTGTTGACCATGGTGGGTAAGCGTCGCCACCTGCTGGATTACATTCGCCGCCGCAACGAAGACAATTATAAAGCGTTGATCGCTAAACTTGGCCTTCGCCGCTAAGCGCATTCCGCGAAGATTTCTATCATCGGCCGGCTTTTTGCCGGCCTTTGTTTTTGGCGGATGGCGTTTGCGCTTGTTCCTTTCTTGACAAAACCGCTGATCGCGCCTAATACAAGCGCATATCTTAAGGGAATTCAGGTCAAAGGATGCCAGATATGCTGGTATCGACCGTGGACAGGACCACGGGAATCTGACACGCCAATGTGTCCACTTCTCCTCCTTCCATTTCCAAAAGATGAGTCTCAGCAATGAGGCGGCTATGGGCGCAATGGTGCGCCGATGGCGTTATGGAGAAAAGAAAACATATGTTCAACGTATTCAAAAAAGAAATTGAATGGGGCGGCAAAACGCTGACCCTTGAAACGGGTCGGATTGCCCGTCAAGCCGATGGCGCGGTGCTTGCGTCCATGGGTGAAACCTCGGTCTTGTGCACCGCAGTGGCCGCTCATTCCATTAAGCCGGGGCAAGACTTCTTCCCCTTGACTGTGAATTATCAAGAAAAGGCCTTTGCTGCCGGTAAAATCCCTGGCGGGTTTTTTAAGCGCGAAGGTCGTCCGAGCGAAGCAGAGACGTTGATCAGCCGGTTGATTGACCGCCCGATCCGTCCGCTCTTCCCCAAATCGTTCAAAAACGAAACGCAAGTGATCTGCACCGTGTTGTCGCATGACATGCAAAACGATCCTTCGATTGTCGCCATGGTTGGCGCTTCGGCGGCCTTGACCTTATCAGGGGTGCCGTTCTTCGGTCCGATTGGCGCTTGCCGCGTTGGTTTGGTTAATGGCGCATATGTGCTGAACCCAACCTTTGATGAAATGGCGGAAAGCACCCTTGATCTTGTGGTGGCGGGTACCCGTGAAGGCGTCTTGATGGTTGAATCAGAAGCCAAGGAATTGTCCGAAGCCGATATGCTTGGTGCGGTAAACTTTGGTCATGATGAAATGCAAACCGTGATCAGCGCGATCATCGAATTGGCGGAAGTCGCGGCTAAAGACCCGCGCGATTTGCCTGAAGAGCCTGCAGAAACCGATGGCATTGCCAAAGCCCTGAAGAAGTTCAGCAAAGACCTCGAAAAGGCTTACAGCATTGCTGATAAAACCAGCCGTCAAGCGGCGGTGGCTGACGTCAAAGCCGCGGCGATGGACACGTTGGATGAAGGCGTTGATGGCGTTTTGGCCAGCGGTTTGTTCAAAGAAATGGAAGCCGACATTGTGCGTGGTTCTATTCTGAAAACAGGCAATCGTATTGATGGTCGTGACACAAAGACCGTGCGTCCGATTGTGGCGGAAGTTGGTGTTCTGCCGCGCACCCATGGGTCAGCCCTGTTTACGCGCGGCGAAACCCAAGCGTTGGTGGTGGCAACCCTCGGCACCGGTCAAGATGAGCAAATCATTGACGCGCTGGAAGGCGAATACCGCAACAACTTTATGCTGCATTACAACTTCCCTCCTTATTCTGTGGGTGAGGCTGGCCGCGTGGGTTCACCGGGACGGCGTGAAATTGGTCACGGCAAATTGGCGTGGCGGGCAATCAATCCAACGCGCCCAGCGAAAGATGAGTTCCCTTACACCATTCGCGTGGTTTCCGAAGTGACGGAATCCAACGGATCATCTTCGATGGCTACTGTTTGCGGCACGTCTTTGGCGATGATGGATGCGGGTGTGCCTTTGCCGCGCCCGGTCGCTGGTATTGCCATGGGCCTCATCAAAGAGGGCGATGATTTCGCCGTTCTTTCCGATATTCTGGGCGATGAAGATCATCTTGGGGATATGGACTTTAAGGTGGCTGGTACCGCTGAAGGCATTACCGCGCTTCAGATGGACATCAAGATCACCTCGATCACTCGTGAGATTATGGACATCGCGCTGGCGCAAGCCAAAGATGGCCGGATTCATATTCTTGGTGAAATGGATAAAGCGA
>Ga0181593_10005287_pt1 | contig 11692 bp, 10 predicted proteins | sample 071ome_19_FD_133756 | JGI IMG/M metagenome (GOLD analysis project Ga0181593, IMG submission 133756) | Coastal salt marsh microbial communities from the Groves Creek Marsh, Skidaway Island, Georgia - 071413AT metaG (megahit assembly) | ecosystem: Environmental > Aquatic > Marine > Intertidal...
ATTCGTTCGCCATTCGCCTGCCAATCGCCTGCCAATCGGATTCGTAATCCGCCCGCAATCATTCATTACCAATGGGTTAGACTTCCGGTGTGACACCAGGACTGGCACATACGGCCAAGCCAGCCAACCTATATTGTAAAGTTCGAGGCCCATACATGGTTGCGCTCGAGGTTAGGCTTGGGCTGGGCCTTAAGGGGGGAAGCGGCGATTGTGCGCTAATAATAGGGGCTTCAGATTTTTCTGCAATTTTCTTGCCCCCTCGCTACCGCTGTCGATTAATGGGGTAATGAACCCTCTATACTGGGCGAACATTTCGTTACCCCCATTTCAGCCTCTCGTCAGCCTCTCGTCAGCCCCTCGTCAGCCTCTCGTCCACCCATGCTCCTCAGGGGCCCTCAGAGCCCCGTACAGCCTGTTTACCCCCTCGTCCGCTAGGGTAGGACCCCAGAAGGCCTAAGGGCCCTCAGGGAGCCTCCTAGAGCCTTCTAGGGCCTATTCTCTATGTAGGCCTGTTGAACGGGTTGTATCCTGGGGCAGTGATGTCCCCTGGGTAGCTCTCGTTCTTATTCAGGTCCTCGAAGTCCTGACTGACCTCGTTAGCCGTGTCGAACCCGTAGAGGCCCTTCCCGTTAGACACCATGAATACCATCTGGGGAGGGATCATATCCTTGCTCAGGAGCTCTTCCTCCCATTCCTGCCAGACCGTATGCCAGTGTCGTTCCCAGCCTGTAAGGCCTGCTGTGGACCGGCCTGACTCGATGTTGTACCACATCCGTGCGTCGGTTAATGTCCATGCCATGTGTTCTTAATTCCTTCCATCAGGGCGTCATCGCCCATAAATAGGGTTCCAGTTATTACTTTTAGGGCTGGATCCTTGTGTCCACCCAATAAACTCTTCTAGGTCCTTCATGAGGGCCTCTTCTCTTTCCTGTGCTATCCCTCTGTCCTGATCCCGGGCCATAGCCTCGGTCCAGTACCCCATAGCCATCGAGAGGGCATCGATGCGGTCATCGTGTTTCAGGGAGCCCCTGTCGAGGGTGATCCGTGTGAGCTGGTAGATGAGGGACTTGGTAAACCTGTTATCCCCCTCGTACGCCTGTGCTGACCTGTAGTCCTCCTGAATGAGGGCCGGGGTAAACACCAGTCTATGCTGGGCTAACACCGGCTCAATAGTCTCGATGATCCGTCTCTCCTTCTGTGTGGAGTGGCGGACTTCCTCGATGGAGCACCTGTGTACCTTTTGTAGAACCGGGGAGAACAGGGCTGTGAACATGCCGTCTCCCATGTTGCTTTCGATGATGATCTGGTTGACGCTCTCCTTCTTGGCGATGACAGCCAAGGCCTCGAGTGTGGCCTTCTCGTAACCGCCCTGTAGGCCACCACACCGGGTGACGTACTGGATACCGTTGAGCATCTTCACGACAGCGTAACCCGTCTCGTCCTTCCCTCGCCCACTGGGGTCGATCGACATAACAGACCCGGTGAACTCGGCAAACGTCTCGCTGGCCCCGGCAGGCGGGTAGAACCTGTCGCCAGCCATAGCTAGGTTAGGCAGTTCCTTCAGCTCCCGCTTGGGGTCGGGCATCCAGTTCACCTTCATGGGTGCTTCTGAGGGCCCTACGTCCATGACGAGGAGGTCCCTGATCTTCAGGGGGTACTTCTCGACATCGGAGAGCTGGGTGTTGAGCATGAATTGCAGGGCAAAGCCTGCCTTACCGTACTCGGCCTTACGGGTAGCGAGGTCGATGTCAGAGAACCGCTGGGGATCGGTAGTGTCTCCCGGGCTCCTGTCCTTCATATTGCGGACATAAGGGGCCAGGGCCTCCCCATACCGCTCTGCTTCCTCCTCTGAGGGCATCAGGGCAGGCCAGATGCGTGTCTCGAAGGTCTCGGGGAGCTGCTGGTAGATGGAGCCCTCGGTCTGGGGCGTACCCAAGTAGATGATACGAGCTTCAGGGAGGGGCTTCAGCACCGCTGAGAACTCCCTCGTCCGCTCTATCAGCTTCTCTCTCATATCAGGGGTCGCTGAGTTGTTCAGGACCTCTACGTCATCGGCGACGATGATGTCTGCACGAGAGCCCGTGATCTGCCCGGTGATACCTACTGACTTCACGGAAGGCGACTGGTCTGCCGTTGCAGGCCCCACGTCGAACTCGATGCGGGAATTTCGTTGATCCTCTGTAGGCTGGAGGAACTTCAGGACGTCTACCTCGGTTATGAGACGCTGGGTAAAGGTAGAAAAGGCGTCTGCCCGGTTCTTCGAGGCGGAGACCACAAGCACCTTCTTCTGAGGATCCCTGTAGAGCTCCCAGAGGACATAAGCAGACGTGATGAAAGACTTCCCCACACCCCGGAAGGCTTGGATGCAGACCTTGGGGCGAGGGGAGGCTAGGAACTGGGCTATGTCGTATTGAAGAGGTGTAGGCTTTGGTAGATTAAGGTGCTTCCAGATCAACCACAGGAACTTCCTGAAGTCTTTCTTTAGTGGGTCCTCTTCTGTCAATTGGCATACTCCTCGTCATCATCGAACTTAGGCAGGCTCTCCCACAACTTGTGGAGGTTGCTACCCTCGGTGATGAGGGCTTCGATGTGGTTATCCTTTAGCATCTTCAGGCCGACGTTCAGGTCTGCCGTGGATGCTTCCCCCGCCATTACTCGGCGGAGTAGCTCTGCGGCGATAGCCTCGTGTAGCTGCCCTAGGAGGGCCTCTGAGGCTCTAGTCTTTTCAGTCATAGTGTTCCTCACATATGTGCCAAGGCACCTGCCACAGGCCGTGCCAGACGTCGTAGTAGACGTACCCGTAGATGACGTATTTCACCTTGGGGTTCTTCTTGAGGTATTCAGGCTTGGGTGCGCATAGTGACACAACCCCACGCTCCCCGTACCTAAGGGGAGGTCTTTTAGAGACCTTCACGGTATGCAGGGATATGCGTAACGGGTGTGCCTCTCTCGTCTGCAATGTCCACGACTTGAATAACACCCGTCCTGGCCTGACCCTCTCAATGTCCATACGAATGCAGACCTTGGAGCCATCAGGGGTTTCGTATTGTTCAAAAGAGTGGCTCACCTTCATTGGGAGAAGGAGAGACTCGGTCCACCCAGGTCCGCCTAGTCCGATCACGACGCCAAACATAGCAGCGAGTGTTGCGTAGAAGTATCTTCGGCATCTGTTTGAAATAAGTTTTTTCACCTTGGTAGTCCTCCTATTATGCCCGACCAAACGGCCAGCTTTGAGGAGAGGAAGCCTCCTACAGCAGCGGCGGCAATGATGAAGTACTTCGCCCCACGGGCCTGCTGTAATAGATCGTGCATTTCGGCCACTTGTTTCGCCATTCTATTAACTTGGTTGGACAAGTGTACGATCTCGACCTCCATCTTGGTTATCCGATCTCTGTCAGGGCGTTCCATATCGTCACCCATTACCTTTGACAGACGGACTTCCAAGCAGCGTTAGCTTCCTTAATCTGCTTGATCGTCAGGCGTGTATCCTTGGAGGACCATGTTATTGGCTTCAAGACGTCACAGGTCACGCTAGTCGCGTTTAAACCCGTCGTCTTCGAGCAGCCCCCCACGGTCGCTATCAAGAGCAGACCTGAGGCGAGCATCGTTAGCTTTCTTGATAGCATCTCGTGCCTCCTTAAAGGATTTGTTTTGTAATTCGAGTGTCGCCTGTGTCTTTCCCTTCTGGTAGATGTACCAGACAGCGAACAGGACGCCTGCGACGGCGGATACGACCTTCCCAACTGGGGAGAGGACGTAGTTAGTAATAAGCGATAAGATCATCGTCAGGCTCCAATCCTATTATGAGCACGCTCTCATTGGGTGCGAGAGGCATCTGCTCGGTTGTGGTGAGGTAGGGGCGGGTAAGTGGCCACCTAGCGATGAAGAAGCGAAGGGGCGTTTGCCCCAACGCTGCTTTCTGTTTTGAGTATGGGCGGTGGTAGACTAGGATCATACGTCGTCCGTCTTCCTGATGAACACCATGTAGACGCCAAGGCCTACGGCCACAGCGACCACCAGTGCCACACCGACACGCCAGTCCACACCCTGTAGGGCAGCGGCTACGCCAGCCCCACCAGAGGCGATGGCTGTAGCTACCTTATCGAAGAACCCGGGTTTGGCCGTGGTCTTCAGGTCGCCTTCCTCGGCCCTCGAGGTTGTACGCTTGGCGGGTGGAGGCTCGAACGGTACGGCATTCCCCATCCGCAGGGCTCTTTTCTTGACATCAGCTACACGACGGGACCATCCTCTACCGAAGTATTTCCATGTGCGTAACCGTTTGAGAAAAGCTAACCGCCTCGCACACAGGCTAGTGATTAGTTCTTCCGGCTTATACTCTTTGATGGCATCGAGTAGGATCTGGCCTACATGGCCGTCTACCTTCTCGCCCATGACCCGCTGTAGGTCCTTGGCGGCCCGTGTAGGCCCCGAGTTCACAGCATAGTCGAACATGGCGTAGTCCAGACCGTCAGGCATCTCGTCAGCCCTTACAGCATCCCAGTACTGAACCTTGTAGATGTCCTGTAACTCACGGTCCTCGATGGATCGTACAGACCTCCGTGGAGCCCCTCTACGCCTCCGGTAGGCATCGTACACCCGCTGGGTGACGCCCTTCATTGTAGCTCCCCCAGGATCGCGGGGGTGGTTGGAGTACCCGCCCTCGTGTTTTAAGACAAGGGCGAGTGCTTTGGGGAAATTGTTTTGCATAATTACTCCTAGAACGGTGCTGCTTTACCAACCACAGGAGGATTACGCTTGGCTTCAATAGCGGCTTCAATTCCGTTCTGTATGTCAGCCAAGGGCACAGATTGTACGACGTTATCAATCGCCCACTGTTCTGAGATGGACGTGAACGGAGTGAATGCGCTGGGGTTGGGAGGCTCAAGGGCTACCGATCCGTAAGCACCAGCGGAATACTCCCCGTCAACACCGTCCACACGCCAGTGGATAGTCTTAACGACGTCAGTGAGACCGTCGGCTAATGGGGCTACGTCGAACTGAGGGAACGACCATGTGTATATAGTTGCCATTTGCTAGTTTCCTTCGAGTTGAGCCACACGGGCTTCTAATGTTTCGATTTTAGACTTGAGTTCCTTCACAGCGTTGACCAAGGCAAACGTCAGGGCGTGACCATTCCAGTTAAGGATGTCCGTCTCCACTCCATCAATTTCACCCCTTACCGCGCCAACACACTCAGGGAAATGTACCTGCGCCTCTTGAGCAATGATTGATATGTTCTCAGTTGTTGTGTCAGTGAAACCACCCTTACCATTGTAGGTGTAGGTGATAGGACGGAGGCCGCAGACAGCATCAAGGCCCTTGGTGTATTCGCCGGTTTCTGTTTTCAAACGACCGTCAGACGCTATTGTCCAAGTGTTTGTGGACGGTTTGGCGGCACTGTCAGAAGATAGCTGCAACTGATAGCTCGGCGAAGTCGTACCAATACCTACGTTACCGCTGCCGTCGATACGAAATTTTTCTGAAAAATCGCTCAAGGTAGAACCGGCAGTTCCGGGGCTTACTCCGGTGTAAACAGTAAATACGCCGGAGGCGTTACGAATAGCCCAACCGCCTTGGCTTGATACAGAGTTTTTCCAACTGGCGTCGAAATAAGCACCGCCGGAGAAGTAGTCTCCGTCCCCTGTAATGAGAATACCGCCTCCTGACATTGATAGGCTTGCTAATGGACTGGTAGTACCAATACCGACCCTACCTGCGCTGTCGATTCGCATACGCTCAGTGCTGTTTGTTTGGAAAGCTATAGGAGCAGCCTCCGTTGTGATAAAGAAGAATTCACCAGTCCCACGGTGATTTATTTGACTAGAAGCGTTCGCTCCACCGTTGGTGCGAATAATTCTCAGTCCATAATCCGTGTATGTAGCGTCTCCGATTAAGTCTATAAGGCTAAAGCCATCGCCAGTTCGGGCCTCACCTATTTGAAATGAACATGTGCCTGTAGAACCATCTGAAGGCCTAATGTCTATTTTGCCGCCACCAACATTAACAATACCGTTGACGTCAAGCGCTTGTGTTGGAGAGCTAGTACCAATACCGACGTTGCCGCTGCTGTCGATGCGCATACGTTCTGAGCCGTCGGTCACAACTGTAACTTCGTTTGCGCCACTCGTACCTACCTCAAGTCCCTTACTGTTCTCAGCGCGAAGCCTTGTCACAGTAGGACTAGAACCGAGATATCCCTCTCTTCCGACACCGGAATAAAGCGAAACGTATGGATACCCCGTGCTTTCAAAACGAGCAGCTTCGGTCGTTGTGCTGTAGACGTGCATCTGTCCTACTGGCGAACTTGTCCCAATACCGACTTTGCCTCCACTCACTGCCAACTGGTCCGTCCCGACCGTCAGCCCGTTGCTAGGCAGATTGAGCGTGCCGGTCATCGTGTCGCCGGACTTGGAAACAAAAGAAGCACTATCGGCATATGCCGCTTCCCAAGTAGACCCTGTGTAAACCTTCATGCTCTCCGAGGTCGTATTGAAGTAGAGGGCACCAGCAATCAATGCAGCACCGTCATTATCAAGGGTAGGGTCGGAAGCCTTTGCACCGAGGTAACGATCATCGAAGTCGTCGTAAGCAGTTAGGGTAGAATCCCGTGCAGATTCTGCCGCAGCCTGGGCAGCTTGTGCTGACGTATTAGCCGAACTAGCTGCGTTTTCCGAGGATAGCGCATTGGCGGCAGAGTTAGATGCAGCACTAGCCGAAGTAGACGCATTAGATGAGTAGGTGAGCGCGTCACTGGCCGCTGTTGATGCAGTAGAGGCGGACGAGGCGGCGTCACTTGCGGAAGACGAGGCTGCTGCTGCTGATGCAGCCGCTGCTACAACAGAGGAGCCAACACCCGTGTCAACATAGTTCTTGGTTGCCACGTCCTGGGCGTCAACCGGATCATCTGTGTTGGTAATCCGGCGAGATATGGCGTCCCAGTTGCCGTCGTTTGTAATACCAAACTGTGAGCCTGTGGTGTCACTGCTCTCCTGCATGGCGTTGAACAACTGGTTGAACCCGGCGTTCATCTGGCCTGCGGTGAAGGGGGAGCCATTGTTGAATACTACAGCCTTTTCGCTAAGGGAGGTATCGCGCTCGATCTTGAGGCTATCCCCGACAGCAAGTGGGGCTGAGATTCGGATTGTACTAGGGTTCAGGAAGATGTAGGACACTGCGCCACCTTGGCGGGTCACAACTACATCGTCCTCAGAGAGGTAGGAGAAGGGAATAGCAAAGTCGGTTGTGCTGTCATCTCCCACATAGTTTGCAAATGTGTTGTAGAAAGTCATTTGTTATTCCCTATGAATAAATGAAGTGGAAAGGAAAAGGCCCGCCCGGTTAGGGGCGAGCCGTTTGTTTGTTAATTTAGTTCGTCGCGGAGAATGGCGCTTGCACCGTAGGAACGCTCTTCTTGGAGCTTCTTGTTTCCACCCGGTATGACACCAGTGCCTTCCTCGAGTAGACCTTCCTTCTTCAGTGTAGCGGCCCATGCCTGCTCACGAGCTTTGGTAATGAGTTTCCGAACAGCCTCGAGACGTGCAGACTTCACTGGTCCGCCTAGTCCTAACCCGTTCTCCTTGAGCTTATCCTTCTCGACTACAAGGGCCTTGTGAAGGGCATCCATCAGTCCAGTCTTCTGAAGCTCTTTGGCGAACGTGTCGATGACATGGCGCTTCTCAGTGCTATCCAACCGGCGGAGGTCTGTGCCTGCCGCCCGTAGGAACTTGTCGGGGACCTGATCGTTGAAGATCACGAACCCTTTGCCTGAGAGCTTACCCAAGTCGTACAGGGCCTGACGCACCTCGAGAACCTTGGGGTCCTCAGAGGTGGGCCTCATCGTATTGAGGGGGCCTCGTAAGCCACGTGGGTCCGTCGCTCGTTGGATAGGGTAGCCCATAGCGTCGTACTTCATGGACATGTCCTCCCGGTTGAGGGAGGCCTCGTTCTTGAAGGCATCGAGAAGCTCAGAGAGGGCGTACGTCTGTTCGTATAGCTGGGGATCGTTGTAGTCCCTGATGCTCTTGTAGAGGGCAGGGACGAACTTACCGGCTTGGTTACGGAGGATACGTGAGAGGGCCTTCTGCTTGGCAGACTGGTCCTTCAGGGCGTTTGCCTTATCCTCACCGAACATAGCGCCTGCAAGGTCAACGATGTCCTTAACACCTGTGAACGCCGGGTTGTTAACCGCAGCAACACCCAACGCAGCGGCGATGGCGCCAGCAAACGCACCTGCTGTCTGGTAGGCATCAGGGGTATGGTCTGCGATGGGGCCAAGTAGGGACTGGTTCTTCAGCCCAGTGGCCTGCCGCTCAGCCTCGATCATACGATCCCGCTCCATGCGCTTGATAGAGCCGTGGAGGGCACCAACAAGGGCGAACGGGATGGACACGGGGTCCAAGCCTGTCGTGTCGATCACTCGTCCACCACCGATGTCTACATAGTTCGGCTGGAGTCCACCTGCGGCCTGCTTGGCTTGACGCTTCTCACGTTCACCAGCGCCTATGAACTCACCTACCATGTCGTTCTCGTACATCTGCCAGATGCCCAGCATGATGCCATACCCAAGGAACATCTTCCCGCGAGCCTCAGCGGCTACGAGGGGGTCTGCTGATTTGAGCTGGTTACGGAACTGGGATATGCCGGGGATGTTACGAATCACAGGGACGTACTCAAACCCACGAAGGAAGCCCTGTACCGGAGACCGGAAGAAGGGCACCAGGATACGAGCTTCAGGGACACTGTTGACGGCAATCTCTGCCTTCTTCCAGACGCCATTGAGGTCGTTCTTGAGGAGGATATACTCAGCCCGCTCGGCAGACTTCTCGTGTATCCACCGTCCTAGCTTATCCTTACTGGCCAGTACGTCTCGCTCGACGAACTCTTTCAGGGTCAACCCATCTACCGTTGCCTTCGATCCCTTCAGCGTCCGCAGCTCATCTTTCAGACGAGCGACAGTCTTGGGGCGAAGGTTCGGGTCACGGAGTTTTGCCTGAACCAGTTCAGCCCTCTTGAGGGCCTTCTCTGCGAACTCGAATGCGGAGTACTCAGCTCTGGCGGAGATGTTGTAGATGTTGGTCATCGCCTCGTCAGAAAAGCGCATACCCAAGGTCTGTAGGTCTACAGCCTTGCCGAACACGTTAATGACACGGCCTAGTACACTATCGTCCTTCAGTCCGTAGTTCCCAGCGTTGATCCCGGAGCCTGCGGTGTCCATGATGGACCGGGTCATCCCAGGGGTGTTCCTCCAAGAGGACGCGGCAGCATCGGACAAGGCACTTTTGAAGGTCTTGTACGCACTGTCTGTACCTGCTCGTAGACCAAAGGATCGGGCATCCCGCAGCATCCTGTACATGCGGATGCCTTCAGCTCCACCCTGAGCAATCTTACCCAACCGGAGTGTGGCGATGTTAGCGAGGGTTAGCTCCTTGGTTACCTGTCCTAAGAAAGTTGAGACGTTCATAGCGGCTCGATGTGCGAGACCACCAAGCACGTTTCTCTTGAGCGTTCCTAAGCCACTCAGCATGGCGTTAGTAGTGAAGGTGATTACATCCTTCACGATCTGCCGACCGATAGAGCCCACTTTCTGTAGGCCTGCACTGAACGCGGTTGTGGCCTCCTTCGTCATGGTGGTCTGGATGCGTTCCAGAGCCTTCTCCAGCTCGGTCTTCTTAACGAGGAGCTTCTCCACCTGACTGGGGCTTACCGCCTCTTCGATCTGCTTGTTAATAGCGGCGAGCTGCCGTAGGGCACGATTGAGGGACTCCTTGTTGATGGTCCTCTCCACCCGCATCGCTAGGTCTGCTATCTCATCGGGGGTAGCACCCCGCTTCATAGCGTCTTCGATGGGCTGACGAAGGGCCTTACGGACGTTCTCAGAGGTCTGACGGAGGGCGAGGTTGCGGCCTGAGAACAGGGACGCAGCATCGTTCACCTTGCTGTACTTCTCCAGCAGCTTCGTAGCCATGTCTTGGGCAGCAACCAGCTCATCGAGCTTGTCTGCATTGGTCACCTTGAGGGCCTTGGCAGCATCGAGTGCTTCCTTGGCAGCGGTCAGGTTCCGAAGTCCTTGCCGGTAGGTGGCGATGGCGAGCTGCTGTATCTTCGGGACGTAGTCGAGGATAGCAGGGGCGTTGAACACGTCCATGATCTCGTCTACCGATTTGCCTGCCACGTTCAACCACCGGTCAAACACGTCGCTAACCGCCTCGTCCATCTGCTTGATGGTGAGGGTCTCGAACTTAGGCATATCGTCGAGGATACGGATTACACTGTTAGGCACGAAGCCGTCAGAGGTAGCACCCTTGAGGGCATTATCGTAGGCCACAGCCCCTGGGGGAGTGTCTGTGATGATAGCCTTCAGGGCATCTCTCTGGGGCATGCTTGCTGTATCAGCAGCCTTAACCTCTGGAAGGGCTCTAGGAGCCTCTAGGGGGACCTCTGAGCCGGGTTTGGCTACAGGTGGTACCTCTGTGGCCTTGGGGCCTACAGGGGCCTCTACGGGCTTTACAGGGGCTTCCTGAGCCTCTTTAACTTTAGCACGGAACTCCTCAATGTGTTTGGCAGCTTCCTGAGGGGTTTTGGACCTGAATAGGCCTCCCAGCGCCTTGAAGGCACCAGCCAAGACAACACCAGCAGCAGCACCATATCCAGCGTTCAGGGCCCTTTTGGCCATCTCGCTTTCAAAGTCTGCCGCTGTGGGGGCAGGTAGACCAAATCGTTTGAACAGGTCGCCTAAGTTCGGGTCATCAGGGTTGAACGCGAAGGCGTCCACCAATGCTCCGATACCCAGCTCCTTGGCAAAGCCTCCTGCCTTACCGCCTATGGCAACACGACCGGCTAAGAACTGGCTCACCCCGGTGATCATATCGTTGATCATGGGGTTCTGGGTGCCGACATTGGAGCCTGCACCGAAGTCGATCTGTTTGGAGACGTTGCTATCGCCGCCTGCGAGGAGGTCTGCGAGCCACATACCGGAGCGTACAAGCTCTTGGCCAGCCTTGGCGGCACCTGTGGTAGCAGCGTCGATGGTTTCCTTCACGACACCTGTGCGGCCTCCTATGGTCCTCTGGCCGAGGGCGAGGACCTCGATGAGTTCCCGCTTGTCCTGAGCCTTGGTATACCTGGAGCGAGCCGGGTCCATGAGGCGCAGGGCTAGGGCAGACGTGCCGCCGTACACCCTGTCGAACTCTTTGACGACCTCGGGGTCATCCCGGTAGAGCCAAAGGTTGAACATGTGGCTCTCAGAGGGGAGCGACAGGTATCGCTTGGCTGAACCTGGGCCGAACTCCTCGTCGAACAGGGAGACCACATCAGGATCGCTCTGGTGCTTGCGAAGGTTGTTGACGACTTCGGCAGGCGGTATCTTGTCCACGGAACCTATATCGGTAAACGAGCGGTAGCCCGGTGTGAACTCTTTAGGGACCATCCATGAGGTTACTGCACCAAAGGCAGTACGAGAGGCGTCCAAGGGGTTAACAATGACCTCTCCGATTTTATTTATGATGCCTACATCGGTAGGCTCAGGTTGCATATCATCGGGGGCCGGGTCGGCATCTAGGGCAGCGATGGTTTTAGCAGCGGCTGCATCCTCGGCTGCACGGATAGCGGTGTCCTCCGCGAAGGCAGTAGCCACCGGGTTAGGGATAACTACTGGTTCTTCTGGAGACATGTCATCAGGGGCAGGCCCCTCGTC
>Ga0181593_10005293_pt1 | contig 11682 bp, 6 predicted proteins | sample 071ome_19_FD_133756 | JGI IMG/M metagenome (GOLD analysis project Ga0181593, IMG submission 133756) | Coastal salt marsh microbial communities from the Groves Creek Marsh, Skidaway Island, Georgia - 071413AT metaG (megahit assembly) | ecosystem: Environmental > Aquatic > Marine > Intertidal zone...
GAATTCCATGGTATAATCAAGACCTGATTGGTCGAGGGCCGCTAAAAGAGGGACAAAGCGCTCCACTCTTTTCTGCTCATGATCGACCCGCCCCACAAAGCCAAGTCGAATGGGCCTGTGGGCGAAGGGGGGGCGATGGCGTGAAAGGACCTCAGGAAAGGTTTGGATGGGTACCGGTAAATGAATGGCACGTCCCTCCTTCAAGTGGGGAACCCTTTCCATGGCGACCTCAGCAATGGCCTGACTGTCACAAAAAACGCCATCCAGCCAAGGCCCAACTTGGCTGAGCTGAAATTCAAGCCCTGGCCAATGAGAATGAATGGCTCCCATGCGGTATTGACAAGGGGCTAGATCCGCTAGGAAGGCAAGGCCCCACAGGTCGTGGAAGATCACCGTGTGTGACAAGCGGGAACCTTCCGAACGAAAAAAGGCGTGCCTTGCCTGTGCGATGCTTGTCCAACCCGACCACCCCAGTGAATCCACCCGAAAACCATCTTGTCGGGACGAGGCATCCGAATCGTCGAAGAACACAGCCAGCGAGGCTGGGATGTCATGGATGTGCTCTTCCGACAGGTGCGATCGTAGGATGGACTGGACTCCGCCCAGACTCTTGAAATGAGTGAAATAATGGCGGAGGTCCTTCATGGGACGATTGAGAAACCTAACACTCCTGCGGGAGGATAAGGCTCCTTACGATGCATTTCATGCTAAATGGCTGCGTCAGATTCGAGGAATCCTTGCAGTTGGCGGATGCGGGTTGGGTGTCGTAGCTTGCGCAATCCCTTGGCCTCGATTTGCCGGATGCGCTCGCGCGTCACCTTGAATTGTTTACCGACTTCCTCCAGCGTGCGTGCATAACCATCGTGAAGACCGAAACGTAATTCGAGAATTTTGCGTTCACGTTCGGTAAGCGTTGTCAGGACATCATTTAAACGTTCCCTGAGAAGCAGATGACTGGTCATGTCCGATGGGTTTTCCGCGGATTTGTCTTCGATGAAGTCACCGAAGTTGGCGTCGCCACTGTCGCCAACGGGTGATTCCAATGAGATGGGCTGCTGGGCCATTTTTAGCACAGCACTCACGCGATCCACTGGCAAATTCATTTCATCAGCGATTTCTTCTGCAGTAGGTTCCCTGCCAAACTCCTGAAGCAATTGCTTCTGAACACGCATCAGTTTGTTGATGATTTCGATCATGTGCACGGGAATGCGGATCGTGCGTGCCTGGTCGGCTACGGATCGGGTGATGGCCTGGCGGATCCACCAGGTAGCGTAGGTTGAAAATTTGTAACCTCGCCGGTACTCGAATTTTTCGACCCCTTTCATCAAGCCCATGTTACCTTCCTGAATCAGGTCTAAGAAGGAGAGGCCTCGATTGGTATATTTTTTTGCGATGGAAATAACCAAACGCAGGTTGGCTTCGACCATTTCGGTTTTCGCCTGGTGGGCTTTGGCTGCAAAATCTTTGAGGTGTTCGTAAGACACCAGATAGGCGAGGTGGGGCATGCGCACGAATGCCTCCAGAGCCTGAATCTTCTGTTCTTCCATTTGAACGTAAGATTTCTGATGTGAAGAGGCCTTTTGTTTCTTTAATTCTTCGATGAGATCGATGGAAGCCTGAATCTTTTCGAAAATGTTTTCAGTTACCATAGTCATCTCCTCGATGACCTTTTGCTTGTAGTAGAATTTGGCAAACATGCTCTGGAGCTTTTTGTCTGCCTTGAGAAATTCCTTTTCGTGCTTTTCCTTGTTTTTTTTGGCCGCGCTTGATTTTTGCCACAAGGCATATTTCTCATCGACCAACTGATCCTGTTCGCGCACCTGTTTGACCAAGCGTCGCAGATACTTGAGGTGCTTGTCTCGACTGTCGATTTTCTTATCCAGGATGACTCGGTCAAAACGTTCCTTGGGCGGTTCTGCAATTAATTTCTCCGCCAATGCAATGTGCTCTTTCCCTGCAAAGCCCATGCTGTAAACGATTTTGCGTTGTGAGATTTCAGCATCCTCGATGCGCTTACAAATTTCGACCTCCTGTTCGCGGGTTAAGAGAGGGACTTTGCCCATCTGTTTCATGTACATCCGAACGGGATCGTCCAGGATGTCCAATCTTCCCGCATCTTCCTCCTCATTCTTGTCGTTCTTCTTGATTCTTTCGACCTCCGCTTGGTCGACAATTTCCACATCTAAATTTCGCAGGCGATTGTAGACTTCCTCAAGATCCTCAGGTGTGATGATCTCCTCGGGTAGCACCTCGTTGATGTCACCGTAGGTCAAATAACCTTGCTCTTGAGCCAGACTCAGCAGCTCTTTAACGTATTCAGTGAGGTTGACCCCCGATTTGCCGGTCGGTTCGGTGATGGAGTTGAGATCCACTTTACCGGGGTTCTTGTCTTTCTCTTTGGCTTGGCGCTGGATCTCCTCAATGATGGCTTTTGTGCGCTTAACGCTTTCTTTGGAGACGACCTTTTTCTTGCGTGTGGCCTTCTTTTCGGAAGCCGCGGAAATCTGAGCTGGTTTGGCGCTTGAGACGGCTTTGGTTGCCTTAGCTTTAGGAGCCTTGGCAGGACTGACTTTCTTGGAGGCTTTGGCTGCCTTGGGTTTGGTAGCCTTGGCAGGACTGGCTTTCTTGGCGGCTTTGGTTGCCTTAGCTTTAGGAGCCTTGGCAGGACTGGTTTTCTTGGCGGCTTTGGCTACCTTGGTTTTGCTAGCCTTGGCAGGACTGACTTTCTTGGAGGCTTTGGCTGCCTTAGGTTTGGTGGCCTTGGCAGAACTGACCTTCTTGACGGCTTTGGCTGCCTTAGGCTTGGTGGCCTTGGCAGAACTGACCTTCTTGGCGGCTTTGGCTGCCTTAGGCTTGGTGGCCTTGGCAGAACTGACCTTCTTGGCGGCTTTGGCTGCCTTGGTTTTGCTAGCCTTGGCAGCACTGGCTTTCTTGGAGGCTACCTTCTTTGTGGGTTGGGCAGTCGGTTTTTTTCCCTTCGCTTTGGGTTTAGCGGATCCGGATGCAGTTTTGGCCTTGGTAGCAGTTTTTGCTGCTGCCTTGGTTTGCTTCGATGTTTTTGCCTTTGATGCGGGTGCCATACTAAAAATTAATGAACGATAAACAAAAAATGTTAAAATAGGGTTCGCTGGGCACACAAAGAATTGCGGGACTCTAAACGACCTTCGCCTGGGCAAACATCTCCCAGGTTTGACAATTTCTTGTGGCCGCAAAGTTGCTGGCAGATGTCCCTAGAGGGAGGGGCGGCTCTTGATTCTCCCATGAAGGGCTTTCATGAACACCGCCTGTGGTAGCGCCGGCTTTTGCCTCGAGATGTTGCCATCTCTTTGCTGCAGTTAACCTGCAGGACCGTGCAAAATATGACTTGCTCTCATCAATTGCAAGCTCAACTTAATTGTTTTTTTGAGTAAGCGTTTTGGGTGGATCCAGGCATCTGCTCAGCCAAGGGGGTCTGTTGACGTTTCTGAAGCCATAAAAGTTCCGCTTGCAGGGTGTCAAAGGGTGTCGACGGACTGATCGCTCTGTGCAGGGATGCCAGGGCTTCCTTCAAAGGGGTATCAGGGTAGCTATGATCTCGGAGGAAATGGAGGTATTTCATACATTGGAAGCCATCGAACCAAGCAAACAGGTTTTTTTGGTAGGTGGATGCATTTCTGGCATCTTTTCCACAGCGGCCCAGCGCATGCCATTGATCTCCTGAATCCAGATAAGCTTGAAAGGCTTCAGAGTATCCTAAGTGGCGAGAATTTCTTGCTTTTAGCAGGTTCAAGGGATTTTGTTGCCGCAAGTAAGCCAAAGTGGCTTTGATTTCCAGAAAGGAATCCCATGCATAGGTGGTGATCTGAGACTGTTGCATGTTTTTCAAAACGGCCTGACCTGTTCCAAAGGGCACTCTTTGAGATGCACGAGGAGAGGGGTAAACAACCGTCGATAGACATTCCGAAAAACCCCCTAGGAGCATGATTTTGTTCAAAAAATAAAAATCTTCTCCAGCCTTTCTGCGATTCATGCCGCCTTGTTTCATGTAGGCCTCGGGCCTCACTGCCATGGCAGATCCAATCGTATGGTAGGCATGCGGAAATCCAGCAAATCGAAGGGCCTCCACATAGTATCTTAAATGGCATTCGTAAGCGGCGGCAGCCAACCTATGGTTTTGCGAAGGGGCATCTGCCAGCGCATGCTCAAAATGAAGACTGCAGCCGGGTGTCTTGATGTTTTGTTGGAAATGATCATGGATGGCTTGAAAATAATCCTCCCTTACGGTGCAGTCAGCATCGAGGCAAATCAAATAGCCGCATTCCAACGCGTTTGCCGAGGCCAGCCGGCGCAGACCTTCATCCATTCCAATTTTGCGAGCCCATCCTACACCTGCATGTTTGGGGGCTAAATCCAAGGAAGGAATGACATGAATTCTTCGTGAAGCATCCAGTCGTTGACTGGCATAGGCATGAGCCTCACGAAGGGTCGCCTTTTGATGCTCCATAATGACCTGGGGGGTGGTTTGTGAAGCATTCACCACCAAAAGGATTTCGTGATCGACCTCTGGTACCGGTTGTGCCGAGAGAAGGCTGTGCAAGGTAGTGCCCCAATCGGGTTCATCATAACACGGGATCACGACGATGCCCCTGAGGTTTTGGGAAGGAACTTCGGTGATGAGAGCCGGGCCCGCCAGGTAACGCTCCAAATATTGAGCCAAACGTTTCATGGGCACATCACGAAAAAATGATGAGGTAGTTGAGGTCTGCGAGGATTTTTGAACATGGGTGGAGTTGTTGTGGAGATTCGATCAGGTGTCAATCCTCAGAGCGATGGATTGCTATCTTATGACCCCACGAGAAACAGGATGGAGGTCTCAACTCTCAAGGCAAAACATTGCCAAAAACTCGCGACACTGCTATTCCATGACCCCTGCATATTTCATGAAAACAAAGCCCCCCCATCTCGACCGAGTGGCCATTGCCAAGGCCCAGTACTGGAGTGCTAATATTCGTGTCGTCTTAACTCTCATGGGACTTTGGTTCCTCTTTGGTTGCGTGCTCAGCATTTTTGCCGTGGATGCACTCAATACGATCAAACTGGGAGGTTTCCCTCTTGGGTTTTGGATGGCCCAGCAAGGCACCACGATTGCCTTCATTGTCATTGTCTTTTGTTACGTTTTTATCATGAAGCGGCTGGATGAACGTTATGCTCGCAGCGTCTGCAATGACGATGGAGCCCAAGACTCCTGATCGACCAGGCATTTTAAAGTACAGGATTACGAGATGGATATTCAGAGTTGGACTTGGTTGATCGTAGGGCTTTCCTTTGCCCTCTACATTGGCATTGCTATTGCCACACGTGTTAGAAGCACCTCCGGTTTTTATGTCGCGGGCCATGGCGTGCCGGCCCTTTTCAACGGCATGGCCACTGGGGCCGATTGGATGAGTGCCGCTTCTTTTATTTCAATGGCTGGGATCATTTCTTTTACCGGCTACACGGGATCGGTTTACCTTATTGGCTGGACGGGTGGATATGTTCTTCTCGCCCTTCTGCTGGCCCCTTACTTGCGCAAATTTGGTAAATTTACCGTGCCTGATTTCGTGGGGGATCGGTACTACTCGGATGTGGCCCGCCTTGTCGCTGTGTTCTGCGCCATTTTTGTAAGCTTCACCTACGTGGCTGGGCAGATGAGGGGTGTTGGGGTGGTGTTTTCCCGCTTTCTTGAAGTGGAGATTAACACGGGTGTCATTATCGGAATGGTGCTGGTTTTCATTTATGCCACCCTAGGCGGAATGAAGGGTATCACCTACACCCAAGTAGCTCAGTATGTGGTATTGATTATTGCCTATCTCATTCCTGCCATTGCCATTTCCCATGTCATGACAGGTCAGTGGATTCCTCAGCTAGGTTTCGGAGCCAAAGTCGTCAGTGGGGATCAGGCTGGAATCTATCTATTGGAAGCCATTGACCAGATTCATCGGGATCTAGGGTTTCCGGAATACACTGCCTCCTTTGTGCCAGGGCACAAATCCATGATCGACATGTTCGCGGTGACTCTGGCACTCATGGTAGGCACCGCCGGATTGCCGCACGTCATTATCCGCTTTTACACGGTCAAGAGCGTCCACGCGGCCAGGTGGAGCGCATTTTGGGCATTACTCTTCATTGGTATTCTTTACACGACAGCACCCGCCATCGCGACATTTGCACGGGTTAATTTGATTCAGACTCTCCACGAAAAGGCCTACACTGAGCGACCCGCATGGTTCAAGAGTTGGGAGCAGACGGGGCTGATAGCCTGGGCCGACAAAAACGGTGATGGGCTGATTCAGTATCATGCGGGTGCAGCCTTTGATGGAAAGCTTGCGTATCAAAAGGATGATGCGGGACAACAACAATTAGGAGCCTATGGTGAGCCACTGCTTGAAAACACACTCACCGAGAATGTCAACGAGCTTTACGTCGATCGGGACATCATGGTCCTGGCGAATCCTGAAATCGCCAACTTGCCTGCATGGGTGGTAGCGTTAGTCGCTGCAGGTGGACTCGCAGCGGCTCTTTCCACCGCCGCTGGGCTGCTCCTTGTCATCTCATCTTCGGTGTCTCATGACTTGGGTAAGAGCATCCTCAATCCCAACATGTCCGAGAAATCCGAGCTGCGGCTAGCCCGTGTGGCCGCGGGTGGCGCGGTCATTCTTGCGGGGTATTTCGGTATTCATCCCCCGGGTTTTGTGGCACAGGTGGTTGCTTTTGCCTTTGGTCTTGCCGCAAGCAGCTTCTTTCCGGTCATTATTCTTGGAATTTTCAGCAAGCGTACGACCAAGGAAGGAGCCATTTCTGGCATGCTCTGTGGGCTTTTGTTTACAGCTGCCTACATTTACTATTTCAAATTCATGCACCCGGAGGCAGGTCCTGCTGATTGGTGGTTCGGGATCAGTCCCGAGGGCATCGGTTCCCTGGGGATGGTGATTAATTTTGGGGTGACCTTGGCCATCACTGCAGTGACTTCACCTCCTCCGGCTAGTGTGCAGGAACAGGTCGAACACTTGCGCTACCCCAGCGAGGATTAGAATAGTCTTCGGCAGGGTGGCGAACCTTTCATGTATTCAGAAATGACAACGCCTAAGGATAACAAGATCCGTTGGTGGCCAGCGGTGGTGGTCCTCATTATGACTTCGCTAGCATTGGGGGTGGCATGGTTTGGCATCGATCAACCTCGTCAATCCAAGAATATTGCTACAGCAGCCATCTTCTTGTGCTCAGGAGTGTTGTGCGTTCTTTGGTGGCTCTTTTTTTCCCGGATCCCCTTGGGGCTTCGACTCGGAATTTTTGCTGTTGTCGCTGGGGTTCTTGGAGTGGCAGTCAGCCAACTGACCATCGTCGGAGTGTCTGGAGATCTGGTGCCCGTTCTTGGCTGGAAGCATGCTTCTCGAGACAGCGAGGGCGCAGATCCTGAGCCAGATGTGGATATCGAACTGTCGCCCAGTGTCATGACAACCGACGCAAGCTGGGCGGAGGAGTCCATGAGTTTTGAGCAATTCCTGGGGCCGGAGCGCAACACTCAAATTCCACTCGCGGTTGCGGGGATGGGGTTTTTGGATACGCCGCCTGAAGCATCCTGGAAAATCCCTATGGGAAAGGCTTGGTCGGGGTTTGTTGTTCAAGGGGGAAGGGCTTTGACGCAGGAACAGCAAGGAAAAGACGAAACCCTTTCCTGTTATGGACTCGGTAAGGGGGAGCTTCTTTGGCGTCATCGATACCCCTCTGCCTATGAGTCGGTGATTGCCGGAGATGGCCCCAGAGCCACACCAACCATTTCCGGTGAACGTGTTTTGAGTATGGGGAGCCACGGGATGCTGAGTTGCGTGGATCTTGCGACCGGGGAATTGAGGTGGAGCCACGATGTTCTGGTGGAACAAGGGGGCAAGACTCCTGAATGGGGATTCAGCCCTTCACCACTTGTGATAGACCAAAAGGTGATCGTGCCCGCAGGTGCGGGCGCTCGTGCTGGGCTGGTGGTGTATGATTTAGAAACCGGGGCCCTGCTGCAATCCTATCCTGCTGTCAAATCCAGCTATAGTTCTCCGATGATGGCCTCTTGGGGGGGGGATTCGCAGATTATCTATTTTTATGAGGGAGGAGTCGCTGGTTTCGATGTGAAGGAGCCAGCCCGTCTGTGGAACATGCCATGGGGGTCGGCCTATCCGGATGTGGCCGTCCCGCTCATCCTGCCTGGGCAACGGTTACTGATTTCAAGTGGTTATGGTGTAGGGTCTGCCCTGTTGCAGTTGGAAGGTGAGGGAGCGAATTGGAGTGCGAACTTGGTTTGGAAGGGGCGCTCACTGAAAGCTAAGTTCAGCAACGTGGCCGAGCGGGATGGCTTTGTTTATGGGCTGGATGATGGGATCATGGTGTGTATTGAACTGGAGACAGGCAAGCGGCAGTGGAAAGAAGGCCGCTATGGACATGGCCAACTTTTAATGCTTGAGGATGTTCTCCTGGTGACCTGCGAGGACGGCCGTGTGATCTGGATGACGATTGATCCGGTGATGCCGGATATTCTCGCTGAGTGGCAAGCTCTCGAAGGCAAGTGTTGGAACCCTCCTTGTCTTGCCTGGCCTTTTCTGATCTTACGAAACGATCGCGAAGCGGTTTGCTATGCGCTCGAAGAGCTTCTCTGATCAGTTCAGATTTTCCGTTTTCATCCGAGATGCCTCTGCCATTTCCTCTTTGTAGGCAAGTATTTTATCCCTCAATGCGGCGTCCTGAGATCCGAGTATGGATATGGCCAGTAAGCCTGCGTTCTGTGCATTGCCGATAGCGACCGTAGCCACCGGGATGCCGGCGGGCATCTGCACGATTGAGAGCAAGGAGTCCATCCCGCTGAGGGACTTGCTTTGAACCGGAACGCCAATGACAGGAAGGGGTGTGTGGCTGGCGATCATGCCGGGTAAATGGGCTGCGCCGCCGGCGCCGGCAATAATGACTTTCAATCCTCTTTGATGAGCTTCCTCCCCGTAAGCGGCCATGTCCTTTGGGGTGCGATGAGCGGACACGACCCTTGCCTCATAGCTGATACCAAAGCGTTCGCACACCGTTGCGGCGGCTTTCATGGTCGGCCAATCGGAATCACTTCCCATGATGATCCCTACAGCGGGCGGGTTTTCAGCAGAAGGAGACGCGGTGCTCATGGGTTTAGGCTGCATTACCCGTAGCTGTTATGGCAATGCTAAATCGGTGTTTGCACGGGGCTCACCACAGGCAGATTCAAGACTCCGGAACATCCTCTTTCTGAGGGCTCTGATCCAGATCCTCGGAGGCTTCCATGGTGTCCCATTGGTCTTGGAGTGTTTCCATGCGTTCCTTGAGAGAGCGGTAATCTTTTTCCATACTTTCCACTTGTTTTCGCAATCGCTGGAGTGCTTGCGGTGCTTCGATCTGCTTGTCCAATGAAGTGATGGCTTTCTGTGCAGCCTTGAAACGTTCGTCTTCCGGGTCACCATGAACCCAATTGCGCAAAATGGGTATGGACCTTGGATCCTGAAGTTGCTCGAGGGCACGCATTGCGGCGGTTTGAACGGCTTTCTTGGGGTGGTTTAATTTACCTGCCAGAAAGCTGCGAACGATGGATCGATCCTCCTGGTGTCTGGCGAGGAAACCCAAGGTCGTAAGTGCTGAGGCCAAGCCTCGTGTCGTGAACTGACCTTCAGCTTGGATCAATCCTTCCAGAATGGGCATGATGAATACGGGGTTGTCTTGTGTCCGCATGGCTTGGATCGCGTTTTCTGCGATCGTGTTGTGGTAGGAGGGTTTTTCGAGTTGGGACAGCAAGATGGATGCGATTTCCTCATTCCCATAATCGGCCATGGCTCGAATGACTTGCTGGATAATCAAGGGATTGGATTCCTCTTCCAGCGTGGCTTTTGCAGATTCCAGGGCGCTGGGGTGGTAATAACTGGAAATTCCAGAGTGGACTGCCAGTCGAACCCTAGCGTCGGCTTGCTGGACCGAGTTCAATAGTGCACTCAAGGCATCAGGTGTGTGCATGTGTCCCAAGGCCTTGGCAGCTTCAATGCGGACTCCGTGGAAGGGGTCTTCTTGCAAGCGCTTGGTCAATGCCGAAAGGACTGCCTTTGACTTTTGATTCTTGAGGGCTTCTACCGCCATGAGGCGTCCCATCATGTCCGAATCATCTTCAAGTTGAGCCAACCAGAGCGGATTGGGTTTCTGGAAATCCACATGAGCCAGGAGGGTATAATCCGGATCGAATCGTACTTGAGTAGGGGCTTGTGGGAGAGAAACATAAAAGTCTTCGTTCTCCTGATCGACTCGGATCTCATGATCCACGGTCTGATCGCCACAACGAAACCGCAGCTTCACTGCCACGTCGAAAAGCAGAACCTTCTCACTGATGCTTTGTTTCTGCTGGATGGATATTTTGGCTAGTCGATGTTTGCCATCCCATTGATAACGCAGACCAAGGCTTGGATGCCCTCCATGATACACATACTGATCAAAGAATCGGTCAAAGGACCTTCCGGACTTCTCCTCAATGATGGCACTCAGGTTTTCGGTGACGGCATTCTGGTAGGCATAGCGTTCCAGATAAGCCTGAATGCAGGCGTGGTATAATGTGTCGCCAAGTTGTGACCTGAGCATGTGGAGAATCCAGCTTCCTTTGGGGTAGGCCCTGTATCCAAATTGTTGCATGGGGTCGGTAAAGGTGCGGTCCACCATAGGGGTGGCATCGCTGTGTTTGCCGATGAACCCTCTCGCATTCTGATACATTTGATAAAGAAAGGCATCGCGACCATGGAGATGTTCTTCAAAGAGAGCATCGTAGTAAGTAGCGAAGCCTTCATTGAGCCAGAGGTGGCTCCAGTCCTTGCAGGTTACCAGATCACCAAACCATTGATGCGCCAGTTCGTGGGCGACCAAACCCTGGCTGGACCGAAGGTTTTCTGTGTCAGCTGTGAACAGGGTGCGATCGGTAAGCGAAGTCAGGCTGGTGTTTTCCATGCCTCCGGCCACAAAATCATTCACACAAACCTGATCGTATTTATCCCAAGGGTAGGGGACTCCAATGGTTTCCTCAAAAAATGCCATCATGGCTTTGGTGTGGCGAAACGAATGAATGGCTTGATCTTTTTCCGAAGGCAGGGTCCAGAAGGCCATAGGAATTTCTTTATAAGTGTCTTCCATTTTGACGAACGGGCCGGCGACCAATGAAATCAGGTAGTTCACGTGTGGTTTGTCCTGCAGCCAGGTGAAGCTTGTGAGCTTGGTTTCTGCATCGGGGCCGGATTGGAGGAGGCGGCCATTGGACAGCGCGACCATACCTTCGGGAAGAAGACAGGTGATTTCAGAAGTGAATTTTTCGTTGGGGGCATCAAAACAGGGGAACCAATGGCGAGCTTCCCTGGGTTCTCCTTGAGTGAAGAGATGCGCCTCGCCTTCCTTGTAGCCCATGGAGGGTGTGCGAAAATACATGCCCTTCTGCGGCTCGGCATGATGCTCGATTTTCAGAGTCACCTCCTGATCAGTAGCCAGAGGTTCTTCAAAATAGATAAAAAGCTGTCTGTCGGAAACATGCCAATGATCAATGCGCAAGTTGCTGGTGATGTTTCGGATGTCGAGATCGACGGCGTCCAGAGTAAGATGTTCTACCTTTTGGCTGATAGGTTGAAAGGTGATTTCAGTCGA
>Ga0181593_10005298_pt1 | contig 11678 bp, 10 predicted proteins | sample 071ome_19_FD_133756 | JGI IMG/M metagenome (GOLD analysis project Ga0181593, IMG submission 133756) | Coastal salt marsh microbial communities from the Groves Creek Marsh, Skidaway Island, Georgia - 071413AT metaG (megahit assembly) | ecosystem: Environmental > Aquatic > Marine > Intertidal...
GGGGAATACGAGATTCCTGCTTCGATCGATTCTTTTCCCTTGTCGCTTGTTTCTGAATCAATTGGGCAATGCGCGGCGATGTCGGCGATGAAGGCGGTCGATTTTCAGTTTCGCCCCGTAGCGGGAATTGCGGGAGCGGTCGATTTTTGCGGTGAAGTAAAGCCGGGGCAGACTCTCCGCCTTGAGGCTGAGCTGGTAAAAGCGGACGAAGAGGCAGTTGGGTACGGCGGAGTGGCAACAGTGGATGGTGAGCCGATCGTGCGATTGCATGACTGTCTCGGTCCAATGGTCGGCATGGCGGATTTTGACGATCCCGAGGCGGTTCGCGGACGGTATGACTTGCTTCGTTCCGATGGCGCAGAAACAGGAGCGTTTTCCGGTGTGCCGGAGTTTTCATTTGCGATTACGTCTTTGGTCGAGGGCGAATCTGCGGAAGCGGAATTTACCATTCCCGAATCGGCGGACTTTTTTGGCGACCATTTCCCCCGCAATCCGGTTTTTCCCGGAACTCTACTGATGGACTTGAATCTTCGATTGGTTTCTGTTCTTGCCGAAACCATACCGGAAGAAGGAAATTGGAAAGCTACCGGGATGAGTAGCGTCAAGCTTCGAGCCTTCATGCCCCCGGGCGAAGCTCTCTCTTTGCAGGCTAAAGTGGAAGAAATCGAAGGCGACAAGGCTACGGTTTTCGTGCAAAGTCGCAAAGGAAAACGGCGGAATAGCGGTGCTCGCATTCTGCTCACAAGATAGTTCATCATGTCTTCTACGGAAAAACGCCGCATTGCCGTCACGGGGATCGGATTGGTCACGCCGGTGGGAAACACCACGGCGGAGACTTGGTCTGGTCTGCTTGCTGGAAAAAGCGGAGCCGGGCAGATCGAAAATTTCGACGCAAGCGGCTTCTCAACGACAATAGGTGCGGAAGTGAAAGGATTTGATCCCACGGAATCAGTGCCGGATCCCAAAATCCTGAAATTTGCATCGCGATCCCATGGATTCGCCCTTGCCGCTGCTGCCGAAGCATTGGCCGATGCAGGAATTGCTCCGGCGCCCGAAGATTCTCATCGATGGGGGCTCGCGGTCGGGGCTGGCATGATGTCGGTGGCCTATGATGATTTGAAGTTCGTTCACGACCACGCCACGGACGAGAGTGGCTACTTCGAACCTGACGGACTGGTGAGTGAAGAGTTTCCTGTCAACCCGGTGAATTTTTGCCGCTGGCAGTCCAACGCAGGACTGGGCCTTTTGACGAAGCAGTTTGGGATCCGCGGATACGCGACTTCGGTTCACACCGCTTGTGCTTCCGGTGGGCAGGCCATCGGATCTGCGCTCAAGGCGATGCGTCGAGGGCAGTGCGATTATATGCTCGCGGGCGGTTTTGATTCGATGCTGAATCCAATCGGTATTTCCGGATTCTGTCTGCTGGGAGCTCTTTCCACCGATAATGACAATCCGACGGGAGCTAGCCGTCCTTTCGATGAAACAAGAAATGGATTTGTCCTCGGAGAAGGCGCTGGTTTCCTCGTCCTCGAAGATTGGGACAAGGCTGTCGAGCGTGGCGCATCGATCTATGCCGAACTCGCCGGAGACGGGAATTCGCTGAGTTGCTTTCGCATCACCGATTCACCCCCAGACGGAAACGGTCCGATCCAGGCGATTCACCAGGCGTTGGGTGATGCGGATACGACGATGGAGGAAATCGACTACGTCAATGCTCACGGAACTTCGACTCAGATGAATGATCGAAGCGAGTGCGCGGCGATGAAGGCAGTCTTTGGCGAACGAATCAACGAAGTGAAAGTCAGTTCGACAAAAAGTTGCATGGGCCATTTGATTGCCGCTGCGGGCGCAGTTGAGGCTGCCGTATGCTGTCTTGCGATCCGTGACGGTGTTGCTCCGGTTAATGCCAACTACAACAATCCTGATCCTGACTGCGACGTCAATCTGGTGACGGGAGAACCGCAGCACGGAAAGATTCGTGTGGCTCTGACCAATTCACTGGGATTTGGCGGATCGAACAGCTCCCTTGTTTTTCGCAACCCAACGGAGGTGAAAGCATGAAGAACGCTTCGGAAAAAATCGTCATTACCGGCAGCGGGATCGTTTGCGGAGCAGGGGCAAATCCGGATGATATCTGGAGCAAGCTCGCAGCTGGCGAGACTGCAATTGGCCCCTACTCGCAGTGGGACGGAGATAACTGGCCGGTCAAAATTGCGTCGGAGGTTCAGGAGAACAATCGGACTCTGGTTCCTGATCGAAAGCTCCATAAAACCATTTCCCGCACTGATATGTTTGGAATTTACGCGGCAGAAAAGGCGATTGAAAACTCGGGCGTGCTCGCTCATCGTGACGAACTGCCCGAAGATTCGCAGGGCGGATTCAATGACCGAACCGGACTCTTTGTTGGTTCCGGTGGCGGAAATTATAGCAGCAACTACGACTACCTGCCGCTCATTACCGAGGCAAAGGGAGAGTTGCCAGCCTTTGGGGCAGAGTTGAGCAACATGGTCACGCCGATGTGGCTGCTGAAAAATCTTCCCAACAACGTACTCTGCCACGTCGGTATCCGTGGTCAGCTCAAAGGAACGAATGCCTGTATCACGAATCAGTGTTCCAGCGGCATCATGGCGGTGGCCGAATCAGCTTGTGCGATTGTAAGTGGGGAGGCGGATCGAATCGTGGCAGCAGGTCACGACGCGCCTTTCGAGCCAGAGATGGTTCTCTACTATCACAAGCTCGGACTGATGTCTTCGGATACTCCTCGCCCCTTTGACGCGAATCGCAGCGGCACGGTGTTTGGAGAGGGAGCCGCTTCGTTGGTTCTGGAAAAAGAGAGCGATGCCAACGAGCGCGGTGCGAATGTGCTCGGGGAATTTCTCGGATTCGGATGTTGCAGTGAGGCTACGGGTATCCTCGATCTTGATCCCGAAGGTGACGGAGTTTTCCGTGCAATCGAACAGTGTCTCGAAGACGCAGGGTTGCAGACTTCCGATGTTGGAATGATCTGCGCCCACGGAAACGGAACCGATGCTTCTGACCTTTCTGAGTCGATTGGGATTCGTCAAGCCTTTGGCGATGACATTCCGCCGGTGACCGGATTCAAGTGGGCGTATGGGCACCTCATTGGTGCTTCTGGAATCGCCGATATCGTAATGAGTCTGGAGGCACTGAAGCAGAAAGTTGTCCCTGCGATTCCGACATGTGAAGAGATCGATCCTCGTGTCGGTGAGTTTCCCGTGGCGATCACTTCTACGAATCCTCGCAGTAATGCTGCGCTTGTCATTTGTCGCGGTTTTGGCGGCATGAATGTGGTTGTCGCGATTCGCGCGAATTCCTGATCCCAGCCAATAAGACGAATGCGCCAGGGAATCGACACCGTCGAAATTGCTCGAATCGAGAAATTGCTGGGCGATCTGGACGAAGAGGCGCTGCGCGACTTTTTTACGGAGGCAGAGCTGGACGATGCTGGAGAAGGTTCCGGCCGGGCGCAGAAACTGGCGGCACGTTTTGCGGCGAAGGAAGCTTGCTGCAAACTTTTCCCCAAAGAAATTTGTCTCGGTGCGATCGAGCCGATCGATTTTTCTGTCGCTCGCAGTGGGTATGGCCAGCCGGAAATTATTTCAACGGAGCGGGGCAGGGCGGTGATGAATCTCTATGGAGTTTCCGAGATCGGCCTTTCGATGACCCACACCGATAGCAGCGCGACTGCGATTGCCTCGGCCGAGGCAGACCCGATTCGTGCCCCCTGGTATGGGAAGCTGGTCTATCACCTCATCCCGATCCGACGAAAGGTGGTGATGGAAAACCTCGATCGAGTTTTTGGTAGCACGATGGAGCGCGATCAGATCGTGGCGATAGCTCAATCGTTTTACGGCCATCACTTGCGGTCTTTGGGCGAATTTATCAAAATGGCGTTTCTCTCGAAAGAGGGTAAAAAGAAGCTCATTCGTATCGAAGGAGGAGAGCATCTCGAGAATGCAAGGGAGAAGGGGAAAGGGGTTCTCTTGCTGACTGGGCACTTTGGCAACTGGGAGGTTTCCACGGTTGGTGGCATTTCCCAGTTTGAAGAATACCACGGCCTCTTTCATTTTATTCGCCGTCCTTTAAAGCCGAAGTGGTTTAATGACTTTGTGATGCGGCGTTTTCGCAAAGCGGGATTTGGAACCCTGGATAAGGCGGGATCGCTTGATGACATTCTCGACCTCCTCGAGCAGAACGAGATTGTCGTCTCGATCTTCGATCAGTTCACGGTAGAGAAATACGGTATTCCTTCGGAGTTTTTCGGACATCAGGCCCACACCTTCAAGAGCCTTTCCGTGCTTGCCCAGTTTACGGGGGCGCCAGTAATTCCAGCTTCCAGCTGGCGAGAGGCGGATGGGAAGCATGTCCTTCGCTTCGAGCCGCCGGTGGAGGTGGAGACCGAAGGGCGCACCCGAGATATCATCAGTCGCAATACGAAACGGTTCAACGAGGTGCTGGAGCGAATTATCCTCCGCCATCCGGAACAGTGGATCTGGATGCACAAGCGTTGGAAGAAAATTCGGCAGGGTTAAGCGCCAACTAGGAATGCCGCTCCCAATTCGGAAGCGGCTTTTTGGTAGAGAATTGAATTCGACCCTGCTAATTACATCGCCATCGCGGCTTCCTCGCGGTCGAAGAAAAAATCGTCGTCGTCTTCCTCACCTGCTTTGCGCAGCGGGCGTGGACCGGGATCTTCTTTCTTCTGCAGAGCTCGGCGAAGCTTCTTCAGGGCAATGTTCTGCAATTGACGGATTCGCTCACGAGTCACGCCGAACGCCTGTCCAACCTCCTCGAGCGTCTTCGGCTTCTGACCGGCAAGGCCGAAGCGAGCGTCGATGATCTTGCGCTCACGCTCGTCGAGAACCTCGAGAAGGTCATCGAGCTGCATGTGCATGTTCTTGTGACTGAGAAGCTCAAGCGGTGTCTGTGCTTTCTCGTCACCAATGATTTCACCAAACTCCGTGTTGTCGTCGTCGCTGATGGGAGCATCGAGCGATGCGGGACGAAGGGCGGCGGACTTGAGGTGAGAAAGCTTGGCTCGGTCGATACCGATTTCTTCCGCAAGTTCCTCATCCGTTGGTTCGCGGCCCAGTTCCTCGGAAAGAACCATCGCAACGCGGCGCATTTTTGAAATTTTGTCGACCATATGGACGGGCAGACGAATCGTCTTACTCTGGTTGGCCAGAGCTCGCTTGATCGACTGCTTGATCCACCAGGCAGCGTAGGTAGAGAGCTTTCCGCCCTTATTGGGATCGAAACGTTCGACAGCCTTCATCAGGCCAATGTTTCCCTCGGAAATCAAATCGAGGAGCGGAAGTCCATAGTTGGCGTAGTCTTGCGCGATTTTTACGACAAGGCGCAGGTTTGCCTTAATCATGTGGGCGCGAGCTTCCTTGTCGCCGACCTTAATTCGATCGGCGAGTTGAACCTCTTCTTCCCGGGTGAGTAGTGGGGTTTTTCCGATCTCCCGAAGGTAGATCTTGATTCCCCCATCCATTTCTAAGTTGGCCATGGTCGTTGTTGTTGAGTGTGGTAGTGCGGATCGTGACGCTTTAGTTGCAAATATTGTAGCAAGAAATTTACCTTCGTTGATATCCTCCGAAAAACGTTGGATTCAGGGGTGCGATAAGGGTTGGCAAGCCGGCTTGGGCAGAGCTGAATTCTGACGAGGCAGATAGGGCTCTCTTCTACTAGTAACGTGTGGCCGGTCAGGTGGTCAACTCGATGAGCTTTCACCGCTTTCCTGACTTGTGAGTGACTCGGTTTCTATATCTGTTCAATAAAAGTATAATCAAAAAAGTCCGGACTTTTCTGTAATCGCTTAACTTTTATGAAATATCAAGTATTCCTGCAAGATAATAATCGGGTTTTTCCCCATGGTAATTGCTGGGCATTAGCGCCTGTCTCACCCTTTACTGCGCCGAAAGTTCGACGGTTATTACGGGAGAAAAGACAGGGTTTACGATAATTTCAATACCCCAGGCCCCACTCGCTATTGCGCTGGGGTTCGCTTGGCGGAGCTTTTCCGCTGGAGGGATCCGTCACCGGTCCCATCGTCATGCGTTGTCCCAACTCAAGAATCCGTTGCCGTTGATCGAGGCGTTCGCAGCAGGAAAGAAATTCATCGGGGGATACGTTGCCGGTATCAAAAAGATTAAAATGGGCCGGCATCACAATATTGGTGCTGATCGCCTTCGCCAGAGCGGCAGCTTCAAAGCCGTTTAGAGTGTCACCTTTTTCTCCGGTTCTTTCTTCTCCATTAATGGGGAGGAGGGCGAGATTGATTGGCCAGCGACGCACTTGCTTGATCAAATGGGTATGCCAGGTGGTCTCGCCACTTACATAAATGCTAAAGGGACCAAAGATGATCACGTAACCGATATCTCGAGAGTTTCCGTACTCATCCCGCCGAATCTTTGGAGTGGCCGCGTCGATTCCATGAAAGTCGAAGGGGGGCGCGGTCTCGTGGGCACCTGCATTTATCCCTATGGTCGGCGGGCTGGCTGAACCAAGCGCCTCGGTAACTTCGTTTTTGGAGCCTGCGGGAACGACGAGCTTCAGGTTGGGGTTTGCAGCTAGGAGGGGAAGGATTGTTTCGGCGTCAAATCGATCGGGACGAATGCTTGTGCAGACGACATAGTCAATCCCCGACAATTTCAGCGGATCAACAACCCGCTCGGATACGCGATTGTAGGGAGTCTCGGTTCCACGATTCGCTCGCGTGATGGAGTCAGAGAGATAGGGATCAATGAGAAGGCCAATCCCATTCCACTTGAGCAGAAAACAGCTTTGCCCCAGCCACCAGACATGGATAGCTCCAGTGACTTTGTCAGCCGAATGGAAGTCTTCGACAAAATCCTCGTCTCTTTGAAGCGGAATAATCATAGGGAAGCGGACGAAAAGCAGTGAAATCGTCCCAAGTCGGGTAACATGCTACCATTCACGTAGTTTCACAAGTGCCGCGGAATATAAAGATTTTCGAAAAACCAGATAAGCTAGAGAAGAGCAAAACCGCTCGAATGGGAAATTGGCTCCCGACTACTCAACTGATCGGTTCCGTCTCGCGCTTTTTCGGGCGCTTTGGCAGTTCGATTTCAATCTGCTGGTTAGGCTTTACCTTTTCCAACGAGGCGACTGGCTCTGTGTTGCCTGGATAAAATACTTTTATGGATTCAATCACGTCCGCTTCGCCCAGCCCGATGGTAAAATTTGCGGCGGAATCAACGATACGTTCGATGGAGTGCAGGACCCAATCAGAATCCCGGACGATAACGGAGACTCGCGTTCCTGGTACGTATTCGCTCAGATCGATTCGGACCCACGATCGAATGTCCCCGGCGGCTTCGAAAAGGCGGATTTTCCCGGAGCGATTTCGGTAAATCAACTCGGCGGCACCATTGCGGTCGAGATCACTCCCGGCAAACTGCACCGGCTCGTCGAGATAGCTTAGGCGGCTGGCTACAGAAACTTCGCGAAAGGCGAGGCCACCACGATTCCAAAAGACACGATTGATTTCCAGGGGGCCGGTTCCGAGGACGAGGTCTTCATAACCGTCGTTATCCATGTCAACCGTTCCTACAGAGATCACGGAATCGATCTCTGCGAGTCCGATATCTCCAGTGACGTCGATGAAGGATAGCTCTCCTTCGTTGACATGGAGGGAGATTTTACCGCTATCATCTCTGATGAGCAGATCGATTTGTCCGTCGTTGTTACAATCGAAGGGTTGGGCGGAGCCATGTGTAGCGTCTCCAAGTCCTGCCTCGGCAAGCACATCGTCAAATCTCTGGTCGATCCAATTCTCCGCTGGGCGGTTCACGTAGAGTCGATTTCCGAAATCGGAAACTCCCACGAAGAAATCAGGCGCGCCGTCTCCGGAGACATCGCTGACCTCGATTTGCTCCACGCCGCGAGGAATCCACAATTTCAGGTCCCACGCAACCGGTTGAAAGGTGCCTCCTTCCGTCTGGTGATAAAGTTCCAGAGGGTGATCGCTACTTCCGACGAGAAGGTCGGGTCGCCCATCAGCGTCATGATCGATCCAAGCGGCGGTCAGGGTATCTCGAAAGGCGAGCATGCCTTGCTCGATTGTCACATCGGAAAATTTCCCCTTTCCATCATTCTGGAGAAGGGAATCCGGCAGGCCGTCACCGCGTGTGACATAGAGGTCAAGGTCTCCGTCGCTGTCAAAGTCTGCCGGGTAAAGTCCATTTCCCGTGTGGACGAGAGTATGGCTATCGATGGGAATAGGGCCTCCTTCGCCAGCAAGTTTGCTCATGCGTCCGCCGCCCTGATCAATGATCTCTGGGTCCGGCTCGGAATCGAAGTTTCCGACCGCGAATGGCCCCATGAGTTCCCCGGGCTGAGGAGCGAAGTAGACTGACAGGGTGTCAGACTCGGGTTTGGGAGCTGTGTTTTGTCGAAGTGCCTCGGGAAGCTGATCCGGAGTGATATTCAGAGCTGCGAGAGCAAGATTGAATTGCCAGAGTTCCTCAGCCGACGGCTCGCCGAGATTATCTTTCTTCATCGATTTGATGAAATCGCGAAGCCACTTTTCGTCTTTGGGAAAGGATCCTTCGGGAAAGGGCAGCGGAGCATCGGGCAGACTGGCGAGAAGTTTTTCCGCCTTGGAAGGGGAGGGCGTATCGCTCTCTCCATCCCCCTTGGTCGACCGCTCACTTGCAAGCGTGCCAAGGATTTGATCCATCGATTGCCCCTGGAAGCGGGCAATTTCCCTGCGATCCAGCCGCTTTGGCCGTGCGCTTGGGATTTCCTCTGTGAAAACGGGGTCACCAAAATCGAGAAAGGGGAGACGATCACGGAAAAAGAACAGCCCAATTGCTGTTCCGAGAATGAGCCCGAGGAAGGCAAAAAATAAGATCCATTTCCGCATCGCTGGCATTATATCAGACGCGGGGCGGTCTGCATGTAGTTAGTTTAGCTGAAGTTCTGCCACTTCCGAAGCACTTCCAGCGCGGCGCCCGAGTCGATTGCCTCTTTGGCGCGAGCAAGCCCGGCTTTCAGATCCAGCTCCAGTCCCGTGATGACCAGTCCCGCAGCGCAATTCAGCGAGACAATGTCGCGTTTCGCTCCCTTGTCCTTTCCCTCAAGGATAGCGATGATGATCTCCGCATTCTCAGCGGCTTCTCCTCCCTGCAACTCGGTGATCTCCGGAGTCTCAATGCCGAGGGAAGAGGGTTGGATGGGGGACTGATCAGGGTTGAGAGCTGTATCAAACACGGTTGTGTCTCCGATCGTAGACAGTTCATCCATGCCGCCGGCTGCTCCGGCGCTGCCGTGAACGGCCCAGGCTCGCTTGCGGCCGAGACGTTGCAGAATGTCTGCAAAAACGGGGCAGAGATTTTCATCGAAAACGCCGATGAGTTGGTAGTCAGGGCGGGCGGGATTCAGGAGCGGACCGAGGATGTTAAAAATGGTTCGTTGCCCGCGTTCGGCGAGAAGTTTTCTCACCGGTACGACGGCTTTGAACGCGGGATGATAGAGCGGGGCAAAGAGAAAGCCGGCTCCAACCTCTTCGATACAGTGGCCAAATTCGTCGGCTGGCAAATCGATGCGAATGCCTAGAGCTTCGAGAGCGTCCGCTCCTCCGCTCTTCGAGGTAATGCCTCGGTTGCCGTGTTTCACGACAGCGACACCGGCTGCTGCGAGGAGAAAAACGCTCGTGGTGGAGACATTGAAGAGATTTAATTTGTCTCCTCCTGTTCCACAGACATCGAGTAGTGGTTTTCCGATCGCATCCCTGTCCAGAGTCGGTTCAACGGCATGATTGAGAAATTCCCCGGCAAAACCGGCAATCTCGAAAGCTGTTTCCTCTTTTTGAGCCAGCGCAGCGAGAAAGTTGGCTTTGCTCTCTTCAGAAATGGATTCGTCGAGAATGGCGGCAGTGGCTTCTCGAATGCCGGACTCTGTGAGTTCTTTTCCGGCTTGTAGATCACGGGTCATGGATTCCATCGGGAAATGGAACACTCTCTCTTCCGGATTGCCAACGCGGAAATTCTGGAAGAGAATGAATTTTCTCTCCAATCGAACGTAATATTTATCGTGAGTGATTCTCTCCAGGGTAATTTGATTCTTGCTGTTCCTCAGCTCAAGGAGCCTCCATTTTTCCAAAGTGTCCTCCTTTTGACGGAGCACAATGACGAGAACGGTGCGCTCGGATACATTCTGAATCGCCCGATTGGGCGGGTTGTTGGAGATTTGTTGAGTGAGCAGGCGTTGCCGCCTGAGCAACGTAATCCGCTAAAGGATGTGCCGGTTTTCATGGGTGGGCCGGTCAATCAGGAGCACCTCACTTTTTCCGCCCTGGGATGGTCGGAGGTGGATGAGAAACTTCAGTTTTCCACTCACTTGTCCGCTGCCGAGGCGGTCATGTATGAAATGGAAGGCTTTCACATCCGTGCCTTTGTCGGCTATTCGGGATGGGAAGTTGGGCAATTGGAGGATGAGCTGGAGAGCAAATCCTGGATCACGCACGAGCCGAATCGAGAAGTTATCGATTTGTCTAAAGTCGACGGATTGTGGAAAGACATGCTCCGCGATCTGAATCCCTACTACCGCTTGGTAGCAGATGAGCCTGACGATCTTTCGTTGAATTGATCACATCACTTCGATGACGGAAATCCCGTCGATCGATTCCCCGGCTACAGATCCGAGCATCTTCTCGCGAAGGGGCGCAGATGGTCCCAGTGCTGTGATGACGATACCTTCTTTTGTTTCGCAGGTCAGACCGCCGCCTGATGGGGTGAGTAGAAACCACGAGCTTTCGCCGCTGCGGTCCGTTTCGACAAGGGCACCTGGAGCAACGGGATCTTCGAAGTCAAAATCAGGAAACTCGAATGCTTCGAAAAGCGCGAGGGCTTCGGCAAGATCATCGGCTTGTTCAGCTTGTCCTGCCGCGAGATAGGATGCCTCGAGGCCACGCGTATCGTATTTGCTCTCTGCTTTGGTGTCGTCGCCGGTCGCGGCTTCGGTAGCTTCCTTCAAGCCGGACAGGATTCTTTGATACTGAGCGGAAAGCTGGTTTCGAAAATCGGATACAATGTCGGATTTATTCATTGTTGGGATTGAGCGTTGATCTTCCGATATTCTCCCGGAGTTGTCCCAATCAATTTCCAGAATTGGCGGGAATAGGCGCTTTGGTCGCAAAACCCGTATTTTGTGGCGAGATCGGCGAGCGATTCCGTGGTCTTGCGTAAATCTGCTGCCGAAGCCTGAATCCGAGTCCGCAGAATAAAGTTCTGGGGATTCATTCCGATTACCTTGATGAATTGACGGTGCAGTTGCCTTTCAGAGATGCCAAACTGCTCGGCGAGATCAGTGACTCGAATGCGAGATGTCGGATTTGCACAAATGAAATCAATCGAGTTTTCAGCGGCATGATCCGTGTTTTTTCGTGATTGCCGGTTGGGAAAACGGCGGGTTGTTCCCACTACACCCAATGGAGTTCCATCGTCGTCAAGAATGGGATATTTCGAAGTAGAAAACCATTCGAGCCGTCCTCGATGATCGAAGAGGATATCTGCGTGGTTGATGAACGGATCCCCGCTTTCCATAACTCTTTTGTCTCCTTCAACCAGTTGATCTGCAACGTGCGGAGGATATCTGTCGTGATCGCTCGTTCCTACGATTTGTGAAAC
>Ga0181593_10005299_pt1 | contig 11678 bp, 9 predicted proteins | sample 071ome_19_FD_133756 | JGI IMG/M metagenome (GOLD analysis project Ga0181593, IMG submission 133756) | Coastal salt marsh microbial communities from the Groves Creek Marsh, Skidaway Island, Georgia - 071413AT metaG (megahit assembly) | ecosystem: Environmental > Aquatic > Marine > Intertidal zone...
CATGACGTGTCATCCCGACTATATCATCAACGGGCTTTCGCTCGAGGCCTTCTGGGAAGGTCTTCAGGGCAGCTTGGACATGCTTGAACGCTTGGAAAAGAAGTTCTCGATCAAGATGTCGATGGGCAACAACGCAATCCTAGCCGCCCTAAAGAAAGTTGGCGGCATCAAGAAAATTGCCCTCATCACACCGCATAAGCCCCTGGGCGACGATCGGGTGCGGCGTTTCTTCAACGAAGCCGGTTACGACATCACCGATCTGCATAGCTTCAACGTCAACATGCCGGCGGAGATTTGCCATGTCAGCGCCGAGGCGTTGCGCGACGCTACCCTGAAGGTCGCCGCCAGCGAGCCCGACGCTATCGTGCAGGTCGGCACCGGCTTGGCAAACGCCAGGGTCGCCGGCGAGGCGTGGCATTGGCTGAAGAAACCCGTCATTGCCATCAACACCGCCTGCTACTGGCACGCCCTGCGGGAGAGCGGCATCACCGACAAGGTGGGCGGTTACGGGCCACTGCTGACCGACTACTAGGCCACGGTTTCAAAGATCACGACGGCGGCGCCTTCCTCGACGAAGTCGCCGACGGCAACCTGCACTTGAGCGACGACGCCGTCATGGGCCGCACGTAGTACGTGTTCCATTTTCATGGCTTCTAGGGTCGCCAGCCGGGTACCCGCCTCGACCGCCTGGCCTGCCGACACATGTACTTGGGTAACCTTGCCCGGCATAGGGGCGACCACCGAGGGATCGCTTGACCGGTTCTGGTTCACGGCAAATGGATCACCGACGACCAAGCAATCAACGCCGGTTTTCGAGATCACGAAATGGGCGTTTTCGCCCGTGACCACGAGCATTCGGTGGCGTTGCCCGGCAACGGCCAGATCGACGGCGTGACCGTCGGTGGCGACGTCCTCTAGGGCAACGGTTTGACCGCCCCAGGAGAGACTTTGCGGCTGGTCGCCTGTCAGCACGACCGTCTCAAGCCCTTCGGGCGTCTTGGCGTGAAGGAACACGCGCGCCGGTAAGTTTGATTGCCAGCCCCGCCCGCCCGACCAGGGGTCGGCGGGGACACCCGACTCTGCGCTTGACTGGCGCACAATCACCGCAGCCGCGGCGACCGACTTAATCGACGGCGGCGCGTTCGTCGCAACCAGTCGACCGAGAGACCGATCGACGAACTGAACATCGAGTGCGCCCGACTTGAACGCGCCATCGGCCAACAGCGCCGCCAGGAACGCAAGGTTAGTCTCGAGCCCACCGATTCGTGTGTCCAGCACAGCCTGAAGTAGGGCCTGGCGCGCATCTTCCCGACCGACACCCCGGACAATGACCTTTGCAACCATCGGGTCGTAATGGGGCGACACCTCGTCGCCTGCATCCAAGCCGCGATCAACACGGACACCCAGTCTCTCGGGAATCACCAGACGCGTCACGCGCCCGGGCGCGGGAAGAAAACCGGCTTGAGGCGATTCGGCGTAGATCCGGGCCTCAATGGCGTGGCCGTTCACCTGTATGGCGGATTGTTCCCGTGGCAGGGATTCGCCCGCGGCGATCCGCAACTGCCATTCCACGAGATCCAGGCCGGTGATGGCCTCGGTAACCGGGTGTTCCACCTGCAAGCGCGTGTTCATTTCCATGAAGTAGAATGCGCCCGATTCCTCCACCAGAAACTCAACCGTCCCGGCACCCGTATACGCAACAGCTGCTGCAGCACGAAGCGCCGCAACACGGAGCGCTTCACGAACAGGTATGGAAACGAGGGTCGACGGCGCTTCTTCGATGATCTTTTGATGACGACGTTGGAGCGTGCAGTCGCGTTCAAAGAGATGAACGAAATTCCCGTGCAAATCACCAAAGATCTGGACCTCTATGTGGCGAGGGGAGGTGACGTACTTCTCGGCAATGATTTCGTCATCGCCAAAGGCTGCCATGGCCTCCCTTTTTGCCGCCGCCAGGGCGTCCGTCAAATCCCGCTCTTGGTCGACACGGCGCATGCCCTTGCCGCCGCCGCCGAGGGCCGGTTTCAACATTATTGGATAGCCCAGGTCCGTCGCAGCACGAATGAAGGCGGCGTCCGATTGGTTCTCGCCGCGGTAGTCGGGAATGACCGGCACCTCTGCAGCCTGCATCAAATCCTTTGCGATGCGCTTTGACCCCATGCCACGAATGGCATTGGGCGACGGCCCGACAAAGATCAATCCTGCATCACCACAGGCCTGGGCGAAGTCCGCGTTCTCCGACAGAAAGCCATAACCCGGATGGATCGCGGCGGCACCGACCTCAGCGGCCGTCGCAATGATCTTGTCGCCCCAGAGGTAGCTTTCGGCGGCAGACGCCGGGCCGATGCAGTGGGATTCGTCGGCCAGCCTGACATGCCGCGCGGTGGCATCCGCTTCGGAATGTACCGCGACGGTGTGGATTCCCATGCGTTGCGCGGTCGCGATGATGCGACACGCAATCTCACCCCGGTTGGCGATCAGAAGCGACTTGATCATCTGCGGTTTAGTCCGGCGCCCAGGACGGGCGTCGACGGTCGAGGAAAGCCGTCATCCCCTCCAGCCCTTCTGGGGCAGCACGACGGTCGGCAATACGCCCGGCAAGATCCCGCAGCACGGCCTCGTCAATGCCGAAACCTGCAACGTCGGCGGCAAGCTCCTTGGCGTGACCGACCGCTTCGGGTCCAGCTTCAAGGATACGCCGGACCAACGTATCCCGACGGTCGCCGAGCGCCGCCTCGTCGTCGACCACATCGTGTACCAACCCGATCCGTCGCGCCTCGGCGGCGTCGAAACGCTCAGCAGTCTGGAAATAGCGGCCTGCCTGCCGAACACCGATCGCATCAATGACGAACGGCGAAATCATGGCCGGCACGAGACCCAGTTTTACTTCCGTTAGGGCAAAATTTGTCGATGCCGCCGCGACCACGATGTCACACGCCGCAACGAGACCGACGCCCCCGCCATAAGCGGCACCCTGGACGAGCGCGATCGTGGGGACCGGCAAGGTGCGCAGGGCTAGAAGCATTCGTCCCAGGCGCATGGCGTCTTCGATGTTCTCTTCCCTCGAAAACCCGGCCGCGCGTTTCATGTAATTGAGGTCGGCGCCGGCACTGAACGACTTGCCGCGACCGGCCAGGACCAAAACTCTGACGCCAGATTTGCCGCGAAGGTCCGCCAATACGTCTGCCAACTCTCGGATCATCCCGTCGTCGAACGCGTTGTGGCGGTCCGGTCGATTGAACGTGACGGTGGCCACGCCATTGGGCGCGACATCGACGAGAAGTTGCTCCGGCGCCACGGCTACATCCGGAAGACGCCGAACTTGGTGTCGCCAATCGGCGCATTCAGTGCAGCCGACAGCGACAACCCGAGGACCAAGCGCGTATCAGCCGGATCGATCACGCCGTCGTCCCATAGGCGCGCACTGGCATAGTAAGGATGCCCCTGGGTCTCGTACTGCGCCCTAATCGCTTCGGCAAAAGCCGCCTCCTCCGCGGCATCCACGGACTGCCCCTTTGCCTCTTGTGAATCCCTGCGCACTTGGGTGAGGACGCTGGCGGCTTGCGCGCCACCCATGACCGAAATGCGTGCGTTGGGCCACATCCAGAGAAATCGTGGATCGTATGCCCGTCCGCACATGCCGTAATTGCCGGCACCAAAGGAGCCCCCGATGACCAGCGTGATTTTCGGCACCTGCGCATTGGCGACAGCCATCACCATCTTCGCACCGTCTTTGGCGATGCCACCGGCTTCGTATTTTTGACCGACCATGAAGCCCGTGATGTTCTGCAAAAAAATCAGCGGAATGCGGCGTTGGCAGCACAGCTCGATGAAGTGCGCTCCCTTGAGCGCCGATTCGGAGAACAAGATTCCATTGTTGCCGAGAATGCCGACCGGACGGCCATAAAGGCGCGCAAACCCGGTGACCAGCGTGGATCCGTAGAGCGGTTTGAACTCGTCGAACGCGCTGCCGTCAACCACCCGCGCGATGATCTCACGGACATCGAACGTTTGTTGCGGGTCCGCAGGCACGACACCGTAAAGTTCCGCCGCATCATAATGAGGCTCTTCCACTTCCGACGTGGGCGGCGGGGCCTTGTGCCGGTTCAAGTTGGCAACGATACGGCGGACGATGCCAAGCGCGTGACCGTCATTCTCGGCATAGTGATCGGCCACGCCGGATTGGCGGGCGTGCACTTCGGCCCCGCCGAGGTCTTCGGCGCTGACCACCTCGCCAGTGGCCGCCTTGACGAGCGGCGGTCCGCCAAGAAAGATCGTGCCGGTCCCTTTGACGATGATGCTTTCGTCGGCCATCGCCGGGACATAAGCGCCGCCGGCGGTGCACGACCCCATGACGGCCGCGATCTGCGGGATGCCCGCGGCCGACATCTGCGCTTGGTTGAAGAATATCCGACCGAAATGCTCGCGGTCGGGAAAGACCTCGTCCTGGTTGGGCAAGTTCGCACCGCCGGAGTCCACCAGGTAGATGCACGGCAAACGACTCTCGAAGGCGATCTGTTGGGCCCGGAGGTGCTTTTTGACCGTCAGCGGATAGTAGGTCCCGCCTTTGACCGTGGCATCGTTCGCCACGATCATGCATTCCTGCCCGTTGATGCGGCCGATCCCGGTCACGACCCCCGCCGCCGGAACGGCCTCGTCGTAGACGCCGTGCGCGGCGAGCGCCGAGAGTTCGAGGAATGGGGCGCCGGGGTCGCATAGGGTCGTGATGCGATCGCGGACCGGCATCTTGCCGCGGTCGAGATGACGGGCTCGGGATCGCGCACCGCCACCTTCCGCAATGGTCGATGTGACCTGTCGGAGATCGTCGACAAGCCCCTCCATATGGGCCGCGTTGGCGCGGAACGTCTCGTCCTTTTGTTTGAAAGCAGTCTCGAGCACAGTCATCGAGCTACCAGCCGCCAGTTTCCACCCAGCGCGCCATTTGATCGAAACGATCCGAGCCCCAAAACGGTTCGTCGCCGACAAAAAAGAACGGTGAGCCGAATACACCACGCTCTAACGCCGCGGCGGTCTCAACTTTCAAACGCTCCTTGATGGCCGGCTCTTGGACCGCGGCGAGGAACGCGGCACGATCGATTCCTAAACCCGCTGCGATGTCGGCGGTTTCCTCGGCGGGACTGACATTGCGGCCTTCGCCGAAATAGGCGTGATAGAATGCGCGCGCGAAATCCTTTGCGGTGTCTTCGTTCTGGTCGGCCAGCCAGTAGAAACCGCGCGCCGCGGCGAGGGTACCGTGCGGAAATCCTTCCGGAAGAACGCACGCGACGCCAAGCGCGCGCGCTGTACGCATGATGTCACGCGTCGCATACGCCCCTTTGAGGGGATAGCTCAGAAGCGGGCCGGTACCGACCGCTTTGAACGCTGCGCCCAGCATGATGGGACGCCAAACGACGACGCAATCGCGGTCACGCGCCCAAGCATCAACTTGAATGTTGGCAAGGTAGCCGTAGGGCGAGGCGAAATCGAAATAGAAATCAATGGTTTGGGGCATGGGCTCATTCTAGGCCATGCCTCATACCGCCGCTACAAGGCCGGACCAATCGGCGTGACGTTATCGGAGGGCCAGCACCTCTGCGCCGAGCCATTTGTCGAGATAAGGGATACGGTCGTGCCCCCAAAAGGTCTCCTCGCCGACGACAATCCATGGCGCCCCGATCATGCCGGATGCGATAGCCGCCGCGACTGCATCTTCGTGGGCGGCCTGCCCTTTCCCGCTGGTCGCATACTGCCTCATCAACGCGCTGGATAGGTGGAAACGGCGCAGCCCCGACACCACCGCATCGACGGTCTTGAGCGCTTTGCCTTGGGCCCAAATGATCGATAGCACCGCCAGGGTAATCGTGCGCAGTTGCGCCTCGTTGCCGTCCGCTAGGGCGTAACAGGTATTGTAAAGCTCGTCACAATCGAACGGCGGGGCCTCTCCTTCGGGCCGCACAAACGGCAAGCCGCGCAATTGGCAAATCCGTTCTACGTCGTGGCGCCAATAATTTAGTTTCTGTTCGGGGATCGTCGGGCGGGCCCAATCCGCGCTTCGGCTGAGCACGGTGCCGAGCCGAACCGGGCGCCACAGCACCTCACGTCGGTGACGCTGTCCGACATCGTCGATCAGTTGCGCCGCGACATAGGAATAGGGCGAACCGAAGGCCGGGTAGAAGATGATGGGGTCCAGGGTCATCGGGTCCGCGCCACAACTTCGATTTCGACGCGCATTTTCGGGTCGATGAGTTCGGCGACAACGGCAGTGGCGGTCGGACGAATGTCGGCAAAATGGGCGCCGATGGCGGTCAGAACGGTGTCGACGTCGGCACGCCGCGCGATGTAATAGCGGGCCTGAACCACATCGCTCAACGCCGCACCGGCTTCCTCCAAGGCGACTCGGATGTTCTCGAAAGCTTTGGACACCTGGCCTTCCGCGCCATCGACCACGTCACCGGTCGCATAGTCGGTGCCCGTGGTGCCCGACACGAAGACCCAATCGCCATCGACGACGACACGGGAATAGCCGTATTTCTGCTCCCACTGACTTCCGCTACCGAACCGGCGGGGCTCCATCGTCAGGGCTTTCCTATGCCGCGATGCGTTCGATCCCGATGGCCGTGGCCTCGCCGCCCCCGATGCACAAGCTGGCAACGCCACGGTTCAGACTGTTCTTGGCCAGGGCGTAATACAGCGTCGCGATGATCCGTGCCCCCGACGCGCCGACGGGGTGCCCCAGCGCGCAGGCGCCGCCGTGTACGTTCATCTGGTCATGATCGACCCCGATGTCTTTCATCGCGGCCATCGTGACCACGGCGAAGGCTTCGTTGACTTCAAAGAGATCGACGTCGTCTCGCGACCAACCGGTCTTTTCAAAAAGCTTGTTGATGGCGCCGATCGGTGCCGTCGTGAACCACGACGATTCTTGACTGTGAGTCGTGTAGTCGACGATGCGCGCCAACGGCGTCAGGCCTCGTTTCTCGGCCTCCGACTCGCGCATCAACACCAAAGCAGCCGCGCCATCCGAGATGGCCGACGAATTGGCCGCCGTCACCGTCCCGCCCTCGCGGAAAGCCGGTTTGAGCTGGGGTATTTTTTCGATCTTGGCCGTAAACGGCAACTCGTCCTGGCTCACCGTTGTTTCCCCAGCGCGGGTCTTCACCGTGACCGGGGTGATTTCGCCGTCAAACGATCCGTCTTCGTTGGCTTTCTTGGCGCGTTCAAGCGAGGTCAGCGCAAAATTATCCTGCTGCTCGCGGGTGAACTGATATTTCTCGGCCGTGTCTTCGGCGAAAGAGCCCATCAGCTTGCCCGGTTGATCGATCGTGTCCTCCAACCCGTCGATGAACATGTGATCGTAGATCTTGCCGTTGCCGAGCCGGTACCCCCCGCGCGCTTTGTCGAGCAGGTAAGGCGTGTTGGACATGCTTTCGAGACCACCGGCGACCATGATCGTCGCCGATCCTGCGGCGACTTGATCGGCCGCCATCATGGTGGCGCGCATGCCCGAGCCGCACATCTTGTTGATCGTCGTGGCACCCACGCTGATCGGAATACCACCGGCCAAAGCCGCCTGGCGGGCCGGCGCTTGGCCCATGCCCGCCGGTAGGACACAGCCCATGATCACGTCGTCGACGGTGTCGGGGGCGACCCCTGCTCGGTCGAGCGCCGCCTCGATCGCGGCGCCGCCGAGCTTTGGCGCACCCACGGACGACAGGGCCCCTTGAAAGTTGCCGATGGGGGTGCGCGCCAAACCGACGATCACCACGGGATCCTGTGCGTTCTTCATTTTCTGCCTCATGTCCAAGATGCGAACCGGCCCGCACGGTAGAGGAAACGCGCCACGCCGAAAAGGCGGTGCGGACACCCTTCGGAAAGCTATGCTGAGCGCGGGATGCGGGCACGGTACCAAGTTCCTGCCGCCGGATGTCCCGGAATGCTAGACTGGGTCCTCGCAGCGGCAGGGAGGCGATCATGAGAGGACAAGCGCAGCACGGCGTATTGCCGGACGAGACCCACGACGAGGCGGCACGGCTCGATTTCGTCACGAGCCTCAAGGTGCACGTACTGACCGATCTAGGACCGGGCAACAAAAAGGCGTTCGAAGCCCGTGGGGCGAAAGCCTTTCAGAAGGCGCAAGGCCACGCCCCAAAATCGCCGCGCGACGTTGCGCGGGTCATGCGCAAGGATCCGTTTTGGCAGACCTGGAGTTCGCTCAATCGCTCGGGCCAAGAGTTGATGTGGGAAGGCCTGGGGGAGCGCACCGGGCGCCAGCGCGATGACATCGCGGCGCGCGTTAAGTCCACGGCCGCACGGAAGACGAAGGGGACGCTGCGGCTTGACCCGTCGCTCAAGATTCCACGCTACAACAGCGAGATTCACATCCACTGCCAACCCGGCGGCTATCACGTCGAACTGACGGAAGACGATATCTTCGCCGGGGCGCTCTATGACGTCGGGGCCTACCAATACGGGATGGGCGGTCAAGGGCCGATGACCGACGACGTTGGGGTCACGGTCGGCGCTTACTTTCGCGAGAACATGCCGGACTTTGAACCGGCGCGTATTCTGGATATGGGGTGCGGTGTCGGGCACCAAACCTTGGGCCTCGCCGACGCGTTTCCCAAGGCCGAACTCCACGCCTTTGACCTCGGCGCACCGATGGTGCGCTATGCGCATGCCCGCGCGGAATCGCTGGGCAAGACCGTCCATTTCTCGCAACAGAATGCCGAGAAGACGGATTACCCGGACGAGAGCTTCGACTTGATCACGTCGATGATCTTGTTCCACGAAACGTCGCAAAAGGCGATCCCCAATATCATCAACGAGTGCTACCGGCTGTTGAAGCCGGGCGGCTACATGGTTCATGGCGACGTGCCCGAGTTCAATAAGTACTGGCCCGATCCGTACGACCAGTTTCAACGCGATTGGACGACCCACTTCAATGCCGAGCCCTTTCGCAGCAAGATGCGCGAAATGGACATGCCGGCCCTGGCGCGTAAAGCCGGCTTCAGATCGGAGTCGATCGTCGAAGACCTTGTCCCGAGTGCCTTTGGCAAAGCGGGCTATTCGCGAACCTCATTGTACGGCAAGACGCATGCCTATGGCATGAAGTGGTGGGTCCTGCTGGCCCAAAAATGACCGCAGTTCCACAAGCGAGACGACCATGAAGATTCAACCCTTATCGCCCGTCATGGGCGCAGAAGTCACCGACATCGACCTATCGACGATGCCGGACGACGCCACGTTGGCCGCTATTCACCACGCGCTCTTGGACCATCTCGTTCTTGTGTTTCGCGATCAACGCCTGACCCCCGCCGAGCACGTCGCCTTTAGCGAGCGGTTCGGTGAGCTCATGGTCCATGTCAAAGCCGAGTACCTGCTGCCCGATCAGCCGGAAGTACTGGTCTTGTCCAACAAGAAGCACCCCGACGGACGGCCCATGGGTTTTGAAGACGCCGGTCGGTATTGGCATTCGGACATGTCCTATGTCGAAGAACCGCCGCTGGGCTCGTTGCTCCACGCAATCGAAATCCCGCCGGAAAAGGGCGACACGCTCTATTGCAATATGTACATGGCCTACGAAGACCTCCCCGAAGAGACCAAACAAAGGTTGGTCGGTCTCCAAGCGGCACACTCCTACCTTGCGAGTTTCGAGGGTAAGACCAAGTCCGGCTACGCCCGCGACACCCTAACCGAAGAGCAAAAAGCCCAACTCAACGAAGTGATTCATCCCGTGGTGCGCACCCACCCCGAGACCGGTCGCAAGGCACTCTACATCAATCCTGGGTTTACCGTCCGTTTGGTTGGCCTTCCGGAAGATGAAGGTGCAGCGCTCTTGGACGACCTTTTGGTCCAGGCGAGCCGACCAGAGTTTCAGTTCCGCCACGTCTGGCAGCCGCACGATCTCGTGTTCTGGGATAACCGGTGCACCATGCATCACGCGACGACCTACGACACGCAGTACGCACGCCACATGCATCGCACCACGGTGAAGGGCGACCGCCCCTACGCCGGTTAGAGCGAGTCAACCAGGCGCATCGCGTCGTTCGTCGCGGCCCAGAACCCGCGCGGTGCGACACAGTCGCCGATCGCCAGCGCCCCGTCGGGCACCGGCCGGGGCAACGTGCCGGTCGAAAGAACAATCGCGTCGAACGGCCCCAGGACGTCCCCCGAGGTCAGCACCACCTGATTGCCATCGACCGCGTTCACGGTCGCAGCACCTTGCACAACGACCCCCACTTCGCCGAGGCGTCGCATCACCTCGTCGGCCTCCACCGAGAAGAGCAGTTCCGGCAGCGCAGGGTGGGACACCGGGGTCGCCACCGTCACGGCCTCAACGGCCGGGTTCGACGCCAACGTCTCAGCCAACGAAATCGTCGGCCAACCGCTCTCCTCGTCAATAATTAGGACGCGACCGGAAACAGCGACGGTGCCAGCCAAGACCGCCCGTCCATGTTTCAATTTCTCGGTCCCGGGTATCCCGTCGACCAAGTGGGGCCGACGGCGCCAAACAGCACTCTGCGCCGGATCGGCGCCAACCGCCCAGATCGTTTTCTCGTCCTGCGGCAGATCGCCGACGCCGATCTTCTCGTCGTAGACGACCCGCACATCCAGGCGATCCAACATGCACGACCACCAATCGATCGCGCCCAGGAGCGGCGCCCGGTGAGGCGCCTCGCCTGCTTGGCGCATCGCACCGCCTAGCTGGGACCCGGCCTCGAAAAGTGTGACGCGGAACCCGCGACTGGCCGCCCGGCACGCTGCCTCCATGCCCGCCGGCCCGCCGCCGACGACCGTCAGCGCATTGTCGGCCGTAACCCGTTTGGATCGCGGTTGTTCGAACTCGCGACCGGCGCGCGGGTTCACCACGCATGTCGCCGGCCCAATGCTGCGCTGCGCGAAGGTGCAGGCCTGGTTGCACGACACGCATGGCGTGATGCCGGCGGCATCGTCGTCCTGAACCTTGACCAACCAATTCGGATCGGCAATCCACGAGCGCGCCATCGCTACGACATCGGCACCGCCGTCCCGGATAACGGTGCACGCTTCATTGGGCGTCCGTACGCTACCAGCGACGACAATTGGCACTCCCAGAGCTACCCGAAACCGCGCCCCTGCATTGCTGAGATGCGCCGGTTCTGCGGTCATTGTCGGCATAAGATCGGCTAACGCAAAATGCGATCCCGTAATCAGGCTTACGTAATCGACAAGGCGGCTATCGACCAAAACGCGCATAGCGGCCAATGAGGATTCTTCGCCGTAACCATCGGCATCACCCGGCACGTTGTGGGCAATCGACGTTCGCACGCCCACGGCCATGTCGGCACCGGCCTCGGCGCGCACTGCCTCGGCTACTCGAAGGATCAACCGCATTCGGTTTTCCAGCGAACCGCCATAAGCATCGGTGCGGCGATTGAAAAGCGGATTGAGGAACGATCCCAGCAAGTAATCCGACGATGTCTGAATCTCGACCGCATCAAGGCCCGCCATCCGGCATCGTCGGGTGGCGCCGACGTAGGCATCGACGAGTTCGTCGATGTCCTCCAAGGTCATCGCCTTGGGCAACTCGGCAAACTGCGCTGATGGGACGGCGGACGGTGCCCAAGCCGGACCGGCGCCGAGGTGCGTCATATTGTGGCCCGCGTGCCAAAGAATGACCGACAGACGCGAGCCAGCGG
>Ga0181593_10005303_pt1 | contig 11673 bp, 12 predicted proteins | sample 071ome_19_FD_133756 | JGI IMG/M metagenome (GOLD analysis project Ga0181593, IMG submission 133756) | Coastal salt marsh microbial communities from the Groves Creek Marsh, Skidaway Island, Georgia - 071413AT metaG (megahit assembly) | ecosystem: Environmental > Aquatic > Marine > Intertidal...
TCCGGCGCCGCCACCGGGGCCCTGGAAGGCTGGAGCCACTATTGCTCGAGCAAGGCCGGGGCGCTGATGCTGACGCGCATGGCGCATCTGGAATATGGCGACCAGGGTATCCGCGTGGTCGGGCTTTCCCCCGGCACGGTGATGACCCATATGCAGGTCGCGATCAAGGCCTCGGGCATTAACCCGATCAGTCAGATGGACCCGGCCGCGCACGCCTCGGTCGACCGCCCGGCCAAGGCCATGGCCTGGCTGTGCACCGACGATGCACGCGAATTTGACGGCGGCGATGTTTCGTTGCGCGACGAGGAGATTCAACGCCGGGCCGGGCTCGACGCGGTGACGGCGATCCCGTTCCCGAACCGTTAAGCGGTGACGGCCCGAAAATCCTCTGATTCGGAGTCCATCACCCACAGCTCGCCCTCGGCGATATCGAACCAGGCGCCGTGCAGGGTGAGCCGGCCCTTTTTCTCGAGAATCGAGACGCAGGGAAAAGTCCGGAGATTGGCGATCGAGAAACGGATCGACGCGAATTCCAGCATCTGTTGACGCTCCGCCGGGGTCGACCATTTATTCGCCGAGATCGCTTCGGCCGCCGGTCCCAGCAATTCCATCCATTTGCCGATGAAGTCACCCGGTGACAAGGGCTCGGCGCTGGGGTTGAGCGCCGCGTTGATGCCGCCGCAGCGGCCATGCCCCATGACCACGATATTCTTGACCTTCAGGCTCTGAACCGCGAATTCCAGGGCCGCCGAGGTTGAGTGGTGCTGGTCGTCCGGAGCGTAGGGCGGGACGAGGTTCGCGACGTTCCGCACCACGAAAATCTCCCCTGGCGCGGAGTTGAAGATCGTCTCCGGCGCGGCGCGGGAATCACAGCACGCGATCAGCAATGTCTCCGGGGATTGGCCAGCCTCGGCCAGCTTGCGATAGCGCTCGTTCTCCTGGCTATAGCGATTATCGCGAAAGGCCTTGTAGCCGCTAAGCAGGGAGGGCGGGAAACTTGTCATGGAATGAGCCGTCTCAAGTTGCGCTGGGCCATGGATAGTTCAAAACCCGCGGCGCGTGAACCCACTGAATTCACGGTGTCGCGGGTTGCGGCGGCGCTTGGTTGACGGCTCGCCGAGCGGAGACTCATACTCTTGCCAGGGCGCGACCGACGAGAGACCCCGCATGAGCCGCTACGCCGAAAATCCCGCCGCCGTAAAAGCATTGATTCGGCCCGCCGAGGTACATCGCGACGTCTATGTCGATGCCGAGATCTTTGATCTGGAGATGAAGCATCTTTTCGCCAATACCTGGGTCTTTGTCGGCCATGACAGCCAGACGCCGAATCCCGGGGACTACTTCACCACCGAGATCGGCCGTCAGCCCATCGTCATGATTCGCCACCAGGATGGCGAGGTCCATGTCCTGTATAACCGCTGCGCCCACAAGGGGACCAAGCTGGTCATCGACCGGACCGGCAATACCGGGAAGTTCTTTCGTTGCCCGTATCACGCATGGACCTACAAGACCGATGGGACCCGGCTCGGCATGCCGTTGCGCAAGGGCTATGACGGAACCGGCCTGGAGAACAGCGCGTCGGGCAACGACATGGCCCGGGTCGGGGCGGTCAGAAACTATCGCGGTTTTGTCTTCGCCCGGCTCTCCCACGAGGGGCCGGATTTCGAGAGCTTTTTCGGCGAGAGCCTGAGTTCGATCGATAACATGGTCGACCGTTCTCCCGAGGGGCGGCTTGAGATCGCCGGTCCGCCCCTGCGCTACATGCATCGCTGCAACTGGAAGATGCTGGTCGAGAACCAGACGGACACGTGTCATCCGATGGTGGCCCATGAAAGCTCCGCCGGGACGGCGGTCCGGATATGGGAGGAGAGCCGGCCCGCCGAGGACGCGCCCAAGCCGATGGCGATCCAGGTGATCGCGCCCTTCATGTCCTCCTATGAGTTCTTCGAGGAGATGGGCATCCGCACCTGGCCGAACGGCCATGGCCATACCGGCGTTCATCATTCCATCCATTCGGACTATTCGGAGATACCCGGATATTTCGATCAAATGTCCGCCGCTTACGGGGAGGAGCGGGCCCGCGCGATCCTCGGCGAGAACCGGCACAACACGGTCTATTTCCCGAACATCATGGTCAAGGGGCCGATCCAGCAGCTGCGGATCTTCATTCCGCTGGCCGCCGACAAGACCCTCGTCGAGAGTTATATCTATCGTTTGGTAGGCGCGCCGGAAATGCTGTTGGAGCGCACGGCGATGTACAATCGGCTGATCAACGCGCCGACATCGATTGTCGGCCATGACGATCTGGAAATGTACGAGCGCGCCCAGGAGGGCCTGATGGCCGACGGCCTCGAATGGGTCAATGTCCAGAGGCTCCATACCGACGGAGAGGATTTCGACGCCATCGCGGTCGAGAACGGCACCACCGAGCGGCAGATGCGCAACCAGTTCAACGCCTGGGCCAAATACATGACGATATCGATGCAAGGGGCCGGCGCGTGACCTTTCCCAGCCGCGATGACCTGATTGAATTCGTGTATGACGAAGCCCGGATGCTCGACGAGGGGCGTTTCGACGACTGGCTGGCGCTATGGGCGCCGGACAGCCATTACTGGATGCCGCTAGATCCCGATGCCGAGAACCCGAAGCTGGTTACCGCCTTGATGCACGAGGATGACTATCTCCGCCGGTTGCGGGTGGAGCGTCTCAAGGGCGCGCGCACCTTCTCGCAAAAACCGCGCAGCCGCTGTCACCACGTATTGCAACGCCCGTTCATCGACGCGGTTGACCATGACGCCGGGACGTTCACGACCACCACGCCGTTTCTCTATGTCGAAAGCCGGCTAGACGAACAGTTCCTGCTGGCGGCGACGGCGCGGCATGAGTTGGTGCTGCTGGATGGGGGCATCAGGATGAAGCTCAAGCGCGTCGACCTGCTGAACCCGGAAGCCGCCTTCGGCAATATTCAGCTTTTCCTTTAGTGGGCCTGGGCTTTCGGAAACTTCACCAACGCCCTTGACCTGGAGTGACCGTCACGACGCGAAACTGGCGGCAAAAGCCCCCGCCTCCGCGGGGGCAACGGGAGATTGGGAGCGGGATTTCCTCCGAGCCCGCCTAACCAAAGACCGCCCGAAGGATGTCGCTCCCCGCGTCGTCGGTGATATTGGTGCCCAGCGGCGTCACCGAGACCGCGTCCCGGCGCAGGGCGGCGATGTCCTCGTCGGGCTTGGGGTTGTCGTTTTCCTTGTGCATGTAGATCCAATAATAGTCCTGCTGACGAAGGTCGGTACGCCTTTCCACGGTCGGCATGATGACGGCCGAATGACCCTGCTGGGTGACCTCAATCCCGGTGACGGAAGCCGGGTCGGTGGCCGGAATATTGATGTTCGGCACGAAATTCCATGGCCAGCCCTCGGCGTCGACCAAGGCGGCGACCACCTTGGGCAGCCATTCCCGCGACGTCTCCCACGGGATGGTCGAACGATCGCCCTTCCAAGCCTGACTCAGCGCCATCGCCGGCACGCCGAGGCCATGCGCGGTCATCGCCGCGCCGACGGTTCCGCTAAAGCCCACATCGCCGCCGATATTGACGCCGGCATTGACGCCCGAGAGCACCAGATCCGGTGGGTTGTCCTTCAGGACCGAGGCGATGCCGACGAACATGCAATCCGCGGGTGAGCCGGTAAGCGCGAAGCGTCGCTCGCCATGCTGGTTAAGACGCAGGGCTTGATGCAGGCTCAGAACCCGTGAGCCGCCGCTGAAGTCTCCCGCCGGCGCGACGGTCCAGACCTCCTCGGCGATACTGGCGGCGACCGCCTCGGCGACCTTGAGGCCGGGCGCGTCGATGCCGTCGTCATTGGTGACCAACACCCGTTTCAGCCGCTGCGTCGTGGCGTTACTCATATCTCTGATCCTTCCTCGGCCCGGTTTCGGGCGGGTTTGGCGTTTCTCGACAGGCTCGGAGCCTAACCTTATAAGGATGCGAACACATTACGGAATGCGACCACGGACGAGATTGTCGGTGGCGTTATCGGATTGACGCGAGGAAGCGAGGATGACGGGAGCGGGAAGCGGGCGGCTCGGGGGCAAGGTCGCGCTGATCACCGGCGCCGCGTCGGGGATCGGTCTGGCGACAACGGAGATGTTCATCTCCCAGGGCGCCGCCGTAATTCTGGGCGATATCAACGCCGAGGCCGGAGAGGCCGCCGCCGCGTGCCTTCGGGACGGGGGCGGCGTCGCCGACTTCGTTTCCCTCGACGTAACATCCGAGGAAAGCTGGATCGCCGCGATGGATGCCGCGCGGCGGTTGCATGGACGTCTCGATATCCTGGTTAACAACGCGGGTGTCGGAACCGCCGGCTCGATCGAGGAGGCGACCCTGGAGGAATGGCGTCACACCCACGCGGTGAACGCCGAGGGACCGTTCCTCGGATGCAAGCACGGCATCGCGTTGATGAAGGAAAGCGGCGACGGCGGTTCGATCGTCAACGTCTCCAGCGTGGCCGGGATCATCGGCGCGCCGCAACTCGCGGCCTATTGCGCCTCCAAGGGGTCGGTTCGCCTGTTGACCAAGTCGGTGGCGCTGCATTGCGCGCGCAAGGGCTACGGCATCCGCTGTAACTCCGTGCATCCTTCCTATACCGATACGCCGATGGTCGACGGCATGGTCGAACAGCACCATTCCCCGGATCGCTATCGCGCCGCCCTGGAAGGCGCCTCGCCGGTGGGACGACTGGGGCATCCCGACGATATCGCCGGCGCGATCCTCTATCTCGCGAGCGACGACGCAAAATTCACCACCGGCGCCGAGCTGGTGGTCGATGGCGGCCTGACCGCCACATAACCGCGACCTGACAGTCCATTTCTGAAAACGGAGTTATCACGATGTTTGATCTAACCGGCAAGGTGGCGGTGATCACCGGGTCCACCAAGGGTATCGGCAAGTCGATCGCTGAGAACATGGCCGCGCTCGGGGCCAAGGTGGTGATCTCCAGCCGTAAGGCGGATGCTTGCGAGACAGTGGCCCAGTCGATCCGCGACAAGGGGCACGAGGCGACGGCCATTCCCTGCCATATCGGCAGCAAGGAGGCGCTCGCCGCGCTCGTGGCCGATACCCACAAGGCCTATGGCAAGATCGATATCCTGGTCTGCAACGCCGCGACCAACCCGGTCTATGGCCCGATGCGCGAGGCCGATGACGGCGCCTATGAGAAGATCATGGACACCAATGTCAAAAGCGTCTTCTGGCTGGCCAACATGGTTTGCCCGGAGATGGCCGAGCGCAAGGACGGCGTGGTGATCGTGATCTCCAGCATCGGCGGCTTCAAGGGCAGCAAGAACCTCGGGCTCTACGCCCTTTCCAAGGCGGCGGAGCAGCAGCTGGTCCGCAATCTCGCGGTCGAATGGGGGCCGCACAACATTCGCGTCAACGCCATCGCGCCGGGCCTGATCCGCACGGACTTCGCTCGCGAGCTTTGGGAGGATCCGAAGAAAACCGCCGCGGTCGAGAAAATCACACCGCTTGGCCGGCTGGGCGATCCCGACGATATCGGCATGCTGACGGCCAGCATGGCGACCAGGGCGGGTAACTACCTGACCGGCCAGACCATCACCATCGACGGCGGCCGGATGATCACCGATCCGTCCTAGATCGAGAAGTGATCGGGACCGGCGATCCGATGTCGTGAACCGAAGGGATGGCGGCAAATGAACGATGATTCTCGAGTAGCCCCGTCACTGCCGTTCGACGCGCGGTTCCTCGACGGCTTGACCGACCCGGTTCTGTTAGTGGATCCGTCGAGGATCGTCGTGGGCGCGAACAGGGCGGCGCGCCATTTGCTGGGCGAGCACGCGGTCGGTACCAAGCTGGACGATCTGCTGGGCAATTCCGAGATTCAGGAAGGCGTTGAGGCCTCGTTGGGCGGAGCGCCTGGGACGACGCGTGAGATCTTCTTGCCCTATCCGATATCCCGAACCTACGACCTGAATATCTGGCGTTTACCTGATCTGAAATCGCCCGGTCCGACCTGGGTGATGATGATTTTTCATGATGTCACCGCCTCCAAGAAAGCCGCGCAGATGCGGGCGGATTTCGTGGCCAATGTGAGCCATGAATTGCGCTCGCCTCTCTCGTCGCTGCTGGGATTTATCGAGACTCTTCAGGGACCGGCACGGGACGACCCCGAGGCGACGGAGCGTTTCCTCGGGATCATGGAGGCCGAGGCGCGGCGGATGACGCGCCTGATCAATGATCTTCTGGCGCTCTCGAAACTGGAAACCGAGGAGCATATCCAGCCCGAGGATGAAGTCGATCTCCGGCCGATCCTGTCTCATGTAACCAACCTGTCGTCGGTGCGGGCCCGGGAGCGGTCGATGGAGATCGAGGTCGAGCTTCCCGACGAGCTGCCGTCTATTCTGGGGGACCCGGACGAGCTCACCCAGGTGTTCCAGAATCTCGTGTCGAACGCGGTGAGCTATGGACGGCCCGACTCGCGCATTCGAGTCGCCGCCGCGCGGCTGGAAAATCTCGCCGACGGCGCGGTGACGGGGGTCAAGGTGAGCGTTACGAACGACGGCGACGGCATTCCAGAGGATGAGATTCCACGCATCACCGAGCGGTTCTATCGCGTCGACAAGGGACGCTCGCGCAGCATGGGCGGAACCGGCCTGGGCCTTGCAATCGTTAAACATATTGTCGCTCGCCACCGGGGCCAACTGGATGTCAGAAGCACGCTCGGAGCGCAAACCACCTTCTCGGTCAGCCTGCCGAGCACGGACGCCTGATCCACTATTTCGCGATGTCACTAAATTGTAATATTTCAGTAACGTTCACGACTCCGAGCGATCCTAGGTTCCAGCCGCGAACGGGCCATCCGGGTCCGTAACCCAGCTGGAGCTGTAGAATCAGATGATCAGGAAATCCTTCCTCGCGGCAGCCGCCGTTATCGCCATGACTGGAGCGGCCGAAGCCCGCGATCAGATCCGCGTCGTCGGCTCGTCCACCGTCTATCCGTTTTCCACCGCCGTCGCCGAAACCTTCGGCCGGACGACCTCCTTCAAGACCCCGATCGTCGAGAGTACCGGTTCCGGTGGTGGTCTGAAGCTGTTCTGCGCCGGGTCCGGCGACGGTCATCCCGACATCACCAACGCTTCGCGCCGGATCAAGAAGTCCGAAGTCGAGAAATGCGCCAAGAATGGCATCACCGAAATTCTCGAGGTCAAGGTCGGCTACGACGGTATCGTGATCGCCAACTCCAAGAAATCCGGTCAGGTTGAACTTTCGCTCAAGGACATCTTCCTGGCGCTGGCCAAGGATGTGCCGGCCGGCGAGGGCAAGTCCCAGCCGAACCCGTACAAGACTTGGAAGGACGTCAACCCGGCGCTTCCCGACACCAAGATCGAGGTGCTTGGCCCGCCGCCGACCTCCGGTACGCGTGACGCCTTCGCCGAGCTGGCGCTTGAGGGCGGCTGCAAGAAGATCGGCTGGATCAAGGCCATGAGGAAGACCGACAAGAAGGCCTATAAGGCCCTGTGCCACACGGTCCGCGAGGACGGCGCCTATGTCGAGGCGGGTGAGAACGACAACCTGATCGTCTCCAAGCTCGACGCCAATCCCAAGGCCTTCGGTATCTTCGGCTACAGTTTCCTCGACCAAAATTCGGACAAGCTGCAAGGCAGCATCGTCGATGGCCAGGAGCCGGAGTTCGAGGCGATTGCCGCCGGTGAGTACCCGGTGTCCCGTCCGCTCTACTTCTACGTGAAGAAGTCACAGATCGGCAAAGTGCCCGGTATCGAGGAATTCACCAACGCGTTCGTGAGCGACAATGCGTCCGGTCCGGACGGCTATCTCTCGGACAAGGGGCTGATCCCATTGGGTGACGCGGAACGCGCGGCTCGCGCCAAAGCGGTGAAGACCCTTGCCAACCTCGTCATGTAATCTCCCGAATTCGGGTGGCGCGGGCGCCGGCGGAACGACATCCGCCGGCGCCCGTCGCGTTGCTCGACGCGTGCTTTACGAGCGGCTGATCATGGGGATCCTGATCGCCGCCTCCTCGGTCGCGATCTTGACCACGGTCGGTATCGTTCTCTCGCTCATCTTCGAATCGATTCAGTTCTTCAGACAAATCCCGATCACCGATTTCGTGTTCGGCCTACATTGGTCGCCGCAAACCGCGATCCGTGAAGACCAAGTCGGCGCGAGCGGCGCGTTCGGCGCCATACCCTTGCTGGTCGGCACGCTCCTGATCAGCGCGATCGCGCTCTGTGTCTCCGGACCCGTTGGCTTGATGGCGGCGATCTATCTTGGGGAATACGCGTCGGCTCGTTTCCGGTCGATCGTCAAGCCCGTGCTGGAGGCGCTGGCCGGAATCCCGACGGTGGTTTACGGGTTTTTCGCGGCGATCGTGGTCGCGCCGATGTTGCGTAACAGTGGCGAGGCAATCGGCCTCGACGTCTCCTCCGAGAGCGCATTGGCGGCCGGGCTTGTCATGGGGATCATGACCATACCCTTTGTCTCCTCGATTTCGGACGACGCGATCACCGCGGTGCCGGAATCCCTGAAGGAAGCGGCGCTCGGGCTCGGCTCGACCCGTTCCGAGGCCATCCGCAACGTCATTCTGCCCGCGGCGCTCCCTGGTATCGCGGGGGGCTTGCTGCTCGCCGCTTCCCGGGTGATCGGCGAGACGATGATCGTTGTTATGGCGGCGGGCCTGGCGGCCAAGCTCACCGTCAATCCGCTCGACGCGGTTACCACCGTGACGGTTCAGATCGTCACGCTTTTGACCGGCGACCAGGAATTCGACAGCCCAAAGACACTCGCGGCATTCGCGCTGGGATTGATGCTGTTTCTGGTGACCCTGGCGCTCAACGTAACGGCGCTGCGAATCGTCAAGGCTTATCGAGAGCAATATGACTGAGACCTCGGAAACCCAAGCACGCGTCGCGCGTCGGCTCGCCAGTCGTCATGGCGCCGAGAAACGCTTCAAATTCATTGCGTTGGTGGCGGCGTGGATCGGCCTCGTTTTTCTTGGCGTGCTGCTTTTCACGGTGATTGAATCCGGCCACACGGCGATCTTGCAGACCAAGATGCTGCTGAAGGTCACGTTGCAAGAGTCCGATCTCCAATCGAACGATGGCGGAGATCGCGCGCAAGCGATCGCGGGCGCGAACTACAACGCGGTTCTCAAGCGGACCATGCGCGAGACTTTCCCGGACGCGAAATCCAGATCCGACAAGCGAAGCATGTACCGGCTCGTCAGCGTCGCCGCCCCCTATGAGATCCGGGAGGCGATGCTGGAACATGAAGACCCGGTCGGCAAAACCCTGGGTATCTGGGTTAGCGCTTCGGATGATGTTGATCTGATTATCAAGGGAACCGTGCCGCGGACGGCCCCCGCCGATCAGCGACACCTCAGTGACAAGCAGATGAAATGGCTCGAGGGCCATGAGAGCGCGGGTGGCGTCGAGGCCAAATTCAACACCACGTTTTTTACATCCGGCGATTCCCGCGAGCCGGAACTCGCGGGGATCCTGGGCGGCGCCGTGGGCTCGCTCTACGCGATCCTGGTGTGCCTCGCGATATCCTTTCCATTGGGGGTGATGTCGGCGGTTTACCTTGAGTGCTTCGCGCCTAAAAATCGGATCACCGAGTTCATCGAGGTCAACATCAACAACCTGGCGGCGGTGCCGTCGATTGTGTTCGGCTTGCTTGGATTGGCGATTTTCCTCAACACCTTCATGCTACCGAGGTCGGCTCCGCTGGTGGGCGGCATGGTTCTGTCGCTCCTGACCCTGCCGACCATCATCATCGCCGGGCGCGCGGCGATAAAATCAGTCCCTCCCTCGGTGCGCGAGGCGGCCCTGGCGCTTGGCGCGAGCCCGATCCAAGCGGTGTTTCACCACGTGCTTCCCCTAGCGATGCCGGGGATCCTGACCGGCACCATCATCGGTACCGCCGGGGCCTTGGGGGAAACCGCGCCGCTGTTGATGATCGGCATGGTCGCCTTCATCGTCGACGTGCCGACCTCGGTGACGGATCCCGCGACGGTGCTTCCGGTCCAGATCTTCCTGTGGTCGGACATTCCCGAGAAAGCCTTTGTCGAACGCACCTCGGCGGCGATCCTGGTTCTGTTGTCATTTGTCTGTTTGTTGAACCTTTTCGCGGTATATCTGCGAAAGCGTTTCGAGACCCGGTGGTAGTGGAGAGCCCCATGACTTTTGATCCCGTTGATCACATGGTGGCCGAGGCCACCGATCTTGAACACTCCGCGCGGATTGGAGCGATAATGAATAGCGAGCCCGGCCAGGCTAAAGGAGCGCCCGATGCGCCACCGAAGATGGCGAGCCGGAACCTCAGGGTTCACTATGGCGACAAACAGGCGCTGCACGATGTCTCGCTGGATATCCCGGTTAATCAGGTGACCGCGTTCATCGGGCCTTCGGGATGCGGAAAGTCGACTTATCTGCGTTGCCTCAACAGAATGAACGATAACATCGATATCTGTCGCGTGGATGGGTCGGTGACCTTGGATGGACGGGAGATCTACGCCAAGGATCAGGACGTGGTGCAACTTCGCACCCGCATCGGCATGGTCTTCCAGAAGCCCAATCCGTTCCCGAAATCGATCTTCGACAATGTCGCATACGGCCCTCGCATCCATGGCATCGCCAGGGACCGCGAGGAATTGAACGGCATCGTGCTGGGTAGTCTGGAGCGCGCGGGCCTCCTGGAAGAGGTGCGTGACCGCCTGGACGCCCCTGGCATCGGCCTGTCCGGCGGCCAGCAACAGCGTTTGTGCATTGCCCGCGCCATCGCGGTGCGCCCGGAAGTGATCCTCATGGACGAGCCTTGCTCCGCCCTCGACCCGATCGCCACCGAACGTGTCGAGGAGTTGATCATGGAACTGAAGGCGCAATACACAATTGTCATGGTGACTCATTCAATGCAGCAGGCACGACGGGTTTCGGACAGGACGGCGTTTTTCCATCTGGGGAACCTGGTCGAGCATGGCGCCACGAGCGAGGTGTTCGAGAATCCCCGGGATGATCGCACCAAGGATTACGTCACGGGTCGAATTGGTTGAGGTTGGGATAAGGCCATGGCATCGCTGATTCTGATCGTCGAGGATGAGGCACCTCTCGCGGAAATGCTCCGCTACAATCTGGAAAAATCAGGTTATCGAACCCAGGTCGCCCATAGCGGCGAGGAAGCCCTGCAAAGGATCGCGATCGAACCGCCGGATCTGGCGGTGGTCGACTGGATGTTGCCGGAACGCTCGGGGATCGAGGTTTGCCGTTCCCTTCGCGCCGGCGAGGATACCAAGCGCCTGCCGATCATCATGCTCACCGCGCGTGGCGAGGAAAGTGACCGAGTGCTCGGTCTGGAAGCCGGCGCCGATGACTATGTGGTGAAACCCTATTCCCCGCGCGAGATGGTTGCTCGGGTGAACGCGCTGCTTCGCCGCAGTGATATAAGAGGTTCCGCGACGGTTAAGGAATATGCCGGCATCGTCATGGATCTGGAGGCCCATCGGGTGACCCGGGACGGCAAGAATGTTCACCTGAGCCCCAAATGCTTCCGACTTCTCTAAACCCTGATTGATCGGCCAGGCATTGTATTCTCAAGGGACAAGCTTTTGGGCCGGGTATGGGGCTGTGATGTGTTCGTCGAACCCA